>Ga0182742_1000231_pt1 | contig 105564 bp, 121 predicted proteins | sample eDN5th37CBELigMG_FD_128880 | JGI IMG/M metagenome (GOLD analysis project Ga0182742, IMG submission 128880) | Enriched Miracle-Growth compost microbial communities from Emeryville, California, USA - eDNA 5th pass 37_C BE-Lig MG (version 2)... ...
TGGAAGTGACCAGTAACCCAAATGGTGTTATGGACAACCTGGTTCATTTGGTGAGAGGCGTTGACAATACCCCCTGCACCTGCCGGAATAAAGGAAACCATTCCGATAAACGGCAAAGTAAATCTTGCATCTCCCCAAGGAAGCTTCTTAATCCAGCCGAATAGACCTTTTGCCCCTTTAGAGCGGCCGAAGCTTTCGAAGGTTGCAAATAAACTGAATGCAGTCATTAATGATGGAATAACAACAAGGAATGTTAACACAACCTGTAAGAACTTCCATGCTGGGTCAATTCCTGGCTCTAATAGCTGGTGGTGGAAACCGACAGGTATTGAGAACAATAGGAAAAGAATAAATGACATACGTGCTAATGAATCTGAGAATATTTTTCCGCCAATAATCTTTGGAATAATCGCATACCAAGTCATGTAAGCTGGCAATAACCAGAAGTATACGAGCGGGTGGCCAAAGTACCAGAATAGGGTACGGCTTACACCGACATTCACTGTTTCTACTAAACCTAAAGACCAAGGCAATAATTGAATCAATACAGTTGCTGCTACACCGATTGTTGCAACAATCCACATTAAGGTATTAACTAGTGACATAAAAGTCAGAAGCGGGCTAGGCTGACCTGGATTTGTTCTTCTCCACTCAGCATATTTCATAATAATAGCTGCGCCAACAAGCCAGCTTCCGACAATAACAAAGGTTAAGCCGAGATAATAAACAGCATGCGCCTGCAATGGGGCATAGAAAGTATAAAGAACTGTCGCCTTATTTAAAAGAACCATCGTAGCTGCCATGACAGTACCAATAGTCATGGTCCAAAAACCAATCCAGCCAACCTTGCGCTGACGGCCAGTCAAAGTGCCGGCAGTTTTGCTGACGGCTGCAAGCTGAAATCCCATAATAAAGAATGTAGTTAATACAAGTCCGAGTACAACCCCGTGAACGGTTAAGATCTGATAATATCCAATTCCAGCAGGAAGCTCAAGCTTTCCTGAACGGACGAGCGTTTGCAGTAAACCAGCTAATCCTCCGATTGCTAACGCAATAAATGCTACAAAGAAATGGGCCATTGCCAATTTGCCGTCACGACGGTCAACCTTTTGAATAGCAGTTAAGCTTGCCATTATTCAACCACCTCGATTTTTGAAGACATCATGTGGTGTCCAATTCCACAATATTCATTACATAAGATTAAGTATTCGCCCGGTTTGTCAAATGTCGTAACAAGTTCACTGATATAACCAGGTTCAAGCATCATATTTATGTTCGTTCCGGCAACTTCAAATCCGTGAACAACATCCTTTGATGTTGCCATTACTTTTACTTTAGCTCCAAGTGGAACTTTTACTTCACCAGGATTATAATTAAATGCGGAAGCAACAAAGACTAATTCATAGTCCCATTCCTTTCCTTCCACTTTTTTCAATCCAGGCTCGTTAAATGGTGCGGTTGTATCAACCTTTTCTGGATCAATGGTTGCTAAACAGCTTGGCGGCTGATTTCCAAGATAGAATGCGCTTACCCCGATAACAGTTAAAAATACTAGAAGAGCACCAATCCCGAATCCGAGCCAGGCTTTTTCAAATTTATGCATATGCATGGCTTTTTCCCCTTTCAATTTTTTAGAAACGGTCTAGGTATAAATAGTACACACCGACCCAAGTCACTATTAGGAATGCTCCTAATAGGAAAACGGAAGCTAACGTTCCTTTCAAATTTGAACCCTCGTCTGTTTCAATTTTTGTGTTCGTTTTCTCCTGAAGTTCCGTTTTCGCCATTTTCCTTCACTCCTCTCAAAAATTGGGATGAATTAATGATTACACTTTCATCATACTCAACTAATCCCTAGAATCTAGGGGTTTTTTACCACTTCACAAAATGTTCATTCATAACTTAAATACTATGATAATGGTGGAAAATTGATATAACAGTGATGCTAATCACTGTAAGAGTGTGATAATTGTGAAGGAATTGTGAAGGATTTTTTAAAAAATGTGAACGATATCACAAAAAAAAGTAGTGAAGGCGTGTAAAATTGTGTTTTTTGGCCAGCTAATAAATTCTTTACAAACAGAGAAATCACGAACATTTAGTTTAAATTAACAAAAATAATTCGTGAATTTCGCGAAAAATATTGAATTTCATCACGAGCGTGCTATAATGGCTATATCAAATTTAATAGACATTCACTCATATAATCACGAGAATATGGCTCGTAAGTTTCTACCGGGTTCCCGTAAAGAATCCGACTATGGGTGAGCAATGATAATTTTGTGATGTTTTTAATGCTATCATCACAGCTATGCCTCAAGGTCATTGCTTCACTCATATTTCATAAAGAGTGATGCAGTGTCTTTGAGGCTTTTTTGTTTTTTAGATAACCCTTAACATAGGAGGAGCATAATGAAGCTTTTAAAAGAGAAAATTTTAACTGAGGGAATCGTATTATCTGACTCGGTTTTAAAAGTAGACTCATTTCTAAACCATCAAATTGACCCGTTCCTTATGCAGGAAATCGGCAAAGAATTTGCCAAAAGATTTAAGGATGAAGGAATTACAAAAATTTTAACGATTGAATCCTCTGGGATTGCCCCTTCTGTGATGGCAGGTTTGTTCTTAGAAGTGCCAGTTATTTTTGCAAGGAAGAAAAAATCATTGACACTGATTAATGAGCTTTACACAGCGTCCGTCTATTCCTTTACAAAACAGGAATCCAATGAGATTTCGGTTTCAAAGAAATTTTTAAATAAATCCGACCGGGTTTTAGTCATCGATGATTTCTTGGCAAATGGACAGGCAGCTCTCGGACTTGTCGATATTGTCAAGCAGGCCAAAGCACATACCAGCGGAATCGGAATCGTTATTGAAAAAGGCTTCCAGGAAGGCGGGGATCTTCTTCGTGAAAAAGGCTATCGTGTAGAATCGCTTGCAAGAATCAGCGGACTTACAGACGGGAAGGTAACATTTATTTCTAATCAAACGGAGGACGTCCTTATATGAAACATCATCCATTTAAAATCACATCACTTGGAATCCAGCATGTTTTAGCGATGTATGCAGGTGCAGTCATTGTACCGTTAATTATCGGCGGAGCCATCGGGCTGACCGGAGAGCAGCTGACATACCTTGTATCAATTGACATTTTGACAAGCGGATTAGCCACAATCCTACAGGTTTGGCGAAATAAATATTTTGGGATAGGACTTCCGATTGTTCTGGGCTGTACTTTTACCGCAGTTGGTCCAATCATTGCCATTGGCAATCAATATGGGATTTCATCTATTTACGGTTCCATTATTGTTTCAGGCTTAATTATTATTTTAATATCTAAGTATTTCGGCAAACTTGTCCGGTTTTTCCCGCCAGTTGTAACTGGCTCTGTTGTAACAATTATAGGTATTACACTTGTGCCTGTAGCGATGAATAATTTTGCAGGCGGTCAAGGAAGCCCTGATTTTGGTTCTTTGCAAAATATTGGTTTAGGATTTGGCACCTTATTGTTTATTATCGTTCTTTTTAAATTTACTAAAGGATTTATTCGTTCTATTTCTATTTTATTAGGTTTAATTGCTGGAACAATTGTAGCTTATTTTATGGGAATGGTTGATTTTAGTGCTGTTTCCGAAGCATCAGTCATTCATATGCCAAAACCTTTCTATTTTGGACTGCCAACTTTTGAAATTATTCCTATTCTTACAATGACACTTGTAGCGATGGTCAGTCTTGTTGAATCTTCAGGGGTTTACTTTGCGCTAGGGGATATTTGTAAAAAGGATATCGGCGAAAAGGACCTTGTAAATGGATATCGCGCCGAAGGTTTAGCAAGTATACTTGGCGGTATCTTTAACTCATTTCCATATACAACTTACTCACAAAACGTTGGTCTGATTCAAATTTCTGGAGTGCGCAGCAATAACGTGATTTATGTGGCTGCAACTATGTTAATCTTCCTAGGATTTTTTCCAAAGCTTGGCGCTTTAACAACGGTCATTCCAGCTGCAGTTCTTGGCGGTGCAATGATCGCTATGTTCGGAATGGTGGTTGCTTCTGGGATAAAGATGTTAAGCAGGGTTGATTTTTCCTCTCAGGAAAACCTTTTAATCATTGCTTGTTCAGTTGGTATGGGATTAGGCGTTTCTGTTGTCCCTGGTTTATTTGCCCAAATGCCGGAAAATATTCGCATTTTAACTGAAAGCGGTATTGTATCTGGAAGCCTAACAGCTATTTTTCTAAATATCTTGTTTAACGAAATTAAATTTAAGCGCAGCAGCTCGTCATCCATTAAGGAAACAGAAGTAAAAGCTTCGTAAAATATGATTTTTCAGTATCAATGCACGAGCCTGCAAAATATAATACTACTATCCATTGATAATAGGATGTGTAGGGAATGGAAAAATATTATTGTGATCATTGCAGGCTTCTATACAATGAGCAGATAACTTGTACAGAATGCGGCTGTGAAGTCAGTAAAAAAATTATTATCGATGTTCAAAATCAAAATACAAGCAGTCATGCACCGGAGTGATCTGGTGCATGATTTTTTTTGTAATGCAACTTTAAAAATTGTCCAGCTCCAGCGCCCAGCGGCTAGTGTACTTCGGTCACCTCCCTACGATAAGTCAGCATCGAATCGCTAGCGCTCTTTTCGAGTTTCCTTTATCTCAGTCGGCGCCCTCCAGTCCATACGTCGCTAAACGGGCGCCTCCGCTTTTCTGCCATGGAAAAATTTTTATGGTGATTCTTGTCGATAGAAGTCTTATAATAAAAGTGCACAATAACTCCTTCAAAACAGATTGCTTCCTCGAATCCCGAGGAGGCATTTTTTTTGCGCAAAAAGCTCTTTGTATATTCTAGAATAATTTGGAAAAATTATCAGTATGATACAAAGGAGAGAATGAAATGCCATCCATAATTTCTGTCGCAGAAGCTATTCCAGCACATATTCTAAGGCAAGATGAGGTAATGAATTTTGCCAGAGAGCTATTTTCAGACTCATTTCAGGATATTGACCGGCTATTAAAGGCTTTTCATAATGGGCAAATCGAAAAGCGCCATTTCGTAAAAGGGATGGATTGGTATAAAACGGACCGAACATTTGCTGAGAAAAATAATGCCTATATTGAGCATGCAGTGGATTTAGGTGCCCAAGCCATACAAAATTGCCTGACGAGCAATGATTTTTTAAAAAAAAAATTCCTTATAGCGAAATAGATGCCATCTTTTATATATCAAGTTCGGGGATTGCAACCCCAAGCATAGAAGCAAGAATCATGAATAAGCTGGCATTTTCAGAGCATACAAAACGAATACCTATATGGGGCCTTGGCTGTGCAGGCGGTGCGTCGGGACTTTCAAGGGCCTACGAATATTGTCTTGCCTACCCTGAGGCTAAAGTGCTTGTGCTGGCAGTCGAATTATGCAGCTTAAACTTTCAAAAAGGAGATAGGTCTAAAAGTAATTTAATTGCAGCATCTCTTTTTGCGGATGGTGCTGCCTGCGTTCTCTTAGTTGGCGACAAGGCTGATAAGGCATCCTATCAAAAACTGTCATATGTTCCTTCCATTACCTGTGTTCAATCGACGTTACTGCAAGATTCCCTTGATGTGATGGGCTGGGATGTAAAAAATGAAGGGATGCATGTTGTTTTTTCCAAGGATATTCCATCGCTGATAAAAAGATGGCTTAGGCCAAATGTTGATAAGTTTCTTGAAAGCTGCGGAATAGGCATGAATGATATCAGCCATTTTATTGCTCATCCAGGCGGAAAAAAGGTGATTGATGCCTACGCAGCAGCCTTGAATTTCGAAGCAGAAATGACAAGGATACCGCTGGAAGTTTTAAAACAGTTTGGAAATATGTCGTCACCAACCGTCCTTTATGTGTTAAAACAGTTCATGTGCTTAGGCAGAGGAAATGATTATGGACTCTTGACTGCTTTGGGGCCAGGTTTCAGTTCAGAACTTCTTTTGTTAAAATGGGAGGCATAAATGAATCTATTTTTTCTGATTATTACATTGATTATTTTAAAGCGTATGGTTGAGCTGGTTATCGCCAAAAGGAATGAGCGCTGGATGAAAAGTCAGGGAGCAATGGAATTTGGAAAAGAGCATTATCGATGGATTGTCCTTGTTCATGGACTCTTTTTTATCTCATATATTTTAGAAGTACTGATTTTGCATAAGCCATTGTCCCCGGTCTGGCCGATCGTTCTAGCCCTGCTGCTAATCACTCAGGCTGCAAGGGTATGGGCACTTAAGTCTCTTGGTATGTTTTGGAATACGAAGATTATTGTCTTGCCAAATGCAAAGGTGGTAAGAAAAGGCCCGTACCGATATATAAAGCACCCGAATTATGCTATTGTGGCAGCGGAGTTTCTGCTGATTCCATTGTTGTTTCAGGCCTATGTGACAGCGATTTTATTTTCTATTCTTAATGCAGTGATTCTTGCGGTTAGAATACCTGCAGAGGAAAAGGCGTTGAGAAGCTTAACAGAATATGAAAGAGTATTTGCTGACAACTCCGTGATCACAGACGATTTGGAAAGAATCTAATCATTTTGAAATTAGACATTGAAAATGATTATCGTTAATGATAAAATACAATTGAGTTTGAGAGTCATTATCAACAGAAAGGTGTTGTTACATATGGCTATGATCTTTGTTGCCGGAACGGTAACAGCTTACGCGCTAGTTATGAAACATGTTTTAAATCATGTTGCAAAACCGCATGCAAAATAAATATCATATACGTTATTATGAAACCGGGCGTGTTCCTGGTTTTTTTATTTTTCCTCAGAAAAGATAAAAGTTCCATAGGAATTGTGAGAAAAATCATTTAAAATAGATGATGGATAAATAGATAAAACAAGGAGACATCGATTCATGGTTCAGACAGTATTGAAATTGGATAAAGCTCTTTTATTTGAAAAAATTACGGCTTTGCACGAACGTTTTCAAATAGACCAAGATGAGCAAACAGCCGAAAGAGCGAAGGATCTGGCGGTAAAACTTAAAAATCAAGAGTACTCGATTGCCTTTTGCGGACATTTTTCTGCGGGCAAATCAAGTATGATTAATAAAATTGTTGGTGAACACCTGCTTCCTTCCAGTCCAATCCCAACAAGTGCTAACCTTGTCAAAGTAAAATCGGGCGAGGACTATGCCAAAGTAATTTTTAAAGCGGGCAAACCAAGAATATATGCCGCTCCATATGATTATGAGAAAGTTAAATCCTATGCCAAGGATGGCGATCAAATCCAATCGGTTGAAATAAGTGTTTCAAATACGAAACTTCCGAAAAATATTGTCATTATGGATACACCGGGAATTGACTCCACTGATGACGCTCATAGAATTGCGACGGAATCAGCTTTGCACCTGGCAGATCTTGTTTTTTATGTGATGGATTATAATCACGTCCAATCGGAACTAAACTTCCTTTTTACAAAGGAGCTCACTGCTGAAGGAAAGCAAGTATATTTAATTATTAATCAAATCGATAAACATCGTGACGATGAACTTAGTTTTTCAGATTTTAAGAAAAGTGTGGTTGATTCTTTTGCCTCCTGGGGGGTAAAACCTGAAAGAATTTTTTATACTACATTAAAGGATGAGACACATAAGGAAAATCAGTTCAATGAACTGCAAAGCTTTATTGCTGAAAAAATGGCAAATAGAGAAGCGCTGCTGCCTGAATCTGTTTTTCATTCATTAAAGAAACTGTCCAAAGAGCATCTAACATTTTTCGAGGAGAGAAATTGGGCAGAAGCAGAAAAGTTTGAGGAAGTCCTAAAAGATGTTCCAGCTGAAGAAAGAGCGCACCTCACAGAAAAATTGGCCAGAGCCAATCATGAGCTAAAAGAGATAAAAGCGTCCATTGATAAAGCGGAAATTGAGCTTCATAAAAAGATAGACGAGGTTTTAAAAAGTGCCTATTTAATGCCGTTTTCTACACGTGATCTTGCGAAAGACTATCTTGAATCCCGCCAATCCGGATTTAAAGTAGGGCTGTTCTTTTCCAAGCAAAAGACCGAACAGGAAAGACAAGCGCGCCTTGAACGTTTTTACGCTGATTTAGGGGAAAAAGTTCAATCCCAGATTGATTGGCATTTAAAAGAGCTTTATTTAAATGAATTAAAACAGCATGAAATTCATGATGCGGATATCTTAACTAAAGCACAAGGATTTCACGTGTCAATCACGACTGAGTTATTATCGGAAAACGTCAAGGAAGGGGCTCTTCTTTCAGGTGATTATGTTCTTCAGTACACCAATGATGTCTCTGAGTCTGTAAAGAAAGCCGCTAAGGCTAGTTTACAAGAATTAAAAGAACTGTTTCTAAATGCCCTGAAACTGAAAAATCAGCAGGCAGAAGCGAAGATCGAAAAAAAAAGGCAAGAGCTTGCTAGTTTAACTCAGGCATGGGAAGGATTATTATCCTTAAAGGATCAAATAAACGAAATAAAAACAAAAGCAGAAAATATCCTCAGCGGAAACTTTCCGCATGAACAATATGCTGAAAAAATCAGCGCGTTACTGGCAGAAACGGAAGAAGAAGCTGAAATTATTTATAATTCTGCTAATGAAAGCGAATCTGAAGAGAAAGAAGCGCATAATGAAGAAGCAAAAGAAGACCTTTCAGATGGAAAAACACATCGGTCAGAGCAAAGGCCTGTAGCCGAAATCGTGAAAAAGCTTAACCGCACCGCTGAATTAGTTCATGATGTTCCTGGGTTTAAAAAAATGGCTGCTGATTTACTTTCAAAAGCCGAGCGCCTGGAAAACAAACATTTTACTGTAGCTCTATTCGGTGCCTTTAGTGCAGGGAAATCATCTTTTGCCAACGCTTTGATTGGCGATAAGCTGCTGCCTGTTTCACCTAATCCGACAACAGCGGCGATCAATAAAATTATGCCGACAGATGACCAGCATCCACATGGTACTGTCCTTGTAAAGGTTAAACCTTCAAATACTTTGTTTGAAGATGTGAATCGTTCCTTAAGGGTATTTGATATGTCTGCCCGCGATTTTGATGAAGCCAATAAGCAAATCGAACAAATCATCAGCGGCAATTTAAATGTGGAATCCAATGAAAAAACGCATCTTGCCTTTTTACAAGCGTTCTTTAAAGGGTTTGAACATTTTCGCAGCAGGTTAGGAGATACGATTGAGACAGATTTAAAAGAGTTTAAGGATTATGTTGCCCTTGAAGAAAAATCATGCTTTGTTGAACTGATTGAGGTTTACTATGATTGTGAACTGACAAGAAAAGGCATCACTCTTGTTGACACTCCGGGAGCAGATTCAATCAATGCCCGCCACACGGGGGTTGCTTTTGAATATATCAAGAATTCGGATGCAATTCTTTTTGTCACATACTATAACCATGCCTTCTCCAAAGCAGACCGGGAGTTCCTAATTCAGCTTGGCCGGGTTAAGGATTCCTTTGAGCTTGATAAAATGTTCTTCATCGTTAATGCGATTGACCTCGCGAACAATGAGGAAGAAAAGGAATCTGTTTTGGATTATGTGGGAAGCCAACTGGTTCAATACGGCATCCGCAAACCAAACCTATTTGGTCTTTCCAGTCTTGAAGCATTGACAGAAAAGCTTGAGCAAAAATCCAATGGCACATCCAATATCGCTGTTTTTGAAAAGAGCTTCTATTCGTTTATTACAAATGAATTAATGGAAATCACAATTGATGCAGCCGAGCTCGAGTGGAAACGGATATTAGAACAGCTTCGCTCCTTTATCCAGTCCTCACAGGAGGATAAGGAATTAAAAGCACAAAAACGTCTGCACTTGGAAAATGAGCAGCACATGATGCATGCGGCGATCGATAAACAGGATCAAAAGATTTTCACTCAAAGATTAGATCAGGAAGCAGACGAACTTGTCTTCTATATTAAGCAGCGTGTATTTCTGCGTTACAGTGAATTTGTTAAGGAAGCCTTCAATCCTGCTTTGCTAAAAGATGATGGCCGTAATTTAAAGAAGGCATTGCAGACAGCACTGGAGGAATTTTTGCAAAGCTTTGGCTACGATTTTGCCCAGGAATTGCGCGCGACCACATTGCGATTAGAAACATTTATCGGAAAGCTTCTTAAACAGGCGCAGGAGATGATTGCAAAGGCTGCAGAGGAAATCAATCCGGAGGTAAGTTTTAGCCATTTTGAGGCCGAAAGCATGGAAGGCCTTGAATTTGAAACTGCTTTTGTGAATGAAGACCAGGCAAAATTCAAAAAACCGCTTAGTCATTTTAAAAACCCAAAATCATTCTTCGAAAAAAATGAAAGAAAATATTTAATGGATGATTTGGAGGAATTGATGAAGGATCCTGCGGATGCGTATCTCCAGACAGAAGGAGCGCGAATGAAGGATCATTATCAAAGCCTGCTTTTAGCTGAATATGCCCGAATGATAACTATCCTTAAAGAACAGACAGATGAATACTACAGCGGAATTCTGGCGGTACTAAGCGAAAACTTCCCAATAGAAGAACTGATGAAAAAGGAAAAAGAGATTTCTGCTTTATAATTTTAGTAGCTGGAGGGTAAATAAATGAACTATACCGTTGAAAAAGAATGGCTGTTAGATCACTTAAAGGATGAGAATATCAGAATCGTTGATTGCCGCTACAATCTTAGCTCTACAAATGAAGGCTATGAATTATACCAAAATGATCATATTCCAGGAGCAGTCTATTTCCATGTCAGCAAGGACCTGTCAAAGCCTGCTTCGGAGCATGGCGGCAGACATCCGCTTCCAGATTTGAATGATTTTGCTGAGACACTAAATAACGCAGGTATCGATCAAGATACAGTTGTAATCGCCTATGATCAGGGAGCAGGCTCTTATGCTTCAAGACTGTGGTGGATGTTAAATTACGCAGGCCATACCAATGTATATGTTTTAAATGGCGGCTACAGTTCATGGAAGGAAGCAGGCTATCCTGTTGATCAGGAGATTCCTGCCTATCCGAAGGCTAATTTTACTCCTCAAGTGAATAAAGACATTTTTGCTTCTTATGAGGATGTAAAGAAGATTGTAGACGAAAAAAATCAAGATGTCATTCTTATTGATGCGAGGGATCCTAAGCGTTTTCAAGGGATTGAGGAGCCGCTTGATAAAAAGGCAGGACATATTCCTGGGGCGATTAATAAGCTGTTTACGGAAGTCATGGAAAATGGTTCATTTAAATCAGACGTAGAGCTAGAAAAGCGATTTTCGGATGTAGATAAAAATAAGGAAGTTATTGTATACTGCGGATCAGGCATATCTGCTACACCTAACTTTATTGCTCTGAAAAAAACGGGATACGAGAAAGTGAAGCTATATGCCGGAAGCTTTAGCGACTGGGTTTCCTATGATGAAAACGATGTTGAAACTGGGGAATAATGGAGGAGGAAGGACTAGGCGATGATAGCCTGGTCCTTTCATTTTTGCTGGAGTAAATTATTAACACAAAATTAGGCGGTTTATCCATGTTATAATAGTTTTTATGATGAAAAATTTGGACGGGGAGAGATGACATGGATACAAATAAACATACAGATCTTATGCTTGTAGATGGGATGGCTCTTTTATTTAGAGCATACTTCGCAACAGCAGTTACAGGACAATTTATGGTGAATTCAAAAGGTGTGCCCACTAATGGGGTGTATGGGTTTGTGAAGCATTTCCTTACGGCTGTATCCTCCTTTAAACCTTCGCATGTGGCTGTCTGCTGGGACATGGGCAGTACAACATTCCGGACAGACATGTATGATGGATATAAAGCGAATCGTCCTCAAGCACCGATTGAACTGGTTCCACAGTTTGATCTGGTAAAAGAGGTTGTGGAGGCTTTTGATGTGCCGAATATTGGGGTTAAGGGCTATGAAGCGGATGACTGTATTGGAACTATTGCGAAACAAGTAAAGAACCAGGCCAATGTAAAAATCCTTACAGGGGATAAAGATATTTTGCAGCTGATCGATGAGCGGATTTCTGTTATCCTTCTGCAAAAAGGGTTCGGAAATTATCTTGTTCATAATGAACAGAGCTTTTTCGAGGAAAAAGGCATTAATCCTAAGCAGATGATTGATTTAAAGGCTTTCATGGGCGATCCAAGCGATAATTATCCTGGAGTAAAGGGGATTGGCGAAAAGACGGCACTGAAGCTCCTGCAGCAATTTGGGCATGTTGAGGGTGTGCTTGAAAATCTTGAGCAGCTGCCAAAAGGCCAGCGGACAAAAATTGAACAAGATCTGGAGATGCTTCACCTAAGCCGCAAGCTTGCTGAAATCAAATGCGACGTCCCAGTCGAATGCGACCTTAACGACGCTAAATTCAAGTTCGATCGCAGCAAGGTGCTCGACACCTTCAATACCTGCGAATTCCGCGGCGGCCTTCACCGTTTCCTTGACATCGAAGAATACGTCATTTAACGCAGTAAAGCGCTGGGGGTCAGACCCCAGCGCTTTAAAGCATTGGGGGACAGGCCCCCGATGCTTTAAAGCGGGAAAGTGCCCGCCCATTAATATCGTTAGATTTTTGTGTTGGATTTTTTGGCTGCGTTTTCTAGCTTGCTTTTTGGCTCTTCAGCAAATTCGGCGTCCTGACCGTAGCCCTGCGGATTAACTCCTGGTGCTTTTGTTCCTCTGTTTCTTGATTTTCTAGCCATTTAAACCCCTCCATATTTTTTTGGTTAACATTTGTACACGGTTAGTATGAACGTAAAAAGAATAAATAAACACTTCTAATTTCACACTAATGAAGAGGTGAATTGAGTATGAACAAAGGAGTTTATATTGCTCTGTTATCGATAGGCTTAGCCCAGGGACTGAAAATTCCCATCCATTATTTTCGGAAAAAAGAATTCAGGCCTGACCTGTTTTTTCAGACAGGCGGGATGCCAAGCTCGCACTCTGCCGGTGTCTCCTCGCTAACCACTTATATTGCCTTAAAGCGCGGCATACCAACGATTGACTTTGCTCTTTCACTAGTCTATGGAATTATCGTTATGTACGACGCTCAGGGGATTAGAAGGCAAACAGGAGAGCTTACCTTAAAGGTAAACAGCATGGGTGAATTAATGCACAAAATTCATAAGGAAGAATCTGTTGAATTTAAAGAAGAAAAGCCAAAGAAGCTCAAGGAAATGCTCGGACACCAGCCAGCAGAAGTGATTGGCGGTGCTCTGCTAGGGGTATTAACGGGTTCCATTGGACATTTGCTTACTAAGAAATAAATGTTTTGCTTACAAAATTCCTTCCAATTTTAAAAAAATAATAGAAAATTGCCGAATTTTGCGGTAATATGTATGATGGTATCTTTAAAGGGGAGGACCTGTTGGTGAAAACTGTTGACGATTATTTAAATTTCTTGGATAGCAAAGGATTTCAACTGAAAGAAGATGCAATTGGCTTTATATATTTTGGAAAGAAATCAACCAATGCATCTGATGAGCTGACAAATACGGCTATTGAATTAACATTGAAGGCGCAAAAAGATTTTGATGGAAGCTTTTTTGTTTCATTATTGGAAACGCTGACATCTAATAAAATTAATACAAGAAGCGGCGCAATTAAGTTTGTCAAGAAAAAACAGTTTATAGCAATGTGAAAAAAAGGCGTGTTGATGTACACGCCTTTTTTCTTTCTGCCTAGCTCCTGATTTTATTCTGCTGCATAATGACTTCCTAATTATTCATCCGGATCGCCGCTCTAGCAAGCTCATCTGCTGCTTTGTTTTCTGAACTGGGTACCCACTTCATGAAAAATAAATCGAGCTGCCGGCTCAATAAAAGTGCTTTTTCGAGAAGCGGGGCATAGGTTTTATTTTTCGCATATTCTTTTTCAATTGCCCCATTAACTGCTTGTGAGTCTGTTCGGAATGAAACGATTTTATAGCCCTTGTCAATACATATTTCAAGTGCTTTAATTAATGCATGGTATTCAGCCTGATGGTTTTCCATGATGCCAAGCGGAATTGCATGCTTTTCGGCCGTTCCATTTGCTTTTATAAAAATGCCTGCACCGCTAGGGCCCGGATTGCCGGCACTTGCACCATCAATATAAACCTCAATCAATCTAATTCCTCCGCATACAATTTCGTATTGCTCATTTTATCTAATGAGCCAACAGGGTAAGATAGAAATAGTGTACCATAACGTGAAAAAATGGAAAGGCTGAAAAAAATGAAATATAAACTGGAATGGACTTATAAAATAAAAGGGAATGGAAATGTGGTTTTTACCTCAGAGTGGATAGATGGGGAACTTGCTTTAAGTCTGGGAGAAGAGATTGAGAAGAGCGGAAAATGCGCGGAATTAATCTATTATGATGAGGCCGGAACGTCTTGGAGAACGAAGGAAATGAAGAAGCTTCTTGAGGAAGTGGAAGAAGAGCCTCATGATTTACTTGTTTACTTTGATGGCGGCTATAATAAAGAAACAAAAGAGGCAGGCTTGGGTGCTGTTATTTATTACAAGCAGGGGAAAAAGAAATTTCGCATTCGGGCCAACGAGATGTTTGGCGAAATTGAAAATAACAGTGAAGCCGAATATGCAGCCATGTACCAGACGCTGAATCTTCTTGAAGAAATGGGCGTTAACCATATGACGTGTGAATTTAAAGGAGATGCTCAAGGTATTTTGATGCAGCTAAAGGGAGAATGGCCATGCTATGAGGAAAATTTAAATCGCTGGCTTGACCGGATAGAGGAAAAAATAAACAAACTATCCATACATGCCACCTTTACGCCAATTCCGCGTAATGAAAATAAAGAAGCAGATAAGCTTGCTGCACAAGCGCTAAAAGGAAAAATAATCAACAGCAAAATGCAAGTCCTATAGACTCACAAGCCGTTTAAGGGGAGGCGTGATCTAATGAATCGGAAACAATTATTTAGTGAAGTAGAGGAGTTATTAGCTAATTACTGTAAGGGATGCTTTTTGCATCAGCATTTTAAAAATGAAAAAGGACGAAGGTACGCACATCGCTTTTGCATTACAAAATGCACGGTAGGTGAGAGGATCAAACAAATTGGCAACAAATTGTCATAAATAAAGGCTGGCAAGAATGCCAGCCTGATTATTTAAAGATTAAAGTTTTACAACGTTCGCAGCTTGTGGTCCGCGGTTTCCTTCAACGATTTCGAAAGAAACTTCTTGGCCTTCTTCTAAAGATTTAAAACCGTCGCCTTGGATAGCTGTGAAGTGTACGAATACATCGTCTCCGCCTTCAACTTCGATAAAACCAAAACCTTTTTCATTGTTGAACCATTTTACTTTACCGTTTTGCATGTTAACTTTTCCTCCTAAGCCTTTCAAGACACAATTCTTGTGCCCTCAGATAAATATTACCACCCAACAAAATACAGACAGATATTTTTAGAAATAACGGAAATATATTCTGTTAAATGATGCTTCTAATATACACGAATGACAGGCACTCGTCAAGCAGATTAACGAAGATTTTCTCAAAAACTATTAAATATTTAAAATTTTTAAAAAATATTTTTCAGGCGGTATACTTTACTGGAAACAACATATTTATTATTAATTATGGTTACTTTTAATCTTCCAAATCTCTATTAACAGAGGGTGAGTCCATGTTTCGTTTTTCCATTGATGATGATAATTGGATGTTAAGGTTCTCTCCCCATATTCAAGTTGACCAAGAAGAAAAGGATGTCATTGCTGACTCTATTATATTGATGGGCAGCGGGCTCCATTCGTTTTCGCATGGAGAATCCTTTGTCATCATGAATGACCTCCTTGGGTTAATCGTATTTCATGTAGAGAAGATTCCCTCATTGATCCTGACAGTATCAACAATTGTCAGTAAAGATAAGTGGTTCCTGCAAACGGATTCCGGCATTTATCCCTATACCAAATAATCATACAGAGCTAATCGGACTATCAAACGATTAGCTTTTTTTCATTTATTCTATTCCTTTTCCTTCAGAGTTGTGTAATATTATGATAGATAATCGAGTTTAGAAGCTGATAGATTGACTGTAAGCTTCTTCAGGAGTGACAGAAATGAAATTGATAATAGCCGAAAAGCCTGATCAGGGGGCAACTCTAGCCTCAATTTTTAAAAAGAAGAAAAACCAGGGCTTTATCGAAATTTTTCCTAATGATATATTCCCGGATGGGGCTTATGTTACATGGGCAGTCGGGCATTTGTGTCAGCTTGTTGCCCCAGAGAAATATGATTCACAATGGAAGAAATGGTCGCTTTCAGCGCTTCCGATCATTCCCTCTCAATTTGAATATGAAGTAACAAAGGATAAAGCAAAGCAATTTCATATTATTAAACAGCTTCTCTCAAATCCGGCTGTTACCGAGGTTATTCATGCTGGTGACGCTGGAAGGGAAGGAGAGCTGATTATTAGAAACATCCTCAGGCAAAGCAAATCAAACCTCCCAATGAAACGCCTATGGATCTCCTCGCTGACGCCCAAAGCTATTAAAGATGGATTCCAGTCTTTATTAGATGAATCACAAACCCGCAATTTATACTTTGAAGCCTATACCAGAGCATGTGCAGATTGGGTAGTTGGTATGAACGCATCAAGACTCTATAGTCTGCTTTTGCAAAAACAGGGGTTTTCCGATGTGTTTTCTGTAGGCAGGGTCCAGACGCCAACCTTAGCCCTGATTGTCAAAAGGGAAATTGAAATTGAAAGCTTTGTATCTGAGCCTTATTGGGAGGTGAGTGCCCAATTCAATATGAACGGAAAAAAATATACAGGCAAATGGGAAAAAGACGGGGAAACTAGAATATCCACAAAGGAGCTTGCAGAAAAAATCGCTGGCTTTTGCCAGAAAAAAGATGCTGAAGTTGCAGAAATTAAGGCAGAAAAGAAGGAATTCCTTCCACCCCTCCTCTATAATCTTTCAGCCCTGCAGGCTGAGGCCAATCGCCGTTATAAATTTCCGCCTAAGAAAACATTAGATGTCTTGCAGAAGCTTTACCAAAGAGGGATCGTTTCCTATCCGCGTTCAGATTCTCGCTATGTTACAAAAGGAGAAGCAGAAATATTCCCGGAAACACTGAAAAAAATTGAAAATATACCTGATTATAAAGGGTATTTTCCTCTTCCGGCCCATTCTCTTATTGAAAACAAACGATATGTTAATGATAAAAAAGTGACTGACCACTATGCTATCATCCCTACAGAGCAGGTACCGCAGCTGGACAAGCTGTCAGAGGATGAAAAGAAACTGTATGATTTAATTGTAAAAAGCTTAATTGCAGCCCATTATGAAAAGTCTGTTACCGAATATACAACTATTAAAACGCTTGTGGACGGGAGAGCGATTTTTCAGTCAAAGGGGAAAGTCATGCTGGAAGAAGGCTGGAGGAAGGTCATTCCTCAGTCAGAAAAAGATTCAGACCCAGATCTTCCTTCCTTGATAGAAGGCGAAAAAGGAAAAGTGGTCAAGGCGGATGTAAAGGAAAGCAAAACACAGCCGCCGAAGCGCTATACTGAAGGCCAGCTAATAACGCTTATGAAATCTGCCGGAAAGCATATAGAAGATAAAGAGTTAGAAAAAGTTCTGATGAAAACAGAAGGTCTCGGAACAGAAGCAACAAGAGCCGGAATTATCACGATGCTAAAGGATCGAAACTATATTAATATAGCGAAAAACCTTGTGTATGCTACTGCAAAGGCAAAGATATTAATCAATGCCATTGGTTCAGAAATTTTAGCCTCACCGGAAATGACCGCTAAATGGGAACAGCGTCTAAAAGGTATATCGGAAGGGGAGGCTTCCCCAAAACATTTTATGGAACAAACGGGTAAAATGGTCACCCATCTGATCCAGGCAGCAGTTGACCATTCGCAAAAATGGACTTTTCAAGAAGTGGATATTGAAGAATTCACCCCGGGAAAGGTTAAAAAGAAAAGAGCGACTAAACTTGGAAAATGCAAGCTATGTGATGGTGATGTTATTGACAAGGGAAGTTTTTTCGGATGCTCCAACTACAATAAGACCAAATGCTCCTTTACCATATCAAAGAAAATACTGGGAAAAACACTTACACAAAAAGCAGTAAAGCAGCTTCTTAATGATGGAGTCACTGAAGAAATGGAAGGGTTCACCAGCAAGGATCGGGTATTTTCGGCGAAGCTATCCTGGAATAACCAGGAGAAAAAAATAAATTTTATTTTTTCAAAATGAATCTCATAATCTCCAGCCTTGTCTGTCCACCTCAATTATAGTACACTTTTTAAAGACCCAATGGGGGCAAAAAAGTTGGGCTCAGTCACACAATGTAATCACCCTCATATATATTAGCAACAGCTATAATGGGGGTTTTTGTGTGTATAGGATAATGGGAGGGTGCTCTTTATGCCAACACCTAGTATGGAAGACTATATTGAACAAATATATATTTTGATTGAAGAAAAAGGGTATGCTCGTGTTTCTGATATAGCGGAGGCCCTTTGTGTTCACCCCTCCTCTGTAACGAAAATGGTCCAGAAACTAGATAAAGATGAATATCTTGTATATGAGAAATACAGAGGACTCATTTTAACATCCAAAGGTAAAAAAATTGGAAAACGTCTTGTTTTTCGCCACGACCTGCTTGAGCAGCTTCTGCGCATCATTGGTGTAAAAGAAGAGCACATTTACGAGGATGTAGAAGGAATTGAGCACCATTTAAGCTGGGATGCGATTGACCGCATCGGTGATTTGGTTCAATACTTTGAAGAAGATGAAAAGCGCATAGAAGTGTTAAGAGAAATTCAAAAAAATAATGCGGAAAACTAAAGGAACCCGGCTGAGCTCAGTCGGGTTCCTTTTCGTGTACAGGTTTTTGCGAGGATTTTGTTTGGGTAATTAGAGTTAAGGTTGTTGTATTCTGACAGGTTTACAAGAAAACCGGCTTGTCCAGTCAGAAAGCAGGTGTTATTCTGACAGCTTTGCTAGAAATTCAGATCGACCAGTCAGAAAACGGTGCTCATTTTGACAACTTTTCGAGAAATCCAGGTCGACCAGTCAGAAAGCGGGACTCATTCTGACAGCATTTCGAGAAACCTAGGTCGACCAGTCAGAAAGCAGGTGTTATTCTGACAGCTTTACGAGAAATCCAGGTTGTCCAGTCAGAAAGCAGGTGTTATTCTGACAGCTTTACCAGAAACCCACCTTGTCCGTCAGAATCCCGGGTTCATTCTGACAGCTTGACCGGAAAATCAGGTCGACCAGTCAGAATCCCGGGTTCACTCTGACAGCTTTACCAGAAATCCCCCTTGTCCAGTTAGTATCAAAAAGTTTTTTCACCTAGCTTCATCTGATTTTCCCCGCACTTATACACCAAAGAGAACCTGTTATTTGAAATCCCAGGTTCTCTTTTTATATATAGCTATCAGGTAAATCATCAAAGTTAGTCAGTTCCGATGTCAAAACAGGCAGGTCACTCTCTGTTCCTTCGTGAACAGATACTCCTGTAATGATCCCTTCTTCCGCTTCCTGCAATGCTTTTCGATAGGATATAATCCTTCCTGATGACGTTTGAAAGTTTATAATATCCCCGTGTAAATTCCTTTGCACTGCAATGATTTCCTCTGCCATGAAATACGATTCCTCCTAGTATTTGAGTTCATTTCTATTGTTGGTTCATTTAGTCTTTTCTAAACAATAAGATTAGGATAGTCTTTAAGTATGAATCTTTTTTCAGATTAATGCGTAATTTGTAGGTAAACAAGAATGGGAGGGAAATGGTTTGAGTCTATTTAATTGGAGTCAGGAAGCAGAGAAACAATGGGATGAAAGAGCTGATAGCTGGAATTCAAAAAGCAGGGAAATGTGGGAAAACGGCAGCCGAAAGGATATCGCCCCATTTTTTGCAAAATATGTGACAAAAGGCAAAGCGGTATGTGATCTTGGCTGTGGTGACGGCTACGGATCTTATAAACTTGCTGAATTTGGCTATAAGGTATTAGGCGTCGATGTTTCAGAAGAAATGATACATAAAGCAAAAGAGACCAATAAAGGGAATTCGGCTCAATTTATGAAAGGAGATATCACTTCGCTAACATTTGCAGAAGATTCCTATGACGCTGTTATGGCGATTAATTCCTTAGAATGGACGGAACAGCCGCTGAGCGTTCTCAAGGAAATTCAAAGAATCGTCAAATCTGGCGGAATGGCATGTGTCGGCATCCTTGGGCCAACAGCAGGGCCAAGGGCATCAAGCTATCGCAGGCTTTACGGTGAAGAGGTAATTTGCAATACCATGATGCCATGGGAATTTGCCAAGCTTGCCCAGGAAAATAATTGGGAAATCATTGACGGCCTTGGTGTATATAAGAAAGCAGCAGAACAGCTGCCAAAGGGTTCGCTGTCCGTCGAATTAAAGCAGGCTATTTCGTTTATGTGGGTATTTATGCTAAAAAATATAAAGTAAAAGGGAGAGGGTTTCGATGAGCAAGTATTCCATTCATGAATTTGTGAAGAATACTGTACAGCAGGACAAAGGGGAAGGTTTATTTGAACTAGAAACACCAAGAATATTAGAGATTAATCTGACGAATCAAATCTGGGCGAAGGCTGGTTCGATGATATCTTATCGCGGCAATATTAAATTTGAACGCGAAGGAATTTTGGAGCATGGCATAGGAAAAATGTTTAAAAAAGCTCTAACAGGTGAAGGCACAGCATTGATGAAGGCAACAGGCAATGGCAAGCTGTATGTGGCAGACCAAGGGAAGAAGATTTCAATACTGGACCTGCAAGGGGAGTCCATTTATGTGAATGGCAGTGATCTGCTTGCCTTTGAAACTACCATTGACTGGGATATAAAACTAATGCGAAAGGTTGCCGGTATGATGGCAGGGGGATTATTTAATGTACGGCTTGAAGGCAACGGAATGGCTGCAATTACGTCACATTACGAACCACTGACTCTTCCTGTATCTCCGGATAAGCCAGTCTTTACAGACCCGAATGCTACTGTTGCGTGGTCAGGAAATCTGCAGCCGGAATTTGTGACAGATATCTCTCTTAAAACTTTCTTTGGCCGTGGAAGCGGCGAATCGATTCAAATGAAGTTTCAGGGAAATGGCTTTGTTGTCGTTCAGCCATTTGAGGAGGTTTATTATAAAGAGGAATCATAAAGAATTGGAAAAGCCCGGCGGATAGCCGGGCCAACTAGTTTCAATCCCATACGAATGGTGTTTCCTGGTAGACATAATAGTTCAGCCAATTAGAAAATAGCAAATGGGCATGTGAGCGCCATCGGTTTAGGGGCTGCTTGTTAGGGTCATCGTTTGGAAAATAATGCTTTGGCATTTCAATGTCGAGCCCTTTTGCAAGATCTCTTTTAAATTCTTCCGCTAATGTTGCTGCTTCATATTCAAAGTGTCCGGTTATCATAATTTGCTTGCCGTTATTGGCACATAGAATAAATGGACCCGCTTCTTCGGATGCAGAGAGCAGTTTTAAAGTTGGGTGGTTCTTAACTTCTTCTACAAAAATATCCGTATATCTTGAATGCGGTGCAAGGAAAGCATCATCAAAGCCTCGCAATAATTTTTCTGAGCGATCTAGTACGGTGTGGGTATAGACACCAGAACATTTACCTGAAAGCTCAAATTTATCAATGCCAAAGTGGTGATAAAGAGCTGCTTGTGCTCCCCAGCAAATATGCAGGGTGGAGGTGACGTTTTCCCTTGTCCAGTCCATGATTTCCGTTAGCTCTTCCCAATAGTTTACATCCCTAAATGGAAGCAGTTCAATAGGGGCTCCGGTAATGATCATACCATCAAATTTACGATGCTTTATTTCTGAGAAAGTTGTATAGAATTGCTCTAGATGTGTTGGGCTTGTATTCTTTGATTCATGTGTGGCTGTTTTAAGAAAGAAAATATTAACTTGAAGCGGTGTGTTACCGAGTAATCTAAGAAGCTGTGCTTCGGTTTTTTCTTTTTCAGGCATGAGATTCAAGATTAATATATTTAAAGGTCGAATGTCCTGCGTTTGCGCGCGGTCTTCATCCATGACGAATATATTTTCTGCCTCTAATATTTCTCTTGCCGGCAGCAGCTTTGGTATTTTAATTGGCAATTTAACATCCCCCTTTGTGAATATTCAATAAAATCTATTATAATGATGATTAACCATTGTAGCAATCCTTGTGCAAAAATTCTCATTTTTTCTATCTGCAATAAATTGAAAGAAATGATACAATAGAGAAGCAGAAAACGTTTTCATTACTATGGCTTTAGGAGGAGTATTATGAAGGTGCAGCCTATTGTTAAATCAGATATTGAAATCGCTCAACAGTCAACAATGAAACCTATAATAGAAATTGCAGAAAAAATTGGACTTCATGAAGAAGACCTTGAATTATATGGGAAATACAAAGCAAAACTGACAACAGATGCGTTAAAGAAACTTGAAACAAAAAAAAGCGGAAAAATTATTCTAGTTACTTCAATTAATCCGACACCTGCTGGTGAAGGAAAATCAACTGTCACTGTAGGGCTTGGTGATGCGTTCACAAAAATTGGGAAAAAGGCAATCATCGCTATGCGCGAGCCGTCTTTAGGACCAATTATGGGGATAAAAGGCGGAGCTACTGGTGGAGGGTATTCCCAGGTCCTGCCGATGGAAGATATTAATCTTCATTTTACTGGCGATCTCCATGCCATTACAACAGCTAATAATGCTCTGGCAGCTCTTATGGATAACCATCTTCAGCAGGGAAATCAGCTGGGCATTGATCCTCGCCGCATCGTGTGGAAACGGGCGCTTGATATGAATGATCGTGCCCTTAGAAAGGTTGTAATCGGATTAGGCGGGCCGGTCCAGGGTGTTCCGCGTGAGGACGGATTTGATATTACCGTTGCATCGGAAATAATGGCAGTTCTATGCCTTGCATCCGATTTAGATAACCTGAAGGAGCGGCTGGGCCGCATGGTTATTGCCTATAACTATGACAAGCAGCCTGTCACTGTTGCCGATTTAGGTGTTCAGGGCGCCTTAGCTATGCTTTTAAAGGATGCTGTCAAACCGAACCTTGTGCAAACGATTGAACATACGCCAGCCTTTATTCACGGCGGTCCCTTTGCCAATATTGCTCACGGCTGCAACAGTGTCACAGCCACGAAAACAGCATCGAAGCTGGCTGACTATGTTGTTACCGAAGGCGGCTTTGGTGCGGATTTAGGTGCAGAGAAGTTTCTGCACATTAAAGCAAGAAGTGCTGGTTTTAAACCGGAAGCGGTTGTCATAGTAGCAACTATTCGTGCGCTCAAAATGCACGGTGGAGTTCCGAAGAATGAGCTTGGCAAAGAAGATGTGGAAGCCTTAACGGCCGGATTTTCTAACTTGAAGAAGCACATTGAGACTATTCAAAGCTTTGGACTGCCGTTTGTTGTTGCAGTTAATAAATTTATTACAGATACAGAAAATGAAGTAAATAAATTAATAGAGCTATGTGATGAGGAAAACATTCCTGTCTCACTGACAGAAGTATGGGAAAAAGGCGGCGAAGGCGGAGTAGATCTCGCTAATAAGCTTATTGAAGTTATTGAAAAGCAAGAATCTGATTTCCACCCGCTTTACGAGTTATCAGATACATTGGAAAATAAAATACTTACAATTGCACAAAAGGTTTATGGTGCAGATAAAGTGGAGTTTTCTTCAAAAGCGAAAAAACAGCTTGAGGATTATGACCGCTTTGGCTGGAGCAATTTGCCGATTTGTATGGCGAAGACTCAGTATTCTTTATCTGATGATCCTGCCAAGCTTGGCAGGCCAGAAGGATTTTCCATTACCATCAGGGAATTTAAGCCATCCATCGGTGCAGGCTTTATTGTTGCTTTAACTGGTGATGTTATGACCATGCCTGGACTGCCAAAGACACCAGCAGCAATGAAAATGGATGTGGATGAGAACGGCAGAGCCGTAGGGTTATTCTAAAGGCTAGCCTATGTTTGATCCTACCGCATTTGAGAATATGAAAGTTGTCATAGAGGGTGCCCTTTATGATCTGGATATCGATGGGGAAATAAGAATCGTTGACAGAAATGATTGGATGAATACTGCTAAGCTTTTAAGAAAATATGAAATTTCATTCACGAACAATGATGATATTATCTGTACACTTGTTTTAGAAGCGGGGTTAGAGAATCTGGCTGCTGAGCTGCTGCCGGCAGTTCAAACGACCCGTCTAGCTGGGAGTCATTTATTGGTTAAGTTTTCATTTAACCATCGGGATGATGAGCTGATTTATAAAAAAATCACAAACATTCTTAAAGACATTTGGGGACCTGGCCGGACCATTCAGCAAAGGATCGTATTTGACCCGCTGTCTAAGGAAAATCTTGTTGCTAATGAAGCAACGATCACCTTTAACCGCTTAGTATATGAGGACCAAATGGATGATTTGGTCCTGATGGTTGAATTTATGCTGCTAAGTATTGAAAAGTTAAGATCTGTTATTTAATATAAAAAGCTTTGTCTGTAGCATACAGGCAAGGCTTTTTTTATTTCATAGAATGTCAGGATGATATTTATAACCAAAAATATTTTACAGTGTTTAATTTATCAATAATATGGAGAATTATATGGGAGGTGGAAGATTTTACAAAAATATTAACCTAAAGGAGGTTGGGTAATGTTACTAGTACCTCGTGAGATGGATAAGCTCATGATTGTCGTGGCAGCCGATCTTGCAAAAAGAAGAAAAGAAAGAGGATTAAAACTAAATTACCCGGAAGCAGTCGCCCTTTTAACTTATGAGGTGCTGGAAGGGGCAAGAGATGGAAAAACCGTAGCGGAATTGATGGAATACGGTACGACCATTTTAACACGCGATGACGTTATGGAAGGTATTGCGGATATCATTGATGATATTCAGGTTGAGGCCACTTTCCCTGATGGGACAAAACTGGTCACAGTACATGATCCGATTCGCTAACAATACTGCAGGAGGGATATTTAATGGAATGGGAACCAGGGCAATTGTTTCTGAAGGAAGAACCGATTATCTGCAATGAAGGAAGAGATGTTTTCAAAGTAAAAGTGACGAATACTGGGGATCGCCCGGTACAAATTGGCTCGCACTATCATTTTTATGAAGTAAATGAATCCCTGGAATTTTCCAGGGAAGAAGCTTTCGGCAAAAGGCTTAATGTCCCCGCTGGTGCAGCTGTGCGCTTTGAACCGGGAGATGAAAAAGAAGTGGAATTGGTTCCATTTGCAGGGGAACAAAAAGTTTATGGCTTTAACAATAAAACGGATGGCTCTGTTGAAGGGGGGCATGGCAAATGAGTTTTGAAATGTCAAGAAAGCAATATGCACAGATGTTCGGCCCGACTACGGGAGATTCCATCCGACTGGCGGACACAGATTTAATTATTCAAATTGAAAAAGATTATACCACTTATGGTGAGGAAGTCGTTTTTGGCGGCGGGAAGGTAATCCGCGATGGAATGGGGCAAAATCCGCTCGTTACACGAGGTGATGGCATCCCTGATGTCGTCATTACAAATGCTGTGGTATTAGATTATACTGGCATCTACAAAGCCGATATCGCGATTCGTGATGGGAAAATTTCAGGAATCGGAAAAGCGGGAAACCCATTGGTCATGGATGGGGTTGATATCGTTATTGGCGCTTCTACGGAGATTATTGCCGGCGAAGGGATGATAGTAACAGCCGGAGGGATTGATACCCATGTTCATTTTATTAACCCAGCTCAGGTCGAAGTCGCTCTTACATCAGGTTTGACTACTCTAATCGGTGGCGGAACAGGTCCTTCTGCAGGTTCAAGAGCGACAACTGTTACTCCAGGGGAATGGAATATCCATCGTATGCTTGAAGCCGTTGAGGGACTGCCAATCAATGTTGGACTGACAGGCAAAGGGCAGGCAGCCGCCGAAGAACCATTAGCAGAACAAGTTAGAGCAGGGGTAATCGGTTTGAAAGTTCATGAAGACTGGGGGGCAACTCCTTCAGCCCTTGATCACGCGTTAAAGGTAGCAGATAAGTATGACATACAGGTTGCGCTTCATGCAGATACTCTCAACGAAGCAGGATTTGTAGAAAATACCCTAGCAGCTCTTAAGGACAGAGTTATACATATGTACCATACGGAAGGAGCGGGAGGGGGACATGCCCCTGACTTAATTAAAACTGCCAGTTTTATGAATGTTCTTCCTTCATCAACGAATCCTACTCTGCCATACACGATTAATACTGTCGACGAACACTTAGATATGCTCATGGTTTGCCACCATTTAAATCCATCCGTGCCGGAGGATATTGCTTTTGCTGATTCGCGGATTAGAAAGGAAACCATAGCAGCAGAAGATGTCCTGCAGGATATGGGGATATTTAGTATGACAAGTTCAGATGCACAAGCGATGGGCAGGGTTGGTGAGGTCATTCTAAGAACATGGCAGGTTGCCCATAAAATGAAAAAAGACAGGGGCTCTCTTACTGGTGATAGCAAACTATCTGATAATAATCGGGCAAAAAGGTATATTGCAAAATATACAATAAATCCCGCGATTACGCATGGAATAGCCGACTACGTTGGCTCCATTGAGATAGGAAAAATTGCTGACCTTGTTGTTTGGTCACCGGCATTTTTTGGCGTAAAGCCTGAATTGGTCATAAAAAGCGGTTTTATTGTTCATGGGATGATGGGGGATGCCAATGCCTCGATCCCAACTCCGCAGCCGGTCATAAGCCGACCAATGTATGCGGCTGTAGGGAAAGCGCTGCAAAAAAGCTCGATTACCTTCATATCTCAGGCGGCTTATGAAGAGAAAGTGCATGAAAAGCTTGGACTGCAAAAAAATATTTTACCCGTCCATGGTATAAGGAAATTAACGAAAAAAGATATGAAATTAAACTCGGAAACTCCTGAATTGACGGTTGACCCTCAGACATATGAGGTACGCGTAAATGGTGAACTTATAACAAGTCCGCCGGCAAAAGAATTACCGATGGCACAGCGTTATTTTCTATTTTGAGGTGAAAGAATGTGTTGATTGAGAGAATTGAAACAAACATTGAAGAATTGGAAAAAGAAGAAATCATCAGGCGCCATATTGAAAAAGTGTATCTGGAAAGTGATCTGTTAGTAAAACGGATTCAGCGGGTTACAACGGATCACGGGCGGGAAATTGGAATCCGTCTAAGAGATCCGCGTGACCTTGCGGCTGGCGATGTGCTCTATATGGATGAAAAAAATATGATTGTGATTGATGTGATTGCGGATGATCTAATTGTCATTAAACCCCGCAGTTTACAAGAAATGGGGACGATTGCCCATCAGTTAGGAAACAGGCACCTTCCTGCACAATTTGAAGATGATGTAATGATGGTTCAATTTGATTATCTCGTGGAAAAACTGTTAAAAGAGCTTGAAATTCCCTACACACGTGAAAAAAGAAAAGTAAAGCAAGCTTTTCGCCATATTGGTCATAGTCATGGATGAAAAGATTTTGGCGCTTTTTCAGCTTTGTGATTCGAATTTTCCAACGGGAGCCTTTAGTCATTCATATGGGCTGGAAAGTTATATTCAGGAGAACACGGTACATAACATTGACTCCTTTTCACAGTGGCTCCAAATTTTCATAGATGAGCAGCTTACTTATTCTGAAGGGCTCGCATGTAAGCTGGTGTATCAAGCACTCGAAAAGGATGACCTGGAAAAGGTATGGAAGATGGATCGGCTTCTGACGGTGCAAAACTTACCGCGTGAAACTAGAGAGGGTGCTATGAGAATGGGCGAACGGATGTTAGAGCTTGTCCAAACTTTATACGGGATACCGATTCTCTCCATTTATAGGGAACGGATTAAGGGCAAACAATCTTTCGGACACCCGGCAATCGTTTTTACGATCGCTGCCCATAATCTTGGGGTGTCTAAATCCACAGCCATTTTGTTTTATCTCTATTCAGTGGTGTCAAGCATGGTTCAAAATGCTGTAAGAGGGATTCCTTTAGGTCAAACAGCCGGACAGAGAATCATTCATGATGTACGAAGTGTATTAGTTCAGGCTGCCGAGGCCATAGGAAAGCTCGATGAAGAAGATTTTGGCATTGTTTCACCTGGCATTGAGCTATCACAAATGAGACATGAACGTGTAAATATAAGAATTTTTATGTCGTGAAGGGGAGTGTTTTAATGGAACCAATTAGAATTGGGGTAGGCGGACCTGTAGGCGCCGGAAAAACAATGCTTGTTGAAAAATTAACACGTCGCTTAAATGGTGAAATTAGCATGGCTGTTGTAACAAATGATATTTATACAAAAGAGGATGCGAAATTTTTAATGCAAAATGGTGTCCTTCCCGCTGACCGAATTATTGGGGTAGAAACAGGGGGATGTCCGCATACGGCTATACGTGAAGATGCATCTATGAATTTTGCTGCCATTAATGAATTAAAGGAAAAACACCCAGATGTTCAATTAATCTTTGTCGAAAGCGGCGGAGACAATCTAGCAGCTACATTCAGTCCCGAGCTGGTTGATTTTTCAATCTACATCATCGATGTGGCACAGGGAGAAAAAATCCCAAGAAAAGGCGGGCAGGGGATGATTAAATCGGATTTATTTATAATTAACAAGACCGATTTAGCTCCGCATGTTGGAGCAAGCCTGGACGTGATGGAATCGGATACAAAAGTTTTCCGCGGGGAAAAGCCATTTACTTTTACAAACTTAAAAGACGAAGCTGGGCTAGACAATGTCATTGATTGGCTGAAGCAGAACGCATTACTAAAAGGATTGGCTTAAAAAATGGGAGACTGGACAGGTGTTTTACATTTAAAGGCAGAAAACAGAAAAGGCAGGACAGTTGCTAAAAACGTATATTTTCAGGGTGCATTTAAAGTCATGCGCCCTATTTACCATGATGATTCCGGTAAGGCTTGTTACTATTTATTAAACCCAGGCGGAGGCTATTTGGATGGTGACCGCTATCAAATGAAAATTTCCCTGGACGAAAATGCAAAGCTGACTTTAACGACACAAGGGGCAACCAAGGTGTATAAAACACCGAATAATCATGTGTATCAGGAGTCAGAAATCTCCTTGCAGGCCGGCAGTTACCTTGAGTATCTCCCTGATCCGCTCATTGCTTATCATAACGCCCATTATATACAAAAAAATGTCATGAGAATGGACCGAACAGCCACCTTGCTTTATTCAGATATTATTACTCCCGGCTGGTCACCGCAGGGAGAGCGCTTTACCTATAAAACGGTTCAGCTATTAAACGAAGTGTACCTGGATGACGAATTGGCCGTTTATGATCATGTGAAATTAAAACCTTCCAAGCAAAACATCGGCGGGCTTGGTTTTATGGAAGGATATAGTCATTTAGGATCCATGCTGGTCATTAGCCCGCAAATGAATGGCACCTATCTTGATCAGTTTTATTCCGCGATTGAAGAAAATCTATTAGATTGTAAAGTTGGGCTTAGCTTACTTTCAATACCTGGTTTTACCATTCGCGTGTTAGCTAACTCGACTCAGACCATTGAGAGAATTTTTGCAGAAATTCACTGCTTGATCAGCCGGGAATGGTTTCAAACCAAACCGTTTTTCCTAAGAAAATACTAGCCATCTGATTGCATACTCGTTCATTATTTGGGAGAAACTCCTTTTAACACAATATGGGGGGGCAAAAGTATGTTTGAAAACTTTGAAATAAATCATGTATTCGAGGGAACTGCCAGAGAACACCCGCACTTTGCTTTAAGTGTAAATGGCCAGGAATACAAAGGGATGATAAAAGATGATACAGTCCATTGGTATCATCCCCATCCAAAACAAATGCTAGATGATAGTCATGTGGATGCCATTGAATCTCAGGTTTTCAATATGATGAGTGATCATTTGGAGCAATGAAAAAATGGCTGTCTCTTTTCCTTCTGAGACAGCCATTTTTTAAATATTTGGCAATACTTTTCTTGCACCTAAAAAAATCCACGTGCAAAGGACAAATGGCATGGTTAGTGCAGGCAATCCTAAAGGCATTAGCCATGTATCAATGCTTGCTGTAATTGGCACGGTTAAACAGGAAGCTATAATTCCTGTAAATAGCACATTCCGGCCATTTTCTTTAAAAACGGCTGAAACAGCAAGTATGGTTAAAATCGCATTGTACCCATATAGCCCCATTGAAATCACAGTATGTTCGCCTCCGAGTGCATATGCCGTTGCCAGTGCGGCCACATTACCTAGAATTGCATAAAGACCTAACCTCCAGCCTGCCCAGAATACAGCAATGAAAAGCAAAACTCCTGAAAGTGTATTGGTAAGAAAGAAAATTTGTCCAATTCCATTCATGGCGGCATTAGGCCAATGTAATTCACCTTTAATGTTAAGCGTCCAGCTAGATAAGGTTTGCGGTGCAAGATCTGGACTGATTTTTAACATAACCAGTCTGTATGTAGTAAGCAATAAAAACCATGTGATGACAATAAAAGGGAATGTAAGAACAGGTATGCCCGTTTGCCGCATAGCATGCATCATCGCAGCTGTTATAAATGCGGCAATAGCTGCACCAGCTAAAGCAATGAACCATCGTTCATATCCCGTTAAAAACAACGAAAGAGCCATTCCAGCTAAAACGGAATTATAGCCAAATAATCCTTGATTTACACTTTCGATATCGGCACCGCCTATTTTCCCAACTAAGGCGCCAATCAAGCTTGATAAAAAAGCGATGATTCCTAAAGAATACGAAGCAATCGTAATAGCTGCTAAAATGAGAAGGCCTGAGACAGCATTTTCAATTAAAACGACTTGGGAGATACCTTTTAAGGATGTCATAAACAGCCACTTTAATTTGTTAGTGTATATAGTTAACATCTCCCTCCAAGTCAAAAACTGGTCACTGAAAAACGTTTGGCTTTTCTGAGTTAGTTTTTCCGTTCCTTGTTTTTTTATTTGCTGAAAAAACAAGTTATTTTTGTTTACTAGGTTAAATGGTCACTAAAATTCTTTATAATATAAAAATTCCCTTTACATAATTCCTTTGAACTAATACGATATAAGAAATGTATAAAAGGATTCAGAAAAAGGGGCGATATAGTTGAAAATTGCGTGGGTAACCGACAGCACAGCCTTTTTAGAAGAAGAATTTGTCAATCATCCTGACGTATATGCTATTTCGATTTCTATCTTATTAGATGATGAAGAATTTCTTGAGGGTGTAAATATCACGCCTGAACAGCTTTATGACCGTTTAAAAACATTAAAAAATCCTCCGAAAACATCACAGCCTTCCATTGGTGCGTTTAAGGAATTATATGAAAAATTAGCAAAATCCTATGATGTCATTTTTTCTATTCATCTTTCCGGCAAATTAAGCGGGACTGTTAGTGCCAGTGAACAAGCAGCACAGCTGGCAGACGCCAATGTCATTACAATAGATTCAAAAATTCTCACCTACCCGCTGACCCGTATTGTCAAGCAGGGAATAGAATGGGCGCAATCCGGCCTAGCATCGGAAGAGATCAAAACCCGATTGGAAGCATTATGTGAAACTAGTGAAACATATGTTTTAATTGGAAGCTTAGAACAGCTTCACCGCAGCGGCCGCATGTCAGGTGTGCAATTTTTCCTGGGAAGCATGCTGAATGTTAAACCAATTATTCAGGTCAAAGACGGCGGTTTAAGTGTTATAGAAAAGGTGAGAAGTGAAAAAAAGGCAAAAGAAAAAATCTTTCAGCTAATGAGAAAAGCGCATGAGAAAAAGCCCCTCAAGGAAGCCTATTTATTGTACGGGTTACACGATAGTGAAGCGATAAAATGGATGGATGAACTTGCAGCAGAATATCCAGAAATTCATTTCCGCCCATATCCGCTTGGTTCTGCCATCGGTGTACATGCAGGGGAAAACACAATCGGCATTAGCTGGTTTAATGGATTATAGAAATCAGCAGTTAAGCTTAACATAGTTTCTATAAATAAAGCCCGCCACGATTTTCCGATGTGCGGGCTTTATTATATCAGTGAATCTTTTTATCAACATATCTGCCGAAATCGGGAACGGCAATGCTATCGAATTCAGTCACTAATTTTTCCAAGCTGTTGCTCAATAAATCACCAGTCAATGGCAAACCATGACCGATTATGGCGGCTAAAGGCTTTAAGGCTTCTAATTTCCTGACAGATTCCTTAGCTGCTTTCCAATCCGTGGTGAGATATCTTGGCGGTCCGCTAATCTCCAGTTCCTGTGTAATGACCTTATAAAGGTATTCCTGTTTGACTGTAACAAAGGCATCACCAGCAATTAATGCCCGATCCTTTTCCCTGAAAAATGAAACATGGCCGGGAGTGTGGCCTGGTGTGTGGACCCAGCGAAAATCAGGAAGATGAGGCACCGTTCCATCAAGTGGCAGGGTATGTACATGGGACCCTATATCAATGGGTTCATTTGGGAAAAGTGGTGACATTTTTGCCACCATTCCTCCTTCAACAGTAGGATCTGGCTCAGGATAGCTCTCTTTTCCTGTTAAAAAAGGCATTTCCAGTTCATGGGCATATACAGGAACTTGCCAATGTTTGACCAATTCAATAATGGCCCCAACATGGTCAAAATGGCCATGTGTTAATATAATGGCTTTAGGTCTGCAGTCCTTTCCAAATCGTTCCTCTGCCTCAGAAATAATCTCATCAGCCGATCCGGGCATACCAGCATCGACTGCAACAAATTCCCTCGTTGCAGGATTGCCAATAAAAGCAACATTGACAATTTGAATGGTATAACAAAATAAATCGGGCAAAACCTCGGTGCCAATTTGACTTCCAACCGATGTGGCGGGAATGAATTTATAGTCACTGCCGTAATTCATCTGCTCGTCCAATTGTTACCCTCCTTACAAAGATTAAATCAATATATTTTCCCTCATATCATCTTCATTTATTAATTGTAAAAATCAAATAAGGCGTACAGCATATGAATAGTTTTCATCAGAATATTAGATTCATACGGTTTTCACATAAAGATCAATTCTAACAAAAATTTTCATGAAGAATGAAATTTTTCCATTGCTGAACTCGTTATTATAGGTGAAGGACAAAAAAAGATTCATGCGCATGATCTTTTAGCAGGGAGGTCAATATGGAAGAAGAGCAGCAGTGGCTCAAACAGGTGCTTGAAGGAAACAAGCAAGCATATGGCCACATTATTAATAAATACAAGAATCCGTTATATGCGACCATACTTAGAATGACAAAAAACCCTCAGGATGCAGAGGATTTAGTACAAGAGGCATTTATTAAGGTATATCACCAGCTTGGTAAATATGACAATAAGGGATCGTTTGCCAGCTGGATTTATCGAGTGGCAGTTAATCATTGTATGGATGAATTCCGCAAGAAACGCTATAAAACACAGCAGCTTGAAATAAACGAGGAGAAAGCAGTAAACCCAAATCATCCGGAAATTATTTTTTTGAAAAAGGAAAAACATCGGCAGGTAGAACGCTTAGTTGCATCATTGCCGGAGGATGAGCGATTAGTTATTTTGCTTCGTTATGCAAACGAATTAAGTTATACAGAAATTAGTGAACTGACAGGATTCCCTTTATCAAGTGTACGAAACAAGCTGCACCGTGCAAAAAAGAAAATGAGAGAGAAAGTAATACTTGAAGGGAGCTATTACCATGAACTGTCCAACGATCGATAAACTATCACAATATGTTGATCAGCTTTTAGGGGAACTGGAAATGCGAGAAATCAACAGTCATGCAAAAGAGTGTGATTCTTGCATCCATGTAATAGAAGCATTTGAGCATGAACAGCAATTTCTAAAAGATACACTTAAGTCTCCTTCATTGGCAGATGACTTTGCTAATAAAATTCTGGATCAGCTAAAGCCCTATGAACAAAAATCTCTACCTAAGAAAAGGGCATTATCAAAGCGAATCATGCTTTCAGCGGCCGGGGCTGTATTGGCAATTGGGCTCGGAACAACATTAAACCCTAGCTTTGCCCAATGGATTGGGGGTCTTTTTACAACAGATCAGGTAGATGAAGGCTTAAGAATGGCATCTGAGGCAGGTTTGGCAACACGGGTAAATCGTGAAGTAACCGATCAAGGAATCACCTTTAAGGTGGAGGATGTGGTGGCCGATACCTCACGTGTCGCCCTTTCCTATCAAATCATCAAAGAAAATGGCAAGCCGTTAGATACAAAAATTATTTTGGAGGAACCGTTCAATCAAATTATGGCATTTGATCAGAATGGCAAAAAAATCGATCAAATGGGCATAGGCTGGACAGAAGGAAGTGAATATGGATTAATCGAATTTTCCCTTCGTGAACAGAAAGACCTGCAGGAGATGACGGTAAAATTTGAGTTAACAGAACTGAATGGTGTTAAGGGGAATTGGGAACTGGTGATTCCTGTTGATTTAAAGGAAAACCTTAAATTTACTGCAAAACTGGCATTAAATAATCAAACATTCAGCGCTCATGGTGTGGATGTGAACATGAAAGAGATTCAATTTGCGCCGTCTTCGAACGAACTTATTTATGAAACGGCGTTTACAAAAGAGAAGATGGAAAAAATTAAAGATGAAATCGCTCAGCTGGAAGAAAGGTTTGGCAAGGAAAATGTTCAAACCTTTACAAATTACGGTACTGCTATTCAATATCATATTGAAAATAAAGGGGGTAAAGATATTTATAAGCATAATGCATTTTTACCTGGTCAGGGGTATCCAAGTGATGTTGGACTGATCTCGGGATCCGGAGATAACATGCAACAGCTTGGACAGATGCGATGGAACGAATCATTCATCCCGCAAAAGGACAAGGAACAATTGACCTTCGTGTTAGACGGTGTCGTCAAAACAGTACCTTCAGATTTTTCAGTGGAAATTACATCAAAAGAATTAAGGAAAAAACCAATTTCCTTTGAACATGAAGGGAATTTCATGACTATCAAAAAGGCAGAAAAACAAAATGAATTTTCTCTGCAAAAATCGCTCATTCCAATTAAACGGGAAACAGTTTTTCAAATTGAGATGGAAGGCGGCAAAGAGGCATTTTCCTCTGAGCTAGGGGCATGGGTTCTAACCGATAACCTGGGAAAAACTTACTTGGCTTATAATAGCGGATCAATTCTAAATGAAAAAGATGAAAACGGCCGCTTTAAGACAACCATTGATTTAAAAATATATGATATGGAAGAAGTTCCAGAGAAATTCACCCTCCACCTTCTGTCCGTCACCAGATATAATAAAATGGAGGAAGAATGGAAGGTACCATTGTACTGATATACTTATGAAAAGCCAAGTCTTAATCTTGGCTTTTTTCGTTTTGTTTTAAAAAGAAAATTAATAATCTGATAGATTTGCCCTGCATAATTTTAGAACCGTACCGTTTCATGTTAAAATGGTTGTTGAGTGCTGAAAGCAGGTGAAAAAATGAATAAAGACATCATTCAAACAGCTGAAGAATTTGTGAAAAATCAGCTTGGACAAGATAGCACAGGTCATGATTGGTACCACATTGAACGCGTGCGCAGAAATGCGTTATTGATAGCTGAAAAAGAAGATAAAGGGGACCGTTTTATCATAGAAATGGCGGCTCTTCTGCATGATATACCAGATGAAAAATTGAATGAATCGAAGGAAGTTGGGGAGAAAAAGCTGACTGATTTTCTGTATACTCTCGAACTTGAACTGCCAGAACGCGATCACATAGTGGACATTATCGATTCGATTTCTTTTAAAGGCGGGAAAAACTCGGTTCTCTCAAGCGTGGAGGCAAAAATTGTCCAGGATGCGGACAGACTTGATGCCCTCGGTGCAATCGGTATTGCAAGGACGTTTGCCTATGGCGGCAAAAAAGGCCAAGCGATGTATGATCCGGAAATTGGAGTAAGAGAAAATATGACTGAGGAAGAGTACAGAAAAGGAAAATCTTCATCAGTCCATCATTTTTATGAAAAGCTATTAAAGCTAAAGAATTTGATGAACACAGACACAGCAAAAGAAATGGCAGAACAGCGCCATCAGTATATGGTGCAGTTTTTGCAGCAATTTTATCATGAATGGAATGGTCAATCATGAAAGTGATTTCGATTGAAAATGTAACAAAAACATATGGCGAAAAAGAATTATTCAATGATATCTCCTTTACGATCGCGGAAAAGGAGCGGGTGGGCTTAATTGGCGTCAACGGAACTGGGAAATCATCGCTCCTAAAAATTGTTGCAGGTGTGGATTTGCCCGACTCTGGCGAAATCGTTAAACCAAAGGAATATTCAATCTCGTATTCCGAACAGGAGCCTGACTTAGATCCAAATATGACCGTTTTGGAGCAGGTATTTGCCGGGGAAGCACCGATCCTTGTGCTGCTGCGTGATTATGAGCGGACGCTGCTGCAATTAAATAATGCCCCAAATGATCAGGCCATACAGGAAAAGCTTTTCGAGCTGCAAAAAAGAATGGATTCACAAAATGCCTGGGATGCCAGCACAAATGCAAAGTCCATCTTGACCAAGCTTGGCATTGAAGATTTTGATAAAAAAATCGGCGAGCTATCCGGCGGACAGAAGAAACGGGTTGCTTTGGCGCAAAGCTTAATTCAGTCGCCGGATTTACTGATTTTAGACGAGCCAACAAACCATTTGGACTATGAATCAGTTAAATGGCTGGAGGAATACTTGGGCCGCTACCAGGGGGCACTATTGCTGGTAACCCATGACCGTTATTTTCTTGACCGCGTGACCAATCGTATGTTTGAGCTTGAAGGCGGCAAGCTGTATAGCTATAAAGGGAATTACGCTGCCTTTTTAGAGGCGAAAGCCATCCGTGAAGAAAATGAAGCGGCAACAATCGAAAAGCAGCAGAACCTTTACCGCAGAGAGCTGGAATGGATTCGCCGCGGAGCAAAGGCAAGAACAACGAAGCAAAAAGCTAGGATTCAACGGTTTGATAGCTTAGATAACCAGCTTGCTAATGTGAAAGCCGCTGAAAAACTGGACATGAGCTTGAGTGGAAGCAGGCTGGGCAAGCAGGTATTTGAGTTGAAAAACGCTTCGAAAAGCTATGGCGATCAAGTGATTTTAGATTCCTATGATTTACTTGTAAAACCAGGGGATCGCTACGGTATTATCGGGAAAAATGGTGCAGGCAAATCAACCCTATTAAATATTTTAGCTGGAAAAATCCCTCTGGATTCCGGTGAAATCAATATTGGCCAGACGGTAAAAGTTGCTTACTACACCCAGGAAAGCGAAGACATGGATGAAAATAAGCGTATGATTGAGTATTTGAAGGAAACAGCACAAGTGGTTGAGACTTCAGACGGAAAAACGATTTCTGCGGCACAAATGCTGGAACGATTCCTTTTCCCATCCTACACACATGGAACACCCATTAGAAAGCTATCAGGCGGGGAAAAGCGCAGGCTTTATTTATTGAAAATTTTAATGTCTGAGCCCAACGTATTACTGCTTGACGAGCCGACAAATAATCTTGATACCCAAACTTTAACCGTGCTTGAGGATTATCTGGAGGATTTCGCCGGAGTCGTTATTACGGTTTCCCATGACCGATATTTCTTGGACAAGGTAGCTGATCAGCTGATAATCGTCAATGGAAATGGGCAAATTGATTCCTATTACGGCAATTACACGGAATACCTCGAGACTGCAGCAAAGGCGGCAGCTCCTGTTAAAGAAAAACCAGCTCAGTCTGTACGGCAGGAACGCGAAAAGCCAAAAAAGAAAAAACTAAGCTACAATGAACAGCGCGAGTGGGATGGCATTGAAGATAAGATTGCCGAGGCCGAAGGAAGGCTAGAAGAGATTGCCAAAGAAATAGCCGAAACGGGCAGCGATTTCGAAAAAGCACAAAAGCTCATGGAAGAAGAAACGCAGCTAAACGAACATCTTGAGCATCTAATTGAGCGCTGGACGTATTTATCGGAGCTGGTAGAATAGTTTACCGGATATTACGGACATTGCGTAATTAAATACCGGCTGTGGTGTCCATGAGAGAGGTTCTAATGGACAAGATCACAGAAAAAACCGGACAATCTGTCCATAACGAGCATTACCTTCTTTCGGGTAGTGCTTTTCTTTTAAAATCGAGGTGAAAGGATGAAAAAAAAGCCAATTTATGTTGAAATTGAAATAGATTCGGAGATGGATAGATTATGGGAGGCAACACAGACGCCAAGTATGCATGAGCAATGGGATCTACGGTTTTCTTCCATTACCTATTTACCGAAAAAGGAAAATGAGCCGCAGCTGTTTTCTTATAAAACAAAGGTTGGGCCAGGTATACAGGTGGAAGGATGGGGCAAGTCTGTCGGCAGCCACGATGGGAAAGGCGGCACACGCACTTCAGCACTTCACTTCGGGACCGATCAAATGTTTTCGCCCATTAAAGAAGGTAAAGGGTATTGGCAATATAAGCCGAATAAAGACAGTATCACCTTTTTGACCCAATATGATTATGATATTAACCTTGGATGGCTTGGCGAAGTTTTTGACATCCTATTGTTTCGGCCTTTGATCGGCTGGGGAACAGCTCTTAGCTTTGATGTGCTGAAAAGATGGCTAGAAAAAGGCGAAACCCCAGCATCGCAATACATACGCTTTTTTTGCCAATGGCTGTTTACCTTTCTATTTTTCTTTGTCTGGCTTTATCATGGCATCATCCCTAAGCTAATCAGCAGACATCCAGTTGAAATAGAAATGATCGAAAATATAATGCCGCTATCCCAAGCTTATGCAGAAATGGCTGTCTTGGTAATTGGGCTGGCAGAAGTCATATTTGCTGTCATGTGGCTGTTTTACAAAAAGAAAAGGAACTTATTTTTAACACAAATAATATTGTTTCCTTTATTAGCCATTTCTGCAATTATCGCCAACCCAGAGTCACTTTCTGAACCTTTTAATCCATTAAGCTTTAATGCCAGCTTACTAGTTATTTCAATAGCGGGTTATTTGCTGGGTAAAGATGTGCCAAGCGCCGCAAGCTGTAGACGAAAGAGATGAGTGTAAAATGTCTATTTATAAACAAGTTCTAGGGGAGCGATTTTATTCGCTAAATCCAATGCTGCAGAGAAGGTACGAGTATATCGATGACAAGCCCTTTCAGGCTAAAGGGGTTATGAAAAAAATTTCAGGAGGCCCCAAGTGGCTTTATCCGTTAATATGGCTTGGCACAAAGAGAAAACTATTATTTCCGGAAAAGGGATGCGAGGTTCCTTTTAAAATAGTCAATACACCCTGTGTTGGGGAGTGTGGAGAAAAACAGGTTCACTGGGAGCGTATTTTTTATTTTAAAAATAAGGTGAGGTATTTTAATGCTTTAATGAGCCTCGACCTTAAGCGGGGGGTTATTAAAGATTATTTAGGTGAGCCTAGTCCTTTATATTCGGATTTAACCTTTTTTGTTTCACCTGAAGGCAATTTGCTGATTACCTCTGGAAAGCAGCGTTTAGTATTAGGGCCCGTTGAACTGCCGCTGCCGAAGCTGCTTCAAGGGAATGCGGCCATTACTGAGAAGTATGACGAAGAGAAGGGTGTGTTCTTAATTTCTGTAGAAGTAAGAAACCCCCTGGTTGGCACAGTTTTTTCATATGAAGGAGAATTCCTGCCCGATGAAATGGAGTAGACTGTTTTTTATTTATTTGCTTTTCTTTGGTGCAGCCGTTTTTTACAAAACTGAATCTTCCTATCTTTTATTGCTGACAGCTGCCCAGATTGTTTATGTACCGATCACCATACAGATGATCGGAAATAAAAACGGCTGGTCAGCATTCCTTGCTGCTATCCCTCCAATAGCATCCGTTATCATTTTAGCCATCACAAGCGATAGCAGCTGGGAATACGTATTTGCTGCGATTTATTTGCTGTTTACCATTGCTGCGGCCATTTATGGAATAAAGAGAATCCTATCAAGAGAATTTTTTCACATTGAAGAGTTCATGATAGATATCGGGCTAATTTATTTATCTATTGGAGGCTTGTGGTTTTTTGCCCATATTGGAAAAATAGAAACAGGTTTTTCTCCAATGATTACCTGGCTAACGGCGATTCATTTTCACTACTCTGCTTTTTTATTGCCTGTTTTTTGCGGTTTTCTAGGCAGAGTTTATAAACCGAAAGATTATTGGAAAGCATCCTTACTCATTTTATTGTCTCCGATAGTCCTCGCTGCCGGGATCACTTTTTCCGCATGGATTGAGGTGGCTTCAGTTATTCTTTATATGATAGGAATCTATTCTATAATTCATTTTGCTTTTAAAGCCCCGTTTACTCATCCTGTTCAAAAATGGCTAATTCGGATATCTTTCAGCTCATTGGGCATAACGATTATTTTTTCATTCCTATATGCAATCGGCCAGGTCTGGATTGATTATTCGCTAAGCATTGAATTTATGCTATGGTTTCATGGACTATTTAATTGTGTTATTTTTGCTTTATTTGGTGTGATTGGATGGAGTATAAATCTGCCGGAAGAAAACACTAAGGAACGGACATTTCCTGTGAGTGCGATCAGGGGTAAACTCCTAATAGGAGATAGTATTCTTCCGGATATTATGGATGAGAAATCGACGGATAAATATAAAGGTCTTGTTGACGATATGAGAATTTATGAGGAGCATTCTAATCAGGAAACAATCGCACCCGCCATTCTTGATTTCTATGAAAATACATTAGAGTATCGGCTATCTGCAAAAGTAGAATGGAAATCATGGTTTCAGCCGTTTGCAGCAGTTTATCGATTATTCAGCAGGATTACGCAGCAAATTAATTTGCCGCTTTCAAAAAAACAAGTGGAAATGACCGGCGGCATATATGCCGTTAATGATGAAATAGATGGGAGATGCCGTCCAAGGGCATGGGTCAGGAAAATAGGAGATGAGACTGTATTTGTTGCCCTATACTCCTGTCATAAAACAAATGGACAAGCCTATATGAATATTGCGCTTCCGCTGCCATGGTCTTCGATGATTGGAATCCTGAAATTAAACCAAGTTGGTGAGGAGCTTGAATTAACCAGCCAAAAGACGGAGGATAACTCAGATGCTGGCATCTATTTAAAAACGAAAATGCACCTTTTTGTGTTGCCGATTGAAGAAACCTTTCGTGTTAAGGATGCGGGGAATGGAAAGCTTACTGCCCAGCATGACATGTGGATTTTTTCCATTCCTTTTTTAACCATACATTATGAAATAGAACATAAATCTCGTTAAAGGTATGTTTAAGTGCTTTATGTTAAAATAACAACATATACCAGCTTGATTAATGTGAAAAGGGTGATTACCGTGAAAATAAATGCCATTGAACCTACTCCTAGTCCAAATACAATGAAAGTCATTTTGGATGAAGAGCTGCCAATGGGCAAAAGCAATAACTATAAAAAAGATCATAGCGAGGGCGCTCCAAAGGTCATTCGGGATATTTTGGCTATTGAAGGGGTAAAAGGCGTTTATCATGTGGCCGATTTCCTGGCTGTGGAGAGAAATGCAAAATTTGACTGGAAGGACATTCTTCCCCAGGTAAGAGCCGCGTTTGGTGAAGAGGCTGATGCAGCAAATGAATCTGCTCAAAAGGCTAATGAGCATTTTGGTGAAATCAAGGTGTTTGTGCAAAAATACAAAGATATTCCCATGCAGGTAAAGCTGACAGATGGCACAGAGGAAAGAAGGTTTGGGCTGCCTGAAGTGTTCATTAAAGCATTTTCCGAATCCCAGGCTAAAGATGATGAGAATTATGTCTTTCTCCGCAAATGGGTGGAAATGGGCGTTCGATACGGTGACTTTGAGCAAATTGGCCATGATGTGGTGGAAGAACTGGTGGCTGCTTACCCAGAGGAACGGCTAAACAGACTTGTTGAGCAGGCAAAAAGCCCAGAAAAAGCTCAGTCAAGGCAAGCGTTAAATCGAATAAAGGTAACCTTAGAGGACTTGGCTGATCCTGATTGGCGCAGCCGCTACCGCAAACTTGAGCAAATGGACGATCCAACCGTTGATGATCTGCCGGTTTTAGAAAAAGCACTTGAGGACGAAAAGTCTTCTATCCGCCGATTGGCAACAGTATATCTCGGCATGATAGAGGACAAACAGGTGCTGCCATACCTTTATAAGGCGTTAAAGGATAAGACAGTTACTGTGAGAAGAACGGCAGGAGACTGTTTATCTGATTTAGGATTTGCAGAAGCTTCACCTGCAATGATGGAAGCATTAAAGGACAATAGCAAGCTTGTCCGCTGGAGAGCAGCGATGTTTTTATATGAAGTTGGTGATGAATCTGCATTGCCAGCATTAAAAGCGGCCGAAGACGATCCAGAATTTGAGGTAAGCCTGCAGATTAAGCTGGCAATAGAACGAATTGAACAAGGTGAAGAGGCCAAGGGTTCTGTTTGGAAGCAAATGACGGAATCACGGAAGAAATAGAGTAATTCTTTTTTGCAATGTTAACATAGAATGTAGTATGCTAACATTGCAAAACACGTACGGGAGGCGATTAAACTATGTCAATGGCATACGAAGAATATATGCGACAAATGGTTCAGCCAATGAGACAGGAGCTTGTTCAGGCTGGATTCCAAGAACTATTAACACCAGAAGATGTAGTAAACTATATGGAAAATGCGGAAGGCACAACACTTGTTGTTGTCAACTCTGTCTGCGGATGTGCCGCCGGGCTTGCCCGCCCAGCAGCAACCCAAGCAGTGCTAAGATCAGAGAAAAAGCCTGACCATTTAGTTACTGTGTTTGCAGGCCAAGAAAAAGATGCAACCGCAAAAATGAGAGAATACTTCGAAGGCATTGAGCCTTCATCCCCATCCATGGCCCTATTAAAAGGAAAAGAAGTCATTCACTTCATTCCGCGACATGACATCGAGGACCACGCCATGGAAGACGTTATGGAAAACTTACTCTCTGCATTTGAAGCAAAACTTTAATACAAAACAGAACAAAGAGGATGTCGCATGACATCCTTTTCCACTTTAAAGCATCGGGGGACAGGCCCCCGGTGCGGTAAAGCGTTAAGAAGGTGAAGTAGCAATGATTGTGACGACAGCGGGAAGAACGAATGAAGTGATGTTGAATCAGGCGATTTCTGTTGCACGGGATTTGAACGGGCGGTTTGTCGATAGGAGGAAGCGGTCTGTTCAGGCGATTCAGGAAATTGAAAGGGATGACTGTATTGTCGTCGGCAAGGAAAAGCTTGAGCTGTATCCGTTTGGGGAAAGGGAACCGTTCTTTTTTCATCCTAATTCGGCAAGCTTTCGTATCAAGCGGCTGCTTAATGATGAACACGATCCATTTGTTGAAGCGGCCAGTCTGCAAAAAGGCATGACGATGCTTGATTGTACACTTGGTCTCGCTTCGGATAGTATTGTAGCAAGTTTCGTCACTGGATCTGAAGGAATAGTAACAGGTATTGAAGGAAACTCTCATCTATCCTACATAGTTGCGAAGGGATTAAAAGAATGGCAATCGGATATTGGGGAAATGAACGAAGCCATGAAACGAATTGAAGTTATACATAACAATTCATTAAATGTACTACAATCACTCCCTGACAAGAGCTATCATTGTGTTTATTTTGATCCGATGTTTGAAGAGCATATTCTGGAATCTGATGGCATACGTGCATTAAGCCGATTTGCTGTTTATGAAGACCTGACACAAGAACTCATTGACGAGGCTTACAGAGTGGCAAAAGAACGAGTGATTCTAAAGGACCACTTTCGCAGCAAACGATTCGAAAAATTTAACTTTCAAGTCTATAAGAGAAAAACAGCCAAATTTCATTTTGGGGTTATCGAAAAATAAAAAAGGAATGGGCATCCCATTCCTTTTTTATTAGTCTGCAATTGCCAAGTATACAAAATACCCTAAAACAAACAGACAAAATATCATAATTGCCATTGACATAAACGCAGCACCTCTTTTATTGTACTCATTCATAATTATTGCCTTATTTTGATTACTATTCCCGAAAAGGCAACTTTTTACTCTTTCTATAGTGTTTACTATAATAGAAAATATCATTATGTTCAATTTTTTCTTTAAAAAAATGAAACTAAATTTTCATACTTTCGTAAAAGAAGTATAATAGAATGATAGTAATCATTTAGTATTGAGAGGAAAATAAGTAATGAAAATAACTTTATCTGATAGGATGAGCGCATTTCAGGCAAGCGTTTTTTCTGAAATGGCTTTTTATAAGAAACAAAAAATGGCTGAAGGAGCGGAGATGATCGATTTAAGTATCGGCAGCCCTGATATGGCTCCTCCGGCCATTGTTGCAGATACAATTGCTGCAATGGCTAAGAGAAATGATGCATACAGCTATACATTAAAAGGAACGGAAGAGTTCCATCAAGCTGTCAGCACCTATTATGAGCAAAGCTTCAATGTAAAACTAAATCCAAAGACTGAAGTTTCTTTATTAATGGGTTCCCAGGATGGACTGGTGCATCTTCCAATGATGCTGTGCAATCCTGGCGATATTGTGCTTGCTCCAGATCCAGGATATACAGCATACGAAACGGGGATCAGCATGGCTGGGGCCAAGCTTTATCCAATGCCATTAAAAGAGGAGAATCAGTTTCTTCCTGACTTTTCTGAGATACCGGAGGAAATCAGCGATAAAGCAAAATTAATGATATTAAATTTTCCAGGAAATCCTGTCCCGGCAATGGCAACAAAAGACTTTTTTGCAAAGGCTATCAAATTTGCAAAACAGCATAATATTGTCATCCTTCATGACTTTGCCTATTCCGAACTTTATTACGAAGAAAAACCGATCAGCTTTTTAACGCTGGAAGGGGCTGAAGAAGTAGGTATTGAAATGAATTCATTATCAAAAAGCTTTAATATGGCAGGATGCAGGATTGCCTATGCTGCGGGAAACCAGGAACTGATTTCCGGGCTAGCCAATTTTAAATCTAATTTGGATTATGGTGTTTTTTATCCCATTCAGGCAGCGGCTGCAAAAGCGTTAACGGATCAATCTGATTTTCTTCACAATTTAAGGGCTGAATACAAGACTAGAAGAGATGTTCTAGTAAATGGGCTCAGAAATATTGGCTGGGCCATCAGCTTGCCAAGAGCCTCGATGTTTGTTTGGGCAAAGATCCCTAAATCTTATACATCAAAGGAATTTGCTATAGAGCTAATTAATCGGGCAAATGTTGTTGTTACACCAGGTAATGCCTTTGGGGCATGGGGTGAAGGATTTGTTCGCATTGCCCTTGTGCAATCCGAAGAAACCCTGAAGAAAGCTATTAATAATATTGATAAATCAGGCATTTTGACAAAAGAAAGGGCGTAAAAAGAAGGGGGGCTTAACAATGCCAAAATGGCTCCGTAAATCATTTGTAGTAATGGTAACCATTCTTACATTTGGATTGGTTACTCCTTCACAGGCATTTTTATATGATCATTCAAGCACTGTAAAGACACCGAAAAGAGACATTATTGAGTCTTCACCAGAAGGAACAGCACAGGAGAACAGGTTTGCTGCTGAATACGAAGAACAACAAGGCTATACAAGTAAAGAAGATTTTGTATCCGAGATGGTATGTAAAGCGGAAATGCTGTCATATACTAAATTTGGTGCGAAAATTAAGCCTATGATTGCGGATGAATTTTCTGAAGTGATTCTGCCAAATATTGAAAAGGCAATTAAAGAAACAGCAGAACAGTACCCTGAAGAAGAGTTAGCCTATTTATCGCTATCAGAAAAACCTAGCGGAGGACTTTCAGAAAAAATCTTTCACATTGCAAATGAAAAAACGGGTGAGGATATTATTAGATTTCACGTGAGACGCGATCACCCTCCTCAGGAAGGGTATTGGTTCAATTTTCATTACCATACGCATCATGATGAATTTCAAGCCCATCATAATCTTGGGTCAATCTATTGGAATAAAAACACTCCGCCTAAATGGATGAGTTAATTTTTATTTAAATATGAAATTTTTTTAGAGATTTTTGAAACCTTTTAGGCAAACACCCGTAAATAAACTATATTAATTTTTAAATGGAGGTAACAATTGTGGCAGTAAGCTTATCAAAAGGACAAAAAGTAGATTTAACAAAAACAAATCCTGGTATGACAAAAGTAATCGTTGGTCTAGGCTGGGATGTAAACAAATACGATGGCGGTCATGATTTTGACCTGGATTCTTCTGTTTTCCTTTTAGGAGAAAATGGAAAAGTGTCTTCTGAATCTGACTTTGTTTTCTATAACAATACTTCAGGCGGAAATGGCTCTGTTGTACATACAGGGGATAACCGTACAGGAGAAGGTGCAGGAGATGATGAGCAGGTAAATATTGACTTAGCCAATGTACCTGCAAGTATCCAAAGAATTACATTCACGATTACCATCCATGATGGTGAAGCACGCAGCCAAAACTTTGGCCAGGTATCCAACTCGTACGTGAGAATCGTTAATGAAGCCAATGGCGAAGAATTAATTCGCTATGATTTAGGTGAAGATTTCTCAATTGAAACAGCATTGGTTGTTGCTGAATTGTACAGACATAATGGTGAATGGAAGTTTAGCGCCATCGGAAGCGGCTACCAAGGCGGTCTTGCTGCACTAGCCACTGATTTTGGTCTGCAGGTAGGGTAACAGGAATAAAGCATCAAGTACAGATGGCTTTAGAAAAGAAAAAAAAGGCATCTGTACGGATAAAACATTATAATAACTTTTTCAGGAGGAACAAACACGAATGACGATTATTGAAGGTATAATTCATACCTATGCCCAATTTTTCAATTGGGAGATGTGGGTTGAGGTACTATCAAATCCCGTGAGCTGGGGATTAATAGGAACACTGGTAATTTTGGAGGGGCTATTATCTGCCGATAACGCTCTTGTACTTGCCGTTATGGTTAAGCATCTGCCTGAAAAACAGCGCAGAAAGGCACTTTTCTATGGACTATTAGGAGCTTATGCATTCCGTTTTATTGCCATTGGTATAGGTGTATTTTTAATAGAGCTATGGTGGGTAAAAGTACTGGGTGCTGCATACCTTGCTTGGCTTTCTATTAAATATTTCATGGATAAAAAGAAAGAATCTGATGCCGAAGAAGAAGAGATTAAGGGAATGAACCAAAGCGGTTTATTAATCCGTCTATTCGGGACTTTCTGGGGAACAGTTGCTGCTGTTGAATTAATGGATATCGCTTTCTCCATTGATAGTGTACTAGCTGCTTTTGGAGTCAGCCAGCAAATCTGGGTTCTTCTTTTAGGTGGAATGCTAGGTGTCCTAATGATGCGGGGAATTGCCGGTGTATTCCTAAAGCTTATTGATCGAGTACCTGAACTTGAAACATCCGCCTATGTGTTAATCCTGATTATTTCTGTTAAAATGCTATTAGGTGTAGTTGGTATTCATGTTGACCATATCTACTTCTTTATCATTTTATTAGTTACGTTTGCAGCTACCTTTGTTGTTCACTTTATGAACAAGAAAAAGGAAGAGGCTCAAGGAACAGGAAAATAACATAATTTTAAGAGATAAAAAGGGAACAGACAATTGTCCGCTCCCTTTCTTTTTTTTACAGAAATCTTTCAATCTAGGAGAATATAGTATGAAATTATTTGCTGATCTTCAACAAGGTGAGTTGAATGAAATATTTTATAAAAAACCAGAGGAGTTTAATAAGTTCTCCGACCAAGATATTTTATCATATGCTTTGGGGGCTACACTGTACATGCCGGCAACTAGGCCAAATATTCATCAGGATCTTCTTTCGAAAAAGCTTTATGGCCTGACATCAATGGTTATCTGCCTGGAAGACGCTGTCGGCGATAGCGAGGTGCAATTAGCTGAGTCAATGCTGATCAGTGAACTCCATTCATTAAGTGAAGACATAGAAAAGGGATTAATCAATGCTGAAGATCTGCCGCTCCTATTTGTTCGCATCCGGGGATATGAACAGTTTATGCGGTTAATTAAGGGTGTCGAGAGGGGCTTGGAACTGCTAACCGGGATTGTGATTCCCAAATTTTCTCCTGGAACAGGAAAGCCTATTTTAAAGGAAATAAAAACGCTTAATGACCAGGGGTATACCCTTTATGCCATGCCTATTTTAGAAACAAAAAAGGTCATTCAAAAGGACACGAGACTATCAGAGCTCATGGCCATTAAAGAACTTGTTGATCAGTATAAGAATTATATTCTTAACATGAGAATCGGCGCCACAGACTTTTGCGGCCTGTATGGAATTCGCCGAAACTGCGACACCACTGTCTATGATATTGCGGTAATCAGAGACTGCATTGCCGATATAATCAACGTGTTTTTGCGTTCCGATCAGCCATATGTCATATCAGGACCGGTTTGGGAGTACTTTTCTTCAAAAGATCGGATGCTAAAGCCCCAGTTAAGGCAGACGCCATTTCGGGAGCGATTCGGCAACGATGGGGTTGATTATCGCTCAGCACTCATTGATAAGCATATGGACGGATTAATTAGAGAGGTGTTAATGGATATTACTAACGGCCTAACGGGAAAAACCATTATCCATCCTACACATATCCGCCCGGTACAGGCGCTAAATGCAGTATCCTATGAAGAGTATTTAGATGCAAAAAATATTATCGATCAAGGGAATGGCCAAATCGGTGTGATGAAAAGCAGCTTTTCCAACAAGATGAATGAAATTAAACCACATTCCTATTGGGCGCAAAAAATTCTTCTAAAATCAAAAGTTTACGGGGTGCTAAATCATGAATACACATACATTGACCTACTCTCCAAAGAAATTAACACTTCCAATTCTCAGCCAATTAACAGTTGAAATCGAGGTAGCAGAAAATCCATATAATTGGGAAGTCACAGACCTATTTCAAATGGCAGCACGAATTAACAAAAAAAGATCATTCCTATTCGTCAGCAAAATCCTCGGCAAACACATACCGATCGACCCAAAAAAAGGCCTGCAAACCGGAGCCATGCTAGCCCAGCGCTACATCGAAAAAAGAGCTTTAACGCACCACAGCGACGGGGGACTGGCCCCCGATGGTTTAACGCACCACAGCAATGGGGGACAGGCCCCCGATCGTTTAAAGCAGCAAAGTGATGAAGAGATGTTTGCCCCGTTTGTGAGCGAGAAGGTGAATCCGGTGATTATCGGGTTTGCAGAAACAGCGACAGCTCTTGGGCATGCGTTTTTCCATTGCTTTAAGAAGGCTGATTATTTTCATACGACGAGAGAGATCCTGGTTGACCGCGATCCGGTGATTACTTTTGAAGAGGAGCATTCCCATGCTACATCCCATCGCTGCTATGTTGATGAAGCGATGTTAAATAATGATCGGGAAATCATATTAGTTGATGACGAGCTGACAACAGGAAAAACGGCAATCAACATTATCCGTTCGATCCACAATCGCTTTCCAAGAAAAACCTATACGGTTGTCTCTATACTGGATTGGCGCTCTGGCGAGAATATGCAGATCTTTGCTGACCTAGAAAAGGAACTTGGAGTCGACATTCATTCCGTTAGCCTCTTAAAGGGGAAAATCAATGTTACTGGCGATTTAAAAGCAGTAAATAAAAAGGAAATCAATGAAAGCCAGCTCGAAACACAACAAAACATTAAAACAATCAATATTCAGGATGTTTTTCCAGGCATGCTCGCACAGGTTGATTCCTCTTCAAGCACACTGGCCGGAGCAATCAAGAATACCCCGTATTTAAAAGGGACGGGCAGATTCAGCATGTCCGCGAATGATAACGAAAGTCTTACACAAAGCTTGAAGGAAATAGGCCATTTTTTGCAGAACAAGCGTATTGGCGAAAAGACTCTTTGTCTCGGGACAGGAGAATTTATGTATATCCCAATGAAGGCTGCATCCATGATGGGGGACGGTGTTTTCTATCAATCAACGACTAGAAGTCCGATTTATGTCAATAACATAGAAGGCTATGGTGCAAAGTATGGTCTGGCATTTCCAAATCCGGAGGACTTTGACATTGCCCATTTCGTTTACAATATTCCCCCAAATGAATATGATGATGTCTTTGTGTTTTTTGAACGAGCGGTATCTGAAAATGAACTGAAGCCGCTGCTTAACGAATTAGGGAAAACAAATATTAAAAATATCAATATTGTTTTCTTTAATGGAGGTGCGTAACAAATTGAATAGATTAGCAGAAAATAAACAAACGTTCGGATCCTACAGTGAAAAAGATGTCATTTTCCTTTTAAAGGACTTGAGTCATTTTCAGCTGGAAGGCTCGGTTGAGGCTCGTGAACAAATGATCCAGGGCGGTCAGCATTACAGCGAAACATTGCCGATAGAATACCAGCCGCCGGCAGAGTACCTTAAGGTTTTCTGGGAAACTCTTGCTGAATATAAGCAAAAGGTTGCCTTATGTACTGGGGTCGTATCTGAACAGATATACGCCCAAAAAGGGGAGAATACGGTATTAGTTTCATTGGCACGAGCAGGTACTCCCGTCGGGGTTCTTATTAAGCGTTACCTCCTGGAAAACTATCAGCTGGATTTGCCGCATTACAGCATTTCCATCATCCGCGACAGAGGGATCGATGAAAATGCCGTCCGTTATATATTAAAAAGCCACCCGGGAAAATCCATTCAATTCATTGACGGCTGGACTGGCAAGGGGGCTATTTCCATTGAATTAACAAAGGCATGCAAATCTTTTAAAGAAAAGTACGATATTGAACTTGACGATACGCTTGCCGTTCTCGCAGATCCGGGACACTGCACAACTTTATTTGGGACAAGAGAAGACTTCTTAATTCCAAGTGCCTGCCTTAATTCTACCGTATCAGGGCTAGTAAGCAGGACAGTTCTAAATCAACAATTAATTGGACCGGAAGACTTTCATGGAGCAAAATTTTATAAAGAAATGCTTGATGACGATGTTTCAAATGAATATATAAAAGAAATCACAGAGCAATTTCCCCTTATTCTAGAAGAGGCAAAGAAAAATGCTCAACTGCTGCTGCAAGGCGATAAAGAGCTGCCTGCATTTAAAGGTCTTCAGGAGGTTAAAAGGATTGCAGAGGAATTTGCCATCAGCTCATTAAATTATGTAAAGCCTGGAGTGGGCGAAACGACAAGAGTACTTCTTAGAAGGGTGCCGTGGAAAATTTTGATGAAGGATCCAGACAGTCCGTTTGTCAAGCATATATTAATGCTGGCAAAAGAAAGGGATGTTGAGGTTGTCCATTATCCAAATATGAGCTATACATGCTGCGGGCTTATAAAAAAGGTTGGAGAAACCAAATGACTATATTTGCATCAGATTTAGACCGTACTCTGATTTATTCCAAAAGGGCTTTAGAGGATTTTAAGGAACAAAAGGATGAAAATGCTATTGGTGTTGAACGTCTAGATAATAAAACCATCTCATATATGTCAAAAAAGTCCTTTATGATGCTGAGAGAGCTTGCCGGAAAAATCCTCTTTATTCCTGTAACGACAAGAACAGCGGAACAATATAATCGAATTCGGATTTTTGCTCGGGATATCCCAGTCACTTATGCAGTAACGTCTAATGGAGCAAATATATTTTATAATAAAAAGCCATTGAAGGATTGGGAGAACATCATTCATGAGCGTCTTAAAACGGAATGCGCTTCGATAAAAGAAATGACTGAAATTATGCAGGGCTTTAAGCTTAACGCTAGATTTAAGTCAGCTGAGGCCTTATTTTTTTATTATATTCTTGAAGAGCCCATTTCTTTTGATCAAAAGCTTGTGATCCAAAAAACGGCATCAGAACATGGATGGCGTACATCCCTTCAGGGGAGAAAATTATACTTAATGCCAAATCCTATCTCCAAGGGTGAGGCAGTGCAGTTTATTAAAGAAAGAGAAGGGATGTCAACAGTTATTGGTGCCGGGGATTCCCTGCTTGATTCTGATCTTTTAAGAGTGAGTAACTATTCCTTTATTCCAGCTCATGGGGAATTGGCTAAAGAAGGCAAAATAGATTTCACTCATGTATTGACAAGCAAAAAGGGGATTTTAGCTGCAGAGGAGATCTTAAAGAATGTAAATCATTTAATAGAGACCGATCGATTGGCTTCATTTGGTTCGAAAAGATAAAATAGCATTGCCTTAGAAAAAAATTATTCTTTAAAATATCTTCGCAATAATAAAAACAGGCTCGCACCGAAGACATAGGAACTGACAAAAATGAAAAATGCTCCCCATATGGACGCATGTACGGTTAGGGTCATCAAAGTAAACAGCATGGCCCAGAAAAACAGATCAATAAAAATGAAAGTTCCAGAGCTTAAGATATCCACAACTGCCTGTATATCGGATTCATTGACTTGATATTTAGATTTTCGAAATAGGTACCTCATGGCATCACCCTCTTTTCCATGTAATTTAACGTATGCTGGGACGGGTATAAAGGTGAAAATACGAGCTTGAGATTATATCCTTTTACCTATGAAACTTTTCTTCCATTCATTTCGTAAAAGAAGAGGAATGTTTTTAGAAAACTTTCAATACGTATGGTATGATAAAGCTAAGTTTACAAAATATTACACTGCCTTCCTTTTTAGAAGGCCTCCCGCATTTTTTTGTATATAAAGGGAAGTGATGATATGTTGAGTCAGCCATACAGTCAAATTAGCCCTGAGTTAATACCAATATCATATGAAAATTGGCTGGATATGTTAAAAAAGCCTGTAAAAGAAAGACCGCAATTTACCATTGATAATGGCATGATTCATATTGGACAAGTTGCTGCCCGCTTTCTAGGAATTCCGCTGGATGAGGACCAATATTATAACCGTTTATATGATCTCATCCATACCGAAAAAGCCGGCCTCCATTTACTGAGTGAAGATAGTCTTGATAAAACAATTGAAAATCAACATTTTCAGTCTATCCAAAAAGTATTAAATCTTAATCAGGAACAAAATTTATCCATTAACCGGTTTACCGCCTTCCTTGACGGTGAACAGCTTTTGCTGAAATCGGGGATTCCTGCTTTGCATAGAAGATTAAGAGAAGCGATGATCATTGTTCTTGAGGCGTTTTCTCAAAATGAGGACAAAGGGTTAAAGGGACAGGAGATTCGCCGTGTTCTTGTGGATATCATTAAGTGGAGCATCAATCACCTTGGCCAATTGCTGGATGAAATCAATCCAGAAGAAGCTATGCCAAAATTTTTATGGTACGGGAATTCTAATAAAAGTCATAAATATTTTTTACAATATTTACTTGAAATAGGCTGTGATGTGATTATTTTTTCACCCTCGGGGGAAGACCTATTTGCGGGGATAGAAAATGAACGAAGGAAAATCTTTCTTTATCAATATCCCGAGAAACAACAGCCAGAGCCATTTCCAACTGAAAAAAGAAGAAGATCCGCGACAGTCGCTTATCGCGCTTCAAGGGAAATTGAATCGATCCTGAACCATGAAGGATCAGGTCTATACAAGCCGTGGCAGCTGCGAGATTATACTCCGCTGTCTCTTACACTTAAAACAACGTATGACGAGCTTTTCATCTTGATCAAAGAAAAAGCAATGTTTCGGCCTGATTTTGAAGTTAAAAATGGACATGTAAAAATACCGGCCCTCTTTGCAAAGATTCAAGGGGTGAGCAGGAACCGAAAGGAATATTGGGATCGTTTGCATGCGATAGCGGAAAATGATTGCTCCTTGCTAGTCAGTCGTTTCCCTTTTACCAATAATGTAAACAGCGATTTTCGATTCCATTATCGAAATGCCTTAGGAGCTGATGGCCTGCTGGATCCGCAAAAAATGATCAAGGCCCACTATTGGAAATATCAGCAATTGCCAACCGGCCTGCAGAATGGAATAGCCACAGCCATTCGCAGTATTTGTGCACGGCCTGGGTTAAAACCAAACCGTAATGAAGGCCCAGAGGAATTAAAAACCTATCTTTTTACACAGGCGATGCAGATGCCGGCCAGCATTCTGCAGCTGCTGCAAAAATTTGACTACTCACAGGACGTGCCGAAGCTAGTTCTATATAATAATGAATTAAATGGAACGATGACAAGAACGGATGCGGCATTGCTATTATTGTTAAATCAATTTGGAATTGATATTGTTTTATATACACCATCCGGCCATAATGACTTGGAAAACTTTGTGAAAGAGGGTTTATACGATGTTCATTGGCTCGAGGATGTGGTGTTTGAGCAGGAATATAGAGAACCATCATTATTAAAAAGGGTTCAGGGGCTCATTAAAAAAAGTTTAAGGGGAGATTAAAGCATGGAGCAAATGCAGCAGACAAATCTGGAGCTAACATTAAGCAAACCAGCTGAAGATAAACTGACAGAAGCAAGTGCTTCTCAGCTGAAGCTTGCATTAAGACAGAATCCAGAGGTGCAAAATCTGGCCCGTTCCATCGATGAAAGGGATCAAATTCAAATTCTCGAATTTGGGAAAGAGCCTGCTACACAAATATCTCGCTTCTCTGATCAAATTTTGGGCAATATGAGAGCGACAAAAGTAGAAGACTCTGGCGAATTATTAAAGCAGCTTGGCCGAATTATGGATAAATTCGATAAAAAAGATTTTGAGAAAACATCAGGCGGCCTTTTTAGCAAGATCTTTAAAAAAGGCGAAAAAATGATTGAAAAGCTGTTTGGAAAATATCAGACAATGGGCCAAGAAATTGATAAGGTCTATGTAGAAATATCAAAATACCAAAATGAAATGGTAGACTCCACTACCATGCTTGATCAAATGTATGAGCAAAATTATCAATATTACCTTACATTGGAAAAGTATGCAGTTGCCGGGCAGATGAAGGCAGACGATTTAAAGGCAAATCAGCTGCCGCAATTGGAATCCCGAGCGGCAGCAGGAGACCAAATGGCTTCCATGCAGCTTGATACCTTAAGAAATGCGATTGATTTGCTTGAGCAAAGAGTATATGACCTTGAAATGGCCAAAATGGTTGCACTGCAGACTGCGCCGCAAATCCGCCTATTGCAAAGAGGAAACACAAAGCTTATTGGTAAAATCAATTCAGCTTTTGTCACAACCATTCCGATTTTTAAAAACGGCCTCATTCAAGCAGTGGCAGCAAAAAGACAAAAGCTTGTTGCTGACTCCATGAATGAGCTTGACCGCAGGACGAATGAAATGCTCCTTCGGAATGCACAGAATATTTCCAGTCAAAGTGCTGAAATTGCCAGACTTGCAGGCAGCCCAAGTATTAAAATCGAAACGATCGAAGAATCTTGGAATGTTATCATAAAAGGTATGCAAGAGACAAAAGCCATAGAAGAAGAAAACAGACGTTTGCGAGAAGAAGGAACGAGAAGGCTTGAACAGCTGCAGGATAATTTCAAGAAAATCAAACAGCAATAAGGGTAAAATGCCCCTAAAATACATTCATACTACTATTTGATGAGGTGACGAATCATGGCAATTAATTTACAAAAAGGACAGCGCGTTGATTTAACAAAGGGAAATCCTGGATTATCAAAGATTATGGTTGGCTTAGGCTGGGATCCCGTGCAAAAAAGCGGAGGCGGTGGGGGACTATTCGGCTCCCTATTCGGAGGCGGTGGCGGTGCCAATATTGACTGTGATGCCTCTGTAATTATGCTTGGCGAAAATGACAAAATCAGAAGCAATAATGACGTCATTTATTTCGGCAATCTGAAGAGCAAAGATGGCAGTGTGCAGCATACTGGCGACAACCTGACTGGTGATGGAGACGGTGATGATGAACAAGTATTAATCGATTTAAGCCGCATTCCAGCACAAATTCAAAAATTAATATTTGTTGTCAATATCTATGATTGTGTTAAGAGAAAACAGCACTTTGGCATGATCCAAAATGCATTCATCCGCATTGTTAATTCAGCAAACAATCAGGAAATAATCCACTATAATCTAACAGATGATTATAGCGGCAAGACGGCTCTTATTGTGGGTGAACTGTATCGCCACGGAAATGAGTGGAAATTTGCTGCAGTTGGAACTGGCACAAATTCCCCAGGACTTGCTGATGTAGTGCGTTCTTATAGCTAACAAATACCTTCTAACAAGCCTTAGGCAAAATGCCTGAGGCTTTTTGCAATTTTTACCTTTCTTCTCATTTGTCTCTTTGATATATTACTATGCTATAATAATAATATTCTCACATTTAACTATAAAAATACTTCAATAAGAGCCCTAAAGAAAGGGTGACAATATGAAAAAGGTTACGACATTAGTGCTTTTACTTGCAATCTCCCTTTCTCTCATAGGCAGCTCACAAGCCGAAATGGGCGGAATTAAACTTCGTGACTTTCCAAGTCATTCTCTTCTAAATCAAACATTAAAGCTTCATTCACCCTATCCCTTAGGCAAATTGGTTATTCTCCCAATAGGTGAATTTGATCAAATTCAGGCAGCGGGGATTATTTCGAGAGTTGACCAGCTTCCGGCCTCCCTTTTAAATAAGATTGTTAAAGAGGATATTAAGCTAAAACTATTTGTTGGAAAATTAACAGATAATCCTTCGGCTAAAGGTCTCGCTGGCATTATTCCAAGAGGATACAAAAGCAATACGACCTGGGATAAGGTACCTGGAATAGGCGGAGGGAAGACCGTGCTAGTAAAGATTGGCAGCAGTGAAAAGGGCGAGGGGCATGGTTCAGTCAACCTGGAGCTGCATGAACTAGCTCACTCTATTGATAAATATGTGTACAATGGAATTCGTTATGATCCTAGGTATCTGGCCATCTGGACAAAGGAATGTGCTGTTTTATTTCCAAATCAGGATTACTTTTTGTCCTACCCAGAAGAATATTTCGCCGAAGCATTTGCCATGTATTATCTGAACAAACAAACAAGATTTATCCTTCAGGCCAAAGCCCCGGAAACATTTCATTATATAAAAAAATTAAATTAGATAGGACAAGATTAATTTAGACAAAACTGTTAAAATAAGTACCATGTACAAAAAGTAAAGGTTGGGTGTAAATGAAACAATATCTAGAACTTTGCAATCACATCCTTGAGCATGGTGTGAAAAAAGAAGACCGGACTGGAACAGGAACAATCAGCACATTTGGCTATCAAATGCGTTTTAATTTAGAAGAGGGCTTTCCTGTTTTGACGACCAAGAAGCTTCATTTACGATCTATCATTTATGAATTGCTGTGGTTCTTAAGCGGGGATACCAATGTAAAATATCTTCAGGATCATGGTGTTAGAATTTGGAATGAATGGGCTGATGAAAAAGGGGAGCTTGGCCCTGTATATGGCCATCAATGGCGTTCATGGACGGGAGCGGACGGGCAAACCGTTGACCAAATCTCCCAGCTTATTCAGCAGATTAAAACAAACCCAGATTCAAGGCGTCTGATTGTTAGTGCTTGGAATGTAGGTGATGTTGAAAAAATGGCGCTCCCGCCATGTCATTGCTTATTCCAGTTCTATGTTGCAGATGGCAGATTGTCCTGCCAGCTATATCAAAGATCCGCAGATGTATTTTTAGGTGTGCCTTTTAATATTGCTTCCTATGCACTATTAACAATGATGATTGCGCAAGTATGTGACTTGAGGCCAGGTGATTTCGTTCATACATTTGGGGATGCACATATCTATTTAAATCATGTGGAGCAAGTCAAGCTTCAGCTGGGCAGAGAAGTGCGTTCACTGCCTCAAATGAAGATCAATCCAAACGTAAAGGATATTTTTAGCTTTAAGTTTGAAGACTTTGAATTAGAAAATTATGATCCGCATCCGCACATCAAAGGGGTGGTCAGCGTATGATTTCACTCATTTGGGCAATGGACAAAAACCGGGTGATTGGGCACAAAAATCAGCTTCCATGGCATTTGCCAGAGGATTTGAAGTTTTTTAAAAGAACAACAATGGGACACCCGATTGTGATGGGGAGAAAAACATGGCAATCGATTGGCCGTGCACTTCCTGGAAGAGAGAATATTGTTATTACCAGAAGCGGGGATTTTCAGTGTGATGGCTGTACAGTCAAGAATTCATTGGATGAACTGATTGATTACAGCAAGAAAAAAAATGAAGAAATCTTCGTTATAGGCGGGGCTGAAATATTTAAATCAATTTTACCGGATGCAGACCGGCTATATGTAACCAGGATTGACCACGAGTTTGAAGGGGATACCTTCTTTCCTGAGCTAAAGATGAACGAATGGGAGCTTATTTCAAAAGAGTTAGGGATAAAGGATGAAAAGAACCCATATCATTATACGTTTGAAATCTATCAAAGAATATAGGGCCGCCTTTTTGGCGGTCCCTTTTCGTTTTAGGCATTGGTTAAATAGTCCGTGAGTTTTTTGAGCATTTGCTGGAACTCTGCAGGGTCACAGAATTCCTCTGGTGAAAAATTACTTTTGACCCAATGGATTAATTCATATGGCGTATTGAAAAATTCTCCGCTTGAATCGCTTTTACGAATCATATAACGGCCATTATCTTCATCTAAGGTTACTTCAACAGGCATGGCACAATCGTGACTGCAAAGAGAAAATTCCATATCCCCACCACCTCTCAATAAAAGTAATATTCTTAATATTCGATATTATATGTCGGAAGATGAATTTGCTATTCGCTGAAAATCCAAAAATTTTTATTTTTTTAATTATAACGTTAAATTTACTTCTTACAAGTGTTATAATGTACAAATTAATAGTGTGAAAAGTGAGGGTGACAGTATGGAACAGAAGGTAATCAAGAAAAAATGGGTGCAATTGGAGGAAATTTTGATTGCGTACCAGCAGCTTAAGGATATCGTTGCCCATACACCGTTACAAAAAAATGAACGGCTTTCGGAAAAATACGGGTGTAATGTATATCTAAAAAGAGAGGATCTTCAGCATATTCGGTCCTTTAAGCTTAGAGGAGCATTTTATGCCGTCAACTCATTAACAGAAGAACAAATGAAAAATGGTGTCGTATGTGCCAGTGCCGGAAACCATGCTCAAGGTGTTGCATATGCCTGCAGATATTTAGGCGTCAAAGGGAAAATATACATGCCAGCTACAACGCCTAGGCAGAAGGTTAGCCAGGTGGAATTATTTGGCAGGGAATATGTTGATATCATCTTAGTTGGAGATACCTTTGATGATTCTTATAATGAAGCAATGAAATGTGTAAAAGAGGAAAACAGCACATTTATTCATCCATTTGATGATGAAAAGGTGATTGCAGGCCAAGGTACGACGGCTGTTGAAATCCTTAACGATTGTGAGGAACCGATCGATCACGTTTTTGCAAGTATTGGCGGCGGCGGCTTAATGTCTGGCATAAGTACTTATATAAAGAGCATTTCTCCTGAAACAAAAATGATTGGAGTAGAACCTGCAGGAGCTGGTTCCATGAGGGAATCAGTAAATAATGGCCACGTGACTCCGCTAGATAAGATTGATAAATTTGTTGACGGAGCTGCAGTGAAATGTGTAGGGGAGAAGACGTTTGATATTTGTGAAGAGCTTGTTGATGACATTATTCTTGTTCCTGAGGGGAAGGTTTGTACGACCATTCTTGAACTCTATAACGAGCATGCGATAGTGGCAGAACCTGCAGGTGCCTTGCCAATTGCTGCCCTTGATTTTTATAAAGATGAAATTAAAGGGAAGAATATTGTGTGCGTGATTAGCGGCGGGAATAATGATATCGGAAGAATGCAGGAAATGAAGGAAAGATCTTTATTATATGAAGGGCTTCTGCGCTATTTCATCGTTAATTTCCCTCAGCGTGCCGGGGCTTTAAGAGAATTTCTTGATGAAGTGCTGGGGCCTACAGATGACATTACAAGATTTGAATATACGAAGAAAAATAATAAAGACAATGGGCCTGCTTTAGTGGGAATTGAAATGAAGCATAGCGGGGATTATGCAAGCCTCATTCAGCGATTGAATAAAAAGGGCTTTTCTTATATGGAAATTAATAATGACAGTAATCTTTTTCATTTGCTTGTTTAATTGGACAAACAATACTATAATAGCAAGTGGTGAGAGGAATACGGGCTAAGGCCTTTCGAATTGTGAATTATGTATGAACTTTTGATTTCCTATCGCCGCAATGGCAACAAAAACACTATAATGTAAATGAACCAAAGCATTTTCTTTGAAGGAGGATGTTTAATGCTATCAAACATCGGTTTTCCTGGATTAATATTAATATTAATTATCGCATTAATAATATTTGGTCCAAAAAAATTGCCTGAGATCGGACGCGCATTCGGTCAGACATTAAGAGAATTTAAAAAGTCAACAAAAGAATTGACAGATGATGTCATGGAAGAATTTGAAGACGGAAATCAGAAAAAAACGCTGAAATAAGGTGCAAGATGTTTATCTTGCCCTTTTTTTTCATCATTCAAGCTAAGCACTAGGAGAAACGTATAGCATGGCAGATAAAGAACAAAATATTGTTGAACATTTAGATGAATTGCGGAAAAGGCTGATTATTTCTGCAGTCTCCTTTTTCACATTTTTTATTGTTGGGTTTATATATGTTGAGGATATTTATCAATGGTTTGTTCGTGATCTTGATGCAAAATTGATTATCCTGGGCCCGAGCGATATCGTTTGGGTATATTTTTCACTTGCTTCCATCGTAGCCATTGCCGGCACCATTCCAGTTATGGCTCTGCAAATCTGGCTATTCATTAAGCCAGGATTGACCAAAAAGGAACAAAAGCTTTCACTATCCTATATTCCAGGGCTATTTTTATTATTTATCGGCGGTCTTGCTTTTGGCTATTTCATTATTTTCCCAATTATCATGGAATTCCTTGTGAATCTTGGAAGCCAAATGATGGAACCTAGCTTCACAGCAGAAAAATACTTTCGTTTTATTATGAGCGTGACTCTTCCTTTTGGTGTTCTTTTTGAATTGCCAGTAATTGTTATGTTTTTAACTTCTTTGGGCATCATTAATCCAACTTGGTTAAAAAAGATAAGAAAGTACGCTTACTTCGTTTTATTTATCATCGCTGCTGCGATTACGCCGCCTGACTTGATTACTGAGATTCTTGTTGCTATTCCGCTTATCGTTCTCTACGAGATCAGCACAAGCTTATCAGGCTTTGTTTATAAACGAAAGTTAAAGAAAGATCAGGAATTAGAAAAGGCTAGTGAATACGAACCTATTGATGAAAACTAACCAAGGTAAAAAATTTTTTATTGCCATAAAAAGACATCTTTTTAGCCTCCTTTTGGTGTATAATATAAACAAACGGGTAAAAAAGAGGATTGATATTTTGCTATTCAAAAGCCTAGAGTTCAAAAATGCTGTTGGACAGAAGGTAAGAATTACAGAAATACCTGTATTAAAGAAAAATAGCCCATTTTATTTCATGATTCAAGTCCGTTTACAATCTTTTATTTCCTCTGTCTACGGAGATATGAGGGCCAGAAAGAGCTATTCATTCAAGGAATATTTAAAAAGAGTCTTAAAATGGCCAGTATATGAGCAATTATTTTGTTCGTACGAGCTAAAAAATAATGCTTAATTTTTTGAGTATCGGTTTCCAGCCGATACTCTTTTTATTTTTAACCATGCAGTTGGCCGATATATCGCGCAAAGTCTGTAAAATTATTGTAGTATTAAAGGAAATTGCGTGGTTCGTGTCGAAAAAGATTCTGTAAAAGTGGCGAATAGAGGGATTGTTACATGAGAGTGAAGGAACATATAAATAATCTGCCAGTGTTTAAAAAAGTATTGTTATTTTCCTTTGTTATTAGTTTTTTTCTTGTGGCCACTACCGTTGTGATCGGTCATGTTATACTGACAAAACAAATGGAGCAGCAGCTAAGATACCGCGCAGAAGAAATGACCTCGTTATGGGGATCTACCATTAATCATCGGGACCTGAGAACAGTTATTGAAGTGGGAAGCACTGACCATCCCTTATACCGCCGTTTGAAAAATAAACTGACAGTGGTGAATGAAAAGGCTTATTATAACCATGCACTGCTTCTGGCTCCGAAAATGACCGATGAAGGTATATTAGTCTTAGTAAGCTCGGAAAGCTATCATAAATTAGGTGTCCCAAGCTTTTCCTATTATTATCCGGGACACATTTATTATCAGGCCTACAACGAAGCATTAACGAAAAAAAAGGTAGTCTCAACAAAGATCTATCACGATCAATATGGCATGTGGATTGCTGCGTTTGCTCCGATTATTGGATATAATGGGGAGGTTGCAGGTGTTTTAAGCCTCGATATTGATGCGGAAATTATTAATACATATAAAAAGAATTTTACTCTCTTTTTATTGGGCTTTTTTGCTATTACAATGATCATTGGCTTTTTTATTTTAAAGAGGGGATTTAAGAAGGTATTGAGCCCGTTAAATGAAATTATTACAGGCCTAAATGAGGTCAGTGCCGGAAATTTCAATGTAAAATTGACATCCTCTAACCAGTCGGATCTTGGAATTCTTGCCGATAGATTTAATTATATGACTGAACAGCTTACAATGCTGTTTGAAAGGCTTTCTGCGACAACAGAGCAGATAGGGCGAATCAAACGGACCATTGAACCAATGCATAGATTGGAGTCCGCGATTGATGAAATGGACCAAATCCTGCAGCGAACAAAGATTCAGCGTGAGCTGCAGCGTGCGGAAAAAATGAATGCTATTGGTCAGCTTGCAGCCTCTGTTGCTCATGAAATTAGAAATCCAATGACGGTTGTTAAAGGTTTTTTGCAAATTTTCTTAGCTAAAGAACAAATGAGTGAAGAAGAACGGATGTACATAAAATTAATGATCGACGAATTAAATCGTGCAGAGACCATCATAAATGATTATCTCTCCCTGGCACGTCCCGATATGGAACGGATCGAGAGAGTGGATGCTGGCTTGCTTGCGTCCAATGTGTTTGATCTAATGAACTCCTATGCGCTAATGTCGAAAAATATTGTATTTGAATATGACTTTCCTGAAGATGTTTTTATTAAAGGAAATACAAGCGAGCTTAAACAGGTATTAATCAATATATTAAAAAATGGAATTGAAGCGATGAAAAATGGCGGTACACTGAGCCTTTTTGTCTATAAAACGGAGGAATATGGTGTATTTGAAATTAATGATACCGGAATTGGCATGAGTTCAGACGAGCTGGACAGGCTTGGTACAGCGTTTTATTCATTAAAGGAAAAAGGAACTGGAATTGGTCTGATGGTATGTTATCAAATTATTGATAGAATGAAAGGGATTATTGAGGTGCAAAGTGAAAAAGGAAAAGGAACGACCTTTAGAATTTTTGTCCCTCTTGCAGATTTAGAATGTTAAGCAGCCTTGGCACGGCTGCTTTTTATCATTGTGATGATTAATTAGTTACTAATTTACCTTCCTTCTGAATAAATTAATCGCAGGAGGTGTGTAGATTGAAGAACGTCCTTCTTTTTAGTGATTTTGGTGTGGATGATGCGGTTGCTATTATATTCGCCTATTTTTGTAAGGAAATTAATCTCGTCGGCGTGGTTGCTGATTACGGAAATGTATCCAGAGAAAATGCATTAGCGAATGCCTCTTACCTTGAAGAATTAACAGGGGTTAGAACAGTGCCGGTTTTCGGCGGAGCAGAATTGGCATTGACAGGGGAGAGGCCGGTTTATTATCCTGAGGTTCATGGAGAAGCTGGTCTAGGCCCCATCATTCCTGACATTAAGGTCAATGAAGATTTATTTGAAAACTTTGATGGCATCAAACCATTGATTGAAAAATATAAAAATGATTTATATATTGTTAATATTGGCAGACTTTCTTCATTGGCAACAGCTTTTATCTTATATCCTAATTTGATGGAAAATGTAAAAGAGTTTTATATTATGGGAGGAGCATTCCTTGTCCCAGGAAATGTAACACAAGCAGCCGAAGCAAACTTTTATGGTGACCCTTATGCAGCCAGAATATTAATTAATCAGGCACCGAAAAAGCTTCATATTTGTCCATTGGATGTGACTATGTCTGCCATTATTACACCAGCAACCGTTAATTCCCTTCATGCCTACTATGAATCGACGAATAATAAGCTTGGTTTAATAATTAAACCGATGGTGGATTTTTATTATTCTTTTTATCAAACATCCAATCCAGGCATAAGCGGCAGTCCCATGCATGATACATTTACATTATGGTCCATTCTTGATGATGCAATGGTAGAGTGGGCAGAGATCCCTGTTCAAGTTGTTGTTGATAGGGGCATCGCCTTTGGTGAAAGTATTGGCGACTTTAGGAAAAAACCGGATACTAAGGAAAACGATTTTAAAATTCATAAGGTAGCTACAAAATTTAATTATGCATCCTTTATTAAATCTTTTTTTGAAATCATGAGGTCATCTACGGAGAATATCAATGAAAAACAGCCTGGAACATGATAGGTTCACAAATCTGCCGTACTTTTTTCTTTCCTCCGCCGTATTAGTCTGCTAGAATAAGGGGCGAATACATAGAGGAGCGAGATAAAAAATGAAATTAAGGTTTGTTACAGTCATTTTGATTTTGACAGTTTTTGTTCTGTCGGCCTGCGGCAGCAAGAGCATAGAAAATGCTAAAAACTGGCCGGTTCCTGATTTCACGTTTACTGATCAAACAAATAGTTCATTTGGTTTATCAGATTTAAAAGGGAAAGTATGGGTGGCGGATTTCATTTATACCAACTGTCCTGATATTTGTCTGCCGATGACTTTTAATATGGCAAAGCTGCAGAAAATGGCCAAAGATGAAGGAATTGAAAATATTCAGTTTGTATCCTTTAGCGTGGATCCGACTATTGATACGCCTGAAGTGTTGACAGAGTACTCCAAACAATTTGAAGCTGATTTGTCAAACTGGCATTTCTTAACTGGTTATGGTCAGGAAGAAATTGAGAAATTTGCGATGGATCATTTTAAAACAATTGTGAAAAAGCCTGAAAATGACCCAAACGTTATTCACCAGTCTTATTTCTATTTAGTTGACCAAGAAGGAAAGATCCAGCAGCTGTATTCTGGCCTTGAAGATATACCGTTTGAGCAAATTATTAGCGATATGAAAACACTTCAATAGACCTATTTAGGTCTATTTTTTTAATGATTAACAGTCAGCGTGATATAATATAAATACTGTGAATATTTCTTCCCCCGATCAGCAAAGAAGTTTTTTCGAAATTAAGGCGGGTGATGATATGAAATGCAAGTTAATCTTCATTATTCTCTGCACATTTGTTTTGGCCTCCTGTCAAGTACATTCATCCAATATTGGCTCCTTAAACCAGTCAAGAGAAACATCTCTTATGATTAAGCAAGATTTGCCGGCAGATTTTATTCCGAAAGATATTACGATTGTCTCTGCGGGTGATTCCCTGACACAAGGGGTTGGTGACAGTACAAAACGCGGAGGATATGTGCCCTACTTAAAGGACTTGCTCGAAAAAGATAAAGGTATTGATGGTGTAAACATAGTGAATTTTGGTGTCAAAGGCAACCGGTCGGACCAGTTGCTGGAAAGACTCCACTCCAAAAAGGTGAAGCAAGCTGTTAAGGACGCCAATATGATCATTATCACCATAGGCGGAAATGACATGATGAAGGTGGTCCGTGAAAACTTTTCAAAGCTAAGCTTCCAAGCATTTAAACAGCAAAAACAGATTTACGAGAAAAATTTAGACAAAGCGATAAAAGATATTCGCAGTGATAGCCCAGAGAGCACCATTGTGCTTGTCGGCCTTTATAATCCTTTTATCAAGTGGTTTGCTGATATTAGCGAAATTAATGACATTATTGATAACTGGAATGCAGCAAGCAAAGAAATCCTATCTAAATATCCAGATACCCATTTTGTAGAGGTAAAGGATATCTTTGATGAAGGATCAGAAGAGCTATTATACAAGGATTACTTTCATCCGAATGATAAGGGCTATGAATTAATGGCACAGCGGATCTATAGCACTCTTACAAATGAGGCGTTAGATCAATTTTTCCGTCAATAACGCTTTGGGGAATAAGGAGAATGACCGTTGAGGAATAAACTATGGAGAAATTTATTTATTACCCTGTTAGGCATTAATATGCTAATTATTATTGGTCTTTGGGTAATGGCGGGCCTTCCGGTTGAGGAAGAAAGTTATTCGGCGCCTAAGGCAGACTTGGACAGCTATGTTCCCTTTAAAATTCAGACTAATAAACAGGATTTAAACCAGGTAATTAATCATTATTTGGATAAAGAAGGATTAACGGGTCCTGTTGATTATCGGGTTGTGCTTGGCGAAGAGGTAGAGCTTTATGGCACGGTTTCCGTTTTCAGCAATGAAATCCAGATGAAGCTTACGTTTGATCCGATCCCTTTGGATAATGGTGATATTGTTCTTCAGCAGAAATCCATTTATGTCGGCAAGCTTCAGCTCCCTGTTTCCTATGTGCTGAATTTCATTAAGGACCGATATCAAATGCCTGAATGGGTTTACATTCAGCCAAAAGACGAGAAGATATATGTTTCATTGCAAAAGATGAAATTAAAGAGTGATATTCGGGTAAAGGTTGATGAGTTTGACTTGGCCAATGATCAAATTCTAGTAACTTTAATGGTGCCTGTCAAATAAAAAAAGGCGTAAGGACTTTAATGTGAAGCTCCTTATGCCTTTTTATATTTAACCTTTTAGGATCATAGCTTCCATACCAGGCTCCTCGGCAGCTGAACCTAGGATTAGAATAGTATAGGTTCTATTAGGCTTTAGCTGAACCTGAGGCATCGGCAGTACAATATTATTCGAACCTTGGACTCTTGCTTCTAAATCGATAACCATAGGTGACAGGCCAAGATAATCAGTATAGCCGCGATAAGCTACATTCGAAAAAATAACGTCACGCTTTTTCACCGCAATATCTAATGCAGGCGCATCAGGGGAAAGATGTGCGAACCTAATCTTTGTCTCACCCTGCGGGAGCCGAGGGTCGTCTTCCAGGGCCAGCCATTTTACATTCGTTTTCGTTCCAGCAAAGATTAATGTGTATAATTTGCCAGGCTCGACAACAACCTTTCTGCTTAATATCGTTGTCGTTGCATTTCCTGCTGGGTAAATATCAATCTGATGCTTCCCGGATGGTAGGGAAAGATAGCCGCTTGCGTCTTTGTAGGAGAAATCCTTGAAGATTTTCAGGCTGTCAATATAAATATCAACATTTTCAGCATCCGCAGAGGCATTGACAAACCGCACCTTTCCTTGTCCTGCAGGCCCCGTTGAACTCTGGCTAGGCATCATACTTGTCCTTGACGATTGTACAGCCAGATGGATATATTTCAAATGCTCTTTATAATAGGCGATGTGCCTATCTGGATTCGAATATTTATAGAAATTCGCCAATAGGTCGTACATTCCGGCTTTTATTAAATATTCATTTGTATTTCTATCTTGGGACATACCTCTCGCTCCTATCTACATGGTATATGCCCTATCATATGAATCCGGGTTTAGGTTTGTGCCTTGTATCCCGATGTCTATTTCGCAAATTTCATATATGGCCCAAATGAATATTTCTTAGCCATATTTTTAAAATATAGGCTAATACCCGTACAGGCCAAGCACCCACTTCATAAGTTAATATTGAAAATGCCCTAAAAAATTCGAGGAGTGAATGAATATGTATGGATATGGTTACGGAGGCTGCAGCCCTTGTGAATTTGGCGGATATGGCTACCCAGTAGCTGGAGCATATGCAGGCCCTGGTCCAGGTTGTGGATTTGGCGGTTTTGCCTTAATCGTAGTATTGTTTATTCTTTTGATCATCATCGGCGCAAGCTGCTTTGGCAACTGGTGTTAATATAGAGTAATGTTACTAAAATATTTGTTTTGACTGTCTCTGCCTATAGAGGCAGTTTTTTTATGCAATGAGAATTAGCCTAGCCTAATCGTCTTGCATTTAGATTCTTTATGAAAGATTTTAGTTTTCAATTCATACAATTTACTATACTGCCCATGGTTTAAAATTTGCTTCAACTTGGATGGAGGGAGCATTATGATTCATACGAATCTCATTAAACCGGTGCTAGAAGCATACTATCCGGTCATTAATTACGGGAAGGGCGTTTATTTATATGATAAAGATGACAAGGAATATTTGGATGCTTCATCAGGTGCAATTACGGCAAATATTGGGCATGGAGTAAAAGAAATTATTGACGCAATGCTTGAACAGGCGAAACGTGTTTCGTTTGTCTACCGCTCACAATTTACAAGTGAAGCGGCAGAAAAGCTGGCAAGAAAAATTGCGGAACAGACCATCGGGGATTTAAATTGGTGTTTCTTTGTCAATAGCGGCTCTGAGGCTACGGAAACGTGTATGAAAATCGCGATTCAATATTGGCAAGAGAAAGGGATTAATACAAAGACAAAGGTTCTTTCGCGCTGGATGAGTTATCATGGCATTACCTTAGGCGCTCTTTCGATGTCGGGACATACGGGGCGGAGAGCACGTTTCGTGCCGCTGCTGGAGGATTTTCCTGTTATACATCCCCCGTATTGCTATCGATGTCCATACAATCGTAAGGCACCCGATTGCGGGTTTGTTTGTGCCCAAGAACTAGATACTGTCATAAAACGAATCGGTGCGGAGCAAATTGCTGCCTTTATCGCTGAACCGGTTATCGGGGCCTCAGGGGGAGCCATTACACCTCCTAAGGGCTACTATAAAGTGATTAAAGAAATATGCGAGCAAAACAACATCCTTTTTATTGCTGATGAGGTGATGACTGGTTTTGGCCGAACAGGTACAATGCTTGCCTGTGAGCATTGGGATATAGAACCTGATATTGTGGCGCTTGGAAAAGGCATGGGGGCAGGCTATGCGCCTATCGCAGCAGCACTCGTCAGTGAACGTGTTATGGAACCAATCATTTCGGGGTCGAAAATTGTTATGAGCGGACATACATTGAGTGCAAATCCACAGTCATGTGCAGTTTCCTTGGCCGTTCTTGAATATATTGAGAAAAATAAAATTATCAAAGATGTGGATGCCAAAGGGGACTATTTAGTCAAACATCTGAAAAAGCTTCAGGAACAATTCACATTTATTGGCGATATACGGGGAAAAGGGTTGATGATTGGTCTGGAATTTGTTGAAGATCAGGATAAGAAGACTCCATTTCCTCGTTCCTTTTTATTTACACAGAAATTGATTCAGCGGGCTCAAGTTTGTGGCCTGCTGCTGTATCCCGCTGGTGCGGGTATCGATGGAGTCAATGGGGATGCTGTTCTTATTGCCCCTCCGCTTAATATTACTATTGAGGAAATCGACGAATTAATAAAGCGCTTGCAGCAGACCTTACAAACATTTGCCGAGAAAGATTTGTCCGCAGGAGAAGGGGAGTAAGCGATGGAAAATACCTTCAATAAATTGATTTCGGTCGAAAAAGCAATGGATTATTTTTATGATGGGATGTCGATTTTGTTTGGCGGATTTGGCGGTATTGGCAGTCCGCCGACCATTATTGATGGAATCCTTGAAAAAGAAATATCTAATTTGACCTTGATTGGGAATGATACGGGCTTCCCTCATATTGGCATAGGCAAGATCGTCAGCCGGGGAAGAGCAAAAAAAGTTATTGCTTCCCACATCGGTTCTAATCCAGTTGCAGGACAATTAATGAATGAAGGTAAATTGCAGGTGGAATTTTCGCCGCAGGGGATTCTGGCTGAACGAATCCGTGCCGGTGGGGTGGGGCTTGCAGGCTTTCTTTCTGATATTGGCATGGATAATGAAATGGTTTCGGGGGGGAAAATGCGAGTAAATATTGACGGGAAGGAATATTTGCTGGAAACGGCACTCACCGCGGATGTTTCCATTGTATATGCCAGAAAGTCTGATCCGTATGGGAACCTAATTTTTGATAAGAGTGCAAGAAATACAAATCCCCTTGTTGCAATGGCTGGAGATCTGACAATTGTCGAGGCGGAGGAAATAGTTCCGCTTGGCAGTCTCAATCCAGAGGAGATTATGACACCAGGTGTTTTTGTTGATTATATTGTCCCGTCTAAAGGAGTGAATTGGAAATGGGCATGGGAGTAGACATCCGCAGCAGAATTGCCAAAAGGGCGGCTGAAGAAATCAAGAATGGCATGGTGGTCAATCTTGGGATTGGGATTCCATCACTTGTTCCCAATTACTTGCCTAAGGATGTTCACGTCATGTTTCATGCTGAAAATGGAATAACTGGTATGGGGCCAAGTCCGCTAAGCGGCAAGGAGGATGAAAATCTATGCAATGCTGGGGGCTTTCCTGTGACTGTTGTTAGGGGTGCTTCTTATTGTGACAGTGCGATTGCTTTTGGCATGATTCGGAGGGGCAGAGTGGATATGACAATCCTTGGGTCATTGGAAGTCAGTGAGACAGGCGATTTGGCCAATTGGATTGTTCCTGGGAAGAAGGTTCCAGGAATGGGAGGAGCCATGGAGCTGGCACAAAAGGCAAAAAAAGTGATTGTTGTCATGAACCACACTGATAAACGCGGGAATCCAAAAATTGTTAAGTCATGTTCGCTCCCGCTGACATCTGCTGGATGTGTCGATATGATTATCACAGACATGGCTGTCTTCCAGATTGGTGAAAATGGCCTTATTCTTACTGAACTATTAGATCCTTTTACCGTTACGGAAATTAGGGAGAATACCGGATGTGATTTTCTGGTGTCTGAAAGGCTGAGAGTGATTGAATAATAGTTTCAATTGGTTGCAGGAAAACAATCGGGGAGGAGTGTATGCATGCGGGCAGATGAAAAGGTGAAAAAATGGCTGCGTGATCATCAATCTGAAGGTGTCCGTTTTCTTCAGCTGCTTGTTCAAGAAGAGAGCACAAGGGGCAACGAAAGCGGTGCACAGGCAATTATCGTTGAAAAATGCCGCGAGCTTGGCCTCGCCCTTGATATTTGGGAAATTGGCGAAGATGAACTGCTGAAGCATCCTGTATTTAGTTCCGACAGAAATAGCTTTTCAGGGAATCCGAATGTGGTTGGCGTATTGAAAGGAGATGGAGGAGGCCGTTCTATTATCTTAAATGGACATATTGATGTAGTTCCTGAAGGTGACAGAAATGAATGGACTAGAGATCCATACAGTGGTCATATTGAGGATGGAAAATTATATGGCCGTGGATCAACCGATATGAAAGGGGGAACCGTTTCTCTGCTTCTGGCGATAGAGGCAATTATCAGAGCGGGAATCAGGCTGAAGGGCGATGTGATTTTTCAAAGTGTTATAGAAGAAGAGAGCGGAGGTGCGGGAACCCTTGCCGCGGTTATTAAAGGCTATAAAGCGGATGGCGCCATTCTCCCAGAGCCGACGAATATGAAAATCTTCCCCAAACAGCAGGGGTCGATGTGGTTCAGGGTAACGGTGAAAGGCCGATCAGCACATGGGGGCACAAGATACGAAGGAACAAATGCCATTGAAAAGGCGATGCTCATTATTGAAAGCCTGCAAAAGCTAGAGAAAACCCGCAATATAAAGATCAATGATCCTCTGTATGAAAATGTGCCAATTCCGATTCCTATAAATATCGGAAAAATAAATAGTGGCCAATGGCCATCGTCTGTGCCGGATATAGCGGTCATTGAAGGCAGAATGGGCGTGTCCCCAGAGGAAACCTTAGAAAATGCGCAAAAAGAAATGGAAGAATCCTTATCTGAGCTGAAGGAACAGGATGAATGGCTGAACGCAAATCCTCCGCAAGTGGAATGGTTTGGCGGACGATGGCTGCCTGGTGCAATTGAAGATGGTCATCCATTAATGGATACTGTCATGGAAAGCTTTATGAAGGTAAAACAAACAGATCCAATAATAGAGGCATCGCCGTGGGGAACCGACGGAGGTATCCTCTCAAGGGTGGGGGATACGCCAGTTATCGTCTTCGGCCCCGGTATCACAGCTGTCGCCCATGATGTCAATGAATACGTCCGCATTGAAGACGTTATCGATGCGGCAGAGATCATTGCACTATCCATTTTGAAATGGTGCGGAACAATTAGTTGATTGGAGCGAAAATCAACGGATACTTTGCAGAATTATTAAAAAAATGAAGGTTTACACTAAAAAAATGTAACTATTTCCTTTACAATAAAAGGGATGGCCTGTGAAGACGCTGTTGTCAGGGGACTCACGGGCCTGAAGCAAATGTGAACATGAAAGGAGCTCAACATTGGAAAAAGGAACAAAAACACAAGTAATAAAAAACGAAGCTTTCACGGCAGAAATCTATATTGATAAGTTTAATAAAAGAGTCAGAGTCGATGACCTGAACGGAAACATCGCCAAAGCACTCAGTAAATCAGAAGAAATCGCCAAAGAAACAAAAGCAGAAAAACTAATTATTAAAGGCAGAAAAGAGCATTTCCCTCAGCTAATGGAACATGGTTACGTATGCGAAGCTATAATCGATCGATATTTTCTCGGGTCAGACCTTTACTTTTTTTCAAAATACTATTCCAATAATAGAAGGACAAGCAATCATTGGCTTCAAGAGGATGAAATTACTGCAAATGTCCAGAAATTAGAACATGATGTGATTACGGCCAATCCTCCTGATGAATATCAGCTGAAAAAAATGACTGCAGATGATGCCGAACGATTAGCGGCCCTCTATGGAGAGGTTTTTCAAATCTATCCAACTCCACTAAATGATCCGCAATATATTAAAGAAACAATGGAACAAGGGACGATTTACTATGGCTTCCTGTATGATGGGGAAATTGTAAGCGCCGCCTCCGCAGAAGTAAATTCCTTTTATAAAAACGCCGAATTGACGGATTGTGCTACCGTGCCCGAGCACAGAAAGCATGGACTTATGAAAATATTATTAGAACAGCTTGAAGAAGGCCTGAAGGCAGATGGCATTTATTGTGCCTACTCGATTGCCAGAGCCTTATCTTTCGGAATGAATGCGGCACTGCACCAGCTTGGCTATAGCTATCGCGGAAGATTAACAAATAACTGCTATATATTTGACAAGCTAGAAGATATGAATGTATGGGTTAAGGACCTGTCATAAATCTTTTAGCGGGTATATTACAAAATTGGCGGATATATGGCAAAGATCCAGCCGCAAATTCATATTTATAAAACAGGGGGGGATGAGAATTACTGAAATTATAATAAATTCAAGTGAAATTCTCACAGCCATTCTAAACGGGATCGATGAAGGCATTCATGTCGTTGATGTGACCGGGAAAACCATTTTCTATAATGAAATTGCTGCCAAGCACGATGGGATGGAACTTGGCGAAGTATTAGGAAAGCAGCTGTTAGATGTGTTTCCATCGTTGACCGAGGAAACTAGTACACTATTAAAAGTAATGAAAACCAATAAGCCAATCTACAATCAGACTCAATCATATGTCAATATGCACGGGGACCAAATTGAAACAATCAATACAACTTTACCAATAACCGTGGATGGAAAAACGATAGGCGCAGTGGAGATTGCCAAGGACTATTCACGGCTAAAGCTTCTATCCGAAAGCCTGGTCGATTTACAGAGCAAAATGAAGCGCCAAAGAAAGAAAAAAAAGAAAAATGTCAGCGGCACTCAATATACATTTGAGCATCTTTTGACAGTAAACCCTGAGATGATCGCATTAAAGAATGAGGCTAAGAACCTAGCGAAATCAGAATCACCTATTATGGTATTTGGTGAAAGCGGATGCGGGAAAGAGCTGTTCGTCCAGGGAATTCACAATCAGTCACTTCGTGCAAATGGTCCGTTTATCGCTCAGAATTGTGCGGCCATTCCGGAGTCGCTTCTAGAAAGCATTTTATTTGGCACGTCAAAGGGAAGCTATACCGGGGCTGTTGAAAGGCCTGGCCTATTCGAACTCGCAGATGGCGGCACTCTCTTTTTGGATGAGTTACATACCATGCCGATTGAGCTTCAGGCAAAGCTTCTGCGGGTGCTTGAGGATGGTCATGTAAGAAGGGTTGGAAGTACAGAAAGCATCTATGTACATGTTCGAATCATTGCTGCCATGAATATACATCCGCAAAAAGCTTTGGAGAAACAGCAAATACGTGCAGACTTATTTTATCGCCTTAATGTTTTATCCTTCAGGCTGCTGCCTTTGCGGGAAAGAAAAGAGGATATTCATTATTTAGCCGACCATTTTGTTTCTTCTTTTAATAAGACATTTAATAAGGATATTCAAGGCCTTGAAGGCGGGGTAAGGGCATTTTTTGATATGTATAAATGGCCTGGAAATGTTCGGGAATTAAAGCACACCATTGAATACATGATGAATGTGTGCAGAGGGCCACTTCTCACGATGGATGATCTGCCGGTTATTCTTAAGCAGCAAGCTGCCAATACAAAGAAAAGATCAAACAAAAATCTGTCTTTAAGAAGAAATCTTGAAGACTTAGAAAAAGACCTTATCACGCAAGCGTTAAAACAAACGGACGGAAACATCATGCAGGCCGCTAAACTCCTCAAAATCCCCCGGCAAACACTGCAGTACAAAATGCAAAAATTACAATAATACTTTATTGCGTTAATAAGGTGGGGGACAGTCCCCCAGCGCTTTAAAGCGCTGATGGACTGTCCCTTTTTTATTTATGCCAAATATTCGGCATTGGGTTGCCGAATATTTGGCATAGACGTCCTCCCAGTGTTTTTCCAAGGAAATAGATGATTTCTTATGGACTGGATGCTTAAAATTCGGCATCAGGTGCTTCGCTTTATTTACATACACCGCTTTTTTTCCTGTCATTGAAGAATTTCTTTTAATCTGAAAACCTTGCCATAACAGCAAGAATGCGTTGGTTCAATAAAATTTTGAAAAAATGCTAAGTTTTGGCACAGTTATTGCATGTTTAATAGATATGAAATTTTTTGAGGAGGAAATTTGCATGAAGTCATTTTTATACAAACCAGATCGACATTGGAAGGATATTGAACTATGGAAGGACGTGACAGAAGAGCAGTGGAATGATTGGCTGTGGCAGCTTACAAATACAATCCGCACAGTGGATGACTTAAAGAAGGTCATCAATCTTACCCCTGAGGAAGAAGAAGGTGTTCGCATTTCCACTAAAACGATTCCTTTAAACATAACCCCTTATTATGCATCATTAATGAATCCGGATGATCCAAGATGTCCGATTCGTATGCAATCTGTTCCGATATCAAAGGAGATTTATAAAACAAAGTATGACCTTGAAGATCCGCTCGAGGAGGATGAGGATTCGCCTGTACCTGGTCTAACTCACCGGTATCCTGACCGTGTTCTTTTTCTCGTAACCAATCAATGTTCCATGTATTGCCGCTATTGTACAAGACGGCGCTTCTCCGGACAAATCGGAATGGGTGTGCCGAAAAAGCAGCTTGATGGGGCCATCGAGTATATCCGCAATGCTCCTGAAGTAAGAGATGTGTTAATCTCAGGCGGTGATGGCCTATTAATCAACGATAATATTCTAGAATACATCCTGAAAAGTCTCCGGGAAATTGACCATGTGGAAATTATCCGTATCGGAACAAGAGCTCCGGTTGTATTCCCGCAAAGAATCACTGAAAACCTGTGCAACATCCTACAAAAATATCATCCAGTTTGGCTGAATACCCACTTTAATACTTCCATCGAAATCACCGAAGAATCGAAGCGAGCCTGTGAAATGCTGGCGAATGCTGGGGTGCCGCTTGGTAATCAGTCAGTGATCCTTGCAGGGATCAATGACAGTGTGCCGATTATGAAGAAACTTATGCATGACCTTGTTAAAATCAGAGTTCGTCCATACTATATTTATCAATGTGATTTGTCTGAAGGAATCGGTCATTTCCGTGCACCAGTTTCAAAGGGTCTTGAAATTATTGAGGGATTAAGAGGACATACATCAGGCTATGCAGTACCAACCTTTGTTGTCGATGCTCCTGGCGGAGGCGGAAAGATTTCCTTGCAGCCAAACTATTTAATTTCACAAAGTGCAGATAAGGTCGTATTAAGAAACTTTGAAGGGGTTATCACGACCTATCCAGAACCAGAAAATTACGTTCCTGGCCGTGCGGAAGGCTATTTTAAAGAAATTTATCCAGACATGGAGGAAAAGAAATCGAAAGCCGGTATTGCAGGCCTGATGAATGATGAGAAATTTAATCTTGTGCCAGAAGGGCTATCCCGCTTGGATCGCCGCAGCCAGTATGGTGAAGATCCTCAGCATGCCTCCCTTAAGGATAAACGGGAAAAGCGCGATGAATTAAAAGAGAAAAAGTTCCAGGCTCAGATGTCGAAACAAAATAAATCTTCAGCACCAGATATGAAAGCAATTGCAAATGAGTAGGAGGAACATATATGGATAAGAATTGTGAATGGTGTAATAGCCCCAACATTCAACAAGGATCGGGACCGGTCTATTGGGAGCTGCCAGACGGAACCAGGGCGATAAAGATCAATGATGTCCCATCCGTCACTTGCCGCGATTGCAGCATGGTGTACCAATCGGAAAATCTGGTCAAAGAGATTGAGGATCAATTATTTTTAATTAATACCAAACTGATAGGCAGTGAAACAAGCTTTGAGAATTTAATGGCCCAGCCCAGATTGCTGAAAAGAAATTATTTTGATTTTAGCTCTTAAACTCATAAACCGTGACATTTTTCACAAAAAATTCACGTTATTTTCACAAACTCCTTTTTCACCGTCTTTATAATAGTAATTGGGGAAACTATTCTTTTATGGCCGGGAGGAAAAGGAAATGCAAATTGTTTTAATGGTTATGCTTGCTGCAGCTATGTTTGCTTTATTTTTCTGCGGATTTTATGCAGGAGTAATTAAAGAAAAATATGGAAAGAATTGGCTGCAGGCGGTTCCAATTACAGTAGCAATTTTGATGTTCAATATTATTTGGGCACTGACAGAGATGGCGAAATCTTCGCGTTTTCAGTAAAAATAGGTACTCACTAAAAAAAAGCAATCCGCAATGGATTGCCTTTTTTTATGGACGTGAATAAGATATTCCATTATATTAGTAAAAAACTTGTTTTAAAAAGAAGGGATTTTTATGGCAAAAACTTTTTATCATTTTTTAATGAAATATCGGCACCCAGCTCCGAAAGATGCGATCAGCACTTTTGCAAATGATGCCTACATGGATCATAGTTTTCCAAAAACATCCTCGGACTACCACGAAATAAGCTCCTATCTTGAATTAAATGGATCTTATCTAGAAAATATGTCTGTTTTTGATGAAGCATGGGATTTGTATCTTCTTTCTGAAGGGTAGGTTTTCATCCAATGTTTTCATTGACATGAGCGTCTTTTCCCTTGTTTGCATATACTATCGTAATCAAAATATTTCACGACTCACACCTGAGAGGATGGGAGGAAATGAACGATAAGAAAAAACCAAAATATAGTGTCGGTGATACAGTCGTGATCACGATTTATGGTACCGTTGGAAAGATAACAGATGTTAACTTTCTATTTTTACGAAAAGCAAACATGGGAGTGGGTGCAATATGTCTTTAGCTGCCATTTACCTGCGCTTATCAAGAAATGAAGAGCAATTAGATATTGAAGAAGTGCTTTCTTACCACAAACAGGCATTGGTCAAACTAGCAGATCAGCATAAGCTGGGGTATGACATTTATCAAGAGGTTTCGAGCGGCATTAATACCCAGAGGCCACAATTAAATAGATTTCTGAAACAGTTAGAAGAATACGATTATCTTTTGGTTATGGATATTGATCGAATTTCCCGGGATAATGCGTTTGCTGAACAGATTAAAACGATGCTGATTGCGCATGATATAAAAATTTTAACCCCGCAAGGCGAAATTGATTTGGCCCAGGAAAGCAATGAGATGCTCTATTCCTTTCAGGCGATGATGGCGAATTTCGAATATAAACAAATTCGTAAGCGTCTTGGCAGGGGGCGTTTGGCTGCAGCGGAGCAAGGGCGGTGGGTCATGAGCAGCAGGGTTCCCTTAGGGTATGCAAAAGCTGAAAACCAAAAGCTTATAATTGTGGAGGAAGAAGCAAAAATCATTCAATATATTTTCCAAAAAACACTGGAAAGATTCAGTGCGAACGAAATTGCTAGACAGCTAGATGCATTGGGCTGGAGAAGCCGGAGCGGAAAAGTATTGACCACCTCGCATATTTCTTCGATTCGCCGCAATGCCGTTTATTATGGTGTCGTAAAAGCCAGCAGGAGAGTGAATGGACGAGTAGTTGACAAGGTGTTTGTTGAAAATGCTCATGAAGCGATTATCCCCAAACAGCAGTGGCTTGAAGTGCAAACGATCTTGCAGGAAAACAAGAAGAATCATTTTTTTAATAAGAAAAGAGCCGTGCACAGGCTGCAAAATTTAATATATTGTTCATGCTGTTTGAGAAAAAGATATATCCAAATAGATAGTACTGGCAGTGATTATATCAAATCCTGTTCCTATAAAGTCAGCAATAATAAATGCATGGATAAAGGATATAAATATTTTCCAATAGAAGAATATGTGCTTAAGAGAATAAAAGAAAAGAAACCTGCTTTTGAGAAGGCTTTACAGAACCTGAATTTGCTCGATACCGCCAAAGAAATGAATCTTTTGAAAGAACAAATGGCATCGCTCGAAAAACAAAAAGCTAGGTTTGAAAAAAGACAGAGGAACTTGGCCGTAATGAGAATGGATGGAGAAATCAGTTCTGCCGAATTTCAAGAGTTGAGCGATGAAAACTTGGAGAAAATCAATAAAGTGCAAGAGCAGCTGAACCATATTACTATTCAATTAGACAACATGGAAAGTAGCAGGGATAGGCAAAAACAGCTTAAAGAAAACCTCCAAACACTCGATAGGATAGAAAAATTAGAGATTGAGCCGTGCAATACTTTTTTAAAATCATTTATCAAGAAAATCTGGTTTTCTGCCAATACATCAGCTAATCATTGTACAAAACAATCAGCAAAAGAACCTGCAATTGAAATTGAATGGCTTTAAAAAATCTGATAAGTCATAAAACTTGTTTCCTTTTTACCCGTACAGGTATAATGCTTGTACGGGTAAAAACTTTTTTTAGGGAGGTACATGAATGTATGAGTATGAATTAAAGAATGGTGCGGCACATCTGAATACACAGTTTGGTGAACTTATTGTTTCAGCAGATCCTGAAAAAGGATTTAAGCCAATAGAATTATTAATTTCCTCTCTTGTTGGCTGCAGCGGGGGCATATTAGAAACGGTGCTTAAGAAGAAACGGATCGACTACGACTCTATACGTGTGCAAACGAATATTGAACGAAATAAAGAAAAAGCAAACCGGGTAGAACGAGTTGATTTTCATTATATTATTGAAGGGAAAAATCTCAAGGAAGAACAGGTTCAAAAATCACTTGATCTGACTTTAAAATACTGTGGAATGATTCAAACGGTCATTGGCTCCGTTGAGGTTCATGAAACGTTTGAATTGATTAACCATCCTTCATAGGGGGAAATATGCAGGTAATTCAAATCGCTTCACTAGCTGTGCCGCTCAAATGGCTGCTCCTTGGAATTTCAATCATATTTGGGTTATTTTTTATTCGGATGTGGCTGCATCAAACCCAAGCAAAAGCAGTGGCAAAAAGGGTCTTTGATGTTTTAGGAAATAGCGTGTTTTTATGCTTCATTCTTTGGAAAGTTAGCTTAGTTTTAACTGACCCTGCTTTAGTTTTAAAGAGCCCGATGTCTTTATTGTATTTCACTGGCGGGACAGCTGGTTTGATATTGGCAGTATTCGGATCTCTTGGCTATTTTTACTGGAAAAGCATCAAGCTGAAAGTTCCTCCCCTTTTGATGCTGCAATCATTGTTTTTTTATAGTTTAGCCATTCTTGGAGGATACCGGATCTTAGCCTATGCTCTAGTGAATGCCCCTCGAATAAGTGACCTGATACTTGGTATTTTGGCTTTCATTGTCCTAATTTTGGCTTTGTTTAAAAGAAATATGCTATCAAAAAAGGTGATCATATCACTTAGTATGGCTGTAGGGGGCATGGCACTGCTGGATTATGCGTCTGTTTTGGCAGGGGGCGAAAAAGCTGGGTCAAACCAAGAAGCTGTTCAAACCTCAGCAAAAATGGGCATAGAGGAAGGAAATCTGGCAGCGGATTTTGAATTGGAGACATTAGCTGGAGAGGCAATAAGTTTGTCCAAAATGAAGGGGAAAAAGGTCATCTTGAATTTCTGGGCGACATGGTGTCCTCCCTGCAAAGCAGAGATGCCGCATATGCAGGAATTTTATGAGAAACAAAATGGCGATAATATTGAAATACTGGCAGTTAATCTGACAACGGCGGAAAAGAACCCAGAACATATTAGCCGTTTTGCAGATGATTATGAACTGACATTCCCAATACTCCTTGATCATACAGGTGAAATTGGCAATCTTTATCGGGCGAGAACCATACCGACCAGCTATATCATTGATTCAAATGGTATTATTCGCAATAAAATCGTCGGGCCAATGGACAAAAAGATGATGACAGAGTTAATAAATAGTATTGAATAAAAGCTAAGCCGGTCAGACAAGCGCCAAATGCAGGCTACCCGCATATTTTATAGCGGGGTGATCTTAGCGTGAAGGTAAAATACTCAGAAAAAGGTACATTTGATGCTGAAAAAGCGGCTAAAGGACTTATGCAATTAACCAATAAAATCAAAAAGCAGGCTAAGGAAGAAAATAATAAAAGGTGAACCCGTATGCTGCAACAGTATGCGGGTTTTCTTTTTGCCGCAGTTACCGTCATTTTAGCAAATTAACAGATGTTAAATGGCTAGATGGCATATATGTATATGAAGTTAATAAAAGTGAAGGCCTTTACATGGAGTCCAGCCTCCAGTTTTTATCAGAGTTTGAGGGGGAAATCATGGAAAAGGAGCATATAGATATACAGTATAACTATTTTTTCGGCGATATTGTTCAAGTTAAGGGGCAGGGTTCTGAACTGTTTCGAATTGTTGGATTTCGGACGGAAATCTGGCGCTATAAAGAGGATGCATGGGAAGATGTGATTTACGAGCTATCAAGGATTAGCGATGCTGAATGGCTCGAAGCAAGAGAAGAGGAACTAACACTAGTAGCGGATTCTGATCATGCGGATGAATTTCTAAAGAAGCTGGGTTCACTATATTTTTCAGACAAGAAAAAGAAAAAGCTGCCAGAAGTATCACTGGAAAAAGTGGAAACAAAAGGCCCTGGTTTTCGAAAGGAGGAAAAGGAGATTCTATCCAATATCCAGGAAAGAAAACAAGTCATTGATGGATTATTGGATCTGTATAATGACTATCGAATTCTTTACGAAATGTTTCATGATGAGGAATATAAGCAAATCATGCGCATGGTTATTAGAAAGTTACAGCAGATTGCTTCAAACAGTGGAAAGAAAAGGGCTTAGATTATCCTGAAGATACAAGCAGCAAATAGCCTAAATAGGGAATTCCGAGGAACAAAATTAATTTAAACCATCCATTTAACATCCAATTCATTCCTTCTGCAATCAAGCTTTCTTCACTATTCACATCTTCTTTTATTACCTCGGTTATTTTGCTTAGACTAGTCATGGTTTTCTCCTCCAATTATTCATTAATAAGTGGCAAACGAAGAATATTTGTTTTTTCTTATGATCATATGTATGCTTGTCTAACCCAAAAATGACAAATACTTTAAAATAATGGGATGAAAAGAAGAAGCTTGCATGAATGTTTAAGGAATGTCATACATTCTCTACAAAGGGGGCGGTGCTAATGAGAGAAATGGAAGTAATAATTGATACGGAAGAAATAGCTGATTTTTTCTTTCATGAGCTGGCAAAGAGGGGATATGTCCCTACGGAAGAGGAACTAGATGAATTAGCAGATATTACGTTTGAATACTTACTGAAAAAATGTATCATCGATGAAGAAATAGAGGATGAATCATAGAAGAAATGACAATAAAAATGACGAGCAGGGGCACCTGCTCGTCATTTTATTATTTATTTGCGAGGATTTCTTTGTTTACCAGATTTGGGGGCATGTTGCCTAATAAAGCTTCCTTTAAATTCTTTGCGGCAAGCTCCCACATTTTTGTTCTTGTTTGAATACTTGCACTCCCAATATGCGGGAGAGTGACAACATTTGGGAGCCTTAGCAGCGGATGGTTGAGGGGAACAGGTTCTTCGACGAAAACATCAAGCCCAGCCCCCCAAATCAGTCCATCTGATAATGCCTTTGCTAAATCCTCCTCATTGACAATGCCGCCTCTGGCCGTATTAATTAAAATAGCTGTCTTTTTCATTAATTTAAACTCATTAATGGTGATCAGATTTTCTGTTTCCTTTGTAAAAGGAGTAAGAATGACCACAAAATCTGATTCCTTTAATAAGCCAGGCAAATCTCTGTATTCGATGCCAAGCTCGGATTCCAGGTTTTCTTTACGGCTGCGGTTATGGTAGAGAAGATTCAAATTAAAGCCCTTTGCTCTTCGTGCCACCGCTGCACCGATATCTCCTAAACCAATGATGCCAAGGGTGGATCCGTGGATATCCATACCTGTTAAAAACATCGGTGACCATGTTTTCCATTGGCCCTCGCGAAGAATGGCGGAGGCTTCGATGATTCTGCGGGAAGTCGCCATTAATAGGGCGAATGTTAAATCTGCTGTTGTCTCTGTCAGAACACCTGGTGTGTTCGTCACCATGACTCCTTTTTGCGTGGCCAAGGCAACATCGATATTATTAAAGCCAACAGCCAGATTACTTACGACTTTTAAACTTTCCCCCTTGCTTAACACCTCTTCATCAACATTTTCTGTCAAAAGACAAAGAAGCCCATCATATTTCTCTATATCAGTTAGCAAATGCTCTCGAGGTACGTTAGATTCTTCAAAATCCCATGTATCCACATCAAAATATTCCTTTAAGTCCTCAAGCACATGTATCGGTGGCTTTCGTGTAATGAATACTCTTGGTTTAATTGCTCTCATCTCCTTAGAATGATGGACATTAATGTGGGAAAAATAGAGTTTTTCCTTATCTGAATTATCGAAATATAGTATGATACTAGTATATTTGTTTTTATAAAATATTACAAAACATTGTTCATAAATTGGAGGAAACTGTCTTGAAAATTGTCATTGCTCCAGATTCATTTAAGGAAAGCATGACCGCTCTTGAAGCAGCCATTGCAATTGAAAAAGGGTTTTCGAAAATATTCCCTGAAGCAGAATACATAAAGGTTCCTATGGCTGATGGCGGAGAAGGAACTGTTCAATCACTGGTTGATGCAACAAATGGAAGATTAATAGAGAAATCCGTGACTGGCCCGCTAGGAGAACCTGTGAAGGCAGTGTTCGGGCTTCTTGGTGATGAAAAAACAGCCATCATTGAAATGGCAGAGGCTGCTGGTTTGCATTTAGTACGCCCAAATGAAAGAAATCCCCTTCATTCAACAACATTCGGCGTTGGCGAACTGATTCTTGCAGCCATTGATTACGGTGCGGACCATATAATTATTGGACTTGGCGGAAGCAGCACCAATGACGGTGGTGCAGGGATGGCGCAAGCACTTGGGGCAAACTTATTGGATAAAGAAGGGAGAGAAATTGGTTTTGGCGGAGGAGCACTCTCTGCTCTTAATAGGATAGACCTGACAAATCTTCATCCAGGTCTGGCAAAGGTGAAATTTACAGCTGCCTGTGATGTGGACAACCCGCTGACGGGACCAAATGGTGCATCGGCTATTTTTGGCCCGCAAAAGGGGGCAACCGAAGAAATGGTTGCAGAACTTGATGCCAATCTTCACCATTTTGCTGAAATTATTAAAAGAGATGTTAATGCATCAGTTAATGGCATATCTGGAGCTGGTGCTGCTGGCGGGCTTGGCGGAGGTATGATTGCATTTTTATCAGCGGAATTAAAGTCAGGCATTCAAATCGTTATCGAAGAATCCAAGCTAAGGGATGTATTATGTCATGCTGATCTTGTTATTACCGGTGAAGGCAAGATAGATGGTCAGACTGTAAGAGGGAAAACCCCAATTGGCGTATCCAAGGTGGCGAAAGAATCTGGTATTCCAGTTGTTGCGATAGCTGGTACCATTGGCAAGGATAGCGGGAAGGTACATGACTTTGGGATTGATGCGCTATTTTCAATTGTTCCAGGTGCAGTAACAATTGAAGATGCCATGGAAAACGCGAAGGTCTATACGGAGCAGCTCGCCGAACAAATAGCAAGATTGTTTAAGAAAAACTTTAGCAAGAATGAAACCTTATGAGCGTTGATTCGTAAATCTTTAAATAGAATATTTCGGGAGGGAAGTTCATGTCATTATTTAATAAATTTTTGGCAAGTGTTGGAATTGGTTCGGCAAGAGTTGATACGAAACTTGTCAGTGATGTTGTCACACCTGGGGGAGAAATTAAAGGAATTGTTGAAATTCAGGGAGGAAGCACTGAACAAAGAATTGATGATATATACTTAGCGCTCAATACAACCTATGTAAAGGAATCAGATGATAAGAAACATACGGTTTCAGGGCTCATTGACCGTTTTAAGTTAACTGAATCCTTTACCATCATGGCTAATGAGCGAAAAGAAATCCCGTTCTCGTTTATTTTGCCCCCTGATACGCCGATATCCATTGGAAAAACAAAGATTTGGATTTCGACTGGATTAGATATTAAAAATGCAGTTGATCCGTCTGATAAGGATTATTTGCGTGTAGTACCGAATGAAATCATGGATGCCGTTTTTCAGGCGGTAAATGGCTTGGGATTTCGATTAAGAGAAGCAGAATGCCAGCAGGCTCCTCATCGGCTGCGACGCAGACTTCCATTTACACAGGAATTTGAATTTGTGCCTTCATCAGGCCCATTCCGGGGTCGTCTTGACGAATTGGAAGTTACCTTTTTCCCTGTTTCAAATAATGAGATTGAAATATTAATGCAAGTTGATAGACGTGTCAGAGGATTAAGCAGCCTGTTTTCTGAAGCGCTAAATATGGATGAGTCAAATGTCCTTTTAAGGATTACTCGTTCGGATATCCCATATATGCAGCAAAAAATTCAATCAGTTATCCAGCAGTACTCATAAAAATAAGCCTTTTTAGAGGCTTATTTTTTTAATCTTCTTATAAAAATGGTGTAATTAATACAGTCAGGTTTGAGCTTGGTTCGCGGTATTCCTCATTGGAAATAATCCCGTGTACGCCGAGGCGCTGCATCATTTGAAATTGATATTGCTTCTTTATAGTCCAAGAAAAAACATCAAAGCCGAGCAGCTGTGCATGCTTTATAAAGGATTTAGAAATAAGCTGATGATGGATGGAAAGAAATGAGGCAAATGGCCGATAGGAAGCCAATTCCAGCGTGTCTAAAGGCTTGTTCAGCAGAATTCCCGCAGCAATTTCGGGAGTTTGCTTATGAAAGTTTTTCATTTCTTTAATATTAAAGGATTGTACCTTTATTTTGTCGGCATTAAGACCACCCGCTACATGCTCATTTAGCATTTGTGACAATCGGTCAATAATTCCTGGCTGGCTTTCGGGTGATTTCACCTCTATAAGAAGTCCAATCTTCCCGCCAAATGCTGTGAGCACTTCTTCTAGCAAAGGGATTTTTTCATCCTTGTAATCTGGGGAAAACCAGGAGCCGGCATCAAGCATTTTTAATTGGGCTGCCGTAAAATGATCGACATCGCCTTCACTGTTTGTTGTCCGGTTGACATCTTTGTCATGTATGACAACCAATTGTTCATCCTTGCTGAGCCTGACATCAAGTTCAATAAAATCAAACCCTAGTTCAAGAGCTTTTTGAAAGGAAGCAATCGTATTTTCAGGAGCATAAAAAGAGGCACCCCGATGGGCGATGGATTGAAATGGCTGAAGCGGCTGAATGAAATACAAAAAAGTCGATGCTAGGAACCAAAGTACGAATGAGGTAAGGACTGGCTTACCTCTTAAAGTTAAAGCCCTCAAATTTTTTCCCCCTTTTCTTGGTGTTATTTCTGCTAAACTAATATTCTTATGAAACAAGATTCAAAGAAATAAAAATTTTGCTTTATTCGACAAAAGTAGAAATATTTTGATGAAGGAAACGACAAGGCTAATGTCAAATAATGAATTATTAGGAATTATCAGAATATTATATTTATATTTTATATGGAAATTAGCCTCATATCAAGTCAAAATTTGAAAAAAATTAGGACAATTGGAGGAGGATAAAATGCTGAGGGAATTAACAAGATTAAAGAAGAAAGAGTATGATGTAACTATTTTCCAAACTCCGGAATTTAGACAAAGAAAAGGATATAAACAAGTATACAGGCTGAAAATAGAAGCAGCAGACCATGACGAATGCTTGTATTCTGTTTTTTCAACATTTAATGTCAATGATCGAATTCCGGGTGATTTTAATGGGAGGTATATGGGTACTGGCGACATTCTTTTTATTGATGAAGGCCGTGGCGGACAGTATTATTACCAGTTAAAGCCAGGAGGATGGGAGCCGATTAATCGGGTACATATTAGATGAAAAAAGGCTCTGCCATATGCAAATGGCAGGGCCTTAAATAGATTATTGATTATTTTTTCGTCCGCCGCTCGCTGAAAATTCTTTCCCGTGTGCCTCTTGTTCGGCAATGACTGCTTCGGGCGGAACATGATTATTCTTTTTTGGTGACGCAATTCGGTTTCGATTTTTTTTACCCATGATAATCCCCCCGTTTATCCTTTAATTCGGCTTCTATCTTTATCCTTTTTTGATGTGTGAGGCTGTGTGCCGCCTCTTGAGGAAGGGTTTGTTTCATTTGCATGCTGAACGGCTTGTCTTAGTTCTTTACGCATAGATTTACCTCCTTTTGCAAATCTATAAATAGCATACCCGCAGGCTGCAAAATCATGCTGTATCTTGAAGTTTTAAGCATGGTGAAAATTATGGTATATTGTTTGCATGAAGTCCATAGAACAAATTTGGAGGTTTTAACATGAGTGTACATATTGGCGCAAAAGAAAATGAAATTGCCGAAACAGTCCTTTTGCCGGGAGATCCCTTAAGAGCAAAGTATATTGCTGAGACATTTCTTGAAGATCCTGTTTGTTATAATGAAGTAAGAAATATGCTTGGCTTTACTGGTACATATAAAGGAAAAAAGATTTCTGTACAAGGAACGGGCATGGGAGTTCCATCTATTTCTATTTATATAAATGAGCTTATGCAGGATTACAATGTGCAAAATTTAGTCAGGGTTGGAACATGCGGTGCCATCCAGAAGGATGTTAAGGTAAGGGATGTCATTCTAGCCATGACGGCTTCAACAGATAATCAAATGAACCGGCTGACCTTTGGCGGTGTTGATTATGCACCAGCGGCAAACTTTGATCTGCTAAAAAAAGCCTATGATGCCGGAGTAGAGAAGGGCCTGAATTTAAAGGTCGGCAGTGTCTTTACTGCTGATATGTTTTATAATGATAATGCTGAACTGGAAAAATGGGCGAAATATCAAATTTTAGCTATTGAAATGGAAACAGCCGCACTTTATACACTAGCGGCTAAATTTGATAGAAGAGCCTTATCAGTACTGACTGTCAGCGATCACATCTTAACTGGTGAAGCAACTACATCTGAAGAAAGACAAACCACTTTTAATGAAATGATTGAGGTAGCTTTGGAAGCTGTTACTAATGAATAGTATGTCTAAGAGATTAATTTTAACTGCAGTTGATTGGGACAGAAAGCGTGGCGCTTGAGCTGAAATCTGCGGTTAAATATTAAAGAACTGGTTCTTTTGAGCCAGTTTTTCATTTTTTCTTATTTGAGCCAAGTGCAACGAGCAAATTCATGATAAAATGGTAGTCGTGAAAAAAAGAGACAGGTGGTCAACATGAAAAAAGTTATTGCTTTATCCGCTTTTTCTGCCTTGCTTTTAACAGGCTGCAGTCAGTTAGATTCATATATCGAAAAAATTCCGTTTCTAAGTTCAGAGGAAACGGCAGAGCCAATGCCGTCAAATACTCAAAAACAAGATGCACCAAGCGGGGAGACTGTAAAGGAACAACAGGCACAAACAAGTGAAGAACCGCCTTCAGAAAACGACGCTCCAAAACTTGAGGCCGACTTTTTTAATGAGATTCAATCCGTAAACGGAAAAGCTGTTATCCAGAACCCGAAAAATATCATGGTGATGGTAAACAAGCAATATAGCCTCCCAGATGGCTATGCCCCTGATGACCTTGTTCGTCCAAATGTTTTATTTTCTTTCGGTGATCAGGATATTGAAAAGAGCTATATGCGTAAAGAGGCAGCAGAAGCACTTGAAGCGATGTTTACCGATGCAAAGAATAATGGCACCCATTTATTTGCGGTTTCAGGCTATCGTTCCTATGACAGGCAGGTTTCCGTTTTTAATGCTGAGGTTAATAAATATGGAGAAGAAAAGGCGCTGGCGGCAGTCGCAATTCCAGGAAGCAGCGAGCATCAGACCGGCCTATCAATGGACTTATCGAGTGAAAGTGCAAACTTCGAATTATCGGAAGCGTTTGGTGAAACAGCAGAAGGAAAATGGATTGCCCAAAATGCCCATCGTTTTGGCTTTATTCTTCGCTATCCAAAAGGAAAAGAAGCCATTACAGGCTATAAATATGAGCCATGGCATTTCCGCTATGTAGGTAAAAAAGCGGCAAAAGTCATTTTTGAAAAGGATTTAACATTAGAAGAATACTTCAAAATCGTGCAGAAAATTTAACGGTCAGACTATGTCTGGCCTTTTTCAGAGAATTTTTGTGACCGAAGATGAATAGGCTCCATTGGTTTTAAATTTTTTCTTTTTTATGTAAAAATGTTATTCTATATCAATAAGGCAATCGGGGAATTTTTTGTGTCAGGAAAGTGGTGAGGAGTTTTGGAAAATAACGATTTAAATGATTTCAATCAGGAACCGCCTAAAAAAGAGCCTAGATTAATCCGTATGAAGAAACTGAACTTTTTTATGCTCGTGATTTTTATTGTGATTTTGAGTGTGGGCATTACTGCGTCTGGTTTAATTTTTGGCCTTAATAAAGCGGGTCTCATTTACACAGGTGAAAGAGCGGGATTCCATAAACTGTATGCAGCGTATGATATGCTAAAATCCAACTACTATAAGGAAGTTGATGAGGAAAAACTGATGAATGGCGCCTTAAATGGGATGGTTGATGCATTAGAGGATCCATATTCCGATTATATGACGGTAGATGAAGCGCACAGCTTCCAGGAAACGATATCTTCCTCATTTGAAGGGATTGGTGCTGAAATACAGGAGCAAAATGGTTTTATTGTTGTAGTATCTCCAATTAAAAATTCGCCTGCAGAGGCGGCCGGGGTAAAGCCGAATGACAAAATATTGGCTGTCGATGGCAAAAGCCTTCAGGGCATGAGTGCAACTGAAGCTGTGACAATCATTAGAGGTGAAAAGGGGACTAAGGTTGAGCTTACTATTCAGCGTCCTGGCGTTCAGGATGAGATGAAGGTCCATATCACCCGTGATACGATTCCAATTGAAACGGTGTATGGAGAAATGCTTGAGGATGGCATAGCAAAAGTTCAAATCACTTCTTTCTCCGAAAATACATCAAAAGAGCTGATTCAGACTTTAAATGACCTGCAAAAACAGGGAATGAAAGGGTTAATTCTAGACTTAAGACAAAACCCTGGAGGACTTTTAAATCAGGCCATTGATATTTCTAGCCTTTTTGTACCGGAAGGCAAAACAATTTTCCAAATTGAAGATCGAAACGGTAATAAAGAACAAATGCATTCAAAAGGTTCAAAAAACCCAAAAATTCCGCTTGTGGTTGTTATTGACGGCGGAAGTGCAAGTGCTTCAGAAATCCTTGCAGCTGCCGTAAAGGAGTCAGCTGATGTACCGCTAATTGGTGAGAAATCCTTCGGTAAAGGAACCGTTCAGCGAGCAGAAGGATTCAGGGATGGATCCAATATGAAATTTACAACAGAGAAATGGCTGACACCAAATGGCAATTGGATTCATGAAAAAGGGATTAAGCCTGATTATGAGGTGAAATTGCCAGAATATGCTACCCTGCCAATCATTAATCCTGAAAGCGAATTAAAGCTGTCCACAGCATCTAATGATGTGAAAACCGCACAGCAAATGCTGAAAATTATCGGATTTGATCCAGGCCGTGAAGACGGATTTTTTGATGAGAAAACGAAACAAGCCGTTGAAAGCTTCCAAAAATCAGAAAACATGAAAGTAACTGGTGTTATTCAAGGTGAAACTTCAATGGCAATCATGCAAAAAATTAGAGAAAAAATACAAAACAACGATACGCAAATTCAAAAAGCAGAAGATATTTTGAAACAAAAAATTGGATCATAAATGAAAAAAGGCACTCTTCCTAGGAAGAGTGCCTTTTTTCAAGAAACCACCGGGTATAGATTTCATCAATCTTTCCAACAATGATAGTAGGATGTAATCAAACCAAGCCTTTTGGTATATAATATGTAGATTTTAATTCCCTATTTTCAAAAAAGAGGTGTTGGCAATTGAAGAAAGGGATTTATTTAATATTGAGCATCTTTTTCCTTGCTGGCTGTTCTTTGCCTTTTCTGAATGAAGAAGGCAAGGTGGAAGAAAACGCTGAACAGAAGCAGATATCTAATAATGTCGTGGAAAAAGAGCCGAATACAATTATTGAGAAAGTCATTGAAAAAAATATCCCTCCTGTGGCAGAAAAGATTCCGTTCAAACTGGCAAAGGAAGAAAAGACATTTTTACTCATAGGCGTTGACTCAAGAGAAGAAGTGAAAGCTTCTTCAAGATCAGATGCCATTATGCTAGCCAAGTATGAACCGAAAGACAAAAAGCTTAAGCTTGTTTCATTAATGAGGGATAGCTATGTAAAAATCCCCGATGCCCCTTATCCCTATAGCAAATTAAATCATGCTTATTATTTTGGCGGTACGGATCTATTAAAAAAGACAATTGAAGAAAATTTTACTGTAAAAATTGATAATACGGCCGTGGTCGATTTTAAAGGGTTCATTAAAATAATGGACTCCATCGCGCCTGATGGACTTGATGTAAATGTGACAAAGGAAATGATTAACGAGCTTCAGCTTGATATGGAATCAGGGAAACAGCGGCTAAAGGGAGAGGAGCTTTTAAAGTTTGTCCGGTTTAGGCATGACAGTCAAAATGATTTTGGCCGGGTAAATCGCCAGCAGGAGGTCCTTATATCCCTTAAGGAGCAGGCTGTGGAAAAATTCAGTTCTGTTGAAGGAATAGCGACATTCCCTAGTGTTGTTAAACAAGCTATGCAAAATGTTGAAACAGACTTAAAGATGGATGAAATTGTGTCTTTAGGGGCAGCTTTTCTGCTGAATCCTGTTTCTGATATTGAAACATTAAGAATCCCTGTCTCAAACAGTTATGAAAACAAAAGCTACCAGCATGCTGGCTTGGTGCTGCAAATCGATTACAAAGAAAATGAAGAGGCATTAAAGCAATTTTTACAGGACTAAGTAAAAAGACATTTGTTTAACTACTGACAAATGTCTTTTTTTTTGCCATCAATGAAATGAATAGATGCGCGGGCCTTTTGGCAAACTTTTTGAAGAAGGGTTTATTAGCTTCAAGGCTAAATTCAATGAAATTGAGTGGAATATAATGAAACTTATTGCAGTTATTTTTATGTTTACCGGATTGTTCATACATTCTCAAAGCATCTCAGCAAAAGAGGATGATGTAGGAATTCGGGTGGAGATGCTTCCGTGGGAAGAGGTCAATAAGATATTGCCGAAGTACAGTAAGTTTACTGTGCTTGATCTTGAAACGGGAAAGAGGTTTCAAGTACAAAGGCGCGCGGGTAGCCATCATGCCGATGTCCAGCCTTTAACGTCCAAAGAAACAAAAATAATGAAAGGAATATATGGCGGGAAATGGAGCTGGAAACGAAGAGCTATTATCGTTATCCATGGAAATCAGTGGATTGCTGCTTCCATGCATGGCATGCCTCACGGAGCAGGAGCTTTGAAAAATAATTTTCCGGGCCATTTTTGCATCCACTTTTATGGGAGCACCACACACAGGACTAATTTCATGGATTTATCACATAAACTGATGATTTTAAAAGCAGCAGGGGAACTCGATAACTATATTGGAAATGCAAATCCATATGAACTCATCAGTGCTTTTGTTGCCGGGATAAAACAGCAGGATACGCACATTGTGTCCAGTGTTTCTTTAAAACAAAAGAAATGGAAAAAACATCTTCAATCTATTGAAAATATCCATTTAGCTCGGATGGCAGTCCTTCCTGTGGAAGATCTAAAGGAAGAGTTAACTTTAGAGGTGCCTGTTGAATTAGATATGGTTATAAAGAATGCTGGATCGAAGAAATACAAGGGCTATATTTATTTAGCACGATTTTCTCAGGCAGATTCTTGGAAAATTGACAGTGTCCGCTTTTTCAATGAAATGGAAGGAAAAAAGCTTGAGGACTAAGCCTCAAGCTTTTTTCACTGCTTTTAAGTGCGTTCAATCCTTATTCAATTATCTTTGCCCAAACTTTATAAAGGTTCTCTCGTCCTCAATCAGACCGCATATAGCACATTGAATCCGAAGTTCCGGCCCCTTGTAAGGTACATGGAAAGGGCTGATATTGCTGCTGGTATATTCCTCAATAACCTCGCCTGATTGCGGGTCAAGCTTTACGGCCTGTGGTATTTGCTTAATTATATTGAATCGGCTTCGGTTGGTTTTGCAATTGGGACAGCAGTAAGGTGAATTCATGCAGAATCTCCTTTTCTTTTTAACCTATTTTTTGCAATTGCACTTTTATTTATGTATAAATAAGGAAAGTGTTTTACGAAAGGTTGGATGATGTTGAATTATAATCATTTACTTGATGAATATCGATCACTATGGAAAGGCAGGAATCTAGTTTCAAAAGAGGGTGCAGAGTATATCCTAAAAGAGGCAATCGCAAGAGAGCTAAAAGATGAAAATTCTCATCCGCGGGTCAGGAAGCCTATTTTTGAGAAATATTTTTTGGCTACAAAAAGAGTGATTGAATCCGATCTAACAGAAGAAAGCAAACTGGCTTTGATCCTGCTGCATTTGGAACAAGTAGAGCAAATGAAATAGCTGTTTCGCATGTTTTCCTATGTCGTTAATCCTTAATATTGTAATACTGCTGTAACAAAAGTAATGAAAATACACTCTCTCAAAACCTGTCAATAGGCATTTCTTAGTTTAATTTTGGTAATGAAAAATACCCATTGCCAAAGATGGGGATTTATACCACTAAGGCAAACAGCTGTGAAAATTCTATGAAAGTCAAATGAATAAAGGGTTTCTCCTGATTTTGGCTTCATTTAATTTTCAGCAAATATGATAGATAATTACTTAATGGAAGATCCTTCCGAAATTATTACGAAAAACCCTGTGTTATGATGATTGTGCAAGCAAGACAAGCACTAAACTACACTATCAAACATCGGGAGGAAAACATACATGAATAAAAAAGTATTTCTATCAGTTGCAGCAGCAGCAGCTCTTCTACTAGCAAATCCAGCAGGAAATAAAGCAGACGCAGCTTCTAACTACCAAGCAAATCAGCCCGTTAAAGTTTACTATGCTCAATCATATGCAGTAAATTATGATCAGGTTAATAGTTTATTAAAGAAGTATTTTCCAAACTTTAATATCCAATGGAACGCACCAACATATCAGCAGCAGGCAAAGGCTCCAGTACAGCAGCAGCCGGCAGCACAAAAGCCAGTACAGCAACAGCCAGCTGCACAGAAGCCAGTCCAACAACAGCAACAGCCTGCACAACAGCAGCCAGCTCAGCAAAAGCCTGCAGCACAGCAGCCTGCACAAGCAGCATCTGTAAGCGCATATGAGCAAAAGGTTGTCGAATTAACAAACCAGGAACGAGCTAAATATGGCGTGCCTGCTCTTCAACTTGATGAAAACTTAAGCAAAGTTGCACGTGCAAAATCAATGGATATGAAAAATAAAGGCTATTTTGATCACACAAGCCCAACTTATGGATCTCCATTTGACATGATGAAGCAATTTGGCATCTCTTACAGCAGTGCAGGGGAAAACATTGCCATGGGTCAGCGTTCTCCAGAAGAAGTTGTTAACGCATGGATGAACAGTGAAGGCCACCGTAAAAATATCTTAAACGGAAGCTTTACACACATTGGTGTAGGCTATGTTGAATCAGGAAACTACTGGACTCAAATGTTTATTGGAAAATAATATAAAAGATTAAAAACCAGCGGCTTAATTATTAAGCCGCTGTTTTTTTTATTTAAGATTAGTATAATGATTGAATTCTATAATAATCAGCTCGAGGCGCTTGATAGCAGGAGCCTTTGGAGCTTTAAATTTCATTCACATCAATTTCTGTATACTGCATATCTGTATTTTTCGGTATTCTGATTTCAAGGGTGTCATCTTTAAAGTTGGCTGAAGCCCCTTTTTTTCTTACTAATGCGGGCAGCACAATGGTATGCTTATCCTCATACTCAGGCACATGTTCAACAATTAGCTGATTGGATGTATGGAATATTCTCAAATCTTTAAGCCATTGTTCATTCTTGATTGGTATTCTGACAAATACATAATGGTGTGTTTCAAAAACAGATGAATTAAGGGCTGAGTTCTTTTGCTGATGATGATTTGCCTGAGGATTAAAAAATGATGAAAAGTTTCCGGGGTCCATCCCTTGCATATTTCCTGGCATCCCTTGCATATTTCCTGGCATCATTTGACTCATCATATCTTTTACATATTTCTCAATTTCCTCGGGTTTCAATTGTTTCATCATATTTAAAGTATCTTTTTTAAATGGGAACAAATTCCATGGGAACACGGCTAACCCTCCTTTTAGAAACCCGTTAATGCGGTAAATCCACTCCATTTGCACAAATTGAAGCAGTATGGTTTTATTTTCACTAATGTATCCTATGCAGGCACCTAATTAGCCGTTAATAAAAGATGTGGCAAATAAGGATGAACCCCATTTCAGTTGCATATAAATAATAGACTTATTAGTATAATGGTAGTAAGAAATATAAAAAACTAAATTGTGGGGTATTAAATGTGAGAGGAAAAACAGCTTTAATTACAGGGGGAGCAGCAGGAATCGGCAAAAGAATAGCTTATGAACTAGCCGAATTTGGTGTTCATCTTGTTATCAATTATCGAAGCAGTAAGAAGGAAGCTGTCTCACTGGCCAATGAATTATCAAGTAAATTTGGGACGGATAATCTGACTGTACAAGGCGATATTACAAAGCTTACAGACTGTCAAAAGGTGGCAGATCATGCTCTATCCCATTTTGAAGGAGTCGATATTCTTATCCATAATGCAGGACCATACCTGCATGAAAGAAAAGTTATGGCAGATTATTCGATTGAAGAGTGGAATGATTTAATAAACGGAAATCTAAACGCTTTATTCTACTTATGCAAATATTTCATTCCTGGTATGAGAAAAAAAGGCTGGGGGCGAATTATTTCCATTGGCTTTGATCGGGCGGAAACAGCGCCAGGATGGATATACAGATCAGCGTTTGCCGCAGCAAAAAGCGGTGCTGCGTCTCTAACAAAGACGATTGCGCTTGAGGAAGCGGAAAACGGAATCACGGCAAATATGGTCTGTCCAGGGGATATTGTTGAAGAGTGGAAGGAAAAGGAGATAGTACAAGCTCAAGGTGTTTTGGATCCAGAGATGCCTGTACGCAGACCGGGCACTGGTCAGGATATCGCTAGAGTGATTGCTTTTTTAACTCATGAGAATTCAGACTTTATTACAGGCAGTGTGATTCCAGTAACAGGCGGAAAAGACGTATTGGGAAAAGTTTTTAGAAAATAAATTAGGAAAGAAGGGGAGGCCAAGGGCTTTCCCTCCTTTTTTATCTGGCGCCTTTAGTGTCAATTGAGTAACGTCTTTGAATAATAACCAGTCTTGTTAACAGACAGATCGCGCCAACAGCAAGTCCTGCTATTAAACCAGCCCAATAACCAAAAGCTCCCCAACCTGTATAATTTGCCAGATAGTACCCAAAAGGAAGCCCGATAATCCAATAAGAGATCAAAGTCATAAGAAATGTTACATTGACATCCTTGTAACCCCTCAATGCACCCTGAACAGGAGCCTGAATCGCGTCTGATAGCTGGAAAAAGATCGCGTAAATAAGGAATTGGGCCGTTAATTGGACGACTGCAGGGTCCTTTGTATAGATGGATGCAACTTCGTCCCGAAATATTGAGAGGAAGATTCCGCTGATAAACGACATGAAAATGGCAATCGCTATCCCAATAAAAGCATACTGTCTAGCATCGTCAAATCGTTTGGCACCTACTTCAAATCCGATGACAATCGTTAATGCCATCGAAATGCTTAATGGCACCATATACAATAAAGAAGCGAAATTAATGGCAGCCTGATGGGCAGCAATAGTAGCTGTACTAAAGCCTGCCATAAATAAGGTTACAGCAGAGAAAATACTTGTTTCAAAGAAGATGGAAAAACCAATAGGCACACCAATCAATAAAATTTCCTTCCATTTTAAGAGGGAAACCGCATATAGTCTGCGAAAAATCCTAAATTCTGAAAAAGGGATATGTTTGTGTACAATATAAAATGAAATTGCCATAATCAGCCAATAAGTAATGGTTGTGGCATATCCAGCACCAACGCCCCCAAGTTCAGGAAACCCCATTTTTCCATAGATGAGCAGATAATTAAACACAATATTGATCGGCAGCGATAACAAGGTAATGAACATAGACACCTGCGTTTTTCCAAGTGCATCAATAAAGGAACGAACCACATTATAGAGAAAAAGCGGAATAATTCCAAAACCCAATGCGGCTAGATAATCATGAGCAATTGTATGAACATTGCCGTCAAGGTTCATTTCATTTAAAATCGCGTTCAATGATGCTGCTCCTGCCGCAAAAACGATAATGGCCATGATAATCGATAAATACATGCCCTGGACAACGGAAAAGGACACCTCTTTGTGTCTCTTACCGCCAATAGCTTGAGCGACAATGGGGGTTATAGATAGCAGTATTCCGCTTAAGCCTGTATATACAGGCACCCAAAGGGACGAGCCAATAGCGACTCCAGCTAAATCATCTGAACTATAATGTCCAGACATAACTGTATCGAAAAAGCTCATTAAAAACATGGCCACCTGTGTAATTAAGATAGGAAACAAAATAATAACAAGCTGTTTGATTTTTGATTTTTTATTAAACGTTTGTTCCATGGCAGTCCTCTTTTTTGTTTATACTCATAAGATATCATTTTACCACAATTCACTGCTTACTCGTAAAAAATAACTTTTTAGTCATACTTTTCCCAGCTAGAGCATATAGATGGTTAAAAAAGGACAAGCATTAGAAAGGGGAAATGGTCATGGCTTACAAAGGATCAAAAGGCTGGTATATTCAAAAATTAAAGGAAGAAGGCATCCGCAAGCACCCGATTGAACTGCGGAAACTTGAACTGTACAAAACTTATATTGTCAGAAACTTATATATTGAAAGATACGAAAAGAATTGATCACATAAAAAAAGAATTGATCACATAAAAAAGCTCCCAATTGGGAGCTTTTTTGCATTTGTAGCTGCTAGGCTTCTAATAAGTGGGTATTGTCCTGTTCCTCATGTCCCTTTCTAAGAACATGAAGGGTATATAAATCCTTTGGGATCTCATATAAATGAAAGACCGGGCCATTGGCATTGATCTGTTCATAAACATCTTTTCGGGTTTCATTAGCAAAAACTACATAAGGCAGCTTTTCGGCGGCTTTTTGAGAACGGATATTTTGCATTCTGATTCGCATAAAAATCGTTTCAATTCCTAAATCATAGAATGCTTCCTGGAAAAAAGCTTCTTTAGCTATTCGGTTATAGCCTTTGCCGTGGTAAGGCTTGCCAAGCCAGGTCCCTAAAAAACCGGCATTGTCTTCAATATCATATAAATTAATCGTCCCGATTGGAGTGCCCCATTCATCAAGAATCGTCCGTGAAATCAGTTCACCGCGATCCTCTGCCTCCAATGTCTGTTTTGTCGTGAAGATGAATTCGTCATAAGAATAGGCTTTTTGGCGCACAAAAGGGAAGACATCAGGGTGCACCATTAAATCGTATAATGCATGGCATTCATGAAAATCACGTTTCTTGAGCATAGGTTATCCCTCCAATATTGAGGACAGTCCACACTCCATGCCAAATAGAGTTCTTACGGTCCACCCTCGAAATTTTTTGAATACTGCTAAAAAATTTCGGGGTGGGAATCGAACCCACTAGAACCAGTTTTCACTGGTGGCGCACCATTTGCCTTCCCTAGCTTTTCATTTATTTGATTATAAAAATTTGTTACTCTCGTATAATACTAAAAAATTTTTCAGTTGGAAATAGGTATTTTGTGTATTTTTTTCAACAAGTTTCTACAAGAAATTTCAACAAATTACACATCATTGCTGGTATACAAATTCTCCATTAATCATCGTCCATTTTGGCTTAGATTGATAATGGAATGGATGGTGGCTCCAAAGAACAAGATCTGCATCTTTGCCTGTTTCTATACTTCCCAGTCTGTCATGTATTCCCAAGTTTTTGGCTGGAAGAAGGGTAATTCCTTCTAATGCCTTTTGTTCCGATAAGCCTTCTCTTACAGCAATAGCTGCACATACGTTTAAATATTGAATAGGTGTATATGGATGATCTGTAGTGATCGAAACCTCGACACCATGATCGGTTAAGCACTGATAGGTACTCCATGTTTTATTTTTCAATTCAACTTTGGATCGTCTGGTCAGTGTCGGGCCAACAGAAACTTTTAATCCGAGGCCTGCTAATTCCTGAGCGACCAGATGTCCTTCTGTGCAATGCTCAATCCGCAGATCCAAATTAAATTCCTCAGCGAAGCGGATAGCTGAAACAATATCATCCGCCCGATGTGCATGGATTCTGACTGGAATTTCCCGATTTAGCGCTTTTAATATTGGTACGATCCTTAGTGAATCAGGCTGATCTGAGTTTTTTGCATGGTAAAAGGCTTCCCGCAGCATTCCCATAATGCCCATCCTTGTAATCGAGTCTTTATCCCCAAGACTATGAATTCGTTTCGGGTTTTCGCCAAGGGCAATTTTTAAACCAGCCGTTTCTTTAATCAGCATTTTTTTGATGTTTTTTCCTGATGTTTTAATGACGGAGGTTGTCCCGCCTATGATATTGGCACTTCCAGGCATGATATGAACAGTTGTAATTCCGTATTTTATCGCATCTGTAAAGGCAGGATCTAATGGATAGACGCCATCCATAGCACGCACATGCGGACTCATCCGTTCAGCTGTTTCATTGGCATCATTTCCAGCCCAGCCCGTTCCTTCGTCATACAGCCCCAAATGAGTATGGACATCTATAAAACCTGGGAGCAAGTAATGATTATGGCAGTCGATGATCCTATGCTCGGCCTCAGGTTTAATATCTTTTGCCGCTTTGGCGATCTCTCCGTTTTCAATTAAAACATCTCCAAGGAATGGCGGAGAGGTAATCGGATATACATGGGCATTTTTTAATAAAATTTTCGGCATGATTTTCCTCACTTATCTTGTTTTTTCCTATTTTAACAATAAAAACCCGCTTGTGCATGCGGGCGAAATTACGATTTTTTCTTTTTATAAAGGAAATAAACAATAATTGATCCGGCAGCGATAAGGATAATTGGTGTTAAAAACGGTTTGGCATATTCTTTTATATCGCGCCAATGGTCGCCGAGCTCAATGCCCAGGAGCAAAAACAGAACCGTCCACGGAATCATGGCCGCCACCGTATAAGTGGTAAAAGTGGAAAGCGGCATTCTGGCAATTCCCGCTGGAATCGAAATCGCATGGCGTATAACCGGAACAAATCTTGCCGTAAAAATCACACCTGTACCATATTTTTGAAACCATCTTTCCGAGGCGTCTAAATGAGATTGCTTAATTAAAAGAAATTTCCCGTATTTGTCCAGAAACGGCCTTCCGCCGTATACGCCTATCCAATAAAGGAATAGCTGGGCTAATGTACCGCCAATAACGCCAGCAATTAGGGCACCGATAAAGGTGATTTTGCCAATGCTGATCAAATAGCCGCCATAGCTCAAGACTATTTCGCTCGGGATAACCTCAATCATCAAGCCAAGTGCGATTCCGGCATAGCCAAGCTGTGACAATAGGTCAAAAATAGAAAGAATGAATTCTTTCACTTCAATAAGCTCCTTTTCTCAAAAAATACCAGTCAATTGCAGAATGATAATCGATATTCCCAGAACCCAGACATATACAGCAAATATTTTTAGTGATTTTTTCTTTAGGAAATTTATCATCCAGACTACAGCCATATAGCCAAATAGGGCAGAGGATAATGTGGCAATAAATAGGCTTGTAAAGCTGATGGCTTCTACATGCCCTGACAGCATTTCCCCAAATTGCAGAACAATTCCCCCGGCTATTGCAGGAATGGATAATAAAAATGAAAAATAGGCAGCTGTTTCTCTGTCCAGCTTTCTAAAAAGGCCGGCTGCAATCGTCAGTCCGGATCTTGAGACTGCAGGAAAGATCGCTGCTGCCTGAAAAGTCCCAATAAATAAGGCATCTCCATATGTGATGGTTTCCATTTTCTTTCTGCCGTTTTTAATACCATCTGCCATCCACAGAATAAATCCAGTCAAGAGGAATTCCCATCCGATCGTGATTCCTGATTTCGAAATGGAATCAAACATATCCTTAAATAGAAAGCCAACGAATACTGCAGGGATAGTGCCAAGGATAAGAAGCATTGAAAGCTTGCCGAAAGGGTTCCTTATGATTTGCCAAAGCTCATGCTTATAAATGACTAAAACGGCTAGTAATGTGCCGACATGAAGCATCGTATCAAGAAACAATCCAGCTTCATCCAGTCCGAATAAATGCCGGCCTAAATACAAATGACCTGTACTGGAGATAGGGAGAAACTCAGTCAAACCTTGGATAATTCCCAGAATAAAAGCTTCCAATTTAGACATCAAAACACATCATCCTTTTTGCTGAAAAATACGGAGCTTGTCTTTAACAAATGTATTCATATTGGCCAAAACAAGAACAACAAACTTAGCAGGGATGAAATTAAATAAAAATAAATGAAACATTTTGCCCTTTGGGGCGTAAATAATATCAAAGGAATAATAAACATTTTTTAACTGCGGAAGGAAACAGGAGATCTTTTGCGTTTCCTAAAGGAATGGAGGAATTAATTAAATGCCATCGAATGATGAAAGGCTGTTAGCAGCAGCTATCTATGTTTCAAGTTTCTTTACAGTATTTATTGGACCGCTTGTCATATGGCTGATTAAGAAGAATGATTCGCCGTTTGTGGACCACCACGGGAAGGAGTATTTTAATTTTCTCATTTCATATGGAGTGTATGGCATCATTAGCGCCATATTAATGATTGTTCTCATCGGAATTGTAACGGCATGGATTGTTGGCATACTTGCATTTGTCTTTACCATTGTTGCGGCGATTAAGGCTTACGAGGGAAAGGAATATCACATTCCATTTGTATTTAGATTGATTCGATAAGTTTAACTAGTTTTAGAACCTCGATTTTCGGGGTTCTATTTATTTTTCCAGAAAAAATATCATGTTTCGGCAGGCTAAATAATAGAATAGGAGTAACTCTATTAATTTGGGGAACAGAAGAACGGCCAGCTGTTTCCTGCAAGGAGATTAGCCATGAATATCCAGCAGTATTATCGAAAGTCAGCCTCCATTTCCTTAAATGCTAGCCTCGTGTCATTAATTCCTTCATTTTTTCTTTTGATTTATGGGCTGATTCTTAAGCAAGACGAACGAATGGTTTTATTATGTCTGCCTTTTTTAATTTATAGCTTTATTTGCTATCAAATTTATTTAATTAATGATAAACGGGTAGGAGGCTCTGTAAAAGCGCAGGAGTCCGACTGTGACTTTTCTAATCTGTTAAAACATAATCAGGTGCTGATTACTTTTTTGCCTGCACCTTCATTAAGGATGCTGATTTTTAATACAAAAGGCCAAATGCTTGGGGAAATCAGAGATATGAACTGGCAGAGAATTCGCTGGTTTGTGCCATATATGATCGACAGGATTTTATTTGAGCGGAGCTATGGTTTGTTTGACGAATCTGGTCAATTAAAAGCAAAGATTATCATTCAGAAAAACAACATAGCCTTGGCCGGAAATAGGAGCACACAGCAAATAAAGCTTTTACGGCGAACGCACGCTGAATATGATTTTTCGCATGAGGGGAGAAGAATTTGTGTTAAACGGTCTATGTTATTTACTGATATTAAGCTTTCAATTGGAGGTTTAGGGTATGCAAGAGTGAGAAAGGGCTTGCTGCCAAAAGAATGTGTGGGGCAAATTCAGGATCCTAACACGCCTGTTCTCAGCTTTGAAGAAGGGGTAAAAGCAAAGGACAAGCTAATGATTTATGCTATATTAGCCAAACTTTTTCATCACTCTAATCATTAATTGATGATTATGTGACAATGCAGTCGTTCCGCTGTCCCGAAGCTGTTTTTTAGTGTATGATAGGAAAGATAGAAACGGGGTAGTAGTGATTGGTGGTGCACACATGAAGAAATATATTCTCGGCGCAGTGGTGCTGGTGATAATTCTTGCGATTATTGATATGACCGTTCTGAAAGAAAATGGAATGATAGGTCTTGCTGATAAATATGAAAAAATTGAAAACGCTGAGCAGGTACCGATTGGAATCGTTGAAGGGAAAAGGGCGCCTGATTTTGAACTGACAGATTTAAATGGCGATAAGGTTCGTTTGAGTGAGTACAAGGGCATGCCGGTATTATTAAACTTCTGGGCTTCCTGGTGTCCGCCATGCAAAAAAGAGATGCCGCATATGGAAAGTATTTATAAAAAATATAAAGATGAGTTCGCGATCCTAGCGGTTAATGTGACAACCTCAGAAAAAAAGAAAGAAGATGTAAATAAATTTATCGAGGAATACAAGCTAACTTTCCCAATTCCAATGGACGAAAAGGGAGAAGTCTTCCATCAATATGAAGTAATGGGTTACCCAACAAGCTTCTTTATCGATTCAGACGGCATAATCCGCAGAGTAGTCCTCGGCCCAGTAGATGAAAAAGAACTAAAAACAGAAATAAAAAAATTACCTTAAGGGACAGGGGGACAGGCACCTTGTCCCGTTTTTTTGATTAAAAAACGGGGACATTGAACCTGACCCACTCTCCTCTTGTCTGCAGAGGGGAATAGTGTTAAAATTTGATTTAATCGAATAGGATTCCTTCGGGGCGGGGTGAAATTCCCGACCGGCGGTGATGAGGGCTTTTTAGCTTTCTTAGTCCGTGACCCGATTTCAATTTTTGAAACGGTGGATTTGGTGAAATTCCAAAGCCGACAGTGAAAGTCTGGATGGGAGAAGGAACAGTATATGTTTTGCGTAAAAAATATTATTTTTTTATGCTTATTTAGCTATGTCTTGTGAGCCCCGTACAGAAATGTGCGGGGTTTTATGTATTAACTGGAGAAATTATTGAAAAAGGAGCGTATTAATTAATTATATGTTAGATCACGATTATATGAAGCTGGCGTTAACATTGGCACGTTCAGCGAAAGGGCAGACAAGCCCTAATCCGAATGTAGGTGCGGTCGTGGTGAAAAATGGCGAAATTATTGGCATGGGTGCTCATTTAAAGGCAGGGGGCCCTCACGCTGAGGTGCATGCTATTAGAGCAGCGGGTGAGCGGGTGAAGGGTGCTGATATATATGTTACACTTGAGCCTTGCAGCCATTATGGAAAAACACCTCCTTGTGCTGATCTCATTATAGATTCAGGCATCAAACGGGTGGTAATCGCTTCTGTGGATCCAAATCCGCTTGTTGCCGGCAAAGGAATTGAAATGCTTAAAGCTTCTGGAATACAAGTGGACGTTGGCATTTGTGAAAAAGAAGCCCTTGAGCTAAACGAACCGTTTTTTCACTTTATTCAGACAAACACCCCTTATGTAACACTAAAGGCTGCCGCCTCTTTCGATGGAAAGACAGCAGCCAAAACAGGCGATAGTAAATGGATTACCTCTCCAGAATCCAGACTGCAAGTACATCAGCTAAGAAACGAACATGACGCCATTTTAACCGGCGTGAATACCGTTATACACGATAACCCTCTTTTAACCGCCAGATTGCCCCAAGGTGGAAAAAATCCCATTCGAGTAATTTTAGACTCACATTTAAAAATACCCATGGATGCTAATGTTATACAAGACAAGTCAGCAAAGACAATTATTTTTACAAGATCAGATGCAGATGTAAAGAAAGCAGAAGAAATTGCAAACTGTGGTGCTGAAATCATTTTTCTTGAGGAAAGAATCAGCATAGATAAGGTTTTGAAGGAATTAGGAAAAAAGAATATCATGACTTTATTGGTAGAAGGCGGTTCAGAAATCCATTCTTCTTTTATCGAACATGATGCTTTTAACCAAATGATTCTTTACTTGGCTCCGGTCATTATTGGCGGAAAATCGGCACCCTCTGTTGTCGGAGGAAATGGAATTGATTGGATGAGACAGGCAAAAAAGCTGACATTTGTTTCTTCCGAGCCAATTGGCCCCGATATAAAAATCGTAGCAAAGCCTATAAAGGAGGAGCGGAATGTTTACGGGAATCATTGAGGAAATTGGGACAGTAAAAAAAGCTGCTCAAATAGGGAATACGATTAAGCTAGTAATTCAGGCTGAAAAAATCTTAGCGGATGCCCAGCTGGGCGACAGCATCGCCGTTAATGGTGTTTGTCTGACAGTAACTCAGCTGCATCAGGATTCATTCACGGCTGATGTCATGCCGGAAACATATAGAAGCACCTCTTTGCGCGGATTAAGAGAACGTTCAAAAGTAAATCTCGAACGTGCCATGTCAGCAAATGGACGTTTTGGCGGTCATTTTGTCACTGGACATGTGGATGGAACAGGAAAAATCCTGAAAATTTCTCCGAGTGAAAATGCGATTTACTTTGAAATTTCAGTGCCGGAAACAATGGGCCATTTTTTAATGATGAAGGGTTCTGTCGCTATAGATGGAACATCATTGACCATTTTCGGCGTCACCGAACAATCAGTTACTGTATCCATTATTCCGCATACGGCAAAGGAAACGGTGATCGGATCAAAAAACATTGGTGACGAAGTAAATATCGAGTTCGATATGCTGGCCAAATATTTATATTCCTTTGTCAATAGAAGAGAATATAAACAAGAAGGTCAATCAGGCATTACGGAAGGTTTTTTAAAGGACAACGGGTTTATCTAGAATTGTCCAGCTCCAGGCGCCTTACTTATAAGGAGGGTATACAATGTTTAGTAAAATTGAAGAAGCGATTGAAGATTTGAAGGCAGGCAAAGTGATCATTGTATGTGATGATGAGGATCGGGAAAATGAAGGTGATTTCCTTTCCATTGCTGAATATGCCACACCCGAAACAATTAATTTTATGGCAAAAGAGGGCAGGGGACTTATTTGTGTTCCAATTACAGAGTGCTTAGCAAACAAGCTCGATCTTGCTCCA
>Ga0182742_1000232_pt1 | contig 104931 bp, 91 predicted proteins | sample eDN5th37CBELigMG_FD_128880 | JGI IMG/M metagenome (GOLD analysis project Ga0182742, IMG submission 128880) | Enriched Miracle-Growth compost microbial communities from Emeryville, California, USA - eDNA 5th pass 37_C BE-Lig MG (version 2)... ...
ACGGCGTACCGACGGCGTTGTATGTGGGCGGCGAAGTGAAGTTCATCGAGCAGATCGACGCTGCCGAGCAATGGCAGGTTCGAGGCGCATTGTTGAAACGGCAGGTGCCGGCGCCGCTCGCCGATCTCGCGTAACGAATACCTGCATCGAAGCGGGTCAGATGACGATGATCCGGCCGTCTTTGTGATCGACTTTTTCCTGCTTTGGATCTGCGCGTTCCAGCTGCAGTGAATCCGGATCTTCCGGCTGTGGGGCTTCCGGCTCGGGCGCAGCTTCACTCGAATCCTGTCGGGATATCGTGCCCAGTCCGTTCATGCGCGTTTTCACTTTGCTCGGTGAGCCCGTGTAGAAGATCGCGCCCACGCCATTCATCGTTGCATCCAGCGATTCACGAGGGTTCACGATCACGCTGCCGACACCGTCGACCGTCACTTTCGCAGCGGTTACCGCCAGCTTGCTCAGATCGGCATGACCTGCCCCGGCCAAGCGCACCGTGAGCTCATCAAGCTCGCCATGAGCTTCGATGTTCGCCGCGCCGGCGGCCTTGATCGTGGTGTCGCCGCCATGCAGGCCATCAAGCCGCACGTCGTTGCCGCCTTCCACCTCCAGCGACTCGAGTCTCGGCAGGGTGATCTGCACGGTCAGGCGCGGATTGTTTCGCATCATCCAGTCTCGCGGCTTGTTCTTGATCCGCAGCGTGTCGCCACTGACGCTGGTTTCCACCCTCGCCACCGCGGCTTGGTTGCCACTGACGACCACCGACAGCGGCTCGCCGATCCGGATCTCCAGCCTGGCCGCACCTTCCAGGTCGATGGAGTCGAATGATCCGACGTTGCGATTCTCGCTGACCGGCGGGCCACGATCCGGCTCGTGGCGGCCATCGCAGCCGGTCAGCAACACCATCGCCGCCAGAGCGCCGAGCATGGGAAGCGTGTTCATGAGGCGACCTCGCGGAATTTGACATAGCCCCGACGTTCATGATGAGCCGAGACGTCGCTGCGGCGGAAGCTCATGCCGGCGAATCGCGGCCCGATGCCGGTGAGCTGGGCACAGCAGCCAAAGCACGATTGCGTCCTGGCGGCGCTCATGACGCCGTGCGAAGTTCCGGCCGCCGCCAGATCTCGCCCGAAATCCGCGGGCGCCCCACCCGTCGAGTGTGACCACTGTCACAACTTCGATACTCGAACCCCACTTTTTGCCGATTTGAGACGCATGCTGTGAGGGTGAATGCGCGCAACGTGATTTCTGTTCGTGCCCGGGTCACGCCCGAGGGTTACCCTACTTTCGTGCACACCATCCCTCCGTCTCGAACCAAGCACCGCAACCTGATTCGCGAGCGCTTCGCGAAGCTGTTGCCGCCGCTCGGCTTTGCAGAGCCGGTGGAGAGTCAGTACCGCAACTGGCACACCGATCACGTGCGGGAGCGAGCCAAATACACGATGCTGCCCGCAATGGGGCTGCTGTTGATCGTATCGATGGCGGGCGGCCCGTTTCGCGAGCTGCGTGAGGCGCTGTTCGCACCGGACCAGATGTTCATCGTCAACGTGCTGCGCTTCGGCGTGCTGTTGCCGACCAGCATGGCGATGCTGCTGGTGACTTACACCAAGCTGTACGCACGTTGGATGACGATGGCGGCGCCGGCCGTGGCGCTGTTGCAAAGCCTGTGTATCGTCGCTTGCGATCTGCTCATGCATCGGCAGGGCTACTCGCTCAGCTCGGTGCTGCCGATGCTGGTGCTCTGCGCGTACATGCTGTTCGGCATGATGCAAAGACAGGCGACGATCACCGCGTCCGCAATCGTCGTTGCCTACGGTCTGACCGGCTGGGTGGCCGGACTGAACACCGGGCAGCGACTGTTCGATCTCGCAGTGACCAGCTGCGCGCTGGTGCTGGGATTCTTCTTCCACTACAGCTTCTCGCGCACGCAGCGGTTGAACTGGTTCAGAAACATGATGCTGGCCGACTCGGTACATCGCGACTCGCTGACCAACATCGGCAACCGTCGCATGTTCGATGAGCACGTCGAGCGCTTGTGGAATCAATCGATTCGCACGCGCGTGCCGATCGCACTGCTGCTGGTCGATCTGGATCACTTCAAAGCTTTCAACGATCACGCGGGCCACCAGGCCGGCGACCACTGCCTGGCGCGCGTCGCCAGCGCCATCGCTCAGTCGGCCCGCCGTCCGTTGGACATCGCGGCTCGCTACGGCGGTGAAGAGTTCGCTGTGCTGTTGTTCGATGTGAAGCGCGATCGTGTCGAAGAGCTCTGTCGCGAGCTGCACGCGAATCTCGCCGCGCTACAGATCCCGCATCCGGCGTCGTCGGTCGGGCCGTATGTCACAGCGAGCATCGGCGCCGCATGCGTCGAGCCGCAAGCGGGCCGCAATCCCGACGGGTTGATCCAGCTCGCCGACGAAGCGCTGTATGCGGCGAAAGAAGGCGGTCGCAATCGCACTGTCGTCATGGATCGCGAGTACGCCACGCTCAAGACCGGTGCGTTCCGCGTGCCTCGCAACCGCGAGCGCACCGAAGCCGCCTGACTCCATACAGCGACGTTTCCAAGGCCATCGCGCTGGACAGCGTTATCAATCGACGCGGTTGCTTCGGCGCGTGCTGGCCAATGATACATTTCGATTGAGCATGGCGGATCCAAACGGTCCGCCGGAGCATTTCATCGCACTTCAGTCAGAGTTCAACGCCGCATGTCCGCCATGATCGATACGCCAGCCGACGCGCCCGCCCGCTCGAACGAGATCGTCACGCTGCAAGCTCACATCCTGCAGCAGCAGTCGCGTCATCCCGAGGCGAGCGGTCAGTTCTCCTGGATTCTTTCGGCGCTGGCGATCTCCGCGAAGATGATTGCTTCCCACGTACGTCGCGCCCGGCTCGACGACGTGCTGGGCGCCGTCGGCAATCAGAACGTCCAGGGAGAGCAGCAGCAGAAACTGGACGTCATCGCCAACGACATCCTGTTGCGCACGCTCGGCGGTCGTGAAGGCGTGGCGATCGTCGCCTCCGAAGAAAACGAGGAGCCGGTGATCCTGCGCACGGACGATGCCGCCGAACGGAAGTACTGCGTCCTGTTCGATCCGCTGGATGGCTCGTCGAACCTGGATGTCTGCGGGGCCGTAGGCACCATCTTCTCGATCCTGCGCAAGGATCGTCGCTCGCCCGAACCGCAGTCTTCGCTGCTGCAACCAGGTTCGGAGCAGGTCGCGGCTGGTTATGTTCTGTACGGCTCTTCGACCGTGTTCGTGCTGACCATCGGCATGGGCGTCGATATGTTCGTGCTCGACCCGGCGTACGGCGCGTTCATCCGCGTGGCACAGGGCATGCGGATTCCTAAGGCCAACAAATGCTACTCGGTCAACGAAGGCAATCGGCTCAGCTTCCCCGAGGGCTACCAGAAGTATCTGTCCTGGGCGCAGGAGCGCGGCTACTCGAGCCGCTATGCCGGCGCGATGGTGGCTGACGTTCATCGCATCCTGCTGCAGGGCGGCGTGTTCATGTATCCGCCGACCCGCAAGGCGCCCAAGGGCAAGCTGCGCCTGATGTACGAAGCCAATCCCATGGCGATGATCGTCGAACAGGCCGGCGGCAAGGCGCTGAGCGCCCCCGGCGAGCGCATTCTCGAGGTGTGCCCCACCGACATTCACCAGCGCGTGCCCGTCATCATCGGCAGCAGCGACGAAGTGGATCACGTGGCCGCGCATTTGTGAGAAGCCGCGGGCCGGCGCTCCCGAGCACCGATCCGGACTCATTTCTGCCAGACTGGGGTATCCGCAGACCCCAGTAATCGATTGTGGAAGTCCGCGCGTTGCAGCAACCTGTGACGCCGAAGTGTATTCTTCTATCCTGGTGGTTTGGGTCTCTCGGGAAGCTCAGTGCTCACGGCCGATAAAGTTCTCGTCACGGTAGGAACGCCCTGCTCGATCTCGGCAGTTGGCAGCACGGAGACCTATCGCGCGCGCGTTACGAACGCTCCGGAATTCATTGCGCTTGCCGCGTTCGATGCCGGGCTGATCGACGTCGATCCCCAGGACGACGGTTCACTGAAGCTGCGCTGGACCAATGGCGAGAGCACTAGCGTCGAGGAGATCGAGCGGCTGCACGGCAAGCAATTGCGCCCTTCGCTCGGCATTCGATATATCGACGAGCTCACCGCGCTCGGCAGCGCCGTCGTCACCGATGTTGCCGCTTCCCTGCCACATGACTTCGATCGCGGCGGCTTGCGCAAGCTCGCCGGGCTCACCTATCGCGATGTCCGCGACTCGGCGCTCAAGGACATGTATGGCTTGTTCGACGACGATCCGCGGCTCGGCCCGTCGTTGCAGGCCCAGTTATTTGCCTACAGCGGCCTGGGCGCGCTGGCGGCGCTGCCCGTCTCGCTGGCAGAGCTGATCCCGAATCCCTATGAATTCCGTGTCGCCGGCGCGACCGCCTTTCCCGGTCTGGACGCGCACGGGCAGCTTCGGCCAGCCGGTTCGGTCACGCCGGAGAACGACAAGCTGCGAGACAAGTTCGCGATGCGACTGGCCAACTCGCTGTCCTCGCACGGTCCGGCGCTGCTCTCGACGATGCTTGCGCCGTCGTACTCGCTCAGCAAATCGTTGAAGCATCCTGAACTGCTCGACTCGTTGCGCTCGGCCAGCGGTTACATGCGTGTACCGCAGACTCCGCTGAACGCCGTCGGCGCATGCGCCTCCAGCTCGATCGTGTTTTCCGAGTTCGCGCCGCAGATGGTGCTCGACTATCCCGGCTATCAGCGTCCGCAACTGGTGTTGTGGACCGCAGCCGACGCGGCCACTCGCCCGCACTGGCAGATCCTCGATGCCTTCGGGCCGGGCGCATTGATGACCCGAGCCAAGCTCGAAGCACTCAACGCCGGTCGCAGCCCCGCTGAACAACGCTCGATCGCGGACAGCCTCGCGCCCTTCGATATCGACGCCAACGGCACGGTCGTGGGCGAGGGCGGCTCCGGCCTCATGGTCACGACGCTGGACTTCGCGTTGCGTAATTTCCTCGATATCACGTCCATCATCGTCGGCTGGGGCCAGAGTGGCGAGGCGGGCGGCAAAGCGCACTTCGCCGGCGTCGGCTTCGGTGGCGAGAACGCGCTGATGCACGCTCTGGAGCTGGCTTATCGTGGCCACGGCTATCGCGTGTCCGACTTCCAGTACCTGGTTGCGCACGCCACGGGCACTCGCACGAATTCGAAGACCGATCTCACGACGGTCGCCAACGCGCGTTCCGCGGCAGCGGAACGACAAGGCATCAAGGGCTCGCTGCCGACCGTGGCAGTGGGCACGCCGAAAGCGGTGGGCGATGGTCACACCATGGGCGAGACGGGACTGAAAGCAATCTCGCAGGCGATACAGTTCTTGCTCGGCAAGCCTGCAGTGGGCGTGCCGACCCTTCGACATCTCGATCCGGATCTGGGTGCGGTTGCCGAATCGTTCCAGCTGCAGTCGACGCCGGTGATTGGGAACAACGATGGCGGCGCGCTGTGCGCAACTCAGGGCTTTGGCGGCTACAACGGCGCGATGGCATTGCGCGCTGCACACGCTGAGGCGTTCGCACGCTATTCGCCAGATAAGAACGTGCTCGCGGCGTATCTCGAGCGCTGGCCTGAGCTACGCCGTGAGCGTGAACAGCGCGAGCGCCACTGGCGCTTGCGCCGTCGCAGCGCCATCGAGTTGGCGCAACTGCACTGCTGGAAAGGGTTGGACTAGCCGGAAGTGCGCACGCTTCCGGCCCGAAGGTGCTTCAGCCCGCCTTCTTGCCGGTAAAGGTGCCTTCGCCCAAGTCGCCGAGCTTCACCGTTCCCTTCATGCTCGCGCCATCGACGGTGCCGGTGTAGCTCACCGCCAGGTCCATGCCCTGCGCATTCACTTGAAAGCTGATCGAGATGTCGTTGCCGTTCACGGTGCCGGTGACCGGCGACTCGCCCAGCATGCCCTTGTAGGTTCCGCTCAGCTTGTTGCCGTCCTGTTTCAGGCTGAAGCGCGGATTGCCGGCGCCGGCTTGAGTCTCGACGGTCAAATCCCACTCGCCGGCCACGTTGGCGTCGGCGGCGAAAGCGACTGGGGTCAGCATCACGGCTGCGGCCGAAGCGGCCAGGAGCATTCTGCGCAGGCTGTTCATACAATTCCCTGGTGGTGATTATAGAGTCCGTGTGAATTGTGGGTGGTCGCGGCGAGCACCGGCAACAGAGTTGACGTTTCATGACGATCCGTGTCGGCCTGCGTATTGGTGATACGTTTCGCTCTGCGGTCGCGCAGTGTATGCAACAATGAACCCAGGGATGGACTGAGGGACTAAGGACAGCGGCGTCGAGAGTGAGTAAATAACGAGCTGATGTTTCGAGACTTCCGCAAAATCTCGCCCCGCATCTTCTGGCTGGTCACGCTTGCCGCGATGGCAGTGCTGCTGACCGTGGTCGCGGTTCCGCAATGGCTGTCCAAGAACGCTCGCCTGGAAGTCCTGCGCTCGCATGTCGCGGAGATCTCTCAGATCGCCGCCAGCGTCGTCGATGGCGATCTGCACCGGCAGCTGCTCGATCCCGCGAATTACACACCCGAGCTGTACGAGCGCGTCCTCGCCCCGCTGGTGCGTTTCCATTCGGCGGACCCCGAGATCTTCTACGTGTACACGATGGTCGAGCGCGGCGGAAAGAGCCTGTTCGTCGTCGACACCGCCGCCTCGAGCAAACTGAAGACGACGCGCAAGTTGCGGCCTTCGGCGTACATGGAGCCGTTCGAGAGCATCGATGTCGAGCCCGATCCGGATTATCTGCAACGGATCGCGAACGGCGAGACCTACGTTTATCCGAATTTTCAGCGTGACGTGTACGGCACGTTCCTGTCGGGTCACACGCCGATCTACGACAGCCAGGGCCGTTACAGCGGCTTCGTCGGCGTCGATTTCGATATCGCCTACTACCTGGCGCTGGAGTCGAGCTTCCGCGCGATCTTCTATGGCTCGGTGGCAAGCGCTGTGCTGATCGCGCTGCTGATCGGCTATCTGGTCGCGCGCTACCACTATCACGTTCAGGATCGCATCGATGAGCAATATCGAATTTCGATCCGCGACGAGTTGACCCAACTGCTGAATCGGCGTGGCGCGCTGAGGTTCTCACGCGAGGCGCTGGCGGCGCGGGCGTCCAGCTACGCAGTGATCCTGGTCGATATCGACGATCTCAAAGGCATCAACGATCTGTACGGCCACGCGGCCGGCGACGATTTCATCGGCAAGGTCGCGGATACGATTCGTAACAGCGTGCGCGAAAAAGATATCTGCGCCCGCATGGGCGGCGATGAATTCCTGATCTTCGCCACCGGCTGCGACCTGGACGCAGCAACCGAAATCGCGCGACGCATCCTGAGTAAGGTGTATTCCAGCGACGAGCATTCCAGCCGTTCGCACTTCGGGGTATCTATCGGTATTTGCGTGGCGCCTGGCGCCGATGCGACGTTCGAGTTGTTGTATCGCCAGGCGGACGAGGCTTTGTACAAGGCGAAGCAGGCCGGCCGGAACCGCTTCGTGATTTTCGATCCGATGGTGGCCGCTTAGGAAGCCCTGGCCTGCGCCATCAGCCGGTGCAGCACATCGCCCAGCTCTTCCACGGTATTCGGTTTCAGCAATAGATCCCGAACGCCCGTCTTCATCACCGACTCGCGATCCCTGGCGCGCACGTAGCCCGAGGTCATCACCACGGGCACTTCAGGACGCAATTGCAGAACATGCGTAGCAAACTCGATGCCCGACATGCTCGGCATGGACAGATCGGTGACCACTGCTTCGTACGCCGCCGGATTGGAACGGAACGCCTCGAGCGCCTCGTTCGCATCGGTGAAGCCCGCCACCCGATAACCCAGGCGCTGCAAGACTCGGGTTATGAGATATACAAGCGACTCCTCATCGTCGACGTAGAGAACGCTCTGACCCTGGCCCCGCGGCACTTGCGAGCCGAGCGCGGCGCGCCTTGCCGCCGCGTCGTCGAATAACACAACGTCCTTGGAGGTTTCTTCTTCATTGCCGCTGAACGCCAGGATTTGATTGATGATGCCGGCCGCGCGTGCGCTGGCCCGTTGCACTTCGGCGAGCGAAAGCTGCGCCGGATGATCGGCCGACAGGTCTTCGGCGGCGAGACGAGCGTTGCCACAGATCGCCAGCAGGATGTTGTTGAAGTCGTGCGCGATGCCGGCTGCCATGGCCGAGAGCGCCCGACTCTTCTCCAGCAACTCGCGATCCCGCTCGGCCTGCAGGCGAGCGGTCACGTCATTGGCGAATGCGATCACGCCTTCATCGGCAGTGCCCCGATCAACCAGCGCGAGCTGCCAATGACATTGCATGCGGCTGCCATCCTTGCGGCGGGTATCGAGCGTCACGCCCTCGGGATATTCGACGCCTGACAGAAGTCTGGGGCAGACCTCCTCGATGATGGGCATGCTGGCGGGGGTTGCGACCAGGTCGTGAATGTTCCGGCCCATTGCTTCGGCTTCGGTGTAGCCAAAGGTCGCGGTCGCCGCGGGGTTCCAGGCACGGACGATGTGGTGAGTGTCCCAGACAATACAGGCGAGCGGCGCGCGATCCAGATACAGCTGCAATCGCTTGTTGATTGCCTGTAACTGCTGCACACCGCCGTCCGCATCCAGATTGTCACGCCTCGCAGGACGGCGGCGTTGTCGCCACCATCGCGTGAACCCAAACATAACGCCCCGCTGAAGTAGGTTGCTTATCGCGTCTGCGCTGGACGCGGCTTCTTCTGGCCCGCGGCCAACGTATCACAGCGGTACGTCCGAGGCGTTGAGCAACTCTCCCGGCATTCGCTTAGGAGAATGGAGTAAGCAGCGCGTACCAACGGGCCAGCCCGCTTCAGAGCTCGGGGCCAGCCTGCAAATATTCCAGTAAATGCGGATTCAGATATTCCAGCGCTCTCGGCACAGAGCCAGGAATCTGGCGCCGGCTTGCGATAAAGGCTGATGACGAAGGTGATAGACGCCTACCTGCCGCTCGATACTGGAGAACGGCAGGCCTTCGATATGCTCAAGCTCGGGCGGCAGTTCAGTAACCAGATTGGAGACATAGGTCACAGCCTTGCCTTCGGCGACCAGCGATAGCCGCAACTCCATGTGGCTGACTTCCCAGACCGAAGCGAAGGCATTGCGCAACCGATCGCCGCTGGGCCGACGGGCCGCTTCATCGAGATAGGACGTCACCAAAGGCAGCGTGCGCAGCGTCGCCTGCGGATCGCGTTTGAGCGCCTCGCGGCTGGGGTGATCGCGGGCAATCATCAAGCGGCGTGTCTCGGCGAAGCACGAGTACACAGTGAAGTAGTCCGGCATGGTGTGTTGCAGGGGACCGAAGCCAACTTCCCAACGGCCGTCGGACACCCCATGCACGATCTCGCGGCTGGGCGCGACCGTCACTTTGAAGCGAGTCAGCGGATTGCGCTCGGAGAACTCGCGCAACAGCGCGATACCGAAACGCGCATTGGTGGCTGGCGAGAGCGCGAGGGACAAAGTGGACAGAGCACCGGTCTTGATCTGCGCAATGTCCGCTAATGTCTCGCGCTCTTCGTTCAGCACCGTCTCTGCATAGCGCAGCAGCCGGATGCCGGCTTCGGTGAGCTGCGGAGGATTGCCTCGACGTAGCAACACTGCGCCGAGCCGATGTTCGAGGTTGGCGATGGCCTGGCTCACCGCCGATTGCGATAAGTTCAATCGTTCAGCGGCGCGACTGAACCCACCGGCCTCCACCACGGCGTGAAAACAACGAATTTCATTGCGCTCGATCTGCATGTGGTCAATTTTCGCGCAGCAGTCGCGACTACTGCAAATTCGTCAAGAAAGGGCGCTATCTGTCAGCGCGGGCGATAAGGGTATCGGACAAGTCGATGCGATCACAGCGCCTGATAAACGCATCGCCGGCGCGGCGTCGTGCAACGGCGCGGCCAGGCGTAGCTTGAGCAGTCATCGGGACAGCAGGGGAACGAGTCATGAGCGAGTCATTACAACACGTTCACAAAGGTCTGGACGGTGTGATCGCCGACACCACCTCGGTTTCGTTGATCGATGGCGAAGCAGGCCGGCTCTATTACCGCGGCTACGCCGTCGAGGAGCTCGCGCGCAAACGCTTCGCTGAAGTGATGCACCTGGTGGTGTTCGGTACGTTGCCCGATGCGGATCGACTCCGCGAAGTCGAAGACTATTTGTGGGTGGCGGGCCGCCTGCCGCCGGAACTCGCTGCGTCTCTGCGTCAGATCGCGCGGCATGGCGAGCATCCGATGGCGACATTGCAAGCAATCACTGCATTGCTGGCAATGGAGCCGCCGGCGGTCAGCCTGGGCCGCTCACCTCATGAAGAAGAGGCGCTCATCGTCGCGGCCCGCATTCCTGCCGCCATCGCGACGATCCACGCAGCGCTGCAGGATCATCCAGAGCATCCCTATCCCGCCTCGCGTCGCTATGGCGAGCGTTACCTGCAACTGTTGCATGGCCGGCAACCCTCGCCGATCGAGGTCTCGGCATTCGAGAGTACGCAGATCTTGCAACTGGATCATGGCTTCAATGCCAGCACGTTCACTGCGCGCGTGGTCACTTCGACGCTGGCGCCCGTAACTTCGGCCCTCTCGGCGGCGATGGGTGCGCTATATGGACCGTTGCACGGCGCCGCCGATCAGCAGGCGGTAGAGATGGCGCTTGAAGTTGGCAAGCCTGAACGTGCGCGTGAGTTCGTGGCGCATTGCCTCGCAACCGGACGCAAGGTGATGGGCATGGGTCATCGCGAGTATCTCGTGGTCGATCCCCGCTCACGCATGATCCGGGCGCTGGCTCAGCAAGTTGCGCTTCGACCTGAACACATCCGACTGCTGGATGTGTTGAGCGCGGTCGATGAAGCCTTCATCGAGCAAACTCGTGAGAAACGCCGCACGCTGCGCGCCAACCTGGAGTTCTACAAGGGTGTTGTTTATCTGGCGCTGGGCATTCCCAAGGAGCTTTTCACGGCCAGCTTCGCAGCCTCGCGTGTGTTCGGCTGGATCGCGCATGTGATGGAACAGCGACACGACAATCGAATCATCAGGCCCGCCGCGCATTATGTTGGCCCCGCACCGCGCACGCTGACGGAATAAATGAGTCGTTGCACGTCAGCGCACTTGTCAGGTTACGCGCGGGGTGGCTATAGTGCAGTCACGTGACTCAAGTGACTAACCCGCACGTGTCCCATACTTCCTCCCCCGTCGCCGTGATCATTACCCTGGTCAACGTCGTAGTACCGGTCGTAGCCATCAGCGACGCGCCGTAGGGGAACTATTAAATTACGAATCAACGACCCCCGTCGGTGCAAAGCCGGCGGGGGTTTTTCGTTTAGTGCGCCGGTTTTGTCGATGGGGCTTCCAGCAAGGAGCCTGCATGATCGCGTTACAACCGGAGCAACCGCCAGCCTCGGCCGCCAACCTCAGCGGCGCCGACCTCATCGTCCACTTGTTGGAGCGACAGGGAGTCGAGATCGTTGCCGGCATCCCCGGCGGCGCACTGCTGCCGCTCTATGAAGCACTGGGCCGCTCGACGCGCCTTCGCCACATCCTGGCGCGACATGAGCAAGCAGCCGGCTTCATCGCGCAGGGCATGTCGCGCATCACGCGAAAGGCCGGTGTCTGTTTCGCGACGTCGGGGCCAGGCGTAACGAATGTGGTGACTGCGCTTGCCGATGCCAGGCTCGATTCGATTCCACTGGTGTGCATCGCCGGTCAGGTGCCGCAGTCGTTGCTCGGCACCGACGCCTTTCAGGAAGTACCGACCATCGACATGGTGCGCCCCATCACCAAAGCAAGCTTGTTCGTGCGGAATGCGAGTGAGCTGTGGCGCTTCATTCCAGAGGCGTTTCGCATCGCCGAGGGCGGACGACCCGGTCCGGTGCTGATCGATGTGCCCAAGGATGTGCAGCTTCAGCTCTCGGGCCCTGAACCTGCGAGCGAAGCATTGCGCGAGCACGCCCCGATCGCCGCGTTCGATCACAGCCACCCCTTCGAGCTCGCTGCGCAAATGATCCACTCGGCGCAACGGCCGGCGCTCTACGTGGGCGGCGGCATCGTCAAAGCGAGTGCGCATTCGGATCTGCGCGAACTGGCTGAACGAGCCGGCCTGCCGGTGACTACGACATTGATGGCGCTAGGCGCGTTGCCCGCCGGCCACAGTCTGGACATCGGTATGTTGGGCATGCACGGCGCGCGCTACACCAATCTAGTCATCGATGAGTGCGACCTGCTGATCGCCATCGGCGCGCGTTTCGACGATCGCGCCACGGGGGATCCGAAGCGGTTCGCTCCGCATGCACGCATCATTCACATCGACATCGATCCGCGCGAATTCGGCAAGATCAAAGCGGCCGACGTGTCGATCTGTGCCGACGCCGGCTTCGCCATCCGCGAACTGCTGAAACGCGTACAGCCGACGCAGCGCTCACTCTGGCTGTCCCGAGTGAATCAACTGAAGCGCGGCCATCCTCTGCGGGCACAAGACGGTGGTGACCTGTGCTCACCTTACGGGATCGTGCAGGCGGTCGCGGCGCTCGCGCCGGCAGATGTGATCGTGACGACCGACGTCGGCCAGCATCAGATGTGGGTGGCGCAGCGTTTCCCGTTCACGCGTCCGGATCGTTGGCTCACCTCCGGCGGCCTGGGCACGATGGGCTTCGGCTTGCCGGCCGCCATCGGCGCAGCGCTGGTCGAACCCGAAGCGATGACCGTCTGCTTCACCGGCGACGGCAGCCTGCTCATGAACGTGCAGGAGCTCGCCACGCTTGCCGAGCTGCATTTGAATGTGAAAATCGTGCTGCTCGATAATGCCGCGCTCGGCCTGGTCCGGCAGCAGCAGGAATTGTTCTATCAGCAGCGCTTCGTCGCCTCGCTGTACGCGCAACCCAGTCGCTTCGTCGCCATCGCGCAGGCTTTCGGCATTCCGGCGTTGGACCTGGGCAACGCAGCCGACCCGCAAGCTGCCTTGTCTCATGCGATGTCGATGCGCGGCCCGGTGTTGATCCGCGTGCCGATCGCCGCTACTCGACATGTCATGCCGATGGTGGCGCCGGGCGCCGCCAACACTGAAGCGCTCGATTACGTAGAGGACTTGCGATGACCCAAGCACCGCTCGCACCGCCGATCACTTGGAATGATTTCGAAAAAGTGGAACTGCGCGCCGGCACTATTCTGGAGGTGATCGAGTTTCCCGAGGCGCGTCGGCCCGCCTGGAAGCTGCGCATCGATTTCGGACCGCAGATCGGTGAGCGAGTCTCGAGCGCACAGATCACCGCGTTGTACGGCAAGGAAGACCTGGTCGGCCAACAAGTGATGGCCGTTGTGAATTTCCCGCCCAAGCAGATCGGCCCGTTCCGCTCTGAAGTACTGGTCACCGGATTCCATGATGAGCAGGGCCGGGTGGTGCTGGTGCGTCCGGAAAGACCAGTGCCGAACGGCGCGAAGCTGCTGTAATGTGCGCTGGGCAGGATGCCCGAACGTGCCGGGAGCGCAGGGAGGCGCAGAACCGGCCTCGCGCGATGGAGCCTCGAGGCAATGCAGTTTTCCGAGATTCTCGATTCGATCAGTGCGGCCGGTGAAGAATTCCAGGTCACGGTCAGCGACGACTGGATGCAAGGTCGCGCCACCTACGGCGGGCTCGTCGCCGCGATAGGAAACGAAGCGATGCGCAAGCGGGTCCCGCGCGATCGGCCGTTGCGCTCCTTGCAAACGACGTTCGTTGGCCCAGCGGCGGCTGGAACGTGGCGTCTGCGATCACGCGTATTGCGGGTCGGCCGAGCCGTGACTCTCGCTCAGTGTGAGATTCTCGACGGCGATCAAGTCGCCGCCGTTCAGATGGGCGTCTATGGCATGGATCGCGAGTCGGCCGTGCTGGTCAAACCCGCTGCCGTCGAACCGCCCCGGCGCGTCGAGGAGATCGACGAGGTGCGTTACTCACCCGACCGCTTCCCCGCATTCGTGCAGCACTTCGCGATGCGCTGGGCATTGGGCGCGAAGCCCTTCAGCAGCACGCGCTCGCCTTCCAAAGTCTTCATTCGACATCGGGATCCCGCACCGCTGACCGAATCGCACATCGTCGGCCTGGTGGATTGCATCCCCACGCCTGCGTTGTCCATGTACAAGGCGCCGGCGCCTGGCAGTTCCCTGGTATGGACTCTGGAGCTGTTCGAGCACGATCTGGACTTCAGCCCGGCGCACTGGTGGCGCATCGACAGCGACATCGATGCCGCTACGGGCGGCTATGTGAATCAAACCGGCGTGCTGCACGATCCGAACGGCCGGCCGGTCGCGCTGTCTCGGCAGTTGTTCGCCGTATTCGGCTAGAAAATCATCCGGCGCGCGCCAGTCGCACCACGTCCAACACGCCATTGATCATGAACTGCACGCCGATGCAGATCAGCAGGAAGCCCATGATCCTAGCCATCGCGTTCATGCCGGCGATGCCGAGCACTTTCGACAGTCGGGTGGCTGCCCGCAGCGTGATGTAAGAAATCATCGCCACCACGGCGACACCCAGCGCGATCAACACGTGACTCACCACGATGTTCTCGGTCTGCTGCGCGGAGGCCGACAAGCCAATGACGACGGCGATCGAGCCCGGACCGCTCAAGCCCGGCATCGCGAGCGGTGTGAATGACACGTCCGCCTTGGTGGCCGCTTCCATCTGCTCCTGCCGTGACATCAAGACGGTATCCGGGAAGAGCATGCGAAAACCGAGATAGCTCACGATCATGCCGCCGGCGATGCGCAGACCGGGAATGGAAATGCCGAAGAAGTTCATGATCAAGCCGCCGGCGACCAGGAACGCGGTCAGGATGCAGAACATGTAGATGCAGGCGCGCTTGATCTGCTCGGTGCGCTCCTGGTCGTTCAAGTTGGCGGTGATGGTCACCACCATGCCCACCGCGGACAACGGATTGACGATGGGCAACAGCGCGCCAATCGTACTGAGCACCAGGGTAAGACCTTGGACGAACCAATTCATGGCCGACTTTTTACCTGAAACCAGTTGGCCTCAGGGCGCCTTTTTACGTTTCGCCGCCTGCGGTTTGCACAGACGCTCGAAGCCGCTCGCGATGAACGGCGCCATGCGTTGGCGGATGGCCTCGAAGTCGCTGGATTTACACAGCCCGTCGGACAGGCCGTCGATACGCCCGGTCTGCGACAGCGTGAGCGTCAGCGCGCCGGACAGGAAGTGATAGCTCCAGTAGAGCTCTTCTTCGCTCACGCCGGGCAGCGCCTTGCGAAGCGCGTCGATCAGATGATGAATCACGTTGTCGAAAGTGCGGCCCATGGTTTCCCCGCCCCAGGCGGGCGTGTTGTTCACCTGGGCAATCAAGGCGAAGTAGTTGTGCCAGCGCTGGTCGCCGGTGGCCGCCCGCCGCAGGATGGGCTGCAGGAACGCGTCGATGACGCCTTCCACGGTGATCGCGCTGCCGGAAGACTTCACATAGGCGTCGATCGATTCGATGCGCTCCCGGTTGATGATCTCCGCCCGGCGCTCGAACACGGCATCGAACAAGCCGCGTTTGGTCTTGAAGTAGTAGTGCAACAGCGCGGTGTCGACCTTCGCTTCCTGCGCCACCTCGCGCACCGTCACGCCCCAAAAGCCATGGCGCGAGAAGTGATCTTCGGCGGCATCGAGAATCCGCTCCCGCATGTCGGGTGCGGCGTCGGTCTTCAAGGGCCGGCCCCGACGGACCTTGCGGCGTTTAGTGCTCATTTTGTTGGATTGGGTGGCAACCCCAACAGCATACCCGTTTGGCGCCGGCTTGCCCCGTTTCGCTGCACGGGACAAGTATTCATCATCTGCTGAATAATTGACAGCGAGCTGCGGCGGAGGCAATCTCGGCAATAATCATCAACTGATGAATAAATCCCGGCCTGCACCAATGACGGGCCGGATAGGGGGACCTGAGCATGATCGCTTCCGCATCTCGAGGCGCACTGCGCCTGTCGATTGCCGCCATTCTCGCCGCCCAGCTGCCAACGCCGGCCAGCGCTCAGTCGAGCGATGAGAGCGCCGCTACCGGTATCGAAAGCGTTGTCGTTACCGCACGCCGGCGTGAAGAAAGCTTGCAGGACGTGCCTGTAGCAATCTCCGCGCTGACGGCGGATCAGCTGCAGGCGCAAAACGTCCGCACGCTCGAGGACATGACCGCGTTCGCGCCCAACATCAAAGTGAATGCCGGCCGCGCCACCAGCAGCACGATCAACGCCTACATCCGAGGCGTCGGACAAAACGATCCGCTGTGGGGCTTCGAACCCGGCGTCGGCATCTATATCGACGATGTCTATGTCGCCCGCCCGCAAGGCGCCTTGCTGGACGTTTACGACGTGGAGCGCATCGAAGTGCTGCGCGGCCCCCAAGGCACGCTGTACGGCAAGAACACCATCGCCGGCGCGATCAAGTACGTGACTCGTGACATCGCGACGGATGCGGCGGCATTCAATGTTTCTGCCACGGGCGGCAGTTATAACCAGCGTGAAATCAAAGTCGGCGGCTCGCTGCCAGTGATCGACGAGCACGTGTTCCTGGGCGCCGCGGTGGCCTATCTGCGGCGCGACGGCTACGGCGAGATCGTCGATGACGGCCGGCCGCGTTCGTACAACCGCGTCGGCCAGGATGTTTCGGACAAGGACGTGCTCGCCGCACGCGCTAATGCGACGTTCGTCTGGGGTGACAGCTCCAGGCTGCGCATTCTCGCGGACACCGTGCAAGACAATTCGAATGCCACCGGCGGCCAACGCCTCAACGATCTGACGATCGCCACCGGCACCTATCCGCGGCTGAAAGATCGCTACGATCAGCGCACCGATATGCCTGTGGACCGCGACCGCTTCATCAACAAGGGTATCGCCGCGACGTATACCCAAACGCTCACCGACACTCTGGATCTGAAGATCGTCGGCGCGTATCGCGAGGGCGAGGGTCGCCAGTTCATCGACTTCGACGAGCTGAACGCCAACCTGTTCCAGGTGCCGGCGCAGTACAGCGACGATCAGACCAGCGGCGAAGTACAGCTGACCTACACCGGCGATCTGGTGAAAGGCGTCGCCGGCGTTTATTACTTCACCGGCCAGGCCACGGGCGCATTCGATGCATCGCTGGGCTCGCTCGGGCTGACCTCGCTCACCAAGGGCAGCGTCGATACCGACAGCATCGCCGTCTATTTCGATACCACCTGGTCGCTCACCGATCGGCTGAACCTGAACGTCGGCGCGCGCTGGAACCAGGACGACAAAGAGGCGAGCGTGTTCGTCGCTCAATATGCGGGCGTGCTCGCGCCGAACGCGACATTGTTCGACGAACGCAATGTGCCTGCCAGCTTTACGCTGCTCGCCGTGCAAAGCGACTACACGAATGATCGCAGCTTCTCGAACGTCTCGCCGCGCCTCGGCATGGACTTCAAGCTCAATGACGATCTGATGCTGTATTTCAGCTACGCCGAAGGGTTCAAGAGCGGCGGCTTCGACATGCGCGGCAATCAGTTGCTCAACCCGAACACGAGCAACGGTTACGACGCCGAGACCGCGGACAACTTCGAAGTGGGCATGAAGTCCGCCTGGTTCGACGACACCCTGCAACTGAATCTCACCGCGTTCTACACGCCGTACAAGGACATCCAGATCACGACCCAGGAATTCGTCGTGCGCAATGGCGCTCCCACCAATGCCACCGCGGTGCTCAATGCAGGCAAGCAGGTGAATCAGGGTGTGGAACTGGAAACGATGTGGCGACCGATGGCGGGGCTGACGCTGGTCGCGAACGTGGGCTACCTGGACGCAGAGTTCGAAGAATTCTTCACTTCCTGCCCGACGGCGGCGCCCGGCTGCCGCCTGGATCTGAGCGGATTCAACGAACCGATCAATTCGCCCGACTGGACGACGTTCGTCGGCGGCACGTACGAGTGGTCGCTGGGCGCCGGCGATATGAGCATCCATGCGGGTTATCAGTACCGCAGCGCTACGAAGGTCGCGAACACGACCGCGAGCATCACGGATCAGGGCGCCTACGACATCCTGGATCTGGGCGTGGCCTACACGACCGCGGATGACACCTGGCGATTCGCCGTCGAAGGCAAGAACATCCTCGACGAGGAATACCGGGTCGCGGGTTATGACTTCGGCGCCACCGGCGCGACCGGCGGATTCAGCCAGATCGGCTTCTACGGCCCACCGCGGACGGTGTCGGTGACGGCAACGTATCGTTACTAATGAGCTCCAACCATCGCATCTTGATCACCGGCGCGGCCAGCGGCATCGGCCTGGCACTGACGGAGCATTTCTCTGGGCTCGGACACGAGGTCATCGCCTGTGACCTGCACCGTAATGCACTCGATTCGCTCCAGCAGGCTCTGCCGCAGGTCCGCACCCTGGCCTTCGATCTATCGGATGCGAAACAGATCGACGCGGCGTTCGCTTCGTTGGGCGAGGACACACCGGATGTATTGATCAACAACGCCGGGCTGCAATTCGTATCGCCCCTGGAGGAGTTTCCGCCGGAGAAGTGGCAGCTGTTGATTGCGGTGATGCTGACGGGAACGGCTTTGCTGACGAAAGCAGTGTTGCCGTCGATGAGACAGAGGAATTATGGCCGCATCGTCAATGTCGGCTCGATTCACGCCTTGATCGCGTCACCGTTCAAGAGTGCGTACGTCGCTGCGAAACATGGCCTCGTCGGGTTCAGCAAGACGATCGCGTTGGAAACACATGACACGGATATCACGATCAATACGCTGTGCCCCGGCTACGTGAAGACGCCACTCGTGGATGCGCAGATCGCCTCACTGGCGAAGACTCATCGCATGACGGAACAGCAGGTGGTTGAAGAGATCATGCTGAAGCCGATGCCGAAGCGAGAGTTCATCACCACGGACGAGTTGATAGGATGCGTTGAGTTCCTGCTCAGCCCGGCGGCGAGGAATATCACAGGGCAGTGTCTTGTGTTGGATGGTGGGTGGACGGCGCAGTGACCTCGTCGGAGTGTTTTTAAGTTGACGACGCTGTAAGAAGCGTTGGTGGTCCGCGCCACCGCCTGGGCGGTCGAGCCGCCGTCGCTGTAAACAGACCGCCGGCTCTTCAAGAGCCCTAGAATGCCCCAATGACCCGCCCCTACAAAATCACCCTCCTGATCGCCCTCTACATGGCGCAGGGCCTGCCATTCGGCTTCTTCACCCTCGCGCTGCCCGTGCTACTCCGCGAGGCCGGGTACTCGCTCACGCAGATCAGTCTGCTCAGCTTCGTCGCACTCCCTTGGGTATTGAAGTTCCTCTGGGCTCCCGTGCTCGATCACACGGGCACACGGCGCTCATGGCTGCTCGGATTTCAATTCGCCTCCATCGGCGGCGCGTTGCTGCTCACTCAGGCAAACCCGAGCGATGGCCTCACAGTCCTGATCATCGCCGCCTTCGCCTTCAACGTCCTTGCGGCTTCTCAGGATGTGATCACGGACGGGCTCGCCGTCCGCATGCTCGATACGAAGGAGCGGGGACTCGCGAATGCCATTCAAGTCGGCGCCTATCGTTTCGGGATGATCCTCGGCGGCGGCTTGCTGCTCAGCGTATTTGCCCGCACCAACTGGCAAGTGACGTTCCTCTGCATGGCCGCGCTGCTGGCGCTCACCGTACTACCTACTTTCTTCTTGAAAGAAACAACGACCGCGGAACGCGCCAACTACAGCGCTGGCGAGCTGCTCATTGGCTGGCTGCGCCGGCTGATGCAACCAGGCATCGTGCGCTTCGCCGCCATCATCTTCCTGTATCGCTTCGGCGATCAGATGGTGGCCACACTGCTCGGCCCATTCCTGCTCGATCAGGGCATGAACAAGGAAGCCATCGCGTTGATGAAAGGAACCGTCGGCTCCGCCACCAGTCTGTTCGGCGCGGTCATTGGCGGCTGGCTCGCCTATAGCGCCGGTCGGCGAACGGCGGTGCTCACGAGCGGCATCGCGCAAGCGGCGTCGTACACGCTCTACATCGTCGCCGCCTTGGGCATGGGAGGCGTTTCATTGCTATGGGTCGCGACCATTTGCGAAGGCGTGATTGGCACGATGGCGACGGTCGCGTTGTTCACCTTGATGATGGACGCCTCCGATCCCGAACACGCCGGCACCGACTACACCTTGTTCGCGAGTCTGGTCGTAGTGGTGGGGCCGATCGGTAACATCTCGGGCGCCGCAGTGGCCGACGCCTTGGGTTATGCCCCGGCCTTCACGCTGGGCTCGATCCTGGCGTTGGCCGGCACCCTGATGGTCGTCCGTATGCTCGATCACAAGCCGGCGCCCGCACGCATCGAACAGGTGTGGCGACGGGCGACGGTGAATCCTTAAGGCGGCAACTGGATGTAGAAGGTCGAGCCTTCGCCCGGTTTGCTCTGCGCCCACACTTTGCCACCCAGCCGTTCGATCGCCTTGCGCACCAACGCAAGTCCGATGCCGGTGCCCGGATATTGATCGTCTCGATGCAGACGTTGGAACAGTTTGAAAATGTGATCGTGATACTGCATGTCGAAGCCGATGCCGTTGTCGGTCACGGCGATCAACACGCCGCCTTCCTTACGACGACACACCACGGCGATGCGCGGATTCTCCGAATCACGCGTGTACTTCAGCGCGTTCTCCACGAGATTCCGCAGCGCCAGCGCCAGACCGCTGGCGTCGACACGCACCGTCATCGGCTCGACCACGACCGTCATCGCGACGCCGCGACGCTGAATCTCGTCCTGGTAGGAGCTCATCACCTGATCCACCAGCGTGGGCATGCTCACAACACTGGCTTGCAGGCCGCGCCGGTCGATATGTGAGTAGGACAACAGATCGTCGATCAGGGTCGACATCTTCAACGAACCGTTCCGAATTCGTACCAGATGCTCACGCGCGCGATCGGTCAGCTGACCTTGCATCTCCTGCTCGAACAGATGCGCGAAGCCATTGATCGCCCGCAGCGGCGCCTTGAGGTCATGAGCGACCGCGTACGAGAAACCTTCGAGCTCGTCATAAGCGCGCTTGAGCTCGGTGGTGCGCTCGCCGACGCGTTGTTCGAGCGCGGTAGCCAATTCTCGATAGCGTTGCTCGCTATGGCGCAGCTCCAGATTCGCATCCTGCAGCTGCTGGTTGGTGCTCATCAGCTTGTCGGTCAGCTCCTGCGACTCGGACTGAATCCATGCTTCGCGAGCACCGAGGATCACGGCGAATAGAATGAAGATGGTCGCCGACAGCCAGATGACGCGGGGCGTGAATGTCGCCGAGCTGCTCAAGGCCACTGCGATCATGATGACGATCAGCAACGCTGGCATCACGGCTTCGAGCCAGCGCTCGCGCACCTGCATCTTCTGGGTGATGTCTCCCTGGTCCCGCCGGCTCAGCCATGCCTGCTCATGTGCCGCGCCCGCCACCAATCCGAACATGAGCAGCCAGCTGACATTGACCACGTCGTCCGGCAGGTAACTGTCGGTCAACAGTGCATGCGCATATGAGAAGTTCGACGTCGCATAGATACAAGTGCCGATGACCATCAGCAGCATGGGTGTCCACGACGTGCCCCAGCGGAAAGTCCATAGCGCACTCAGCGTGAACAGAAACGTGCCGGCAACCAGCACGGTATGCGCAACGCCCACCCAGAGAAAGGTGGCCGTGACCTCCGGGTTTTGCAGTGCCGGCTCCAGCATGCCCAGCACCACGGTAACTGCCAGGCAGCAAGTTACGAGCCCCAGGTTGCCGACATGCTTGAGAGTAAACGGTTCGCGGTTGCGAGCCTCGGGCAGCTGCATGACGCCGACCATGATGAAGATCGCGAAGCCGGTATAGAAAATTTGATTGAGGCTGGGAAATGGTTGCTGCACCCCGAGGATGAGGTGCACATAGTTCCAATGCAGTTGCCCCAGCAACCAACTGGTGCAGGCGGCAGTGATCCACATCCAGGCGCGGCGGCGTTCCAGCTCGACCTGGCGCGCGGCGCGGAAGCAGCAATAAGCGGCAGCGGCGGCAGCGAGGGTCCAGGCCAGATCGTTGATCCAGATCTGGTCGTCGTTGCTCGCGAACACAAGGGCGACAGCATATGCGACCAGTCCGGCCAGCCAGGCGTATGCGAGCGCCCAGCGCGAACCCGTCGTATCGATCTCCGTGTTGATCTTGTCTGCTTCGGCTGCCACGGCCGGTAGTATGCCTGCGATGTCAACGACCCGTGTGGCAGCGAGGGGCCGGCAATATCAATCGTGGGCGGCCGAAGGCTCAGGTCAGCTTGATGCGTTCTTCACCGCAGCGCGTGCAACGCTCCGTACTCACCAGGCGGCCTTGTTTCACATCGAAGCGGCGAGCGGACAGCACTTCCCATTTGTGAAATCCGGACGAGCAGAGTGTCTTGCCCTCGGCCCGCTTCTGTTTGACTTTCTTCAGATTGATGACATTGGTCATGGTGTCGGTGTGTCAGTGCGTCATTGCGTACACGACCACATTCACACCGACCATGTAGGAGCGCGTCGAGAAGGTCTCGAAGTACCAGTCGCCGTAGGCCTCACGCTCCCAGCCATCGCCGACGTCGGTGTTATGGGTGGCGAGCACCATGATACGGCCATCGTCGTCCAGCCACGCACGCATCTGCGGCGTATCGAGAGAGCCGGCCGGAAATTTGTGTGCGCCGGGCGATTCGGCCGTGCTGCCGCCGGGTGTGGCGAAAGGCAGCGCTGGGATCTGCGGCATCTCTTTGAGATCGAACACGGTGTGAAAGATTGGATGGTCGATCGCGAGTACGCGCCACTCGCGATTCGGCAGCACGGTGCGCATCACGTTGGCGAACTGCTGCCACTCGGCATCGCCCCAGAAATCGTCGACCCACACGAAACCGCCACGCTTCAAATAGTTTGCGAATGCGGCGCGCTCCTCTTCGGTGATCACCATGTAACCGGGATCCGACATATAGAGCATCGGAAAGTCGCCCAGATCGGGTGCGGTGAGCAGGCGGCTGGCGGCTTTGGGTGCGACGTTGATGCGGGTCAATTGAGTGAGACGATGACTGAAGTTGTCGTCGCCCTCGGGAAAGTCCGTCTCCCATCGCGCCCACACACGACCGTCATAGGCGTAGTAGGCCTCACCCATACCACCTTCGCTGTCGTAGATGGCGCGAACCATGTTGAGCCGCGACAGGTCGGCAGGCGTGGAAGCGCGCCCGCCATCGCCGGTGATCAGGTTATTGCCGCCTGCGAGCGCCGCCAGCGTCGCGAAGGCGCCGGTGGTGAGTATCGAGAGTTGCAGCAGGTTGCTCATGGGCGCCTGTCACGTTCAGCGATTCCCCAAGCGTCGGTAGTACTCAGCCACGGCCTCGCGATAACGCGGCGAATCCGGCGACGGCAACGTCGCATGCGCCGGTGCATCGCCCTTGCTGCGAGCTGCGGCATTCAACGCAGTCAGCTCGATCTGATCGATCACCTTCAGCATGGCCTCGCCCTGATCGGCCAGCGGATCGCCGTCCAGGCGTCGCAGTTGATTGGCCTGACGTCGCAGCGTTTCGAGTTCAGCCGCCGTCAGCTCGCCACTCGTCATGCGATTGGTGAGCTCGCGGATACGCTGGCTGATCGCGTTGGTCTGACGCGCCAGCGAGCCGCGACCATCTTCGAGCGTGTTCAGACCGCGCGTCGGAACGATCGGATTCCATGCGGAGAGCCCGTTCTGAGCGCCAGCACTACCGCCGCGCGAACTTTGCGCCTCTGACGTGCTGGCCTGACGCGAACCCGGCGAGCCCTTGCTGCCATCGGTCTGCCGACCTTCACTGTTCTCGCCGCCTTGCTGATTCTCGGCGTTCAAGCCCGCGCTGCGGGTGTCGCCCTGGCCCGGCTGGTCGCCCTGACCTTGTTGCGATTCGCCTTGCCGATTTGCCTGACCGCCTTGTTCCTGCCCGGAGCGCTGCGCGCTCCTGACAGCACGGCGCAGCTCTGCGACTTCAGCAAGCAAATCGTCCGTGGTGGCCGTGTCGCGCTTCTGCGTGCGTTCGCTGGACGCTTGCGCTGCTGCCTCACGCAGATTGTGCTGGAGCGATTCGAGAGCATCGGTGATCAAGCCTTCACGCGGCGCGGCCTCACGAGCGCGGCCGTAGTAGATCTCGGCGGCACTCCGATTGAGTCGATACATCACATCGGAGCCTTCGATGTCACGCACGATCTCGCTCAAGCGCTGCGTGGTCTTGGGCGTCTTGGTTCGATGCTCATGCACGGCGCCGCGCATGTCGCCCTGCAGCTCCGACAGATCGGACGCCATGCGTTGCTTGGCTTCGACCAGATCCTTGACTTCGCGCTGACTCAGCCCGCCACGGCCGCTGGAGCGGAACGTCGATTCGCTTCCAGGCGACATGGCTTTGTACAACTCGCTCTCGATGCGCCGCTGGTCTTGCAGCAGCTCGCCGCTGCGATCGGCGAACCGTTCAAGTGTTTCGTCCAGGCGCGAGGAGTCGGGCTTGTCGATCTGTTTCAGCGCCTGACGCAGATGTTTGCTGGCTTCGGTGGCCGATTGGGCGCCCGAGGAATTTTCGCCTTGCGACTGATTCGCGGCGCGCATCTGATCCAGCGCCTGCTCGACCGACCGCAACGCCTGCTCGACCTCCGAGCGCTCTTGAGAACTGCTGCTACGCTGACCCTTGTTGCCGGCGTTAGATCCGCTCGAGCCGCTGGAACCGCCGCCCTGACTCTGCCGCGAAGAATTGTTGGCCTGCTGCTGTTGCTGCGAGTTGCGCTGCTGGCGATTCAGTTCGTCGAGCCGGCGGCGCAGATCTTCCGCCTCGCGTCGTAACTGTTCCTGCTGCCAGCGCTGTTCCTGCATTGCCTGCGCATTTCGTTGCTGTTCCGCAAGTTTCTCCTGGCGCTCGGCGAGCTCCTTCAACTTGCGGATGGCCTCACTCAACTCCTGCTGGCTGTTCTGCTGTGACAGCTGCGATTCGCTTTCGTACTGGCTCTTCTCGACATCCATTTCGAGCTCGAACATCTCGCTGAAATTGCGTGCCGCCTGCGAGCCTTCACCGCCGCCGTCCTGCTGCATGGAAATCTGCACTTCGCGGAATGCCGATTCGGCTCGCAGCAACTGCTGGAGCGCCTGCTGTTCGGGGGTGACCGCCTGCTGCAATCGGAACGCCGAGAGATGGCCGGCCGCCGGGTCCATCAATCCGGCTGCGCGCTCCAGACTCTCGACAAATGTCTTCACGCGCTCATCGGTAGCGACATCCATGCGTGCGCGGGTTCTTTGGGCCAGCGTGCGAGCCTGCATAGCCAGCGTCGTCTGGAATTCAGCCAACATCCGAGCGCTGTCTTCCAGCTGGTCGCGAGAACGTGCGTTTCGTTCGTCGCTTCGCTGCAGGTTCCAGGTCGCCAACAGAATCTCGCGCTGGCGCTCGGAAATCGCGCCCTGTTCGTCGGCCATGCCGCCACCGCCGCCGCCACCGCCTTGTCCTTGCTTGAACGTGCGCTCGAACGGCTGGACCTGCACCATGAACAGATCCGTCTGCACGGTTTGTTTGCGATCCCTCGCGACGGCGTAATAGGAAACGAGATCGCCGGGCTCGAGTCGCTGCGTGGCGGTGGCTTTCTGGCCCAGCTCCTCCATGCTCAACAGCTCCTGCTTCTCGCTGCGCTTGGCGCCGCCGCCCACCGGCATCTTCTTCCATTCGCCGCCGTTGACGGAGTAGAGCAATGAAACGTCGCGCAGCTTGAAATCGTCCTCGGCCTGGATGTGCACCGGCACTTCTTCGATGCTGGTGGCGCGCCAGTCGCGGCCCGGCTTGCGGATCTCGATGGTCGGTTTCTCATCGGCGACGATCTCGATCGTGTACTCGTCGCTGAGCGCCACGAATTCATCCGCGACGCGCGCGCCGATCTGATACTTGCCCGGCTCGTTGACCGCGATGGTGCCGACCTCCGCCTGGCCCTCTCGCTGCAACTCCTGACTCAGCCCGTCGACGATCAAGGCGGGCGCATCGAGCGGCGCATCGGCGAACACCTCGACCTTCACATCCGTGCCCGCAACCGCACGGATGTCACGCGACTCCTCGTCGCTCTGCGAGTTGAGTCCAGTCCACTCCGGGTACTGATAAGTCAGCCGCACACGCTCGATCTTCGGCAGATCGACGACGCCAATGTTGTGCTCGGCGCTGCGAACGCCATCGGCGTCCACGTAATAAGTGAGAGGGCCACGCACGGCGTACAGCTTGAAGTCGAACTGACCCGTCTCGTCCGAGCGCATCGGCGCCGCTTCCCATTTGTCCTGATCGGCGAAGCGCACGAAGACCTGCGTCTGGCTGGGGCGGAAGCCTTCCACCGTTGCCTGGATAGCGACATCGCTATTGCGCCGAACGGTCTTGTTGCCTGGCTCGACCATCACTCGCTTGATCGTGATCGCCTCACGCGGCAGCTCGGCACCCAACAAAAGATGACGACTGCCAAAGCCCCAGTACGACGGGCCGACACTCAGCATCAACGCGAGCGCACCGACCGCGACAGCCGCAATAGCAGCAGCAAACAGCACTCGACGCTGGGAAACGATCGCCGTCGGTGGGGTTTTCTCGGCGATCTCAGCGGCGTCTGCGGCCAGCAGCTCGATCAGCGGCGATGCGTGGCCTTCAGCTTCACGCCGTCTGCTATCGAGATAAGTCTGAATGCGCCCACGCTGCTCCGGCAGGTGTTGCTCGAACACTTTCGAGCCGTCATCGCGTTTCAGCCGATGCAATGGCAGCCACAGCAGCAACAGCGCAACCAGCAGCAGCAAGACCACCAGCACCACGCGCGCGGAAATGGCAATGGAGTCGGCGAAGCCTTGCTGATTGAACAGCCAGACGGCGATGCACGTCAGAAGCAACGTGCCGGCGGCGCCTGCCGCGGCAGCGCGCAGATAGATATGTACTCGCAGCCGGCTGCGCAATTCAGCCAGATAGCTTTCGAGTCGTGCGCGTGAGGTCATTTCGGCACCTCGCGAAGAATGGCCAGATGACGATTCGCCAGCAGTGTTTCGACGAGCAACAGGATGGCGGCGAACCACAGCAACCAGGGTCCCAACGATTCCGGCTCGACCTGCGCAACTGGCGTCGAAGCGGCAACCTGCGTCGGTTCCTGCGCCCGCAATGCCTGCCACCGCGCGACGAAGTCGGGAGGCAAGGTCGCAAGATTCGACTCACGCGAATCCACGTTGACCGCCAGCCAGCGTGCTCCTTCGCTGCCGCGAATTTCGTAGAACCCGGCCTGGTCGGGAATCAGACGGTCTGTCGTACTCTGCGCCAGTTCCAACACCCGACGGCCCTGTGGGTCGAATATCTGCCCCCCACCGCCCGCGGTCAATCCGGTGGTGACGGTGGAGCCGACCAGCGCGCTGGTCGTGGTCGCCTCGGCCTGGGTCAGGTAGCTCGCGGCCGCACCGATGAAGTGAACGAACAGCGGATGAATGGCCATGTCGCTCCAGCGTCGGTCGACCGGGACAGTGAGGATCAACATCCGGCCGGCGCCGAGCGTGCGCTCGATGAGCAGCGGCGTGCCGTCGTCCAGCGCGATCAGCGTTCTATCGTCGGCCGTCGGCTGCAACGTGCGCTGTCGGAAGAATCGCACCTGATTCCAGTCGGCCGCCTCGCGCAGCACTGGATGAGTACTCGCGACTTCTCCGACTTTGCCGGTCCGATTCTTGATTTCTCCGTTGTGCAGATCGCCGAGCAGCGGATCGTCCTTCTGCTTCGTCTCGCCCAGCGTCACCAGCGCGGCGCCGCCGGCAGCCACATATGAATGGATCCTGCGGGCTGCAGCGCTCGACAGCGAGCTCGGATCGGAGATCACGATCAGCGAATATTTACCGAGACCGCCCGAGTCCATGGAGTTCGCAACACGTTGCTCGACCGACAACCTCGGCGCCGACAAGGAACCGATGGCAGCGGCGAAGTAGGCGGTTTCGTCCGACTCCGTATCGCGCGCGATCAACAATGCCGCAGGATCGGCCTGTTCGATGACTGCAAAGAAACGATCGTCCTGGGGCAACTCGTCACGGGGTTCGAGCACGACTTCGATCCGATGCGCGCCGGGACTCAGATTCAGGTCGCTGAAGGTGACTTTCGTAAATGAGGTGCTGTTGCCATTGGCAGGCTGTACAACCGGCTGCATGGCATTGCCGATTCCGGGAGCCGAGCCACCTTCACCGGCCACGATCTCGGGCTGGGCGGTGGCCGCCGCGAGCGTCACGGTTTTCCTGGACACTTCCTTGTCGTCGACCCGGAGTATCACTTCGCGCTGCTGAGGCTCGGTGACGGAACTTCCGATCGTGGCTTGCAGTGAATGCGTGTCGAGCGGCAGGATATCTGCACTCGCCACATAGATATTGCCGGCGGCGCCGTCGCTTACATCGTGCATCACGAGCTGTGTCTGCGCGGGAAGCTGCAGATCGGCGAATCGTAGCGGCGCCGCGCTTTGTTGCAGATCCGAGATCAGATGCAGCACGACTTTCGGCCGCGGCGATCCGAGCCACGAATTCGCGGTGCTCATCACGAAGCCATAGTCGAGTCTTTCGATCCCTGGCTTGAGATCTTTCAACGACGCGCGCACCGCGCCGGCATTCCCAACGGGTGTGCTCGGGCTCACGACAGCGATGCGTCGCCCCGAACCTGTCAGCAGCATCACTCGATCCGACGAGGGTAGCCCGGCGATGACGCTTTCGGCCTCGGCCAGCGCTTTTTGCCAACGGTCGCGATGCTGCATGGACAGCGATGCATCGACCAGGATCGCGTGCAGCTGCGCGTTGGCGTTCGGCTGCGGCACCATGCGAGCCGTCAGCAACGGACCTGCGAACGCAAGCACCAGCGCGATCAGCAACAGAATGCGAGTGAGCAACAACAACCAGTACCGCAGCGTTCGTTTGGCTGTGCGCTGGGTTTCGCTGGCTTCCAGCAGCATGAGCGATGCGAACTGGTGCTGAGTCGGGTTCGCGCGAGCCACTCGATGCAACCACAGCGGCACACCGATGGCCAGCAATCCCAACAGCAGTGCGGGCGCGAGGAACATGGCTTACGTCCGGCCTTCCCTGAGCAGCAGGTAGCGCCGAAGCGCGTTGTCGAGAGGCTCGTCCGTGGTGATCAACAACTGATGCGCACCGACATTCGCGGCGGCACGTCGCAGCGACTGCAAATGATTGTCGAGTCGTTGCTGATACTCGGTCGCCAGGTACTCGGGCGAAACGTTCAGGGTGCGCTGGGTCTCGACGTCCTCGAGCAGGACGGACTCGCGCCAGTTCGGCCGCATTTCCTGCGGGTCGAGCAGCTGAAACAGCATGATGTCATGCCCGCGATAGGCCAGCGGCTGCACGGCGCGACTCATCTCTTCAGGATTGCAATAGAGATCCGAGATCACCGCAACCAGTCCACGGCGCGAGAGATGTTCGCCGAAACGTTGGAAACAAGCCTCGAGGTTGGTGCCGTTGCCCGGAGTCACTGCGTCGATCGCGTGGATCATCGCCGTCAGGCTGCCGGCACGACTGGTCGCGGGACGGAACGTCCGCACTTTCTCGTCGAACACGATCAGGCCGACCGGGTCGTGTTGACGCGCGGCCAGATAGGCGAGCGCGGCTGCGAGGAACTTGCCGTACTGAAGTTTGGTGATCGAGTGCGAGCCGTAGCCCATCGACGCACTCGCATCCAGCAGAATCATCAATCGGGTATTGGTTTCGCCTTCGAAGCGACGGATGTAGGTTCGCTCGGTGCGGGCGAAGACATTCCAGTCGACGAAGCGCGGATCGTCACCTTCGACATAGGCGCGATATTCCTTGAACTCCTGGCTGAATCCGTAATGCGGCGAACGGTGCAGACCAGTGAGGAATCCTTCCACGGCGGTGCGCGCGATCAGCTCCAGATTCGCAAGTCCGGCCAGCGTCTCCGGCGGCAGCAGGCGATTGGAGGCGGCGACGCTCACCGTTCGACGACCTCGCGCAGGACTTCGTCGACGGATCTGCCGTCGGACTCGGCTTGGTAATTCGTGAGCACGCGATGACGCAGCACTGGCAAAGCGAGCGAGCGCAGATCGTCCTCGGTGACGTGATAGCGACCTTCCATCAGAGCACGGGCCTTGGCGGCAAGACACAGGAACTGGGTCGCGCGAACGCTGGCGCCGTAACGAACGTAGCGACGCACCGACTCGGGTGCGTTCGCTTCGCGTGGCCGAGTAGCGCGGACCATTTCGACTGCCTTCCGGCGCACGTCGGTGGACAGCGGCACCTGTCTCACCAGCCATTGGAACTGCACGATCTCCTCGGCGGTGGTGCATGAGCGCAACTGCGGCCCAGCTACTCGCGAGGTGTTGCGATCGACGACTTCCATTTCATGGTCGGCGCTGAGGTAGTCGAGCAGCACGTTGAACAGGAAGCGATCCAGCTGAGCTTCGGGCAATGGATACGTGCCTTCCAGCTCGATGGGATTCTGCGTCGCCAGTACGAAGAACGGCTCGGCGAGCGTGTGCGTCGTGCCACGCACCGTCACTGAGTGTTCCTGCATGGCTTCGAGCAGCGCCGCCTGTGTCTTCGGCGGCGTGCGATTCACTTCATCGGCCAGCAACACGTTGGCGAACAACGGACCGGGAACGAACGTCCAACGGCGGTGACCGGTGGTGATGTCCTCTTCGATGATATCGGTGCCCGTCACGTCCGTCGGCATGAGGTCCGGCGTGAACTGAATGCGTTTGAACGACAGACCCAGCGCCGTTGCCAGCGTCTTCACCAGCAGGGTCTTTGCCGTGCCGGGCATGCCGGTGATCAGGCAATGACCGCCGACCAGCAGCGTGAGCAGCAGGTAGTCGATGACTTCGTCCTGGCCGACGATGACGCGACGAACCTCGCCGCGGATCGCGCCGACACGATCGCGGAAGAGATTCACCAGAGCAGCGGTGTCCTGCTCGGTCGCAACGACGTCATTCATTAAGTACGCTCCTCGATCATTTTCAGCAGCAGGGCCTGCGCCGGTTTGAAGTGTGGCGCCGTCGCGAGCGCGTCCAGCAGATGACGACGACTGCCCACCGTATCGCCCATCTCGCGCAGGGCACGCGCCATGCCATAGTGAGCCGGCGCTTGATCCAGCTTGTTGAGCGCGAGCAACGCCTGGAACTCACGCAACGCTTCTTCGTTACGGCCGGCCGTCAACAAGCGTTCGCCGAGTTGTGCGTGCACTTCGACGTTCAGGGGATCGGAGTAATTGAGTGCCACCATGAGGTCGGTCGCCTCCTGAGCGCGGCCGGCTTCATCGAGCCAGCGAGCGAGCTCGCGCAGAGCGACAGGATCCCAGCCACCGGCGCGACGATAATCTTCCAGTGCAACCATGGCGTCGGCACGGCGATTCAATTTGTCGAGCGCCTTCGCCAGAATCAAATGTGCGCTGTCTCCGCCGACATGCTCCGGATACAGCGCGACCGCACGACGCGCGGGCTCGATTGCATCCGCCCAACGCTCCTTTCGAATCGCCTGGCGCGCCTCCTCCATTTGGCGCTGCCAATCCTCGAAGTTGCCGAGCAGGTTCGCAAAGCGAGTCCGCACGAACGCGTCGAACTCCTTGTCGAAAGCCGCCGGCGCGATCTTGAAGGTGGCCTCGATGGCCTGCGCCGTCGTGCGCTTGCCGTCGAACTGCCGGAGCAGCGCGCCGAGCTGATCGAACCCCCAGCGCTGCTCGATGAACAGGCACACCAGACCCGATTGCATGTACGACACCTGCACCTGGCCGGGATAGCTCGGGCGAATGAAGCCGGAGTCCAGATCGGCGACCGGCAAGAATTGTTTCTTCTCCAGCGCCGCCATCGCTTCGGGCGTTACGGCGATACCGGGCGTGGGACCGGTGCGCCACTCTTCGAACACCGAGATCCCTTCGCTCAACCAGCGCGGCACGTAGTGGTCGGTGACCTCCAGCGTGAACACGTGCGCCATCTCATGCCACAGCGTGCTGCCCCAGTGGAACTCGCTCGTCGGACGACTGGAGGGACTATCCATTGCGACCACATAGCCGAAGGTGACCCCGAGCAGACCGATGCCGGGGAGCGCCGCCACGCGCACGGCGAAGTCATCATGGTCCGGATACAACTCGACGGTAATCGGTTCGCGCGGATTGAACCCGTAACGCTGCGAAAAGCTCTGGATACTGCGACTGGTGAGATCGAGCACATACGGTCGCAGCACTTCGGACTCTTTCTTGTGCAGCCGCAGCTGCACCTGATAGGTGTCCTGGCCGATCATGACCGGGTCTTCGCTGATCGAGAACTCATCGATGCGATCCAACAGGCGCAACGAGTTCACGGTGGTCGGGCTATACGGATCGCCGGAGTAGGCGGCCTGCAGGTGAGTGCGCGCTTCGTCCACGTTACCCAGGCGCAGCAGGTTCGATCCCAGCTCGGCGTGCGCGGCCCACAGATCCGGCTGCACTTCGACCGCTCGACGCAGCAGTACCGTCGCTTCTTTATAGCGACGACGCATGATCTCGAAGTGCGCCAGCTGCTGATACATGACGCCGTAGCGCGGGTTGTAATCGAGAATGCGCTTGATCCACTGATCGGGGCTATTGCCGCGCGACATCTCCAATGACGCACGCAATGTATAAACCTCGAGCGGCGGCAGCTTCTCCTTGTTGACCACTCGCATGGCGCGATCCAGCGCTTTGTCTGCGTCCTCGAGCTGTCCTTCTTCGAGATCCATCGATGCGGTGAGCAGATGAGCTTCGATCAGATCGCCGTCCTGCTTCAGGACGTCCTCGATCAGCGGCCGGGCCTGTCCTTCGAAGCGCTCGGCATACACGCTCGCTAGCCCGAGCTTGGCATGCACATCGTTGGGGAACGCCTTCAACGCTTCGCCGAACAGCTCGACGGCGTCGGAGTACTGGTGGGTCTGAAGAAAAAGCCGGGCCCAACGCACGCGGGGCTGCACGGCACGCTCGTTGGCTTGTACGGTGTCGCGGAAGATTCGATTGGCGCGCTGAATGTCGCCCACGGCCCAAGCTGCTTCAGCTTGCACGATGGGCGTTTGCGAATCCAACAGCTTCGTGTAACAGGCGCGCGCCTGCTCGGTCCGGCCGTGATAGCGATGATCGTCACAAGCCCGCAGCTCGACCGCGCGGCGGGGATCGTAATCGATGGACTGCGCGCCGACCGTCGTGGCGAGCAGCAACAACACCAGGGTGGCAGTGCGGGTCATCATGGCGTCGCGCCTCCACCGGCTTTGGCATCGATTTCCCTTTGGAGCAGCGCCAGGCGCACCAGGACTTCTTCGAGCTGGTCGTAATACTGAGTATCCGGCAGCGAGGCTTTTTGTTCCTTCACCTGGTCGAGGTCCCGCTCGATCGTCCCTCGTTGTGACAGCAGCGCCGCGACTTCGGGATTGTCCGGCATCATCTCGCCGGCGCCGAGACGGGCGAGGGCGAAGCGGCCGGCGTTGTCTCCTTCCATACGCGCGTGTTCGGTTGCCATCGCCGTCTCCGCCTTGAATGAGGCTTCGATTCGGCTGGTGGCGAAGGCATAGGCCTCCGCAGCAGTCACGATCTGGTCTTTGTTCGTGTCCGCCGCTTCCGACGCGACCGCTTCGGCCCAGTATTCAGCGAAGCGTGTGGCCGTCCGTTCGCCGCCGTTCTTGGTCGCTGTGATCACGACGCGTCTTGGCTTGCGCCAGCGTTCGATGGCCGCACCGCTCGCGCTAGTGGCATTGATGATCAACTGATCCCGGGCCGGCAATTCATCGAACAGGCGCGCAAGATCGCTGTCGGTGAGATCGGGACCCGGCAGATTGAAACGATAGTTCTCGCCGTCGTAGCTGCCGTGACCGATGAGCACGACCACGACCGAGTCGCTCTGATTCATACGCGAGGCGAGCTTTTTGACCTCGCGCTTCACGTCGTCCGCCCGCGCCGCATCGCCGGTCAGCGAAATGACCCTCTCGGTGCTACCGGCCGCTTTCTCGGCCGCGCCTGCCACCGCAGCCGCATGTTCACGAAACCGCTTCTCATAAATGGGCTCGCCGCCCAAACCGGCAACCACCACGGTGTAGGTGGCAGCGGACGCGGGCATGGCGAATGCCGTCGCCAATAACGCTGGGATGAGGCGCGCTTTGTTCACAATCGCCCCCACCGCAGTCGGAGCAGCCACTCGCCCAGCTTCAACGCCAGCAGCACCAGGAACACGATGGGCAGATTCCAAAGATCCAGCGTCTGCCGTTCGACGATGCCGGCCTTGGAATAGGGAATCGCGCCGGCGAGCCCGTCCAGTTCGCTCAGCGGCCAGTAGCGACCGCCGGTGACATTTGCAATACGCTCCAGCAAAGCACGATGTTGATAAGTGGCGAAGTGCTCGGCCACGCCGTCATTGCGCAGCACGTGCGTAATGGCCGACCCGACTTCTTTATCTCCTGAGCGTGCGGTCATCTCGATCCGATACAGGCCGGCGGACGCGGCATCGATGGTGGCGGTGTAGCGCCCATCGCTCTGCCCGGAGGGTTGCATGACCTGCTTGAACGGCGCGTCGCGTTCAGGCGCTACTTGTAGTTCGACCGTGGCATCGCTAACGGGTTCGAAGCGTTCGTCGCGCACTTCCGCTTCCAGCCGCACGGTGCGTTCGTCTTCATACACAGTGCGCTCGCCGTTCACGGTGACCCGCGCCGGTGCAGTCGATGAAATGGCGTGCAGCAGCTGTCGCCAGAACATTTCGTGACTTTGATCTTCGGACGGCATGCGCATCTGCCACCGCAGGGTGCTGGCGGTTGCCAGTACGTAAGTAGCACCGCGACCGTAGTGCTGCCAGACCAGCAAAGGTGAACGACCTTGTGCCCCATTTGCCTCGAGCAGCACGATGGCGCCGGGCTTGAGCTTGCCGAGCGACTGGTAATCGGCGAGCGGCGGCAGATTCTTCCAACGATCCTGGTTCTTGCGAGGATCCGCATCGAGTCGGGGAATCGGCGACTCGGCGCCGTAGAGCGTGAGCACGGCCTGGCCCGGCCGCTGAACGAATTGTGTCGGCTGGCGGCCGGTGAGCTGCACCGGCAGCGTTTGCGCCACCGCCGCGTTGTGCCAGCCGCCGGCGGACAATCCATAGCGGCCCGCCATCATGAGCACCGTTCCGCCGCGCTTGTCGACGAACTCTTTGAGCAACCGGTGCTGCTCGGCTCGCAGGCCCGCCGCTTCGTAGCTGCCGATGATGACCGCGTCGTAACCGAACAACTCCGCCGCATCGGACGGAAAGCCGTCGACCAGCTCGTCCGGCGAATTCACTCCCTGACGATAATGTTTGTTGGGCGTGGTGCGGACGATGCTGGCCAGACGCAAGGCGCGATCGCGATCGACCGCCCGACGCAGGAACTTATATTCCCAGCGCGGCTCGCCCTCCACGTACAGAATGCCGCGTCGGGCGGCGGGCACATTCACTACTTGAGTGCGCTGGTTGTTGATCACATTGCGCTCGCCCTCGAGCGGATCGAGCACGAAGCGCAATTCGTGCGTGCCGGCCTGCCCGGCGGGCAGATCCAGCGTTATCTGGGTGGTGGCCGCGTCCGGCCGAAGTTTGATGTCGCGGGCTGCAACCAAATTGTCACGGTCGTAAACGCGTAAGCGCGCTTCGGTCGCGCCGTGGTGACGAACGCTGACGTGCGCATCGATGGTAGAGCCCGCCGGCGCCGATCCTGCGACTTCGACGCGCTCCAGCTCGAGATCGTCCGTCACACGCTCGGGACCGAGCCCCACGGTATGAACGGGCACGCCATACGATGCGATCTCGGCCAGGCGCTCTTCGCTCAGTGTGTCGCCATTCTCCGCGCCGTCGCTGAACAGGATGACGCCGGCAAGGGGTGCGCTGCCTGCACTCTGCAACACTTGCTGAAGCGCGTCGCCGATGCGTGTCTGCCGGCCGGGTGGCGGCATCGCTTCGAGATCGTTCAGCGGTGTGGTCGATTGAGCGAAACCGAACAGGCGCACCGCGAAGGTTTTTTCCAGCTGCTGCAAGGTGCCGTTCTGCAAGGCAGTGGCCACTTCCTGCAGCCGCGACTGGCCGGCATCTCCGTACGCCATGCTGGAAGAGGCGTCGATGGCAACGGCGAGCTCGTTCTCGCGATCGCGCACCCGCTCGACGTTCAGCACCGGACGCCACAGCAGGCACAGGATCAGAGCCAGCAGCATCGTCTGCAGGACACCGACCGGCACCACCAGTTGCCAGCCGAGCGCGCGTCGACGCCACAACGTAGCGGCCACCAGTGCGGCGGCCACCAAAATCAAGGTAATGAGCACCCCTATCGACCAGGCGCTCGCGAATGCAAACGTGCCGGTTCGATACGCCCAAAGAGGATGAGTGAAGAGCCGCTCGAACACTGGTCAGTAATAGTAGATGCGCTGCCTCAAAGGCAAGCCACAATCCTGCTGAAAAACGTGAACAGGCGGTTATTGGTGGTCGGAACCGCAGCCGAGTTCATGCGTACTGGTTTGACGTACCCAAAACCACGCGCGTTCATCCAATATGGCCAGTGAATCCTTGCACGAAAGCGCCAAGGCGCTCCGTCCGGAAACCATCGACCGGCACCGCGCCGTGTCTTCGTTGATGGAAGAGCTCGAAGCGGTCGACTGGTACGACCAGCGCATCGACGCCGCCACCGACGAAGAGCTCAAACGCATCCTGGCGCACAACCGCGACGAGGAAAAAGAGCACGCCGCCATGGTGCTGGAATGGCTGCGTCGCAAGGATCCCAAGCTTGACGAGCACTTGCGGACCTACCTGTTCACGCAAAAGTCGGTGCTGGAGATCGAGGACGAGGCCGAGCACGGCGGCGGCGGGGATGAAGCTGAAGCGAGCGATGGTTGCCTGGGCATCGGCAGCCTGCGAGGCGAACAACAGAATCCGATTCGCGAGCTGGCGGGATTTGCCGGAACAGGAATCAAACCATGAACGAGCTGTTGCGCAATCACGCCCCGATCTCCCCCGAGGCCTGGAAGGAGATCGACGCCGAAGCGACACGCACGTTGAAGACGTTGCTCGCCGCACGCCGCCTGGTGGATTTCACCGGTCCGCTCGGCTGGAACTGCTCTTCGGTGTCGACCGGTCGCACACGAACGCTGTCGCCGTCGTTGCAGGATGGTGTGGTGTCGAAGCTGCGGCTGTCGCTGCCGCTGATCGAGATCCGCATTCCGTTCGAAGTCGATCGCGAGGAGCTCGATGCGATCGGGCGCGGCGACACCAATCCCGATCTGGATTCGGTTCGAAACGCGGCTCGGGCGGCGGCAATCGCCGAAGATCGGGCCATCTTTCAAGGCTATTCGGCCGCCGGGATCGACGGCATCTTCCCCGCAGCCAGCGACCACGGGCTGACGATTCCGGCCGATTTCGGCGCCTATCCCGACGTGGTCGCGGAAGCTACGCATCGGCTGCGCAGTGAAGGGGTCAGCGGTCCCTACGGCATCGCGCTTGGCCCTCGTTGCTATACCGGCCTGACTCGCAGCACGCTGCGTGGTTATCCCATCATCAATCATGTCCGCGAATTGGTAGACGGACCGATCGTGTGGGCGCCGGCAGTCGACGGCGCGGTTGTGATGAGCCTGCGTGGTGGCGACTTCGAGCTGATCGTCGGCCAGGACTTTTCAGTAGGCTATCTCGATCACACCAGCACCTCGGTACTGCTGTATTTGCAGCAGAGCTTCACGTTTCGTGTGCTGTCGCCGGAGGCCGCGGTGCCGCTGACCTACGCGGCAGTCGATGTGACTCCCGGTAAATGATCGGGGCGGTGCGCCGGCGAACATTGACCGATTATTAACAAATCGTGTCTTAACTCTTTGACCGCACTGTATTTGCGCGCAGGCTAGAGACGTTGCCTGCGCGTGGGGCGAGCGTTGTCAGCGCCGGCTCACGGGCGCGGCTGGGAGCCGCGAAACTCGCGGGGTCCGGAAAGCGGCACAGTACTTGCTGTCATGAAGGCGTGACACCCTGTCTCGTCCTGACCTGCCGCCATTCTGCGGCTTGTGACCATGCGCCTGCCTTCGTTGAAGTTTCTCAAGACCTTTCAAGTCGCCGCCATGCGCCTGAGCTTCAAGGCTGCCGCCGACGAGCTGTGTATTACGCCGTCCGCGGTCAGTCATCAGATCAAGGCGCTCGAGGAGCAGCTGGGCGTCGCGCTGTTCGAGCGCGGTCCGAGCTCGCTCGCGCTCACCGAAGCCGGCAGGAGTTATCTGCAGCACCTGGAAACGGTATTCGCCCGGCTCGAAGCGGTCACCGAGCAGCTGCGCATCCGTTATGGACGCGATGTAGTCCGATTGCACATCCCGCCGTTCTTTGCGAGCGAGATGCTGTTGCCACGCCTGCCATTGTTCCTGGAAGTGCGACCGGATACGGATGTGCACATCAATACGGTCTCGGGCACGTTGCAGTCCCATCCCGCCGAAGCGGACCTGTCGATCGTCGTCGGAACGTCGCCGGAAGAGGTGCACGATCACGCCTGTCACAAACTGTTCTCGCAAACGTTCGTGCCGGCCTGCTCGCCGACATTGTTACAGCGGGTGCCGATCGATACGGTTGAAGACCTGAACAAACATACGTTGCTCATCCACGAAGCGCGTCGCGACGGCTGGCAGCGCTGGGCGCAGACGCTCGGCATCGCCTTGCGACCCAAGAGCATCGTACGTTTCGATTCCATGAATACCGCAGCGGAGGCGGCCGAGCACGGCGTCGGTGTCGCACTCGTTTCGTCGCGTCTCGGTAACGAGCGCTTCGCACAGGGCTCGCTGGTGAAACTGTTCGACCGGGAGCTGGAGACCGGAGAAAGTTATTTTCTGATCCTGCGCAAGGAAGATGCAGAACGACCGAATGTCAAAGCGCTCACACAATGGCTGATCGAAGAATTCAGCATCGCAGCGTGATGCAGCGCTCGCTTTAGCGCAAAGAACTCCAGGGGCGATTGTTTCTTATCTGCTTGCGGCAGCGGAGGCCAACGCGTGCGCGTTTGTTTCCAATTCGTTGCAGCTTGCCGCAAGCCTGCATGAGCCGGTTTGCTGCCAGCATGAAATCTTCTCGTTTGTCGCGGCGGCTCGCCGGCCGTAGATTGGCTCCATTCCATAAAGAAACGTTCCTGGGGATATCAGTTCCTCAACGCCTTTGGAGTTATTTCGATGAACACGCTCAGCTCTCGTTTTGCCAAGTCTGTTTCCTTTGCCGTCGCTACCGTGGCGCTCGCCGCACCGTTCGCCACTCAGGCGCACGACTACGCGGCCGCGATGGATTCCTGCATCGATGCCTTCGTCGCCTCGAGCGTGCCGAAGGCACATCCGGTGAAGGTCAGGAAAGACGGTGGAGTCAACAACCCGCTCAGCGCTCACGCACGTTCGTACAAGATCGTGGTCACCGCGAAGGGTATGGAAAGCGGCAAATATGTGGCCCGTGGCACCTGCATCATCGACAGCAGCGGCGCGGTGGTCGAGCTGAACGGCAAGCCGCTGACCCAGAAGCTGGCGGCTCGTTGATCGCTCGATCGCATTGACTTGTAACAACAGATGATGGGCGCCCCTGTGCAAGGGGTGCCTCCCGCCTCACGCTCCGGGAGTCGTGTGCGTCTGACATCCCCCTGACAGTCGCACCCGCAAGGATGCTCCTCCCGGAGTGTTTTCTGACAACTTTCCCGACAAGTTCCCTCGATCGCAAGTTTCTTTCGCGATTGATTACGGTAACTTCAGCCCATTGCAGCGCACGCTTCACGCACACTGAGCGCGCTGACATCAGAGTCGAGGTCTCCCATCAATGCACGCAACGGAACGCGTCGCCAACGAACGTCGCAGCGGTGTTGAACGCCGTCATTACAGCATCGCCGCTTACTGGCGTGGCGCGCTGAATCCGCGCCGCCGATCCGGCCGCCGCGAAACCGACCGTGTTTATACGATCATCGATTGGCACTCGCCGCGCGTGCTCGCGCTGGTGCTGCTGATTCTGGGGTTATCGACGCTCGATGGCGTGCTGACGCTGATGCTCATGTCCCAGGGAGCGAACGAAGCCAATCCGTTCATGGCGCTGTTCGTGCCGGACCATCTCGGCTGGTTCGCTGCGATCAAGCTGACGCTCACCAGCGTCGGCGCCGCCGTCCTCGTCGTGTGCGCGAGGATGAAGTTGTTCAGGTTGTTCCCGGGCGAAGTGCTGCTCTACCTGATCGTCGGCTGCTACATCGCGTTGGTGGCGTACGAGCTGCATCTGCTCGCAAACCCGCCACCCGTGTTCTAGGCTTTGCGGGCAACCTCGGTTGCCCGATACCCGCCGACGTACCAGCGAAAGGCGAAGTAGGTCCAGGCCGACAAGGTGCCGCTGACCACGGCAGTGACGAAGTGCTCGGCGTCGAACAGCCGGGCCGCGATCACGATGCCACCCAGCATCGACAGCGTCGCCTGCCCGAGCCGCAACTCCCATCGATCCACGTAATGCATGTACGCCGGGGCGCATTCGGCGATGCGCGTGCGATGTGGATCGAAGCCGAACAAACGAGACAGCGCCATGTAGCTGCCGACCCCGAGCATGCTCCACAGCGCGACACGCCACAGATCCACCGGCTTACCGGACAGCGCGGCATAAACGCCGGCGCCGACGAGAAACAACGCCAGAGCAATGAGCCCGTGCAGCTTGCGCGATTGCATGGCAGTGAACCCGCTTTCAGAAAGGTGGCCAGATATAACGCCTTCACTTTGCCATTTCTGTGATTGCGGTCAAAGCGTAAACCCCTGAGCAACGCCCCCCCTTTCCCCGTAGCGCCTACCCCCACGATTACCTACACGGTACGCAGCCATGGCGGAAATCCTGCAAACTTGCGCGCCTGATCCCTTCGGAGCCGACATGCCTTATACGACTCGAGAATCCGCCGATGCCGTCATCCTGACGCCAGCGGCGGCACCCACCGCTGCAGTGATCTGGCTGCATGGACTCGGCGCGGACGGTTTTGACTTCGTGCCCATCGTCGATGAGCTGCGCTTGCCGCCGACTTTGCCGGTGCGATTCGTTTTCCCGCACGCAACCCCGCGTCCGGTAACGATCAACAACGGCTACGTGATGCGTGCGTGGTACGACATCATGGGCTTCGGTCCCGATCGAGCGGAGGACGATGCGGGCATCCGCGAATCCGAAGGCGTCGTAAGGCGATATATCGAGCAGGAGATCGCACAAGGCATTCCGGCCAGCAAGATCGTGATCGCCGGTTTCTCACAAGGCGGCGCCATCGCGCTACAGACGGCCCTGCGTTATCCGCAACGTCTCGCGGGTGTGATGGCGTTGTCCACTTACCTGCCCTTGGCTGCTTCCTTGCCGGGCGAAGCTGCGGCAGCCAATCGGGATGTTCCCATCCTGATGTGTCACGGTGTGCGAGACCCGGTTGTGCTGCCCCAGATGGGCGAAGCCTCGCGCGACGCGCTCCAGCGTCTCGGCTATCGCGTCGAGTGGCACAGCTATCCGATGGAGCATTCAGTCTGTATGGAAGAAGTGGTCGAGATCTCGAGATGGCTGCAGGCGCGCCTGGGCTGAGGAACAAATGTCGGTGTTCTGACGTACCGCCTGTGATCTTTCATCACAAACAAAGGCGCGGGTATGTACGTCAGCATCGGTCCCCTGGTTGCCCTGGTCGCCGGCATTCTCATCCTGGTCGTGCCACGACTGCTGAACTTCATCGTCGCCATCTATCTCATCATCATCGGACTGCTCGGCTTGTTCGGACCGCGGCTGTAGCGCAGAGAGTCCGGCGACGCGCCGTTCGCAGCCGGTCGCGTCGCCTCGAACAGACCAGCATCGTTCAGGTGCTGGCCCGGGACTTCAGCGTGCGGCTCGCGATACGGACGCTCTCATCCGCTGCGAATGCCGCCTTTACCGTGGCATGACCGACGCTATCGACCGCGCGAGCCAGCGCGTCCTGATAGCAAGCGTTGTACAACTTCATCTTGCGAAGGTCGCGTTGCTCCTTGTACTGCACGCAGACCTGCTCCGAAGCGCGTTGCAGCCGGCCGTACAGCGTCTGCGCATCGGCCTGCTTGGACAGATCCAGATCGGTGTAGTCGACCGTCGCTTTGGCCACTTCGGCAAAGCCTGCGGCTTCGCCGGCTTGAGCTGCGGCGCCGAAGCTGAGGGCAGCGAACGCACAAGCGGCAACGTAACGCGCAACACGGAAGGTCTTCTGGCTGGACATGATCGAGTCTCCTCTAACTTCACTTCTCTTTTGTACCGTTCATCGCGCGCTTGTCCTTGAGATGCGAAAGATGCAGCGAGGGTTGCAAGCGTCACGAGAATTTTTCAACGGCGCGTAGTTCGACCGGTCGATCGATCCGGCATTCCTTCCACTCACCGTGCGCCTGAACCGTTTCAACGCACGCGCAACTGCCGCTACAACAGCGCCGGGAACCCGGCGGGGCGGGCGTAGAGTCGCGGTAAAGCATGGCTTGCGACCAGCCGTGCCGGCAGCGCGACGAAACGATGGAATGCGTGGCGGCTCTTGCTTACAGTGGCCACATGGACCTCGCACAACTCAAACAAAACAGAAACCTGCTGTTCTGGTCCCTGCACGTGCTCGGTTGGAGTGCGTACGGCGTTTCGCAGTACGTCGGCGCGCTGCTCTATGGCAAGCCGGTGTCCTATGTGCAGTACATCGCCGTCGCGGCCCTCTCGGGCTGCGTGCTCACGATGCCACTACGCTATATCTGTCGGTGGTTATGGAAGAAGCCGCCGACCGTGATGATGGCGGGCAGTGTCCTCGCCGCTTGGGCCACGGCCTGCGTGCTCCGCGGCATCATGAATTGGTTCTACCACACGTACGTGGATCCGGAGTGGCATGCCCCGGAGCACTGGCACGAGTATTTCAGCGGCGCGTTGAGCTCGACCTATCTGATCATGTGCTGGATCGGTCTGTACTTCGGCGTGCGCTACTACGAATCGTTGCAGTCGCAACGGCTGGCCACGGTGCAAGCCGCGTCGCTGGCGCAGGAAGCGCAGCTGAAGATGCTGCGTTACCAGCTCAATCCTCACTTCCTGTTCAACACGCTCAACGCCATCTCGACGCTGATTCTCGACAACCGCAACAGCACGGCCAATAACGCGGTCACGGGATTGTCGGAGTTCCTGCGCTATACGCTCGATCAGGACCCGATGAAAAAGGTCACGGTTGCGCAGGAGATCGATGCGCTCAATCTGTATCTGAACATCGAGACGATGCGCTTTGGCTCGCGCCTGCGCTTGAACTACGCCGTCGAAAGTCAGGCCAGCACCATGCTCATGCCGAGCCTGCTGTTGCAGCCGCTGATCGAGAACGCCATCAAGTACGCAGTATCACCCCGCGAGCAAGGCGGGCAGATCCGCATCGGCGCGCACGTCACAGGGGGTATGCTGCAACTGGAAGTGGCCGACGACGGACCGGGAATGATCGATGCCACCCGTTTGGCCAATGGTCGCGGCGTCGGCATTCGCAATACTCGCGAGCGCCTGCAGGTGCTGTATGGGGAACGCGGCACCGTCTCTGTAGCAAACACCGACCCCGGCCTGCGGGTGTCGCTGACGTTTCCAGCGGAACGCGCCACGGCTCCAGCGTGAGGTGGCGTGCGTGAGTAAGCCATGACGACCCATCATCCGATTCGCACCCTCATCGTGGACGATGAAGAGCTGGCCCGGCGGGGCATCGAGCTGCGCCTTGCCCAGCATCCGGATATCACCATCGTTCGGCAGTGCTACAACGGCCGCGAGGCTATCGAGGCCGTGGCGGAGGAGAAGCCGGATTTGATGTTCCTGGACATTCAAATGCCGGGCATCTCGGGCTTCGAAGTGCTGGCGAAGCTGCCGCAGGAGTCGCTGCCCATGGTGATCTTCGTCACCGCCTACGATCGGTATGCGCTCAATGCCTTCGAGGCGCAGGCTATCGACTACCTGCTAAAGCCGATCAACGACATGCGCTTCTCGCAGGCGCTCGATCGCGTGCGCGGGTATTGGCAACAGCGTAATGCGCTCACTCAGCGGGAGCAATTGATGAAGCTGCTCGCGAGCACCCAGGGAACCGGGCAGGTCGATGAGCAAACGCTGCGCCAGTATCTGCACGCCGAGCGTCAGCCACAGTATCCGCAGATCCTGCCGATTCGCGACGATGCGGGCACGGTCCGGGTCGATGTGAAAAGCATCGATTGGATCGATGCCGCCGGCGACTACATGTGCGTGCACGCCGACGGACGCACTTATGTATTGAGAGAGACGATGAAGTCGCTCGAGACCGTGCTCGATCCCAATCTGTTCCAGCGCGTACACCGTTCGACCATCGTCAACGTGTCGCGCGTGCGGCGCCTGCGGCCTCATACCAACGGGGAATATTTCCTCACCCTCGACGACGGTCAGGAGATCAAGCTCAGCCGCTCGTACCGGGATCGGGTCGATCAGCTGTTGCAGAGGCGCTGAGCGGGCGCACCAGCCACGGGTGCAGGAACACGGCGGCGAGCACGATGACGACGCCCAGATAGAAACTCGGGCTGAGCTCGCGCTGTTCACCCAACAGAACGATGGCCATGACGATGGCGTACACCGGCTCCATGTTGAGCGCGATGGTCGCGGAGAAGGCGCTCACGTGACGAAGCGCAGCCAGCGAAACTGCGAACGGCAGAAGCGTGCAGCCCATCGCAAGCACTGCAAGCAGCGCCGCGTTGTGCACTGATGGCAGAACGAACACCGTGTCCGGCGCCATCGCTGTTGAAAGCGCGGTGATCAACAGCAGGCCGGCGCCCATCTCCAGTCCGGTGACCGTGAGCACATCGGAGGTGCCGATGTAACGTTTGTTCAGGCTCGCGAAGATCGCGACCAGCAACGCACCGAGCGCTCCGACCACGACTCCGAGCCGCATGTCGGCGGGCGTTCCGCCCACCACCAAGGCGACGCCCGGAATCGCAGCCAGGCCGAACAGCAGTTCACGCAGGTCGAAGCGGCGCCCAACCAGAAACGGTTCGATGAACGCCAGGAACACCGGCGACAGCGCCAGGCAAGTGGCGGCTACCGAGGCGTTCGCCAGCCGAATCGAGCCGTAGAACGCCAGCCAGTGAAGCGCGACCACCATGCCGATACCGGCGTACGTAGCGATCAGCCGCGGTGGCAGCGTGGACAGCCCCCGCCAGAAACGCGGTACGAGGGCCAGCGCGCCGGCCACAAGCACCAGGCGCCACCAGACCAGTGCGAGCGTCTCCATGGAGATCAACTTGCCGAGAATGGCAGTGAATCCCCACAGGATCACGCAGAAGTGAATTTGCCAGTTGGCGCGCGAGACCGCGGACAATCAGTACGCCTTGGCCCAAACCACTCGCTGCGGGCTCGGCTTGCCGGTGAACGGGCAGGTGCCGGGCTCGCTCTTGTCGAGCGGAATGCAGCGTACGGTCACGCCCAGTTCCGACTTGATCCGCTCTTCGAGGGCCGCCTCCCCGCTGAAGTGGGTGAGTGCGAAACCGCCGTGAATCGGCGTCGGAGCATTCTCGGCCACGCGGGGCGCGGTGAAGTACTCGTAGAACTCTTCCTTGGTGTCGATTCGCTTCGTGAACTGCTCGCGATACGCCTTCGCCCGCTCGAACAAGCCATCCTGGATGGATTGCAGGGTGGCGCCGATCGCAGCGACGAACTCGCTGCGGGGGATGCTCTGCTTGTCCTTCGGCGCGCGATCGCGGCGACCGACGAACAACGCATCCTTCTCCAGGTCCCGAGGACCGACTTCGATGCGCACCGGCACGCCTTTCTTGATCCAGTTCCAGACCTTCTCGCCGCCTCGCTCGTCGCGCTCGTCGACGACGACCGAGATCGGACGATCCGCGAAGCGCTGTGCACGCAGTTCCCCGGCCACTGAACGGCAATACTCGATGACTCGCGCTCGATCTTCCTCCGAGCGGTAGATGGGCAGGATCACGACCTGCACCGGCGCCAGCTTCGGCGGCAGCACCAGGCCGTCGTCGTCGGAATGGGTCATCAGCAAGCCGCCGATCAGCCGGGTCGACACGCCCCAGCTGGTGGTCCAGGCATGTTGATGCTGGCCGCTGTGATCCAGGAACTCGATACCGCTGGCCTTGGCGAAATTCTGGCCGAGGAAGTGGCTGGTGCCCGCCTGCAGCGCCTTGCGATCCTGCATCATGGCTTCGATACAAAAGGTCTGCTCGGCGCCGGGGAAGCGCTCGTTGGCCGTTTTCTCGCCGCGGATCACGGGCACGGCCATCCACTCTTCGGCGAACGTCGCGTACACATCCAGCATGCGCATGGTCTCTTCGACCGCCTCTTCCCTGGTGGCGTGCGCGGTATGGCCTTCCTGCCAGAGGAATTCGGCGGTCCGGAGGAACATGCGCGTGCGCATTTCCCAGCGCACCACGTTGGCCCACTGGTTGATCAGCAGCGGCAGGTCCCGATAGCTCTGCACCCAGCGCGAAAAGGCGTCGCCGATGATGGTCTCGGAGGTCGGGCGGACGATCAGGGGCTCTTCGAGCTCGCCGGTCGGGCGCAGCTTGCCGTCCGGGCCGGCTTCCAGCCGGTGATGGGTGACCACGGCGCATTCTTTTGCAAACCCTTCCACGTGGGCGGCTTCCTTCTGCAGGAAGGAGAGCGGGATGAACAGGGGAAAGTAGGCGTTCTGATGGCCGGTGGCCTTGAACATCTCGTCCAGGACCCGCTGCATGTTCTCCCACAGCGAGTAGCCCCATGGCTTGATGACCATGCAGCCGCGCACGGCCGAGTTCTCGGCCAGGTCGGCGCCGCGAATAACCTGCTGATACCACTCGCCATAGTTTTCATCCCGGGTCGGGGTGATGGCGGTCTTGGCCTTGGCGCCCTGCGGGGTGGACTGGGGTTTGCTGCTCATGTCTGACAAGGATCTGGGAGGCACTGCCGGCATGTCGCCGGGAAAGGGCGCGATTACAGCAGATTTTCCGTGCCAGACGAAATCTCGAAGGAGTATTCTAAGTTGGGATATCGGCTCGGGCGGAATATAGACACGGGCGTCATACGGAGCCCGCCGTCTTGAAGTCACTGCGCTCACCTGCTCATGTTCGCCTGCTGGAGTTGCTGGTCGCCGCGCGAGAGAAGGCCGGCTTGACTCAGCAGCAGCTGGCGGACCGTCTCGGCAAACCGCAGAGTTTCATCTCCAAGTACGAAGGCGGCGAGCGGCGTATCGACGTGATCGAGTTCATCGCGATCGCGGATGCACTGGAAATGGATGCGAGCCGCGCGATCCGGGATGTGCGCTCGAAATATCGGGCGTGATCCCGAGCTACTTCGCCGCGTCGACTACTGGCGCGTACTTCCGGAAGTGAGCGCTCAGCTGCTGCAAGGTATTCGCGATCTCGCGGCGGCGTGCAGGATCATCCTTCGTCATTCTTAAAGCTTCGTTCGCCGCGCGATTCAACGCTGCAACCGCTTCTCGGTTGCGCGGGTGCATGTCATAGGCCTTCGCATAGCTCGCCAAAGCCACCTGGATGGCATCGGCAAAGCCCTCGCGCTCATAGAACGCCCACGCCTCATTACCTTCGTTCATGGCGGCGCGGAAGTCTTGCTGCACCTCGGCCGGCAGCTCACTGAATGCGACCGCCGGGCTGGTCTCTACGTAGTTCTCGTACGCGAGATAGCCCGCGGTCAGAGCAAGCACAGCACTCGCCGCCAGCGTAATTTTCTGTAGCCGCGTGACGCCGCGGAACAGCTTGAGGAACTCGCCCGCGTTCTGTGGGCGGTCCTTACGCTCGAAGGACAGACAGCGTTCGATCGCACGCGCGTGTTTGCGCTTCAGTCCTTTCAGCGGCGCAGGCTTGATGTCCAGCTTGCGCGCGTTTGGCGCGCTGTGTCGCTGATAAGGGTGGAATCCCGTGACCAGCTCGTACGCAATGATGCCGAGCGCATACATGTCATCCGCTGTATGCGGATCGACGCCGGCGACCATTTCGTCGGTCGCATAAGCTTCGGTGTACGCACCGAGCGAACCTGCATCGAACTCGTCCTTGTTCTCTTCGGTGACGGCGCTCGGCACGGCGCGCGCGATGCCGAAATCCAGAATCTTCGCGGTCCCGTCCGAGGCGATGAAGACGTTGCCTGGCTTGAGATCCGAATGCACGATGCCTTTGCGATGGGCGTAGGCCAGACCTTCGGCAATTCCGCGGATGATCGGCAGCGCGAACTCGGCACTATTGCCCTTGCCGCGGCTTTCGCGAACGATGGAATCGAGCGAGCGTCCCTTCAGCAGCTCCATCGTCATATAAACGGTGTCGCCGTCACGGTCGAAATCGAACACGGTGACGACGTTGGGATGCGCGAGCGTTTGCGCTTTGCGCGCCTCCCGCTGCAAGGCCATAAACGACTGCGGGTGCCGAGCGAAATCCGCGTTCAGCACTTTCAATGCAACGTGAGGATTCGGGTCGCGCGCTTCGAGCTTGCGCCGATCGACAGCACCGAACACCAGGCCCATACCGCCTTTGCCCAGCACGGTGTCCAGCACGAAACGCTGTTTGATGACAGATCCCGGCTCCAGCGGCCCTGGCTCCGGGTTCGACGGAACATGCGTCTCCGACGCCTTGAGCGTCGGCGCGAAAGGATCATGCACCGGGCTGCCGGCGGCAAGCGTGGGCGCGAACGCCGCGTCCGTATCCTGCGCCAGCCGACTTTCTTTGACGGTCCGAGCCACGGTCATCGAATCCGCCGTCGGATCTCGAACGAGCGTCCCCTCGGGTTCTTCACGCACGAGTGTGCGCAACTGCGTCCCTGAGCGCACCAGGGTCGCGTCGGGTGGAGCGGTGCGAAGCTTGGTTTTTTGCTCGTCCGTAGGTTTCATGTCGCCGACATTGTAACTGTCAGCCGCTTTCCTATGCCCTTGCGGTCGCTTCGACAATGACGACGGTCACATTGTCGCGGGCGCCCGCCCTCAACGTGGCGTCGATCAGCTTGCGAGCGGCTGTTTTCACGTCGTCGGCGGCCAGTGCCGATGCAATCTGCGTGTCGTTCAGTTCGCGCGTCAGGCCGTCGGAGCACAACAGATAGCGATCGCCCAGACGCACGCGATCCTTCCGGACGTCGAGCGTCAATGTGGCTTCACCGCCGACCGCGCGCGTGATGGCGTGGTCCGCTTCTTCGTCAGGTTGTTGCAGATTCAGCTCGGCGGCCCAGGTGTGATCCGTCGTCATCTGCAGCAACTGCCCGTGGCGCCAGCGATAGATGCGACTGTCGCCCGCCCACAGCACGGCCAGCTCGTCCCGCCGGACCACCATGACAGTCACGGTACTGCCGCTCACGATCGGATTGATGAGCCGCACCGACGCTTCATACAAACGTCGATTCACGTCGCTCATGCGCTGGCGCACGGCTGCCACCGCTTCGTCGAGCGAGCCTTCGCCCGTCAGCTGCTGCAACCCTTCGCACACCATGCGGCTGGCGACGTCACCGTCCCGGTAACCGCCCATGCCGTCCGCCACGGACCATACACCAGCGCCGTGCAACTCAACGAACGAGTCCTGATTCGTGGAGCGCAGGCGACCGACATCGGTGATGCCTGCGGAAACGTAAACGGGATGAATGTCCTCTTCCACCAATGTTTCATCCATGCAGGTCATTGCCCCACCGGCCGGTTGGATTTCTTCAACCGCTCCAGGTGTTCCTCATAGGCGTGCGCGAACGCATCGCCAAACAGAGTACGGAAGCCGGCTTCGGCATCCTTGCTGAGCTCGCCGTACTTGTCCCGATACAGATCCCAATACCGCAGCTTGGCCGGCACGCCGAGGATGGAGCCTTTCATCTGCCGGTCGAAGTCGTCCTGCATGCGCTGGGGATCGAACTGCGCGAGCATGGATTCGAACGCCAGCCGCATCGCCGTCAGGAACGCGGACTGGTGATCTCGCACGTCGCGGAATGCGTCCTCGAAAGCTTCGGGCGGCTGCAGATAGGCTGGATTCTGCTTCACCAGAAGGTTGTGAAATGCATCGTCGACGTTGGCGGAGAACTTCAACGGATTGTTGGCCGCTGCCTTGAATGAAGTGCCGCGCATGCGCAACTCGTCCTTCAATCGCTCGCGCGTACGCAAAGCTTCCATCACGCCGCCAAGTGAAATCCGCAGAATCTCTCCCAGCATGCGCGCGTTGTCCGCGCTCGGCTCCAAACCTTCGATCCCAGCCGCATCGAACAGCGCTTCCAACAATGCGCCTTCGTCAGCCGGCGTTCGGTTCTGCTCGGAGCGCGAGCGCTGTGCTGGTGAGTGCGCTAGTTCCTTCGGTGCCGCTTTCGGTGTGGCCTTGTCGAGCGATGCCGGCCGTTGCGGCTGCACGCGAGGTGGTGCCGGAATCGCGACTGTAGATTTCACAACGTCAGCTCGAGAGCGTGACGGCAGTGCGCCGCTCGCCGGCTTCTTCGGCTCGGCGACCTCGGCCATGCCGAACCATTCGGTGGAATGGTCCTCGTCGGACTCTTCGTCTTCATCTTCATCTTCGTCGCCCTGGTCAACTCTGGCGGTCGAGTCTTGCAGGAAGGTGACATTGCGAATTTCGTTCTTGCGGCTCGCAACCAAGCTCGCAGTTCGATCCTCGACGACACCAGGTGCAGGCGCAGGCATAGGCGAGCGGCGCGGCGGTGGAACGAGCTTCGGGCCGGCGTTCTTCAGGACAGTGAGCGGGCTGTTCCGCAAATCCTCGGTATCATCGTTCTGAATGCAGACATTGATCTGATACGCGTCGATGTAGAGCAGGTCGCCATTGCGCAGTTGCTGCGGCTGCCCACGTGTCAGTCGATTGTCTGGGGTGTTGATGAACACGCCGTTGGTGCTGGTGTCTTCGACGAAGTATTTGCCGTTGACGTAGCGGATCAATGCATGCCGGCCCGACACATACGGGTCGGGGAACACCCAGTCATTGTCCGGCAGGCGCCCGATGGTGCCGCCGAGGGCCTTGAAGGTCTTGCGGCCGGCGGCGCCCATCGCCTGAGCCTGCGGGCCGGTCACTTCCAGGGTGAGAATCATGCGAACCCACTGCCAGTCGAAGAAGATCCAGTCGATAATTGGACGGTTCGGCATTACACCAGCCGACCTAGCATCGCAGTATCGGCCAGAGGTCTGCAAGAATGATGAGTAAAAGCCCACAGTTCCCTGTCAGAACAGGCGTTTCGGCGCGCCGCAACGGGTTGTTACAAAGTCTGGGGCGCTGCCTGTCCGCTGTGCTGCTGAGCGCCGCCTGGCTGTGGTCACCGGCTCTGCTTGCGGCCGAGCCGCAGGTCACCGAGGGATTTATCAACACGTCGCCAGCGGAAGTGTGGCGGATATTCACGACTGCCGAGGGTTACAAACAGACCGGCGTGGCCCATGCCGAAGTCGATTTCAGGATCGGTGGCACCATTCGCACGCACTACGATCCCAAGGGCCAGCTCGGCGATGCAAATACCATTTTCAATGAAATCCTGGCGTATGAGCCCGAGCGCATGCTCGCGATCCGCATCAAACAGCCGCCCGCGGATTTCAAATATGCCGACGCCATCGCGGGCACCTGGACGGTCATCCACCTGACGCCGGCCGGCGACGACATGACTCAGGTGCGCATCGTGGGCCTCGGTTATACCGACTCGCCCCAATCCCAGGCCCTGCGCAAGTTCTTCGCCGACGGCAACCGCTGGACGCTGGATCACATCGCGAAGCCCTACTGGCCGAAATGCGCCAAGTGCGTGGCCGAGGAGGCCGCGGGGACTGCCAACCCATGACACCGCTCGATCCCGGGGCCGAAGTGTGTGCCGTGTCGCAGTTCTGAGTGAATTTGCGGACCCGCTCGACATATCCACCTACCTGCTTTTGTTAACCTGACCCGCGTTATGGCACTCGGGCGACGGGGATGGATCGCAGCTACATCGAGAACGAGCATGTCGTGGACCGCTACTTGTCGGGTGACCTGACGGTCCGCGAGGCGCGCGATTTCGAGAATTTCTGTCTCGACAACCCGGCCTTCCTGCAGGCCTTGCCCATCCCCGTTCGTTTGAAAGCGCGCCTGTCTCGCCGCCCGGTGGAGGGCAGCGAGACAGGCGTCTTCGAAGCCATTCCTTCCAGCTCGACCCGAGCCGTGATGGAAGAGACCGATGACGGTTTCGATCCGGAGGAAGCCCGTGAAGAAATGCGGCGGAGTGCTTCCGGCGGCGTGGTCAATCGCGTGCTCGTCATTGGGCTCAGCCTGGGATTGCTGCTGGCGGCCGGCGCAGCGCTGATTTTCGGCCTGCAGGCGCGTGCCCTCGCAGAGCAACTGCAAGGAGCGGCCAAAGAACTGACCAGCACGCAAATGCAGCCGCCGGGCAGTGTGCAGCGATACAAACTGAAGATGGTGAAAGCCGAGCCGGACCGGCCGACCTTCGCACTCGGCTGGATCACCCCCGCACAACTGCTCGACATCAGCATCGACGCCAGCGAAGGCAAGATTCAACAGTTCCAGATCACCATCGACAAGACCGATGGCGTGCGAGTGATGCAGATCAAACGCATCATGCGCGACTCCAACAAAGAGGTGCGCTTCAGCCTGAACTCATCGGCGTTCGGCCCCGGCGACTACCTGGTCAAAGTCGAAGGTTACAACTGGCGCGGCCAGACCGATGTCGTCGGTTGGCTCATGCTCGGACTTCAATAGATCGACGGCGCCTCTGATCAACCGCCGCGCAGCGTAGCCACGGGTGGATGATTGACGACCGAGCGCGTTGCCAACGTGCCGCTGAGCCCGACGAGCACCGCCCCGGCGACCAGCCCGACGGCCCACACGGTGATGTCGAACGTGTAGTCGAGATTGAAGATCCGGGTCGCGAGGAAATATCCCGCCGCGGTCGCACCGATCGCGGCGAGCGTGCCCGATAGAATTCCCAGCGTCGTGAACTCCGCTGCCACTCCCTGCAAGACGACGCGACGGCTCGCACCCAACGTTCGTAACATCGCACTCTCGTAGCGACGCTCGTCGCGAGTCGCTTGAATCGCAGCGAGCAGTACAGTGACACCTGCGAGCAACGTGAAGCCGAACACGTACTGCACAGCCAGGGACGCTTTATCCATCACACCGCGCACCTGCGTGAGAATGGCTTCGAGATCGATCGCGGTCACTTCCGGGAAGTTGCGCACGAAGTCCATGAGCACCGGCCGCTGCTCGCGTGGGATATGCACGCTGGTGATATAAGTGCCGGTGCTGTCGTTCAGCGTGCCGGGCGAGAACACCATGAAGAAGTTCGGGCGGAACGAATCCCACTGCACTTCGCGGAAGCTGCTGACGCGGGCGGTGATGGTCTCGCCGGCCACGTCATAAGTCAGTTCATCGCCGATCTTCAAGCCCAACGCCTTGGCCATTTCGATTTCCACCGAAACGCGCGGCCCGCCGCCATCGTTCGGTCGCCACCATTGTCCGGCGACCAGCTTGTTGTCGTCCTGCATGGTCTCGGCCCAGGTGAGATTCGCTTCGCGATCCAAAAAATCCCGACCGCGATCGCTCTGTATCTGCAGCTCGCCCGCCGACTTGCCGTCGATCTTGATCAGGCGCGCGCGGATCATCGGCACCAGCTGCGGCGGCGTGATCGAATGCTCGGCGAAGAAGTCGCGGATCTGCGTGGTCTGATCCGGACGGATGTTGATCATGAAATGATTGGGGGCGTTCTCCGGCAGGCTGGCCTTCCACTCTTGCATGAGATCGTTGCGAACGACGGCGAGCAGCAGCAACACCATCAGTCCCAGGCCGAAAGCGACAATCTGAATCACGCTATCGCGCCCGCGTCGCGCGATGTTTGCCATGCCGTAGCGCCACGACACACCGACGCTGCCGCGCAGCCCGCTCAATGCCCGCACCAGAATCCAGCCCGCAAGCATCAGCACCGCGAACGTCACAAACGTTCCGCCGAACACGTACATCAACAGTTGAGCGTCGCGAACCAGCCAGGCCAACAAAGCGACGAGCGCGGCGAGGGCAGTTCCGTAGACCGTGACGTAGCGCAGCGGTGGCGGCTCGAGATTCCGTCGCAGCACCCGCGCAGGCGGCACGAAGCGTAGTTGTAGCAAGGGCGGCAGCGCGAAGCCGATCAGAATCAGCACGGATGTCACGATGCCCAATCCGCCAGCACTCAGCGATGGCCGCGGCAGTTCGCCCCTCACCAGATCCTTCAACAGATACGCGATGCCTTCCTGAGCCGCATAGCCGATGACCGAGCCGATCACGCCTGCGATCAAGCCGATCATCAGCAACTCGAGCACACTGATCGACAGCACGAGTCGCTGGGGCGCGCCCATGCTCTTCATCAACGCGACGGTATCGAGATGTCGAGACACATAGCGTCGCGCAGAAATCGCTACGGCAATGGCGGCGAGCAGGATCGTTACCAGCGCGGCGAGATTCAGGAATCGGCTGGCCCGGTCGATGGCGGAGCGAATCTGCGGACTGGCATCGGCGAGATCGACGATACGCTCGCCGTTCTTCTTGATCTGGGTGAGCTGCTCCTTGAATGCGGCGACGGCCTGCTGCTCACCGGCGAACAGCGCGAAATGAGAGATCCGGCTGCCTTCCTGCGCAAGCCCGGTAGCCGCAACCTCATCGAGGCGCATCAGCAGAGTCGGTGCGAGATCGACGAACTGCGAGCCTTGATCCGGGCGATAGTCGAGCACCTTCGCTGCGACCAGCTCGCTCGATCCGACGCGGATCCTGTCACCCACTTTGGCGCCGAGCTGCGCGAAGAGCCGGGCTTCCAGCCAGACTTCGCCTGGACCCGGAATTCCGTCGGCTTCCTGCGCAGGACCAAACGGCACATCTGCGACTTTGACGCGTCCTCGCAGCGGATATTCGGGAGAGACTGCACGGATGGCCGTCAGCGCGCTGTCTTCGCCATTGAACACGACACTGGGAAAGTTCGACAGCTCGGCCGTCTTCAGCCCGGCGTCCTTGGCCATTTCAAAGTATTTGGGATCCAGCGCCGAGCGCGCTTGCAGGCGCAGGTCCGCCGCCAGCACTTCGCCCGCTTGCTGATCGACTGCCAGGCTCACGCGGCTCGTGAAGAACCCCACGGCAGTCAACGCCGAGACGGCGACCAGCAGCGCCAGCATCAACACGCGCAGCTCGCCCGACTTGCCATCGCGCGCCAGTGCGAGAATCGCGAGCCTCAGCGCCTTCATGCAGCGACCTTGCCGGCGTCGATACGAATCGTGCGGCCGCATCGTTGCGCAATCGCGTTATCGTGCGTGACCACGACCAGCGTGGTCTGCGTCGCGCGGTTCAATTCGAACAGTAGTTCGATGATGCGCTCGCCGGTCGCCGAATCCAGATTGCCGGTCGGCTCGTCGGCGAACAGCAGTGCAGGCCTGGTAACGAACGCGCGTGCGATAGCGACGCGTTGTTGCTCGCCGCCCGAGAGCTGCCGTGGGTAGTGTTCGCGTCGCGGGGTCAAACCGACTCGGTCCAGCACTTCCGCTGCGGCTTCGCGTGCGCCGGTCTTTCCCGCCAGCTCCAGCGGCAACATCACGTTCTCGATCGCAGTCAGCGAAGGCACGAGATGAAAGCTCTGGAACACGAAGCCCACGTGCTGGGCGCGAACCGCTGCGCGGCCATCCTCGTCCAACGCGGTGAGCTCGGCGCCGTTCAGCCAGATTCGTCCATCGCTGGGTTCATCCAATCCTGCCAGCAGCGCCAGCAGTGTGGATTTGCCCGCACCCGAAGCGCCGATGATGGCGACGGTCTCGCCGGCCCGGATGCTCAGATCGACGGCTGCGAGGATGGTCAGCGTTCCCTCCGGACTGCTAACCTGCTTGCTGATTTTTTCTGCTCTGAGGACCGGTTGCGAAATGCTCATGTCGGGATCTGAGTCTGGATCGTTGGGCAAATCAGAGTCGCGGGCGCTGGCGCTGCGCTTCGTAACACTTCTCGGGCATGCAGCGCGCAGCATCGCAGTTTGCCAGCGCAAACTTAGCGGAAACTTACGCATGGCTGTCGCGATTGGTTTCAGCTGTGCGTTATTCAGCGTGCTGGGGCTGGGACTGACGCTGCCCGGTTTGGTTCACGCCGCGAGCTCGCCCAACACCATCCTGGTGCTCGGCGACAGCCTGAGTGCCGGCTTCGGCGTCAAAGTGGATGCCACCTGGGTGGCCTTGCTGGAACAGCGGCTGACCAGGCAAGGTTACGGGTACCGCGTAGTCAATGCCAGTATCAGCGGCGAAACGACTGGCGGCGCGCGCAGCCGCCTGCCTCGCGCCCTGGAACTGCACAAGCCAGCGGTGGTCGTCATCGAGCTGGGGGGTAACGATGGGCTGCGCGGCCTGCCTTTGAAACAGGTACGCGGCAACTTCGAATACTTGATCGAGACGAGCCAGGCGGCCCAGGCCAAGGTGGTGCTGGTGGGCATGCGCATGCCGCCGAATTATGGGGCTGAATATGCCAACTCGTTCCACGCCCTGTATGGTGAGCTGGCGAAAAAATACGATGTGCCGTTGGTGGACTTCTTCCTGGATGGCGTGGCGCTCGACGAGAGCCTGATGCAGGACGACGGCATCCACCCCAACGCGGCGGCACAACCCAAATTGCTGGACAATCTGTGGCCGGCACTGAGCAAGGTACTGAAGAAATGAACGCAATCGCGCAGGGGGCGGCCATGACGAGCGAGTCCAGCAAGCCCTGGCTGAAGAGTTACCCCTCCGGCGTACCGGAGCTGATCAATCCCGACCGGCACGCTTCGGCGGTAGAGCTCATCGATGGCGCGTGCGCCACCTTTGCCGAAAAGCCTGCCTTCACCAGCATGGGGCGTACGATCACGTTCGCCGACTACGAGCGGCTGTCGCGCGACTTCGCGGCGTATCTACAAACGATCGCACATCTGCAGAAGGGCGATCGCATCGCTCTCATGATGCCGAACGTCCTGCAGTATCCGATCGCGCTATACGGTGCGTTGCGCGCCGGCCTGACCGTCGTCAACACCAATCCGCTGTACACGGAGCGAGAGCTGGAACATCAGCTCACCGACTCCGGCGCTAAAGCAATCGTCATCTTCGAGAACTTCGCGAGCAAGCTCGAGCATGTCCTCCACAAGACGCAGATCGAGCACGTCATCATCACGGGTGTGGGCGACCAGTTGCACTTCCCGAAATCGGTGCTCGCCAACCTGGTGCTGCGCTATGTGCGCAAGCAGGTGCCGAGCTACAACCTGCCGAACGCGGTGCGCTTCAACAAAGTCCTGCAGCGGGGAAGCTTCGAACAATTCACGCCGGTGCCACTGGGCCACGACGATATCGCGTTCCTGCAGTACACCGGCGGCACCACTGGCGTGGCCAAGGGTGCGATGCTGACGCATCGGAACATCGTCGCGAACGTGTTGCAGGCGGAATCGTGGATCGGCACCTCGGCCCGCGTCGGTCAAGACACAATCATCACGGCCCTGCCGCTGTATCACATCTTCGCTCTCACCGGGAATTGGCTGGTGTTCGTGAAGCTTGGCGCGCACGACGTGCTCATCGTCAACCCTCGCGACTTCCCGGCATTCGTCGCCGAGCTCAAGAAGTTTCGTTTCACCTACATCAGTGGCGTGAACACGCTGTTCAACGCGTTGCTGAACACGCCGGGCTTTTCGGAAGTCGATTTCAGCTCATTGCGCATCACGTTGGGCGGCGGCATGGCCGTGCAGCGCTCGGTCGCGGAGCACTGGAAGAAAGTCACCGGCAACGTGCTCACGCAAGCCTGGGGGCTGACGGAGACGTCGCCTGCCGCTTGTATCAACCCGTTCGGCGAGGACTTCAACAACTCCATCGGCCTGCCGATTCCTTCGACCGAAATCAGCATCCGCGACGACGACGGCAACGACCTGGGCATCGACAAGGTCGGCGAGATCTGCATTCGCGGACCGCAGGTCATGCGCGGCTATTGGAATCGGCCGGACGAGACGGCGAAAGTCATGATGGGCGACTGGCTGCGCACCGGCGACATCGGTCGGATCGATGCGAAGGGCTACGTGTTCATCGAAGATCGCAAGAAGGACATGATTCTGGTGTCCGGCTTCAACGTGTATCCGAACGAGATCGAAAGCGTCGTTGCCGCCCATCCCGGCGTGCTCGAAGTCGCCGCCGTCGCGCAGGCCGATGAGCACTCGGGCGAAGTGGTCGCGCTGTTCGTCGTGAAGAAAGATCCTTCGCTCACCGAACAGCAGGTGATCGACTTCTCACGCCAGCAGCTCACCGGCTACAAGGTGCCCCGGCACGTCTATTTCAAAGACGAGCTGCCGAAGACCAACGTCGGCAAGATCCTGCGACGTGCGCTGCGCGATGAGTTGAAGGCGGCGCAATGGCGCGAGGCGGCGGCCGCCGCCTCGTCTGACTAGTCAGTCACTTGTGATATTGCGGGCTCAGCTCGTGCACGGCGGCGATCATCGCGCCGGCGTGCTCGGGCGGCACCGCCGGATGAATGCCGTGGCCCAGGTTGAAAACATGACCATGGCCGTGCCCGTAGCTCGCGAGCACTCGCGCCACTTCCTCACGAATTCGCTCGGGCGCTGCGTACAGGCAGTTGGGATCGAGATTCCCCTGTAGCGCCACGCGGTCATTGACGAGCCGTCGTGCATCGCCGAGATCCGTCGTCCAATCGACGCCGAGCGCATCGCATCCGGTCTGCGCCATGATGCTCAGCCAATCGCCCGCACCCTTGGTGAACAGGATCACCGGAATGCGCCGACCCTCGGCTTCACGAGTCAGGCCATCGAGGATGCTCTGCATGTAGTGCAACGAGAACTCCCGATACTGAGCGGGCGTGAGCACGCCTCCCCAGGTATCGAAAATCATGATCGCTTGCGCACCGGCGTCGATCTGCGCGTTGAGGTATGCGCGTGTGGAATCGGCGAGCAGTTGTAACAATGCCCGCAGCGTCGCGGGCTCGTTGTACATCATCGTCTTGATACGAGAGAACTCACGCGAGCTGCCGCCTTCTACGATGTAGGTGCCGACGGTCCACGGGCTGCCGGCAAAGCCGATCAACGGAACGCGGCCGTCCAGCTCCTTTCGAATCAAGCTCACCGCGTCCATGACGTAGCGCAGCTCGACGTGCGGATCCGGAACTCCCAGCTTCTCCACATCCGCCTTCGAGCGCACCGGCCGCTCGATGCGGGGCCCTTCACCGGTCTCGAACTGCAGGCCCAAGCCCAGCGCGTGGGGGATCGTGAGAATGTCGGAGAACAGGATGGCGGCGTCGAGCGGAAAGCGCTCCAGCGGCTGCAAGGTCACTTCGCACGCCAGCTCCGGCGCCATGCACAGCTTCAGAAAACTGCCGGCACGCTCGCGCGTAGCTCGGTACTCAGGAAGATAACGACCGGCCTGACGCATCATCCACACGGGCGTGCGCTCCACGGGCTGCCTCAGCAGCGCGCGCAGGAGCAGGTCGTTCTTCAGGGTCGGTCGGTTGGCTGTGCTCATGGCCGCAACTTTACCAGTTGCCCGGTTTTTGTGGCCGTCGCGGGGAGAACGAGCGGTCAGCTGCGCTTGGCGGGATCGAAGATGCGTTCGTGCTCGACGATGGCGTAGCGGTCGGTCATGCCGGCGATGTAGTCGGCGACCGCACGAGCGCGACCCGATTCGCCGGATTTCGCCTCCATCTGCGTCGCAATTTGCTGATGCTCGGTGGGCAGCAGCTCGGGGTGGGCAAAGAACGTCTGGAACAGGCTGCTGACCACCGCATCCGCTTTGTTGGTCATGCGCAGGACGCGATAGTGACGATAGAGGTGATCGAGCAGGTAGCGCTTGAGCTCGAGATGTTCCGCCTGCACCTGCTCGCTGAATTTGATCAACGCGCCTGGCGCGGCACGTACTGCTTCGACATCGGCCGGAGCGGCAGCCCGCAACCGGGCGGCCGAGTTTTCGATCAGATCCGTCACTACATACGCGATCATGCGTCGGATCACTTCATGCACGAAGCGCCGGCCGTTCAGTGCGGGATACGCGGCCACGACCACGTCGTACTGTCGCCGGAACAATGGCACTTCCTTCAATTCATCGACCGTGATGAGGCCTGCGCGCAAGCCGTCGTCCAGATCGTGATTGTTGTACGCGATCTCGTCGGCCAAGTTGGCGATCTGAGCTTCGAGCGTCGGCTGCCGGCGGCGAATGAAACGCTCGCCCAGCTCGCCGAGTTTGCGAGCGTTGTTCAAGGAGCAGTGCTTGAGAATGCCTTCGCGCGTTTCGTAGGTGAGATTGAGGCCGGCGAATGCGGCGTAGTGCTCTTCGAGCTCATCGACCACCCGCAGCGACTGCAGGTTGTGCTCGAAGCCACCGTAATCGCGCATGCATGCATTGAGCGCATCCTGCCCGGCGTGGCCGAACGGGGTGTGACCCAGGTCGTGAGCGAGGCAAATGGCTTCGCACAAGGTTTCGTTGAGGCGCAGCGCACGCGCGATGGTGCGGGCGATCTGGGCCACTTCGATGGAATGCGTCAGGCGCGTGCGAAACAGATCGCCTTCGTGATTGACGAAGACCTGGGTTTTATAAACCAGGCGCCGGAACGCCGTGGAATGCACGATGCGATCGCGATCTCGCTGATACTCGCTGCGATACCGCGGCGCCTCCTCTGGATACTGACGACCCTTCGAACGAGTGTCGCAGGAGGCGTAAGGAGCGAGAGGCGAGGGCGCGGCGGTCATGCAGCAGTGTCGAAATGCGTTCGCATCGTGGCGGCGAATGCTTCACCGGAGTAGTCGCTGACAACGTCGGCCTTGCCGAGGCTGCGTAACAGCACCAGTCGCAACTTGCCGTCGAGCACTTTCTTATCGAGCCCCATGAGCTCGCGGGCACGCTCGGCGCCGATGCGTGGCGGATCCACGGGCAGTTTGAATCGCTTCAGCAGCGCAATCGCGCGCTCCTTATCGGCGCTGGGCAACCAACCCAGTCGCTCGGACAGATCCGCTGCCATCACCATGCCCGCAGCGACCGCTTCACCATGCAACCAATTGCCATAGCCCGAAGCCGTCTCGATCGCATGACCGAACGTATGGCCCAGATTCAAAATCGCTCGCAGCCCGTGCTCCCGCTCGTCGATGCCGACGACTTCGGCTTTGATCTCGCAGGAACGGCGGACCGCGTAGATGACGGCACTGTCTGCTCGGCTCAACAAAGCTTCGGCGTTCTCTTCGAGCCAGGCAAAGAATGCCGGATCGTAGATCAAACCGTACTTCACGATCTCCGCGATACCGGCTGCGAATTCGCGCTCAGGCAACGTGTGCAGCGTGGCGGTATCTGCAATCACACAGCGCGGCTGATGGAACGCGCCGATCATGTTCTTGGCGCTCGGATGATTGACCGCGGTCTTGCCGCCCACCGACGAATCCACCTGCGCGAGCAGCGTCGTCGGCACCTGGATGTAATCGATACCGCGCTGATAACAAGCAGCGGCAAAACCGGCCATATCGCCGATGACGCCGCCACCGAGTGCGACCACGGCGGCGTCGCGGTTCATGCGCTCGCTCACCAACGCGTCGAAAATCCGGGACAGCGTTTCCAGCGTTTTGTATTGCTCGCCATCCGGCAGCACGACCGCCGCTGTGCGCCGGTGCTTCAACGCCGTTTCGAGCGGCCGCAGATACAGCGGTGCGATGGTTTCGTTGCTGACGATGAGCAGATTGCGAGCGGCGATGTGCTCGCTCAACAGCTCGTCGTCCTCGAGCAGATGCGGCCCGATCAGAATGGGATAACTGCGCTCGCCGAGCGAGATGTCGACACGTTCGTGGGGTTGGTGACTCATGCGGGGGACAGCTCCTGCAAACGCTGCACGACCTCATCGGCGACCGCTCGCACCTGCCGACCATCGGTGCATACGACGATCGCGGCAATGGATTCGTATAACGGCGCGCGAAAGGCCAACAGCTCACGCAGCTTGCGCTCGGGATCCTGGGTGTAAAGCAGCGGGCGCTGCCGGCCATGCCGGGTGCGCTCCAACTGCTGGTCGACGCTGGTCTGTAAATACACCACGCGACCTCGGCTGGAGAGGTGCTCGCGATTGTGCGGCGACAGGACGGCGCCGCCGCCGGTGGCCACGATCACATCCTGCATCCGCGTCAGCGTGTCGATGACTTCCCGCTCGCGCTCGCGAAAGCCGGTCTCGCCTTCCTTCTCGAAGATATAGGGAATATCGACCCCACAGCGATGCTCGATCTCGGCGTCGCTGTCATAGAAATGGAGATGCAGCAGACGGGCGAGCTGCTTGCCCACGGCGGTCTTGCCCGAGCCCATCGGGCCGATCAGGAAGATGTTGTTGCCGCGCGCCGGATTGGTCGGTTCGGGGGTCATGCAAGGCCGGACTATAAACGAAACAGGCCGCCTTCAGCTTCACCGAAGGCGGCCCGATCAGTCCGCGAGTTGTCTGGGACCACCCTCGGGTACATGGATGTACCCCGCCGCCTCAGGCGGCGGGCGAGAGGCAAAAGTCACGCCTTTTGCCGGCTCGCCAGGAGGGTCGTGGCAGGATGCCCGATCCCGACTAATAGAGACTCGAACCTTCGCGCAGGATGCGCGGAGTGACGAAGATCAGCAGTTCGTCCTTGTTGTCGGTGGTCGTATTGCTCTTGAACAGGCGGCCCAGCACCGGCACGTCGCCCAGGTACGGCACCTTGCGCTCGGCTTCGCGACGCTCGGTTTCCAGGATGCCGCCGAGCACGACGGTCTGGCCGTCGTTGACCAGCACCTGGGTCACGATCTCGCGAGTGTCGATCGAGGGCACGAAGCCGCCGGTGGCGCTGGCGACCAGCTGACCGACGCTGTCCTTCGACACGGTGAGGTCGAGGATCACGCGGTTGTCCGGGGTGATCTGCGGGGTCACCTTCAGGCTCAGCACGGCCTTCTTGAACTGGGTGGTCGTGGCGCCGCTGGACGAAGATTCCTGGTAGGGAATTTCCACGCCCTGCTCGATGGTGGCTTCACGCTGGTTGGCCGTGATCAGGCGAGGCGAGGAGATGATTTCGCCGCGGCCTTCGGCCTGCGCCGCCGACAGTTCGAGGTCGACCAGGTAGTCCGAATCGATCAGGGCCAGCGCCAGTCGGCCAGCCGGGTTCGCGGCCGGCAGGTTCACCAGATAACGATCGGCGGCGCCGCCAGGCAAGCCGAAGCCGCCCAGCTGGGCGTCCTGGCCAATGGTCGGCGTGCCAATCGCGTTGCCGTTGCCATCGCCCACGACCGGGAAGGGGCTGATGCCGATGTCGTCGTCGGCGTTGAACGGACCGCCCAACAGGCCGAGACCGTCGCGGCCGCCCTGCTGGAAGGCGACGTTGGCGCCGAAGCGCACGCCGAGGTCGCGGCTGTAGTCGTCGCTCACGATCACGATGCGCGCTTCGATCATCACCTGCTTGACCGGGATATCGAGCGTCGAGACCAGGCGGCGGATGTCCGCGAGGCGCTCGGAAGTGTCCTGCAACAGCAGGGTGTTGGTACGTTCGTCGATCGCGACGCTGCCGCGGTCGGAGATCAGCGAGCCGGCGCCCGACTTGATCAGCGTGGCGAGGTCGGCCGCCTTGGCGTAGTTCACCTGCAGGTACTCGGTGCGCAGCGGCGAGAGTTCCTGAGCTTCCTTACGCGCGGTCAGAAGTTCTTTTTCGCGAGCGGCGATTTCATTGGCCGGCGCGATGAAGATGACGTTGCCTTCCTGGCGGGAGTCCAGGCCTTTGGTACGCATCACCACATCCAGCGCCTGATCCCAGGGAACGCTCTGCAGACGCAGAGTCACGTTACCGGCGACCGAGTCGCTGATCACCATGTTCTGGCCGCTGGTATCGGCCAGCAGCTGCAGCACGGCGCGGGTTTCGATGTCCTGGAAGTTCAGCGTCAAGCGCTCGCCGACGTATTCCTTCTTGTCGCGCAGTTCCGGCGGCAGCTTCACGACCGGCTTCACTTCGATCGTATAGATGTTGTCGGACTGATAGGCGAGCTGCTCGTAGTCGCCCGAGGCAGAGATCAGGAGGCGTGCACCATCGCCGACGCGCACGGCATCGACGCTGCTGACCGGCGTGGCGAAGTCGACCACGTCCAGACGCTGCAACAGATTTTCGGGAATCGCGGTCTTCTGGAAGTTCACTACGATCTTGCCGCCTTCCTGGCGCAGGTCTGCCGGCACCTTGGCGTCGGTCAGCTCGACGATGATGCGGGCGGAGCCGTCGGCGCCGCGGCGGAAGTCGACGTTATTGATGCTGCGAACACCGGATACCGAGTTGCCGGCGCGCTGAGTGGCGACCGCGAGACCACCGGGCTGAGCGCTCGACTGCAGCGAGCGACCGGTGCCGGGGGCGGCGAGCGACACCACGATGGTGTTGCCTTGTACGCGGGTTTCGTAGGGGACCAGCGTGTCGACGTTGAGCACCACTCGGGTGCGGCCATTCGCTTCGGCGACGTTGACCGTGTCGAGTACGCCTTGTTTCACGTCCACGCGACGCGAGGTCATTGCAACCGAGGTGTCTGGCAGATCGAGCGCGATGCGCGCCGGATTGTCGACCGTGAAAGTGAGCGGAGTGGGTGCGCTCTCGGCCAGGCGGAGCGTGAGCTCCACTTTGTTTCCGGCGGTGGCCTGCGCCTGGATGCTTTCCAGTCGATTGGTGGACTGCGCCCAGGCAGCTGGACCGAACCCGGCCAGTGCGGCCAGGGTCAGGACCAATCCCGCGGCAGACCGTTGCACGCTTGAGAACAACATTCTGTGTTTCTCCCTGAGAATCATTCGTTCAGCGCCAGCGCCGCTGGCCGCTCGATGTATCCGCCAAGACCGTCCGGGACGATCTCGATGATGGAAATTCGCGTGGGCGTGATGCTGACGACGCGGCCGTCGTTCTGCCCCATGAAATTGCCGGGCAGCACGCGATGAACCAAGCCATCCTTGCCCTGGACCAGGCCGAAGTTCTTACCCTGCAGCTGCAGGGTGCCGACCATCGACATGGTGTCGAGCGGAAACTGTTCGAGGAATTCGCGAGTACGTTTGCTGTCCGGACGCACGGAGTTCGCAACGTCGCTGCGCGCCGGTGCGCTCGGCACGAACGGCGAACGCAGGTTGGAAGCGTTGTAAGCGAAGCTTTCGTAGGGCCTGATCTCCGGCAGCGGTTCGACGCGCTCGCCGGGGCGGCTCTTGATCTCCGCCACCTGCGCCTTCAGCTTGTCCATGTCCGTCGAGCAGCCGCTCAGCCACAACAGAGCGAGCGCGCCGGTCGCGAGAGTTCGAAAATGCTTGTGATGTGACGTCATAAGTGACTGCTCTTAGCGGCCGCGTTACGAACGCGCCTTCTGGTTTCTCGGCCCCTTCTTGCCTTTCTGCATCTGGGGCTCCTGGGCAGCCTGTTCCTCTTCGTCGAGATAACGATAAGTCTTGGCGGTGACGTTCAGCTGCAGCTGATCGTTGCCCCCGTCTTTGCCGGCCGCCGCGATCTCCACGTCGTGGAGCGTCACGATACGAGGCAGGGCGGCGATGCCGCTGACGAACGCGCCGATCGCGTGATAGCTGCCGGTGAGCCGCATCTTGATCGGCAACTCGGCATAGAAATCCTTGTTGATCTGCGCCTGGGGCTGAAACAGCTTCTGATCCAGACCTGCGCCCGCGCCCTGTTGCGAAATATCGGTCAACAGGTTGGGCACCTCGGTCTTATCGGGCAACTTACGTAACATCGCACCGAAGGAGCGCTCCATCTCCGCGAGCTGCGCCTTGTAGTTGTCCAGATTCGCCGCCTTGCGCGCCTTGGTTTCCAATGTCTGCAACAGTTGCGTTTCCTGGGCCCGCGCCGTGTCGAGCTCCGGCTTCTTGTCTTTCCACGCCAGGAAATAAGACATAAGCCCGGCGGCGACCACGAAGATCAATACGATCGCGCCCAGCCGGAACGGCAGCGGCCAGCGACTCGGATCGTTGGGATCGAGCTCCTGCAGTTGTTCGACGAAGCTGCTCACGACGCACCTCCGGTACGACGCGCCGACTTCGCCGGAGCCTTCTCAGCGGCCGGCGCCGCTTTCTGCGGACTCTCCTGGGTCGCGTTCAGCGTGAACTGCGAGCCCGCATCGGTGCTGCCCTTGGTCTCGAGGATCTGCAGCGCAGGATCCTTCAGCCATTCGGAGCTGTCGATGTTGCGCATGTAAGAGGCCACGCGCGTGCTCGACTGCGCGATGCCCTTCAGCTCGATCTTGCGGTCGGTCTGTTTCACCGATGTGAGATAGACGCCATCGGGCGTGGTGCGCACCAGCTGATCGAACACGTGCACGATCTCCGGCCGGCTCAGCTCGAGCTGTTCGATCACGGTGATGCGCGCCTGCAAGCGTTTCTTCTGCTCTTCCAGATCGAGGATCTCGGCAATCTGCTTGTCGAGCTCGGAGATCTCTTCCTTCAGATAGTTGTTACGCGCCATCTGTTCGTCGATCGCCGACTGCATCTGCCAGTTGACTACGAAGTAGACCAGCGCAGCGCCTACCAGAGCGGCGACCGCACCGACCCCGAACTCCTGACGTTTGCGTTTGCGTTCCGCTTCCCGCCAGGGCAATAGGTTGATTCTTGGCATGTCAGTCGAAGCTCCGTAACGCGAGACCGCACGCTGTCAACAATGCGGTGGCATCCTTCTTGACCGCTTGCGCCTTGGCCTTCTGACTTACCTTCATCTGACCCAGAGGGTCGCCTCGTTGTGATTCGATGCCGACGCGACTTTGGATCATTTCAGCGGCGCCCGCGATGTTGGCGCAGCCCCCACAGATCAGAATCTGTTCAGGCTGCTCGCGGCCGGCGCCGGAGGCGAGGAAGAACTGCAGCGAGCGGCTCACCTGTTGGCACATATCGTCGATGAACGGGCCGAGCACTTCGGTTTCATAATTGCCCGGCAGACCACCTTCTTTCTTGGCACGGCCGGCTTCTTCCATGCTCAAGCCGTACGTGCGCATGACTTCTTCCGTCAACTGCTGGCCGCCGAAGGCGAAGTCACGCGTGTAGATGACTTTCAGATCGCGCAGCACGCTGAACGTAGTGGAGCTGGCGCCGAAGTCGACCACCGCGATCACGCGGCCCAGGCCGCCATCGGGCATCTGGTGTGTCAACAAGCGGCAGGCATTCTCGAGCGCGAACGCTTCCACATCCACGATTCGCGCGGTGAGGCCGGCCGCGGCACACGCGGCGATCCGCTGTTCGACGTTCTCGGAGCGGGTCGCTACCAGCAGCACATCGAGCATGTCCGGATCCTTCTCGGAAGGACCGATCACTTCGAAGTCGAAGCTGACTTCTTCCATCGGGAAGGGGATGTACTGGTCGGCCTGCATCTCCACCTGGCCTTCCAGTTCGTTATCGCCCAGCGTGCGCGGCATCTGAATGACTTTGGTGATCGCGGCGTCGCCGCTGATCGCCACCGCCGCTTCCTTGGCGCGCGCACCTGAACGCTTCACGGCTCGCTTGATGGCCTCGCCGACGGCATTGGCGTCGACGATGGCTTTTTCGTTGATCGAATTCGGCGGAGTGGCCTCCGCAGCGTAGGACTCCACGCGGTATTGACCGCCGCTCATGCTCAATTCAATGAGCTTGACCGAGGAGGTAGTGATGTCCAGCCCCAGGATGGGTCTGGATTTTGCGGTTAACAGCACGCTGGTTCCCTTTCCTGATCAGACACTTAGGTGACGATCGCAGAGCGGACGCGAAACACGGGCCGCAACTATATACAGCCGTGACTTAAGTTGAATGTGAGGAGCCTCACGAAATACCATCGCGGTATTCCCGCAGCAAAACTGCCTTTTTTTGCAGTATTCAGCGCAATCAGCCGCGTTCATTCGCCAGAGACGAAGCAGATCAGAGCCTTATCCCCTGAACAGCGTCGAGCTTCGCCCCCGCGCCGCGGTCTCCTGCCGATATCCCTGAACGCGCTTTGCGATTTCGTGACGCAGACCCGTTCAGTGTGAAACCTCAGAGTCGTGTGCAACGATCTTCAGGTTCTGACCTCAAAAGTCACACCTGGGGCGGCATTGGTACCATCGGTGCGTGTCCCCGACCGATGGCGCGACAATGCCACGCGTCAACTGGATTATGTTCGGTCGGTTCGGCGCTATATTGCCAAGCAGCTTTTGATATCGCAACCGGCAAAGCAAGGACTTAGGATTTTTAGTTGTCATGCGACGTTACCTCAAATCCCCTCTTCGGCTGATCCTCGCGGGCGTGCTCGGAGTGGGCGGCGCGGCGTTCCTCGGACTCGCCGGCGCCTATCAATATCTTCGTCCCAGCCTCCCCGACGTGAGCGCCATCAAGGACATCCGGCTGCAGGTGCCACTGCGGGTCTTCAGCCGCGACGGCAAGCTCATGGCCCAGTTCGGCGAGCAGCGCCGCATCCCGCTCTCGTTCGAAGCCATTCCCGGTCAGATGATCAACGCGGTGCTCGCTGCCGAGGACGATCGTTTCTTCCAGCACGGCGGCGTCGACTATCCGGGCCTGGCCCGCGCCGTCATCACCAATCTGCTCTCGGGCAACAAGGCCGAGGGCGGCAGCACCATCACGATGCAGCTGGCTCGCGGCGTGTTTTTGAGTCCGGAGAAGAGCTATCGACGCAAGCTGGTGGAAATCTTCACCACACTGCGCATCGAGCAGGAGCTCACCAAGCAGGAAATCCTGGCGCTGTATCTGAACAAGATGTTTCTTGGCCAGCGCGCTTACGGTATCGGCGCCGCGGCGGAAGTTTATTACGGCAAGACGGTCGATCAGTTGACGCTGCCTGAGATCGCGGTGATTGCCGGCACGTTCCGTCTGCCGTCGCGCGACAATCCTGTGGCGAACGCAGAGCTCGCTCGCCAGCGGCGTTCGTATGTGTTGCGTCGTATGCGTGAGAAGGAATACATCACGCAGGCCGAACACGACGCGGCATTGAATGCGCCGGTCGAATCCAAGCTGCACGGCCCGGCCGTCGAAGTGGAAGCGCCGTACGTCGCCGAGATGGTGCGCGCCGAGATGTTCAACCGACTCGGCTCCGAAGCCTACACCGCAGGTTACGAAGTCATCACGACGGTCGACAGTCGTTTGCAACGTGCCGCCGTAAAGGCCTTGCGGGGCGCATTGCTCGATTACGATCAGCGTCACGGCTATCGAGGTCCCGCGGGACGCGTCACGTTGCCCTCGGGCGCGCGCGAAAAGGAGTGGGCGCAGGCGCTCGAAGAATACGCGGTTCGCGGCGGTCTCGAGCCGGCTGTGGTGATCTCGACCGAAGAAAAAAGCGCGGTCGCGTTCTCGCGCAGCGTAGGCCGCATCAACTTGGGTTGGAATGGAATCAGCTGGGCGCGCAATCCACTGCCCGATGGCAGCGTCGGCCCGCAGCTGCAACGTGCCAGCGAAGTGCTGGCGGTCGGCGATATCATCTATATCGCTCAGGAAGTGTCGGGCAACTGGCGCATGGTGCAGGTGCCCGAAGCGCAGGGCGCCTTCGTTGCCATGGATCCGCAAGACGGCGGTATCGCCGCGCTCACGGGCGGCTTCGATTATTTCGCCAGTAACTACAACCGCGCCGTGCAGGCCAAACGTCAGCCGGGCTCGTCGTTCAAACCTTTCCTGTATTCGGCGGCGCTGGATCGGGGCTTCACGCCGGCGAGCATCGTCAACGACGCACCGCTGGTGATCGAGGATGCAGCTCTGGAAGGCAGCTGGCGCCCGCAAAACAACTCTCGCGAGTTTCGCGGTCCGATGCGCCTGCGCGAAGCACTGGTGCGTTCACGCAATCTCGTTTCTATCCGCGTGATGAATTCGTTGGGCCCTGCTTACGCGACACAGTTCATCTCGCGCTTTGGCTTTCCGGAGTCCAGCCTGCCACGCAATCTGTCGCTGGCTCTGGGCACCGCTCAAGTGTCGCCGCTGGAGATGGCGAGCGCATACTCGGTGTTCGCCAATGGCGGGTTCCGTATCGAACCCTATTTCATCCAACGCATCATCGACAGCAACGGCCAGGTCGAGTTCGAAGCCCAGCCGAAGTTCGCGTGTCCCGATTGCGTGCAGCCGGCGCCCGCCGAGACCGAAGGCGGCACGATCAATCTGCTCGATGCGCCGATCACCACCGCGACGAACGACGAGACGCGCTGGGGCGGACGGACCTATCTGCAGGAGCAGTCTCTCGCGCCGCAGGTTCTCTCACCGCAGAACGATTATTTGATCACCGATATGATGGCGGACGTCGTCAAGCGCGGCACCGCTGTGCGCGCATTGCAGTTGAAGCGGGGCGACCTGGCAGGCAAGACCGGCACGACCAACGATCGCCGCGATGCCTGGTTCGCCGGCTTCAACAGCTCGCTGGTCGGTACGGCGTGGGTCGGTTTCGACCAGGAACGTTCACTCGGCCCCGGTGAAGAAGGCAGCCGCACCGCCTTGCCGATGTGGATCTACTTCATGGCCGAAGCGTTGAAGGGTGTACCCGAGCAAAGGCGCACAGCTCCGCCGGGGCTCGTGTCGATGCGGATTTCGGCGGACACAGGCCTCGCCGCGCGGCCTGGCGATCCGAACGCTATCTTCGAGACGTTCATGGCCGGCCATCTGCCGCCGCAGGCCGAAGTCGATTCGGCGCTGCCCGGCGACGACGAAGAAAACAAGGATAAGGACGATTCGCTGTTCTAGCGGTAGCTTGCGAACGGCGGATCGGTCCCGATTACGGGAACGAAGATGAGCAAACGAACTAATCCACGCGCAGAGCAGCTGCGCATGGCCTTGGCGCAGGAGGCGGCACGCATCATGTCCGAGCAGGGCATCGATGACTACGGCCTGGCCAAGCGCAAGGCTGCCGAACGCCTAGGGGCAACCGACATCGCCGTGTTGCCGAAGAACACCGAGATCGAGGCCGCACTGGCCGCGCATCATCGCTTGTTCGAAGGCGACAAACATTCGACGGCGCTGAGCGCATTACGCCGCACGGCGCTGCAGGCGATGAAGTTGCTGTCCAGCTTTCAGCCGCGTCTGGTGGGGCCGGTGCTGAGCGGCACGGCGTCGGCGCATTCGGAAGTGAATCTGCACCTGTTCGCGGACAGCCCGGAACGGGTGACGCTGCATCTCATGGACAAGAATATTCCGCATCACCTGGCGGAGCGCCGGCTGCGTTACGAGCCGAACCGCCTGGTCGCGTATCCGGTCGTGCAATTCGTCGCGGGAGATCGGGAAATCGACGCGGTCGTGTTTCCCATCGATGGCATTCGTCAGTCGCCGGCCAGTCCGGTGGACGGCAGACCGATGCGCCGCGCGGATGCGGCGGAACTGGAATCGTTATTGGAAGCGGAGAGCAGCGACTACTGAGGTCGCTGCTCTCTCCAACCCAATCAGCGCTTTTCGATCTCGACGTAGCTGCGATTCACCGGGCCGGTGTACAGCTGGCGCGGACGGCTGATCTTCATGGTCGGATCGGCAATCATTTCCTGCCAGTGCGCCACCCAGCCGACGGTGCGGGCGATCGCGAACATCACCGTGAACATCGACTGCGGAATGCCGATCGCGCTGTAGATGATGCCGGAATAGAAATCGACGTTCGGATACAGCTTGCGCTCGACGAAGTACTCGTCCTTCAGCGCGATCTCTTCCAGCTTCAGCGCCAGTTCGAACAGCGGGTTGTCGGACTTGCCGAGCTTCGCCAGCACCTTGTGGCACATGGCGCGGATGATGGTCGCGCGCGGATCGAAGTTCTTGTAGACGCGATGGCCGAAGCCCATCAGCTTGAAGTTGTCGTTCTTGTCCTTGGCCTTGGCGAGGAACTTCGGCACGTTCTCGACGGTGCCGATCTCCTCCAGCATCGCCAGCACCGCTTCGTTCGCACCGCCGTGAGCCGGGCCCCACAGCGCCGAGATGCCCGAGGAAATCGCTGCGTACGGATTCGCACCCGTGCTGCCCGCGAGACGAACCGTCGATGTGCTGGCGTTCTGCTCATGATCGGCGTGCAGGATGAACAACAGATCGAGCGCCTGCGCCTGCACCGGATCGATGTTGTACTGCTCGCAAGGCACGGCGAAGAACATGTGCAGCAGGTTCGAGCAGTAATCCAGATCGTTGCGCGGGTACATGAACGGCTGGCCGAGCGCGTGCTTGTACGCAGCCGCGGCGATCGTCGGAATCTTCGCAACGATGCGATGGGCGAAAATCTCGCGGTGGCGCGGATTATTGATGTCCATCGAGTCGTGATAGAACGCCGCCATCGAGGCGACCACGCCCGAGAGCATCGCCATCGGATGCGCGTTGTACTGGAAGCCGTTGAAGAATCGCAGCAGCGATTCGTTGATCATCGTGTGGTACTGGATGGCGTGCGTGAATTCCGCCAGCTGCTCGGCAGTGGGCAATTCGCCGTTGATCAGCAGATACGACACTTCCAGGAAGTTGCTCTTCTCGGCCAGTTGCTCGATCGGGTAACCCCGATACAGCAGCACGCCGTTGTCGCCATCGATGTACGTGATCTTGCTTTCGCACGACGCCGTGGCCATGAAGCCCGGGTCGAAGGTAAACATGCCGTGGTCCTTGGCAAGAGTGCCGATGCTGAGCACATCGGGCCCGAGCGTGCCGCTCTTCACTTCGGCGAGCGACTTCTTGCCGGTCGCCAGATTGGTCAGTTCAAACTTCTTTTCGGCCATGACAATAACCTGGGAGCTAAATCCGCATACAGATGCCACAGGGGAGCCTGACCGGGCGCTTCGGTGAAAGGAGCATCTGGCCAAGCCGTGGAAAACGAGCGAGCCCCTCCGTAGGCGTGCGTTCGTCGCGGCTTTTTGCAAGCGCAAAAATCGGAGGCGCAGACTTACACGTCATCGCCAGCGAATCAAGCATGCAGACTGTCCATGGACATTAGGAATCTGCATCGCTGCGGCCCGCAGCGCTATAGGTTGCGCGGCTGTCGAAAAGTCCGCCGTTGTCTATTAGGCGAACTTATTTTTCATTCGATGAGATTAATCAGCCGCCGGTCGCTGCGACTACTGCACGATCTTGATGAGCTGCCCGGGCTGCGGCTCTTTATTCGGATACAGATCGTTGAGCAGACGCAGCTGCTGTTCGGCGTACTCGGGCAAAGGTGAAGATTTCGCAAGGTCGGCGATGCGCGTGCTCTCAGTGGCGCGGATCATCTTGATCTTGTACGGCTCGGCGAGCGCGAACTCGTTCTGCCGCAGGCGACGGAAAGTTTTCACCGAGGACATGAAGAGCGGATCGGCCTTGGGCGAACCCGTCGAACCCTTGCTGGCGCCGGCGAAGATGTAGGCGAGGTTGTTGTGATAGAGGACCACGTAGCGCGCCGGCATCAGGCCGAACGGCGTGTTCGCGGCCCGCACCACGGCGGTGTATCCCTGCAGGCCATTTACTTCGATGGCCTCGGACTGGCTGGCACTGGAACGCGCCAGCAGGCGTGAAAGAAATTCACGAGGCCCGGTGTTGGGCGGCGGCGCCTGCGTCTGCATCTGCAGGACGCTGTCCTTCTGCGGCGAGAGCGCGACGACGCGATCCGCCTGGTTCTCGACCGTCCAGCCGCTCGGGAACGCCATCGTCAATCCCAGATCGGCGTGATAGAAGCGATTGCCTTTGAGCACGCCCTGCGAGCGGCTCGGGCCCATCGGCAGGCCCTCTATGCGCTGCAGGTACTTGTCCCGGCCAGGATCGAGATTGTCGGTCGGGCCGCCCTTGAGCTTCTCGGCGGCTTTGACAACTTCCGTCAGACGCTCGTCGTTGTCCGGGTGGGTCGCAAACACGCCGTGATAGACGCGCGGATCGCGCTTCTCTTCGCGGGCGCGCTGGATCTCGAACATCTCCTGGTTCTTCAACAGGCGCACCACATCGATCATGTTGGTGGGTGCGTAGCCGACGTTCTTCAGATACTCGGCGCCGAGACGATCGGCTTCGAGCTCCTGGTCGCGACCGTAACCGCTGACCAGCGCCGCGCCCGCATAGTTGGCGAGGCCGGCAAGATCGGCGCTGCCAGTGAACAGGCCGACCGCGGCGGCGCCGATGTTCGAGAGCGCCGACTTGCTCTGCTGCCGCACCGGATGGCGGGCAGTGACATGACCGACTTCATGACCCAACACGGCGGCCAGCTCGGCCTCCGAGTTCAAGTAGTTCATGATGCCGCGGGTGATGTAGACGTAGCCGCCGCCGGTGGTGAAAGCGTTGATGTCCTCGCTATCCAGCACCATGAAGTGATATTCGAGCTCGGGACGATGGCTGGCCTTGGCGGTGCGCTGGCCCACATCGTTCACATAGGCCTGCAGCTGCTGATCCTCATAAGGCCCGCCGAACTGCTGCACGATCAGCGGATGAACTTCCTTGGAGCGCTTGATCTCGCCCGCTTCGCTCTGGAACACCAGATCGGGTCGCCCGGTCACCGGGTTGGAAGCACAGCCACTGAGCAGCGCCGCGGGTCCGGCAGCGAGGGCGATCAACAACACGGCAGAGTTTTTCAGCGGCATGGCGGCGTCCGACTCGGCAATGGCGGGCGGCCATTGCACTCCATAGCTCTATGTCGATGCAAATCGTCGCGAGTTCCCTGACTGGATTCCCCGCTTACGGAGAATTGGCAGCCAAGATCGAGGCGAACGACAAAAAGGGCGCCCCGGAAACCGGAGCGCCCCTTCGATGTAGAGCCCGCCTGCTGAACGCGTGCTTAACGCAGCTGCGACTTCAGCCAGCTCGCCACGTCTGTCGATCGTCTGGACCGGGAAGCGACTCCCGGCGAGCGATCTTAGCGAGCGTACTTCTTGCGGAACTTGTCCACGCGACCGCCGGTATCGACGATCTTCTGCTTGCCCGTGTAGAACGGATGGCAGTTGGAGCAGACTTCGATCTGCAGGTCATGGCCCAGCGTGGAGCGGGTAACGAACGAGTTACCGCAGCTGCAGACCACGTTGATCTCTTTGTACTCGGGATGAATAGCGTCTTTCATGGAGCGATATCTGGGGTCGGGCGGGGCCGAAAAAAGGGGCGCAGTGTAGCCGCCGTATTCCCCCCTAGCAAGAAAAAAACTTATCGCGAGATGGGGTCGAATGGATTCGTAGGTACTTGACGGCGGTTATCCACAAAGTCTGTGGATAAGTTTGTGGATGACTGAGCGCGCGCGGCCGCTCGAACCTTGCAAAATTGTGACGCTGTCAAATTGCTCACTTTTTCACCAGGGCATTTCACCCTGCGCAATCAAAGACTTACGAAGGCCTGCTGATATATAGCATTTGATTTTGTCATCAACGTGGGGCGCGGACGACACGCTTTCCCGCGTGTGCATAACCCTGCCGTGTGCAGTGCTAAGGGATCGGTTTACAAAGAAAATTTTGTGGGACGGTTCACACTCTACGGAGCCGGTGGAAAGGAACAATTCGTGCCTTCGCCACGTTCGGATTTCTTACTACGCAGGTAAGAAGAGTTCCTGCAGGTCGTTGAGCAGGCGTTGCCCGTCCGGGGTCGCCCGCCAATGCCGCTCCCCATCCCGTTCGAGCAGCCCCTTTCGTTCCGCCTCGGTCACGTTGGCTGCCAGCTGCGAGAATGACAGCCCGGTGCGTGACTCGTAGACGTTCTCGCTGAAGCCGGCGACGAGTCGCAGGCCATTGAGCATGAACTCGAACGGCAAATCGCCGCTCGGGACCACTCGATGCTCGCTCACGCGGGCGTCCGCCACGCGGGACAGATATTCCCGCGGCTGCTTCACTCGAGTGGTGCGGACGACGATGCCGCCCTGATCGAGTCGCGTCAGCTTGCCGTGCGCGCCTGCGCCGATCCCAAGATAGTCGCCGAACTCCCAGTAGTTCAGGTTGTGGCGGCTCCTACGCCCCGATCGGGCGTAAGCCGAAACTTCGTACTGCTCATAGCCGCGCGTCGCCAGCAACTCCTGAGAGTCGATCTGCATCTGCCAGCAATCGTCCGGATCGGGCAGTGGCGGCGGGCGGTGATAGAACACCGTGCCGGGCTCCAGCGTGAGCTGGTATTGCGAGAGATGGGCGGGCTCGAGCGCCAGCGCGGTCTCGAGATCCTGCAATGCCTGCGAGACGTTCTGCGCCGGCAGCCCATACATCAGATCCAGATTGAAGTTGTCGAGCCCGGCCTGCCGCAGCTCGTCTACGGCCCGCGCAATGTCGCCGGCGCCATGAATGCGGCCCAGCAGCTTCAACTGCTCCTCGTTGAACGTCTGCGCACCCAGCGACACGCGATTCACGCCCGCTTCACGGTAGCCCGAGAAACGGCCGTGCTCGATGGTGCCGGGATTGGCCTCGAGCGTGATCTCGATGTCGGGATCGAAAGGAATCTGCTGGCGCACGCCTTCGAGCAGACGGCCGATCTGATCCGGAGCGAACAGGCTGGGCGTGCCGCCACCGAAGAAGATCGAAGTCAGCGTGCGGCCCTGCGCCGCCGCCACGTCGTTCTGCAGATCCTCGAGCAACGCGTCGATGTAGCGGGCCTGCGGCACCACTTCGGGCGCCGCATGCGAATTGAAGTCGCAGTACGGGCACTTCCGCACACACCAGGGGATGTGGACGTAGAGGGACAGTGGCGGCAGGACGAGGGACACGAGCAACTCGCTAGCAGGCGATCGGGTGAATTCCGCGCAACCTTTCTACCAGGCCTCGCAGCGCCTTGCCGCGATGGCTGAGCTGATTCTTCTCCGCGGCGGGCAGCTCCGCCACGGTCAGTGGGCGATCGGCCAGCTCGAAGATCGGGTCATAGCCGAAGCCGCCAGTGCCGCGCCGATTGCCGGTGATACGACCTTCCCAACTCGCCTGACAGATCAGCGGCGACGGATCACGGGCCGAGCGCATATACACCAACGCGCACTGATAACGGGCCGTGCGTTCCGCAGGCGATTTGCCTTCCAACGCGGCGAGCAGCTTCATCAAGTTGTCTTCATCGCTCGCGCCTTCGCCAGCGTAGCGGGCCGAGTAAATGCCGGGCGCGCCGTCGAGCGCATCGACTTCGAGCCCCGAATCGTCGGCAATGGCGGGCAATCCGGAGACCTCCGCAGCATGTCGCGCTTTCAGGATGGCGTTCTCGATGAACGTCAGCCCCGTCTCCTCGACGCTCGCCGACGTGAACTGCGACTGGGGCAGCACTTCGAACGCCGGCGGCGGCAGCAGCTCTCGCAGCTCCTTCAATTTGCCGGCATTGCCGGTCGCGAGCACCAGTCGCATCGGCCTCAATCCGCGTTCAACGCTTCGAGCTGGCGCGCCAGCAGCTGACCGCAACCGTTCGCAGCCAGATTCAACAGGGCATCGAGCTCGTCGCGCCGAAAAGCATGGCCTTCGGCCGTGCCCTGCACCTCGATGAAGCCGCCGCCATTGTTCATGACGATGTTCATATCGGTCTCGGCCTCGGAGTCTTCTGCGTAGTCCAGATCCAGCACCGGCTGCCCGGACCAGATACCCACGGAGACCGCGGCCACCTGACCATGGATCGGGCTATCGCGCAGCACGCCCCTGCGCATGAGTGAGTTCACGGCGTCGACCATCGCCACATAGCCGCCGGTGATCGACGCTGTACGTGTACCGCCATCCGCCTGGAGGACGTCGCAGTCGACGGTGATCGTGCGCTCGCCGAGCGCTTTCAGATCGATCACGGCACGCAGGGCTCTGCCGATCAGGCGCTGGATTTCGAGCGTGCGACCGCCTTGCTTACCTGACGCGGCCTCCCGCTTGTTGCGGGTGTGAGTCGCCCGCGGAAGCATGCCGTACTCGGCGGTCACCCAACCCTTGCCCGAGTTGCGCAGGAAGGAGGGCACGCTCTCCTCGACACTCGCCGTGCATAGCACGCGGGTATCGCCGAACTCGATCAGCACCGAGCCTTCGGCGTGCCGGGTGAAACGACGCGTAATGCGAATCGGCCGCAGCTCGTCGGGAGCGCGGCCACTGGGTCTGGATTTCATGGCTGAACCTTAGTGGAAACTCGGCGACGGCGCGTCATCTCGAAGCAGCCATCCCTGCAGCCGCGGCCGTTACATCCTTGGATCGGCGCTCACCCGATGTAGCGCATCACCGCGGCAGTGGAATTATCGCTGAAAGGCGACGAGGCCTGAACCGCACGGCGCCCCAGGGCTTCCAGCCAGGCCCGCAACTCCTGCGTGTCGTCCCGGAAGAATGCGGCAATGTCGGTGTCGCGCAGGTTTGCCCAGATACCGTCGGTACACAACAGCAACACATCGCCCGGCTGCAGCACGTGCCGGCCGCTGATGGTCATCTCGGGAATCGCCGGATCGCCGCCGAGGCAGCATTCGACGAAATTGCGCATGGGATGGTTGGGCAGCTCTTCCTCGGTGATCTTGCCCTCGCGCAACAGCAGCTCGACGTGGCTGTGATCGCGGGTCCGCGTCACCAGCTTGCCATGGCGGATGTGATAGATGCGGCTGTCGCCGACATGCGCCCAGTAGGCTGCACCTTCCTGGACCAGGCACACCGCAATCGTAGCGCGCGGGCGGGCGTCGATGCTCTGGCCGTCGCCCAGGCGGGCAACGTCGTCATGCGCGCGGCTCAACGATAAATGCAGGAAGCCGATGGGATCGAACATCGGCAGGGGCGTGTGCTGAAAGGAATCGAGCAGGCTCTTGAGCGCCGTGTCGGCAGCCCGGCTGCCATCGGAATGACCGCCCATACCGTCAATGACCACGAGCAGCGCGGCCTTATCGGTGGCAGCGACGGTCACGCGGTCCTGGTTGTCCTCACGATCACCGATCAGACTTAAATCTGCATGCTCGATCCGCAAGCGCGGGCTCCGGCCGGAAGGCTCTTCAGCTGATACACTAGGCCCCTTTCAAGGCGTCGCTTTATAGCATCGCGTCACGCACCGTGTAAGACAGCGTTTGCCTTAATCTCTCCCAACGGCACGAAATAATGATCCGCAGCATGACAGGTTTTGCCCGGCGCGAGCGCCAGGGCTCATGGGGTACGCTGGTGTGCGAGCTGCGCACCGTGAACCATCGTTACCTCGAGACCTCGCTGCGCCTGCCCGAAGAGCTCAAGACGCTGGACAACGACGTGCGCCAGTCGATCACGGCGGCGCTGCGCCGAGGCAAGGTCGACGCCAACCTCTACCTGAAGTCGGCAGCAGGCACTCAGCGCTCGCTCGAGCTGGATGCGAACCTGCTCGAGGAACTGGTGGCTCGTGTCGAGCAGGTGCGCGGCCAGCTGCAGGATCCCGCGCCGGTGAGCCCGATCGACGTGTTGCGCTGGCCAGGTGTGGTGCGTGAAGCGGAAGTGGATATCAAGCCCGTGCTCGCGGCCGCGCAAGAGCTCGTGCAGGAAGCACTCACCGAGTTGAACGAAACCCGGCTGCGCGAAGGCCAACGCATTCGCGAGTTGTTGCTGGCCCGGTGTTCGACGATGCGCACTCAAGTCCTGGCCGTTCGCGCACGGCTGCCGGAAGTTTCGCGACGGATGCGTGAACGCATCGTCGAGCGGATCGCGCAACTCGGTACGACGCCGGATCCCGAGCGCCTGGAACAGGAACTGGTGTTGTACGCCCACAAGATGGATGTCGACGAGGAGCTGGACCGTCTCGGCGCGCATCTGGAAGAAGTGACTTCGGTACTGAGCTCGGGCGAGCCTGCCGGTCGTCGCCTGGACTTCCTCATGCAGGAGCTGAATCGCGAAGCCAATACGCTCTCCTCGAAATCGCAGGACAGCGAAACCACGCGCGCAGCAGTGGACATGAAGGTCGCCATCGAACAGATGCGCGAACAGGTCCAGAACGTGGAATAGAAGTGACTGGTGACTAATGATTAATGACTGGTCAGAGAAGAAATGACTGCGGCCCGAGGAAAACTATTTGTGATTGCCGCACCGTCGGGTGCGGGCAAGACGACGTTGGTGCGCGCGTTGATGACGCGCGTGCCGTCACTGCGATTTTCCATTTCCTATACGACTCGCAAGCCGCGGCCCAACGAACAGGACGGCCGCGATTATTTCTTCGTCGATCACGCAGAGTTCGAACGCATGGTCGACGCTGGCGAGTTCCTCGAGCACGCGCGCGTATTCGACAACTACTACGGCACATCGAAGCCGCAAGTCGAAAGCATGCTCCGCGAGGGCGAGAACGTGCTGCTCGAAATCGACTGGCAGGGTGCGCAGCAGATCCGTCGCTCCATGCCTGAATGTCGATCCATTTTCATTCTGCCGCCCTCGCGAGAGGCGCTCGAACAGCGTCTGCGCGGCCGTCAAACGGACAACGACGAAGTCATCGCCCGCCGCCTGCGCGACTCGATCGCCGACATGTCGCATTGGAACGAATTCGACTACGTCGTGATCAACGACGATTTCGAGCGCGCCACCGCCGAGCTTGAAACCATTGTCGCGGGTCGGGGCGAAGCGTTGCGACGTGACCGATCCGAACTGCAAACGTTGCTGCCCAGCTTGTTGGGTTGACCCTATCGATATTTTTTTCTGGCACAGCCGAGTGCTGAACTTGCCGGCCTGACGACAGACAAAGCTTCTGACTGCCGCGGATGAGCGGCTTCATCAAGGAACAGGCAACATGAAACTCAGAACTCTTCAGCTCAGCACCGCCGCCGCTTGTGCGCTGCTGGTCTCCGGCTGGGCTGTCGGCGCGGAAGCCGAACGTCCGCGCACCATCAGTGTCTCCGGCCAAGGTGAGATTCAGGCGGAGCCGGATCGCGCTCTGGTGACGCTCGGTGTCGAGTCGCGCAAGCCGAAGTTGGAAGATGCGCGCAACGACGTCTCGAAAACCGTCGAGGCCGTGCTGAAGCTCACACGCGATTTGAAGATCGAGCAGAAGTACGTGCGCACCACGCGTGTCAACGTTCAGCCCGAGTACAACTGGGACAGCAACGCCAAGGAGCGCAACCTGATCGGCTACTTCGTCTCGCGCCAGATCGAGATCGAACTGCGCGATCTGGACAAGCTGGGTCAGCTGATGGAGAAGTCGTTCGACCTTGGCGTGAATTCCGTGGGCGATCCTCGCCTGGACTCGACCAAGCGTCGCGATCTGGAACGCGAGGCGCTCGCGAAGGCCGTGGCTGACGCGAAGCTGAATGCGGAAGCAGTGGCGAAGGCCGCCGGTGCGCGCCTGGGTGCGCCCCGTACGATTTCCGCCAGCTCCGGCTTCTCGCCGCCGCCGGTGCCGATGATGAAGGTCAACATGGCTCGCGCCGAAATGGCTTCCGACGCGGCCGGTTCCTATCAGAGCGGACAGATGGGATTCAACGGCAACGTTCAGGTCGAGTACGATCTGATTCCCAACACCACGCCGTAACCGGCACGTTTGGAGGCGGCTATTCAAATGAATCGCAGCTTTCCCGGAACGATGCGCAGCGCTGCCTTCGCGGCAGCGCTGCTGTTGATTCAAAGCTCGGCTCTCGCCATTGAAGCGCCGAAGCAGGCGCCGCCTCCCGAGGCGCCACCGGAAGCGCCGCCCGTCACCATTGCACCGACGGATGAAACGCAGTTCCAGCAGACTCTGCAGCGGGTTACCACGTTTCGTAATTTTCGTGGCCTGAACGTCGGCGACGAAGTCATCGATCAGCTCTCCCGCGGCGAAGCGGACAAAGCGGTCGCGAGCCTGAGCGCGCTGGCCGCGCAGGGCAATCGGGACGCAAACATTGCGCTGGTGCGCATCCAGCACTGGTGCAATTCGGTGTCTCAATCGCGTCAGCAGGATTGGCAGGCGCAGCTGCCCCAAGTCGCCAAACAATTTCCGCCGGAGCGCGCCGGTCGAGTCGCTGGCGTTCTCAAAGCCGAGGCCGAGTTCAATCCGCGCGCCAGGCAAAGCTGCAGCCAGGCGCGCTTCGACTTCAACGGCATCGAGTCGCGCTTGCGTGCGGCCGCCGATGCTGGGGACCCGGCAAGTACCGCCGAACTAGCGCAGTTCGTGCGCGATCCAGCCAGGCGCGAGGCGTTGCTGGAGAACGCGATCAGCAAGAATTACGCGCCCGCGATGTATGCAGCCGCGAGCAGTCTGTTGATGGCCGTTCAACGCGGCGATACCACCGAGAACGTCAGCAAGATTCGCGACCTGCTCAAGGTCGCGGGCCGCTCCATGCCCAAAGCGAAACTGGATCTGGCGAACTGCATGTCGCTGGGCTGCGATGGGCATCCGGCCGATTCACGTACCGCGCTTGCCTTCGGTACCGATGCCGCACGCGATGGCGAGCCGACCGCTTTCCTGTCGATGGTGCGCATGCCCTGGGGCCGCCAGATGCCACGGGTGCAACTGCTGGCCTGGCAGTACTTCGGGGATCGACTCAATGAGGCCGGCTGCATGGGCGACGCGTACATCGTCACGTCGCTGGGCTTTGCGCAGAGCATCCCGATGCTGGAAAAAGGCCAGCCCGCTCAGGTGTTGGATGCCGCGGGCTCGCAAGCCGAAACGTTATGGAAAGATCACGGCGAGCGAGCGAAGAAGGAGAACGGCTGCCGCTGAGCTCGAAGCGGGTAGTCGCAGGGTCAGGCGGCGACGCGATCGACCAGCAGCACCGTGCCGTCCACGCCCGTAACGCGAGCCTTCGCACCCGGCGGCAGGTTGGGACCGCGAATGGGCCATTCGCGATTGCCCAGACGAATCCGGCCGGCGCCGTTCTGCAGTCCCTGCTCCAGGACCACCACCTGGCCGATGTGACTATGGCCGGAGCGATGGCTGGCGAGCGGGCTGTTCAATTCGCGCTGCCTCTGGACGTACTGACGCCAGAAGTACAGGCCGAACACCGTGCTGGCAAATAGAGCAAACCAGATCATGGACGTGCAAAGTTAACAAACGTGAATACAACGATACCAACAAGCCCTCGGGGAAACGACGAATGAGATCACAGGCTGCGCTGTGAACCTCGTTCCAAACATCGACCCGGAGCCACGGACTTTACGAAATGCAGGGCGGCGCCGCCACGCCCCTTCCGCAAGTTGTGAAACGACTTCGAATTCAGCGGAGAAAGCGCTCGAATCAGCTGGCGCGCTGTGAGGGAACACCCGGTCTGCGCTTCAGATGAACCAGCAAAAGTGAAATCGCCGCGGGCGTGACGCCGGGGATCCGCGCTGCACGACCGACCGTATCCGGCCTGGCTTCCTGCAGGCGCTGCCGCACTTCCATCGACAGGCCACGCACCTGCGCGTAGTCCATCTCGGGTAACGGCGTGTCTTCATGGCGCCGCTGACGTTCGATCTCGAGCTGCTGACGATCGATATAGCCGGTGTATTTGGCCTGCACTTCGACTTGCAGCTGCACCTGTTCGGCCAGCCGCTCGTCGACGTCGGCTGCGCGCATCCAGTCGGCCGAGCCGATCTGTTCGATCGACGCGAGCGAGGCGTACGAGACTTCCGGCCGGCGCAACAAGTCGAAGCCGTGAGCCTCGCGAGTCAACGTCGTACCGAGCAACTCAAGCGAACGCTCTTCGGTGAGGTGCTGCGGCCGAACGATTGCTTTGTCCAGGCGCAGCACCTCAGCATCGATCGCCGTGCGCTTCTCATTGAAGAATGCCCAACGCTCGTCGTTCACCAGCCCCAGTTCGCGACCTTTCGCGGTCAAGCGCAGATCGGCGTTGTCTTCCCGCAGCAGCAGTCGATACTCGGCGCGGCTCGTGAACATGCGATAGGGCTCGCTGGTGCCGCGAGTGATCAGGTCATCGACCAGCACGCCGATATAGGCTTCATCGCGCCGAGGCGTCCATGCTTCGCGCTCTTGTGTCAGCAACGCCGCATTCAGACCGGCGAGCAGGCCTTGCGCAGCGGCCTCTTCGTAACCTGTCGTGCCATTGATCTGGCCGGCGAAGAACAGGCCAGCGATGAACTTCGTTTCCAGGCTGTAACGCAGATCGCGCGGATCGAAATAGTCGTACTCGATCGCATAGCCCGGCCGCGTGATGTGCGCGTTCTCGAAACCTTTGATCGAGCGCACCAGCTCCAGCTGCACATCGAATGGCAGGCTGGTGGAGATGCCGTTCGGATAGATCTCGTGCGTCGTGAGCCCTTCGGGCTCGATGAAAATCTGGTGCGACGTCTTGTCGGCGAAGCGATGGATCTTGTCTTCCACCGACGGGCAATAGCGCGGCCCGACCCCTTCGATGACGCCGGTGTACATGGGGGAACGATCGCAACCGGCGCGAATGATGTCGTGCGTTCGCTCGTTGGTCGCGGTGATATGGCAATTCACCTGACGCGGATGGTCGCTGCGTCGGCCGAGATACGAAAATACAGGTGCCGGCTCGTCGCCCGGCTGCACCAGCAGACCTTCGTAATCGATCGTGCGTCCATCGATTCGCGGCGGCGTTCCCGTCTTCAAACGACCGACGCGGAAGGGCAGCGCGCGCAAGCGCTCAGCGAGACGATTCGATGGCGGATCGCCCGCACGACCCCCCTGGTAGTTGCTCAGGCCGACGTGAATCTTTCCTGCCAGGAACGTGCCCACCGTGAGCACCACGGCTCGGGCACGAAACTCGATGCCGGTCTGAGTCACCACTCCCCGAACGCACTCTTGCTCGACGATGAGGTCGGCGACTTCCTGCTGGAACAACGTCAGGTTCGGCTGGTTCTCCAGCGTCGAACGGATCGCCGCCTTGTAGAGCACACGATCGGCCTGAGCTCGGGTGGCGCGAACCGCCGGTCCCTTACTGGCATTCAGCGTGCGAAACTGAATGCCGCCGCGATCCGCGGCCTGCGCCATGGCGCCGCCGAGCGCATCGATTTCCTTGACCAGGTGGCCTTTGCCGATGCCGCCAATCGCCGGATTGCAGCTCATCTGACCCAGGGTCTCGATGCTCTGCGTGAGCAGCAGCGTGCGCACGCCCATCCGGGCCGAAGCCAGAGCAGCCTCGGTACCGGCGTGACCGCCGCCAACCACGATGACGTCGAAATCTTGAGGAAAACGCATGGGAATCGAAGGCGGCGTCCCGCCCGGCCCGTAACAGGGGCCGACATTCTAGTTCAGACGGCCCGCACATTTCCTGTGATCGAAAATGACCGAGCCCCGCACGCCCTTTGAAACGAGCGGTTTCTGCCGGGCTGAGCCTCGGTCGGCCCTCTAGTTCGTGGGATGTCTTACCCGCTTGAGCAGCGACAGGGCCATGCCGACCAGCAACGCGACGCCGACCACCAGCACCCCCCACAAAATCACTACTTTGACCGGTGTCTTCTTCGGCAGGGGTTTCAGGGCATCGGCGCCGCCCAGCTGCATGATCGGGTCGACGAATCCCTGTTCGATCATCCGCTCGCGGTCGGCCGCGCTCATGTTTGCCAGCAGCCCGTCGCAAGCGGCGGGCTGTGCCGGTTCCGCCCTGCGGCTGCCGAAAGCCACGGTGAACGGGCCAGGCCCCTGCGCGAGGAAGCGCAATCTGGCCGGTCGATAACCCAGTTCGAGCATGAGGTTCTGGTGCACCTGAGGATCCTTCAGGATCTGCATGCGCCAGTAGCGATCGCAGGCCGCTGGAAACTGTGCCGGCAGGCTTTCTCGCCGGACGGTATCCGAGACGATGACATAACTTTCACCCGTCCAACGCGTGCGCCAGGGTGACCGCTCGTCGGGCCGGCTCTGCAAACTGACGTTGACGGTGCTGTTCTGCTGCGGCAAACGGACGCGCGCATAGGTGACCGGCGCCAGGTGCTGAGCATCGAAATAGAGAACATCCGCTTCCTCGGAACTCACTTCAGTCGCGTTGAACCACAGCGGATCGATCTCTGCTCCCGCGGCGAGCTCTTCCGCTGTGACCTTATTGAGAATCAGCGGTGGACCCGCGTCGATTCGCTGCACGCGCAGATATTTGTATTCTCGATCGAACAGCCCGATGCGCTCGCGACGCAATTCCTGTTCACCCTGCTGTGCCAACAACAACGTGGTCGCGGGCACGACGGTGTCCCACCGATCCAGATCGTTGCTCGTCTCGATGCGCACCTTCACCTCGGAGGCGCCGTCAGGAGTGCGCCAATCGAAACGAATGGCTCGCAAAGGTTGCGTGCCACGCGCGTCGATGATGTGAATCAGGCCGCTCACGAGTTCGGGCGTGGTTGCCGCCGATTCCTCCACGTTAACTCGAGTGCCGGAGGGCGTCTCGACGGCGACGCGAGAGTTGTCTCTGTAGATTTGCTCCCGACCACGCAGCACGAATACTGGCAGCGCCTTCTCTGTCACTTCGGGCGCCAGGCTCGAAGGGGCAGCACAAAACGCGTGCGGCACCGGCATGCCATCGGCGTTGAAGACTCGCAGATCGCCCAGATCGGCGCGCGTCACAACTCGATACACATCATCGGGCAGCACGGTCTCGACCATCGGCTGTGCATACGGCGCGCGGACCGACATGCCGCTGGAGTAGTCGTTCTGGTTGAGCGGAGCAGCCCCGACGCTCGCTGCGAGCAGACAGCCCAATGAAAGGAATATCGAACGCAAGGTCATAGACGATTCCAGAGTCCCGTTGGACGAGCCCATCATTCCATCACCTGTTCGTTGACTTTGCGCGGCGGCAGAGGCGCGAGGTAGCCCGTGATCAGCAGCAGCGCGCCCACCGTGAGGAACGAGGTGATACGAGCGATCGTGCCAACATTGGACAGGTCGACCAGGAACAGTTTCGCAACCACGACGATCATCAACGCCGCACCGACGATCCAGACGTAACGCCAACGCTGGCGCGCGGCCAGCGTCATGGCGGTGAAGCCAAGCACGCCCCAGAAAATCGAGAGCGACGCCTGCACCAGCGTCGAATGCGTCATCCCATAGATCGTGATCGGCGCGCCGAAGTTGTGATGCAGAGTACGGATCAACGCCGCGTTCAACCAGATGAAGACCAGACCGGCGATAACCGCAATCAACGCGCGGAGATCGAATTGCCAGAAGATCGCGCGCTGCTCATCGCTGAGCGAGCTCCACCACATCGCAAGCGAGGAAAAACATAGAGCGACGCTGATATCCAGCGGGTTGAGCAGTGGCAGGTAGGGCAGCCACGTCGAATCCCCGGTGCTGCTCACATTGATAGCAAGGATCCAAAGGCATATTGCGACCACGGCTGGCATGGCGCCATAGATCCGATACGCCTGCTCGCGCACCGCCATCGGCCAATGCGGACGCAATCGCTGCCGGCCCAGCCAAGCCACCACCAGTGCAGGCACCACGCCCCAAGGCAACAACGCCCAGACGCCGGTCGTCAGCTCGTCAATCCGATAACTGGCCTCCCAGGCAACGACCAGCGTGAACACCCAAACCGCACCTGCATGGAGCCAGCCGAGCCCTTGCACATCGCGACTCTCACCGAGACGTAGCATCGCAAAGTGCGCTGCGAACAGCAGCAGCCAACCGACCGCGCCCCACCATGCGAATGGATGCCCGACATTCGTCGCCCCTGCCAATGTGAACAGGGCGGCAAGCGGCGGCAGCCAGGTCGCGATGAGCAGCGGCAGTCGCCATTCGCGCTTCAGACTCAGCCAAGCGAGCAGCCCAACCGTCAACGCGACGAAGCTCAATGCGGATCCGTAGGACGCATCGGACCAGTACGTTTCGATTTCGCGCAGTCCGCCCAGCAACCACCAACCAACACCCCAAAGCGTGAATACCGCGTCGGCGCCGCCTTCGTAACGCGCCTGTCGCCCTCTGTTTCGAAACAGCCAGTAACCGCTGCAAACACCGGAGACGCTGAGCATCACTGCGCCCAGCCACATACTGTTGAGAAGGGGAAGGTCGTCGGCATTTCGATAATGCATGCCGATCAGATAACCCATGCCCGCCGCGATCTGCAGCAATGCACCGAAGGCTCGCGCGAGCTTGCGTTCCTGACGCACACCGAGCCACAACAGGCCGGCGCCCTCGACTGCCCACATCGCAGCTGTCGTGCGCGTATCGAACGCTAGCGGAATGGCGAGGCTGGCGAAGATCACGCCCAGCGCCGCGAAGGCTTCAACCAACAATCGGAAGCTGTCACGCCGCGTTTGGTAGAGCACCCAGCCGAGCGCCAGGTAGAACGCGCCAAGCGCAAAAGCACTCCACGCCATCGCGTACTCGATCCGCGAGACCATCGAGGCGTGCAAAGCAAAGGCGACCACGGGCAAGCCAAACACCAGCGAACCGGATACGTAGCCTTTCAGATCGGGCGGCTGCCGCACACAATTCAAGATCGAGACGCCGACGTACATCAGGAAGAACAGGATCAGGAACGCATCGGCCGCGAACAGATCATCGCTTTGATAGCTGCTGACGCGCCACAGCCCGGTGATCGTGAACGTAAACAGGAAGCCCAGCACATTGAGCACTTTCCAGGTGCGAAACCACGCCACCGCAAACACGCCGACATTGAGGACGGCGTAGTAACTGAACAAAGCGATGTAGTTGCCGCTGCCAGTCGACACCATCACCGGTGCGAGAAAGCCGCCAGCGGTGCCGATGACTGCAAGCGATAGGGCGTTCTGACCGACGGCGAGAATGGCCGCGGCCAGGGCAATGACAACCAGCAGGCCAAACGCGAGCCCTGTAGGCAGCAAGTCGAAGCGAGTCGCCGCGAACACGGTTAGATACAAGCCCGCGATGCCGCCACCTTGCAGCACTTCGGAATAGACGGGGCGCTTCTCGCGCAGCCGCCAGCCAACGATCAGAAGTGCGAAGGCGCCCACTGCGATGCCGACGAAGCGCAGTTCGATCGGGAACAAGCTGTTCTCGGCCGCGTACTTCGCCAGGAAGGTCGCCCCGAAGAACAGAATGACGATTCCGATCCGCGCTAACGGATTGCCGCGCTTGAGCCAACTCATGAACTCGCCGAGCAATCGGTCGATAGCTGAGGGCTCTGGCGGCCGAGCAGGTCGTGAGGGCGCCGATCGCTCGCGAGGCTGCGCAGTCGAAGGCGTCGGCTGAACAATGCCAGTCGGCACAGCCGATGTAATTTGCTGTGGCGGGGCTTGCGCCGCAACGGCAGGCGAGGGTGCTGGTACAGGTTCCGGCGGCGGCGCCGTTTCAGCAGCTGTTTGTGAAGGACTAGGGCGCGGCTTCGGCTCGGATTGCACACTCACCCGCAGCGACTGCAGCTGCTCGTCCAATGACTGTACGCGGCCACGCAGATGAAAGATCTGGGCCAGCAATGCACCGAGCAGCGCGCCGAACCAGAAGTTCTCGAGATCCGACGTCATCGACACGCCCGCCACGCCGAACAGCAGCGCCAGGCCTATCGTCATTCCCTTGGAGGATGTTTGTTTTTCGGGCATGCCCGCACCGCATCTGTGCCGGGCCGCGTCCCGGCGCGCGCATCTTGCTGGAGAGCCGGCTGAAGCGCAAACGACCAACACTCACTTGGTGAGTGTTCGCTGGCTCCTGCTACCGGTCGTCTTATGCTGAATCCTGAGCAGCGCCAGGGCGGCCTGCTCCATCCGGTGCGGCGACATCGACTTGTGTGGCACTCGCTTCTCGACGATGCCGGCCTTCCAGGCATCGAACACGACCGGATTGATATATGACTTACGACAAACCGCCGGCGTGTTCCCCAACGCCTCGGCCACGCTGCGAGCCGTGGCGGCAACGCAGCCGTTGAAAGCACGTTGACTCATCGGATCCTGGCGCGCCTGGCAGGCAAGGAACGCGATGGCTCTGACCGTCCCTCCCCAGGTGCGGAAATCCTTGGCGGTGAAATCGTTGTCCCCGCCCATGGCTTCACGCAGGTACTCGTTGACCATGCCCGAATCCACCGGCTGGCGCTTACCCTCGTCGTCGACGTATTGGAACAGCGCCTGCCCGGGCAACTGCTGGATATGTTTGATCAAGCGACCGAGCCTGCGATCGTCCAGCACCACTTCATGCGGGCGACCACTCTTGCCGCGGAAGTTGAAAGACGCCCGCCCGTCTCTCAAGAACTTCACATGTTTGTTTCTGAGCGTGGTCAGTCCATAGGACCGGTTGGTGCGCGCGTACTCTTCGTTGCCGACCCGGATCAATGTTTCTTCGAGCAGGGTGACGATGACCGCCAGCACTTTGTTCTTTGGCAGGCCGGGCAAGGCCAGGTCCTGCTTGAGCCTGCGCCGCAGCTTGGGCAGCTGTGCGCCGAACTCGATCATCTTGGAGAACTTGCCGTTGTCGCGCGTTGTTCGCCACTGGCTGTGATAACGATACTGCTTGCGCCGGCGTGCATCACGCCCGGTGGCCTGCAGATGACCGCGCTCTTTGGTACAGATCCAGACTTCGGTGTACGCCGGCGGGATGGCCAGCTTGCGAATACGCGCCAGTACGCGCTCTTCGGTGATGCGCTTGTGGTCGGGCCCTACATAGTAGAAGCCCTGGCCGCGCTTGTGACGCTCGATACCCGGCTCGGCGTCGGAGACATAGATCAATCCATTGGCGCGTGCATGCTCATGAGCCTGCACAACCGATTCGGGAAGATCTGGCGGCAGGTCGCGCATGGCCGGATATCAGCAATGGCTCACGAGGGGCTGTCGGCTTGCCCTCGATGCAGCAGGCCCCAGCCGATCAAGGCCACGCCGATCAGCAGCAGCGCGTGCACGGCGAATACGGCCAGCTTGATGCCGAGCCAGAGAACGCCCCACGCCACGACCAATGCTATTCCCAACCACACCAATGGCTTCATGATCCCGCCTCTCGTGCCCGATGCAGGGCTGCCGTGGCACAACGTCCGGAATAAGTCTTGGTTCCGGCGCGGCACGAGTTGGAGCGTGGCGCCAAATCCTGCCGATCGTCGCATGACGACGGCAAGCAGGCGGGTCTGTCGTTATATACAGTTTTGCGCCATCATAGCCGGCGATGAGTATCGCAGTCAGCACCGCCCCCGAATCCGCATCCCCCTTTGGAGAAACCCTGAACGCCGCGCAACGGCGGGCAGCTCTCTACGGCTCGCGTTCGGCCGAAGGATTCAGCGCCGGTCCGTTACTGATCATCGCGGGCGCAGGTACGGGCAAAACCAACACGCTTGCCCACCGAGTCGCGCACTTGCTGCTCGAAGGCGTGGCGCCCGAGCGCATTCTTTTGCTGACCTTTACGCGCCGAGCCGCTCAGGAAATGCTCCGGCGTGCGGAGCGGATCGCCACACATGCACTGGCGAACTCGCCACGAGCCGGATCGATTCACGTCAATGCCGCTCGCCTGCTCTGGTCGGGTACGTTTCATTCGATCGGCAATCGTCTGATTCGCGAGTACGCGCATGTCGTTGGACTCGAGCCTTCGTTCTCCGTGATGGATCGAGGCGACGCGTCCGATCTGCTGGATGTGGTCCGCCAGGAGCTGGGGTTCTCCAAGAAAGAGAAGCGCTTTCCGCGCAAGGACACCTGCCTTGCGATCTACTCGCACAAGGTGAACAGCCGCGCCCCGCTCGCGCAGACCCTGCAGGACGCGTTTCCCTGGTGTGCCGAGTGGGCGGACGATCTCTCGAAGTTGTTCCGTCGTTATGTGGAGCTCAAGCACTCTCAGCAACTCCTCGATTACGACGATTTGCTGCTCTACTGGCATCTGCTGGTTCAGGAGCCGGAGCTTGCACAGGCCATCGGCGCGCGCTTCTCGCATGTGCTGATCGATGAGTATCAGGACACCAACACGTTGCAGGCTGAGATCGTGATGGCCATGAAGCCGCACGGCGCCGGCGTCTGTGTGGTGGGTGACGACGCTCAAGCCATCTATTCCTTTCGAGCGGCGAGCATCGAGAACATCCTGCAGTTTCCTGCCCGCTTCACGCCGAATGCAGAGATCGTCAAGCTGGAGCAGAACTACCGCTCCGTGCAGCCCATCCTCGATGCCGCCAACAAGTTGATGGGCGATAGCCCCCGGCAGTATCAGAAAGAGCTGCGCTCGGAGCGTGCCTCGTCACGCCGTCCTTTTTACGTCTCGGTTCAGGACGACAAGGCGCAGGCGCTCTATGTCGTCGAGCAGATCCTGGCCACGCGCGAACAGGGCGTCGCGCTGCGCCGGCAAGCGGTGTTGATGCGCAATTCACATCACGGCGACATGCTCGAGCTGGAGCTGATCCGGCGCAATATTCCTTACACCAAGTACGGTGGACTGAAGTTTCTCGAAGCCGCGCACGTCAAAGATGTCCTGGCGCTGCTTCGCTGGGCCGACAATCCGCGCAACCGGATCGCCGGCTTTCGCGTGCTGCAACTGTTGACTGGCGTCGGGCCTGCAGTGGCGGACCGGTGTCTGAAGGTGTTCGAGGCGAGCGGCTACGCGTGGCCGACACTAGCCTCGTATCGCATGCCTGCGGCGGCCGAGCGGGACTGGGCAGGCCTGGTGGAGTTGGTGAATGATCTCACCCAGGCGCGCGAATGGATCGGCCAGCTCGGCCGACTTCGCAAATGGTACGAGCCGCAACTGGAACGCATCTACGACGCAGCCCGCGTGCGCATGGGCGATATCGAACAGCTGGAACGGCTGGCGGGCCAGTACGCCTCACGCGAGCAGTTCATCACCGAGCTGACGCTGGATCCGCCGCAGGTTACCAGCGATCTCGCGGGCGATCCGGCACGCGACGAGGATTATCTGATCCTCTCGACCATTCATTCGGCGAAAGGCCAGGAGTGGGACTCGGTGTATGTGTTGAACGTGGCCGACGGCAACTTCCCGAACGAGCACGCCACCGGCCGCCCCGATCTGATCGAAGAGGAGCGACGCCTGTTGTACGTCGCCATGACGCGGGCCAAGCACGACCTGCACCTGGTGGCGCCGCTCAGGTACTACATCACTCAGCAAAGCCGCACCGGCGACTCTCATGTTTATGGCGCGCGCAGCCGCTTCATGACCGATCAGCTCATGCAATGTTTCGAGCAGCGAGCTTGGCCGGCCACACCGCAAACGCCGGGTAAAGAAGCGTCTGAGACCAAAGTACGAATTGACGCAGCCGCAGCGCTACGCGCAATGTGGGACTGACCTCTTTCCATAACAACTCAGTTCGGTCCACTCAACATGGCGAAGCGCACGACCCGCGCAGCGGCTGGCAGCAAGCGCGCGAAAACCAGAACCTTCGACGTCCGCCGGGACACCCTCGACTTCCGCGACAAGATGTACGTTCCGACGCTGGTCGAAGTGCCCACCGAGCGCGAGCTGGCGAGCTACCGCGAGCTGCGCATCCCGATCTTGAATCAGGGCTCCGAAGGCGCATGCACGGGCTATGGGCTGGCAACAGTAGTGAACTACTTGTTGACCACACGCAAAGTCGTGAGCGACTGCAATCCCGTCAGTCCACGCATGCTGTACGAACTGGCGAAGCGCTACGACGAATGGCCGGGCGAAGGTTACTCAGGCTCGAGCGCGCGCGGCGCGATGAAAGGCTGGCACAAGCATGGCGTGTGCTCCGAAACGCTGTGGCCCTCTCGAGCCACCAAGAGCAACAAGGGACAGTTGCTGACCGGGCTCAATGACGCGCGCACTGCCGATGCTCTGCGCCGTCCGCTCGGCGCCTACTATCGCGTGAATCACAAAGACCTGGTCGCCATGCATTCGGCGATCGCCGAAGTGGGCGTGCTGTTCGCCACGTCGAACGTGCATCAAGGCTGGAGCGAGCCGGGCGAAGACGGGTTGATCGAGTTCTCCGACACGCAGCTGGGCGCCCACGCCTTCGCCATCGTGGGCTATGACAGGCGCGGCTTCTGGATCCAGAACTCCTGGGGCGAAGAGTGGGGCTACCAGGGCTTTGCGTGCATCAGCTATGACGACTGGCTGCAGAACGCCACGGACGTATGGGTCGCCCGTCTCGGTGTGCCTATCGAGCTGAAGAAGAGCAGCTCGACTGCGGTCGCGCACTCGGCTTCGGCGGGCCAAACGGCGGCGTACTCCTATCCCGATCTGCGGCCTCACATCGTTAGCCTTGGCAACAATGGCGAGTTCAAGGCCGGCGGCAACTATGGCACCTCGCCCGAAGAAGTCGCGCAGCTGTTCAAGAACGAGCTGCCCAACGCCATCGAAACCGCAGGCTACAAGCACATCATGCTTTACGCGCACGGTGGGTTGGTGAGCGAGAACTCGGCGGTGCAGCGGCTCGCGGATTACCGCTCGACCATGCTCTCATCGGGAATCTATCCCTTCACCTTCATCTGGCACAGCGATTACTGGACCACGGTGAAGAACGTGCTCGACGACGCGTTCAGTCGTCGCCGGCCCGAAGGCGTGCTGGATGCGGCCAAGGATTTCATGCTCGATCGGCTCGATGACGCGCTCGAGCCACTGGCACGCGTGCTTTCCGGCAAAGCTGCATGGGATGAGATGAAAGAGAACGCACTCGGGGCGACACAGAACACGAAGGGCGGCGCTCGTGCCGTGGTTGGGCATCTGAAGCGGTTGCTCGACAAGCTGCCTGCCCAGCAGGCACCCAAGATCCATCTGGTCGGTCACAGTGCCGGCAGCATCTTCCACGCGCCTTTTGTCACCGCGCTCAACGATGCCGGCATCGACATCGAATCGGTCACGCTCTGGGCGCCGGCCTGCACGGTCGAACTGTTCAAGCAGCACTATCTGCCGGCGATCAGGAAGAAGCGCATCAAACGGTTCGCGCTGTTTGCGCTGTCCGATAAGTCCGAGCAGGACGACAACTGCGCCAACATCTATCACAAGTCCCTGCTGTATCTGGTCTCCCACGCGTTCGAGGACAAGGCCCGTATTCCGTTGTTCCGCGACGGCGTTCCCATCCTGGGGATGGAAAAGTATTTGCGTAAGGATGCGGAGCTCACGGCGTTGTTCAAAGGTGAGAACGCCAACCTGATCATTTCACCGAACACCAAGCCGCTGAACTCCATCGATGCGTCGACATCGCTGCATCACGGAGATTTCGACGACGACGCGGCGACCGTGCGGGCGACCTTGCGCAGAATCCTGGGCGATGGGCTGGGCAAGAGCGAAGTCATCAGCTTTCAACGTTCGGCTTCGTCGCTGCGCGAACGTCGAGTTCGAGCCGACAAGGCTGCGGGGTTCTGAGCCTCGCATCGCCGCGGCAACCGCAACGAGAATCGAATGGGCGAGCGCTCGCACTGCATGCGATCCGCGGGCGGGAATTTCATCGTCGTCCGTTCGCCGGGAGTGTCCGACGGTCGATTCACGATCAGATAGGTGCCGGCAGTCAGTCGCGTCGTTGCGATTCTGCCGGCGGCGAGTTCCAGCACCCGCGCTGTACCCTCCGGTCCGATCACGATACGCCAAGGCGCCACGTTCTCTGCCAGCCCCAGAACGCGCATCTGACGGCTGAGGAACACGACGTCGATACTGAATCGCATGCCGAGCGTGTGAATGCTGCCGCCGGGCATGAAAAGCAGACCTTCCTGCTCGGGCAGGCTTCGACGACGTAGCAAGCCGACACAACGCGAGCGGAACGAACAGGCCATGTGCACACGACGCGCGATGCATCGCCCATCGGCGGTGCGCAGTTCGAGAGGTCTCATGGTGCTTCCTTGCACTTCGAAGTCAGAACAGATTGAACGCGCCCGCCTCCAGCAACTGAATCACTATCGGAAAGCCGATGATGATGAAAGTCGTTGGAAACAATAGCGCGATCAGTGGGAACAGCATCTTTACCGGCGCCTGGTTCGCCAGCTTCTCGGCGCGCAGGAATCGTTCCTGTCGTCGTTGGCGTGCCTGATCGGCCAGTACGTCGCCGAGCGAACCCCCGGTCTGCTCGGCTTGAGAAACCGCAGCGGCGAAGTTCGTAACCGCTGGCAGCATGATTCGCTCCGCCAGTCTGTCTAGCGCAGCCCGGCGCGACAATCCGGCGCGGGATTCACGCAAGTAGCGGGAGAACTCTTGCCTTACCGGTCCCTCACGAAGCGAGCCGACGGCCTGTTCCGAGGCCGCAATGAAGTTCAAACCGGCCTTCATCGCGAGGACCAGCACGTCGAGAAAGAAAGGGAATTCCTTCTCGAACTGCAACTGACGACGTCTGGTGACTTCGCGCAGCCTTAGGTCGGGATATAGAAACGACAGTGGGACGAGGGCGACCGCGATCGTCACGTGGAGCGGATCTCGAAGGTTGAATCCTAGGATGGCCGCGATGGCGCCGACCGCACCCAGAACACCCACCATACGTCGAATGATGAGAAATTCCGCAGGACTGATCAGATAGGACGCACCCGCCGCATCGAGCTGTGCTTGCAGTACTTCACGCCGTTGCGAAGTGAGCGAGGCGTCGACGGCTTCGCTGTACCAGCTCATGGCGGGTCGAAGCACTTTCAGGAACCATGGCAGCCGATCGCGCCACGCTTCATCACGCGTTGAAGTTGGGTCGATGCGGGTGCGCAAGGCGAGCGGAAGGAGTAACACCAGGCAGCCGCTCAGCCCCGCCAATGTCATTGCCATCGCCAGATAGAAACTCATGATGTAGCACTACACGTCGATTCGCACGATCTTGCGAATCATCCACGCTGCCAGCGCCATCATCGCCGCGACGACCGACAGCACGACCCAGCCATACCACTGCGTGAATAGCAGACTCATGCGCGCAGGCTGCTGCTGATACAACACGAGGCCAATAAAGATGGGCAACAGTCCGACCACCCATCCTTGCGCCCGCCCCATGGAGGTCAGCGCGTCGATCTTGCCCTCCATGTGCGCCTTCTCTTGCAGGGTTCGGGCGAGCGATTCCAGTGTGTCAGCGAGGTTGCCGCCGACGCGGCGCGAGACATTCATCGCTGTGTTCATCAGGTCCAACTCAGTTGCCCCGACACGCCGGCGCAGATCGTCGAGCGAGTCCGCCAGCGGTCGACCTACTCGATGTTCGGCGAGGACGATGCTGAATTCCTGACTCAGCGGCGCCGGTTGGCGGCTGGCCATGAGCTCCAGACCACGCGCGAGATTGGAGCCTGCTCGCAGTGCCGAGCTCAGCGCGAGTAGTGCGTCGGGGAGTTGATAGACGAAGCGCTTGCGCCGCTGTGTCGAGATCCGCCTCGCGATCAGCCACGGGCCAATGAGGCTTGCAATGGTTGCGCCGACCAGACCGACCGGTCCTGCAATCGCGTATGCGAGTGAGCCAGTAGCAACCGTCATTGATAGACTGATCGCGAACAACCAACGCGGATTCGTGAGCACGAAGCTCTGCTTCAAGGTCGCTCCGATGCCTGAGATGAACGAGCGGCGGTAGCTGAGCACGACTCTGAGAAACAGTGCTGCCACCAGCAGTGCAGCGATGGCCGCACAGAAGATTGGCACCCAAGGTGAGTTGACTAGTGATTCCATGCTGGTGCGATCCCATCAATTGGCGCGTTCCGCTACGTCGGAGAAGATGCTTCGATCCAAACGCACACCTGCCTCGTCCAGGGCTTCGTAGAACGCCGGCGCCTGGCCGCATCCTTGAAAGGTTCCGAGCACGGCGCCGCGCGGTCCGATGCCCTTCTGACGAAAGTGGAACAACGGCTGCGTGAGGATCACATCGCCTTCGAGCCCTTCAACAGCCACGATCGCTGTCACGCGCCGGCGGCCGTCGCTGAACCTCGATAGCTGCACGATGATGTCGACCGCCGAAGCGATCTGCTCTCTGATTGCGCGTATCGGAAGCTCCATGCCGGCCATGAGCACCATCACTTCCAGGCGCGAGAGCAGGTCTCGCGGTGAGTTGGCGTGTCCTGTGGTGAGCGAACCATCATGGCCCGTGTTCATGGCCTGAAGCATGTCGAGCGCCTCTCCGCCGCGGCACTCGCCGACGATGATCCGATCGGGACGCATACGGAGCGCGTTACGCACCAGATCTCGAATCGTGACTTCACCGCGACCTTCGACGTTCGCCGGCCTCGCTTCGAGCGATAGCACATGCGGTTGCGCGAGCCGTAACTCAGCTGCGTCTTCGATGGTGACGATGCGTTCGTTGCTGGCAATGTGTTCCGATAGCGCGTTCAGAAACGTCGTCTTGCCCGTCCCCGTGCCGCCCGAGACGATGATGTTCTTCCGATACTGCACACAGATATTGAGAAACTCGGCCATTGCCGCGGTCAGTGCACCGATGTCCACCAGCTTCAACATCGAGTAGCGCTGCCCGGCGAAGCGACGGATGGTCAGAATCGGGCCGATCAGCGACAACGGCGGGATGATCGCGTTCACTCGCGACCCGTCGGGTAGACGTCCATCGACCATCGGCACGCCTTCGTCGATGCGGCGGCCAAGCGGCGCGACGATGCGCTCGATCACGCGCATCAGCGATTCAGCACTGATGAAGCGAGCCGGCACTGCGGACAGCAATCCATCGCGCTCCACGTAGATCCTGTTGGGGCCGTTCACCATGACTTCGCTGATCGAGTCGTCGTGCAGGTAGGGCTCGATGGGGCCGTAGCCCATGATCTCCGCCGTCATCTCCTGCACGAAGCTGTTGAGGTCGATGCTCGAGGGCAGACGGATCGCGCCTGAAGCGAGGATGGTTTCGATCGCCTGTTTCGCTTCCGAGCGCAGATCCGTGCCCGCCAGCGTGTTCAACGCCGTGCGGCGGAACAGATCCAACTCGCGTAGGACCAGCGGCTGCAGTTGTTCCTTCAGGGCGGCTGACAACTCGGCATACGGCGTGCTCATCGTGCGTTCCTTCGCAGCGGCTGCGTCAATCGAGATAGCGGAGATGTGTCCAGGAACGTCGGATGTGCTCGGCGACGTGCGTCAGCTTCCCCCGCAGAGTCACGACTTGCATCACGACCATGGGTTTGCCTTCGCGGTGGCCGCAGAAGACTCGGACATCGACGGGGATGTTCTGTGGCCGCGCTTGAAAGGTGGCTTCGTATCCTTGGAGATCGCCGTATTTCGCCATTGCGATCTGTTCCGGCGGATGTGTTCGGTAGCGAATCGCTATCTGATGCAGCACTCCATGTGCAGCCGATTCGAGCTCGTGCGGCTCGAACTTCAGCGCCGGCGCGATGGTCCAGCTCATGTGAGTTGGCGGGTAGGTGAGCGCCGGCGTCTCGGCAGTGAACGTCGTTGAGTTCGGACTCTGCTTCAAGCGGGTTTCCCACTCCGGGTCCTGCTCGGTCCAGACCTCGAGCTGCATTTCGGGAAGGCGATGAATGATCATGGGGCGGCCGGCTCGGGTTGCTGCGATGACATCGATCGAGTTGATTGCGCATAGTCCTGCGATGAGCAGCGCTACGAATTTCATGGCGCGCCCCCGGCGATGAGACCGATCAGGAAGATCGTTGTCGTTGCGATCAGGCCGCTCCAGTGATGGGTTCGCTTGAACGCGTCACGCCAGTTCAGGCGTGAGAGCATTAGAAACATCACCAGCCAGATAAGGGCGTACGAGAGCAGGAAGCGACCGAAGAGGTTGCCGAGCAGGTAGGTGGTCATGCGAGAAGCCTCGCGGTGGTAAAGCCAGCTTTGCGAGTGCCTTTCGCACGCACGTGCGTTTGCTTGCAGGGAGCCTTGCTCCTTTTGAGATGATCGCTTCGTTGACAGTCGTAACTTGCGCGATCGCGGCGGCCTGCTATGCAGTGGCGCGCCCTGGCGGGTCTGGGAGCTGCGTTGAATCGTCGATGGCTTCGCGGTTTCATTGGCGTCCTTGCCGGTTCGAGTTTGATCCTGGAGCGGTATCAGCGATTGAGTGCTTCTTGCAGAGGCGTGTAGATCACTCTCAGTTGCCGATCGGTGATGTCGGTGTAGTCCGCCAGTAACTGGCGCACCTGGTGGGCGGGCTCTTCCAGGCCGATGTGCCATTCAATCGGCACACCTCCCGCTTTCGCTGCCGCTCGCACCTGGCGCTTCGCCTCGTTCAACACCGGGCCGTCCCAGCCGCGCAGGCCCCATTCCTTCTTGTGCCTTTTCAGACGGCGGAACAGTTTGGCGTAGAGCAGCACCTTGCGGTCGGGGTCGTAGCCGTCGAAGTTGATGCAATGAACGGTGTACTTCCGATTCGCCGGAGCGCCGCTTATGAACTGCTCGTAGATCGTTTCCTCTTCGTCCGGCGGCCAGCCTTCGATCGCATACGTCGCGTCGTTCACCAGCCCGAACTCGTCCAACACATCCCTCACGCGTTTGCCCGCGGCCACGTCGGCCGGGTTGTTGGCATCGGGCATGTGAGGGGTTGTTTCAATGAGAATGCCGTTGGCAAAGGGTTCGTGGCGGATGTCGGGAGGGAGGCATTGGCCGAGGTGAGGGAAGGGGAGGTAGAAGAGCCATTGGCCGGCGTAGGAGGGTTGATTGCCGGATCTGACTGCGTCCCTGTACTGCGTGAGGTACACACCGCCGAAGCTGCAGAACCAGAGACTTGCTAGTAGCTCGAACATAGTTGCTATGCCTTCGCGACTGTGCATATGCGAATCATCATTGCTAGGCAGCTTCAACTTGAAGCCACCACTTGACTCCACACCAGCTGCACCGCCGCGAAGACTAAGCTCTATACCTCCCATCTCGGGAGATACCACCGAGCCTGCTGCTTCGCCGGCTGTACAGAAAGTTGCAGAGAATCCGATTCGGTTTAGAGATTGCGCCTTCAACTGCCCATTGGGTTCAGTCTCTAGAAAGTCTTCCGCCTTCCCAACAGAACAAACAACTTCTTGGATATAGTCATCGAGGCGCGCTAGACCTGTTGGAATAGCAATCGCGGTATCGCTTCCCACAATAGCCAGGTGTCGAAACGAAGCATCTGTCGTTCGCAGAGCAGTTAATAGCGTTCGAGTGCGTTCCTTGAAGCAACCGAGGGTATCTGGTCGACCAAATCGGGAAATTCCCCATATCGAAACTTGATCCATGACGAACCTCAATCGAGTTGATCAACGATGTCTGAAACAGGCGTATAGATAACGAGAATCCTGGCTCTGTCAGTGGACTCATCGATCCCCTCATCCAAGATCGATGAGATTCTAAGTGCCATCTCTTCATCGACGACACGCCACTCGACTAGAGTCCCAGTTCCTCGTACGGCATCGAGCTGGCGATGTGCCTCATTGATCAGCTGGTTGGCCAGTGCTTGCTTCAACGGCTCATACCGACACCTGTCCCCCAACGGACACTCCTGTGTCCAATGTTTCGCATCTAACAACACGTCGCGGTTCGCGTCATAGCCATCGAAGTTCACTCCGTTGACATTGTACTCAACACCGCGGGGAGCGCCGGTGATGCGTTGCTGGTAGCGGTAGGCGTCGGTGTCGGGGCGGGAGATGGAGGACCAGGTGCCGGGGCCGCCGTCGGTGGCGCCGAGGGTGAAGTTGCTTGGGCTGCGGGGGACGGGATAGCGGACTCGGAGCGTGCAGGTGGCGTTGTGTGCCCAGACGCCCTCGTCGCCGACGAAGTAACTCGCATCCTCCGCGACGGTGAAGTTGAAAACCTGTAGCGGCGCATCGACGCGGCGGTTCTCGAGAACCAGCGTGTCGCCGTGAGCCGTAGCGAGCGGTGCGCCGATCTCGATGTCGCGAACGGCAGTCCAGCCGCGGCCCTGCACCCAGAAAGGATGCTCTTCCGTAACCGCGAGCCGCGAAGCCTCCGTCTCGACGACGTGATATGCCGCCGCGCTTCGTTCGAAAACATGCGTAACGAGACGAGACCGATCGGTGTAGTCACGCTCGCTGCGAGCATCCACCCACTCGCCAGGCGCGAGCGATTGAATAGGAACATCGCGACCGTCACTCCACACCGAAGTGTCAGCGGCAAAGCTCGCGCAGCCGAGCTCACGTTTGGTCGCATCCGCCGCCGCGCGCAGCCCGGCACGACCGAAATGGGCGAGCTTGCCCGCAAGCTTGAGCATGAACGCCGGGCTGACGTAGCTGCCCAGCACGCGGCCGCGGTCGAACGCATCGCATTCGACGAGCTGACTGAGGTCATGACCCAGCGCTGCGCCGATCGTGCCCGCCGTGCCGACGGGGTCCTCCAGGAAGGAGATCGCCAGCTCATAGATGCCGCGGGCCGTTTCGATCGGATCGGTGATCGCAGCGATGAGGTCGCCAATCTGATCGCGCAGTCCTTCCCAAAACCCGCGGACGAATTCGTAGGCATCGGCGGCGAGGCTGCGGAGCTCATCCCAGATGCGGCCGAGAGCGCTTCGATCTTCAACAACGGGCGGTGCATCGATCGCGGGCGGCGTGCAGAGCGGTGGTTGATTGCCAGCGTCTGAACCGCCGGCGCTCTCATCGTCGTCCAAAGCATCGTCGGCATCCGGAGGCGGCGGCGGCAGCGCCTCTCCTTCGCCGAAGCCAAAGAACCCGTCGCCGAGTGAGCTGCCAGGATCCGCGGATCCTTCCGAGCTATCTGTTTCGCCCGCCGCTACTTCATCATCGTCACGACTTCCACCGCTGCCCGGCTCGCCGACACCCGCAGCGAATCGTTCAACTTCCGGAAGATCTGCACGAGAGACCAGCAGCTCGCTAGAGCGCAGCGGGCTCTGCATGCGCACAGTGGCCGTTGACGTGATTGGCAACCGAACACGACGCAGCAGTTGCTGATGAAACGCATCGCCATCGCGCGTCAACGCAAGCAAGCGCGCAATGAAGCCGTCGACGAGCGGAACCTTCAGCTCGTATCCATACGTGACCTCGACGCGCAGCAGATTCGCGTCTTGAATGTTGAGTCCGCCGCTCGCGCCCGGCTGCGTATCGCGAACGTGGAGCCGATCGTTTGGCAGCTCACGAACGCCACCCACCTCGACTGCGAAATCCTCGAACGCCTCGCGCGTCGGATTGAGGATGCGAATGCGCGCATCGGTAAGGAGCTCGCCTTCGAGTCGAGTAACGGCTTCGGCGACGCCTTGTAACGACGCGTCGGGTGAAGTGAGCGGCGCCAGCCCCTGGGCAAGGCCGCGTCGAATGGAGGCGGGTGCTGCATTGGCGACCGCACCGGAGCGCGCCGCTTGCAGAGCCGCATGATTCAGTGTCGCCTTCGCCTGATAGACGAAGCCGAACTGAATCGCTGCGAGAATGACGACGAGCAGTATCGGTAGCGCAATCGTCGCTTCGACGATCGCAGCGCCTCGCTGCCGACGCCCCCGGTTCTTGGTCACATCCATGTGACGCTCACACATCCTTGTGCTCGTTGATCCGCTAGTCGTTCAACCGCGGCTTGAGTGCTTCGTCCGATTCCCGCTTGAGCCGATCGAAACGTTGCACTCCTTCGGCAACTGCAGTCGAGTCGGCGCCGATGATCTCCGGCGTGACCAGCACGACGAGCTCCGTCTCGCCTCGGCGAAACTGCCGCGACTTGAACAGCTCGCCGATCACAGGCAGCGAACCGAGCGCGGGAACTTTGGTGACATTCTTCGCGTCGTCGGCACTGAACAGTCCCGCCACGACCATCGGCTCGCCAGATTGCACATTCATTTCAGTATTGGTCTTGCGAGTGGCAAAGCCCGGAATGCCGAGAACCGAGTTGGCTTTGTCTACACTGCTGACCTCGACGCCTACCTTGGTTCGAATCAATCCCGCACCGTTGGCGCGCGGTTCGACATTGAGCAGGATGCCGAACTGCTTGAACACCACATTGAGCGCGCCATCCTGGTTCTGAACGGGAATCGGCACTTCACCACCAACGACGAAGTCCGCTTGCCCGCCACTGATACAAGTCAGCGTCGGCTCGGCGAGGAGTCGAGCGTCGCCGCGACTCATGAGCAGATGGATGATCGAGTCGAGGCTCGAATTCATCTCGAGTCCGTCATCGGTGCTGAACACCGGACCGGCAGCGACATCGGCCCAATCGATCCCGATATCGCGCAGCGCCGATTTGCGAACTTCGATGAGCCTGGCCTTGATGAGGATCGTCGTTTCGGCCGCCAGAGTCGGCATCGGTGTCACGATCGGATCGACGATGCCGAGCACCTGCACGAGATAAGCGACGCTCGATCCGTCACGAGACCAGATGCGCAGATCGGTCGTGCCCGCTTTGCGTCCCAACACGAGGATCTCCTGAGTATCGTCGAGCACTTTGATATCGATCGTCGCACCGTCACCCGCCGACACGCGTTTCGCGCCCGGTGAGCGAATCAGCAGACTTTGGCCGACCGGCACCGAAAGAACGGCAACGGGTGCCTGCTGAAGTGCTTCGGTCGTGGGAGTGCCGAGCATCAGCGCGCTCATCACCCAAGCGCCCATGGAGAGACCGACGCTCATGGCTCACACCCCGCCGAGAATCACTTGCACACGTAGCCGCGGTCGCGTCGAGGCGGCGGGCATGTCGCCTCTCAACAAGCTGGCCTTCGTAACGCGCGCGATGCGCGTGATCGAATGATCATTCGTCTGCCGAAGCGCCACCGTGATTTTCCCCGCCTCCTGCGCGAGTGTGATCTTGGCGGCATCTGCCGGACTCACGACCACCGTGATGGTTCGAAACGCACTTGACTGCAAACGATCCGGCAGCGAATGTTCGTTGGCTTGCGTTCGGATGCCGGTGGCAATGACGGGTACCGCGAACAGCAGCGGCAACGTGACACTGTCGTTCGCAGCCGCCGTCGTGAAGAGCAGGTCGATGCGGTCCCCTGGTGCAAGCATGCCGGCAATGGAAGCTTCTTCATCGACTGGGAAAGTCAGAGCGCGCATTCCATCGGGCAACTGTGCTGCAAATCCTGCGCCTTGAGCGAGATGCGAGGTGAGAATCGTCTCGCCACTGCGAATCGGTCGTGACAGCACTCGCCCGGCGATTTCGCTCCATTGATCCGAGCGCACCGAATCCGCGTGCAGGAAAGTACTCGGGACTTCGCGAATCGCGACCGTTTGAGCCGAGAGCACCGAGCCAGGCGGCAAGTCCGTCTTGGCCACGACGACGTTTATCAGCCGATACTGCCTTTGAAGCTGCTCGCGCTCCGCCCGAACTTCATTGCTGATGTAGCCCTTGACGAAGTACGCAGCGCCGCCTCCCGCGGCGAGCGCGCCACCCAGCATGATCGTGGTGATCCAGATGCCTTTCATTGCTCGTTCCTTGAGCGTCGACTGTCAGAATGGAATCGTGAGGGCCCAGGAGAATTCATCGTGGTGCTCGGCCAGCAACTGCAACGCAGCCTGAGCGCCTCGCCACACCACCATGAGCCCGGCGAGAATGGCGAGATATTCCGCTGTGCCCCAGCCGCGTTGGCGACGACGTTTCATGACTTCTTCCAGGTGACGACGATTGCGGTGGTCGAAGGGCGCGCCGTGTCGGGGATGATGACGACGAGTGCCTGCTCTGCCTGGCGCTGAGCTTCGAGCACGAAACCTCGATAGCTCTCTCGCGCCGGCCGTGTGTCGATGACATTCCAGCCTTGGGTAATCAGCAGTTGCGAGAAGGCCTGCGCTTCAGTGA
>Ga0182742_1000233_pt1 | contig 104799 bp, 105 predicted proteins | sample eDN5th37CBELigMG_FD_128880 | JGI IMG/M metagenome (GOLD analysis project Ga0182742, IMG submission 128880) | Enriched Miracle-Growth compost microbial communities from Emeryville, California, USA - eDNA 5th pass 37_C BE-Lig MG (version 2)... ...
ACAGCGCCCAGGTGGCGGAATTGGTAGACGCGCATGGTTCAGGTCCATGTGCCGCAAGGTGTGGAGGTTCGAGTCCTCTCCTGGGCACCAATTATTACATCACGAGGTACCTGCGTGATGCGCCAAAAAAACCCCGAACGCGTAAGCGTCCGGGGTTTTTTTTTTGCTTGTCTTCTTCTTTGCCCCTTCGATATTCGGCGGCCCCGACGGAGCCGCCGGGCCGCCCTACTTCAACGTGCGCGTCATGACGACGTGCGGAATGCCGGCCTCGACGAACTCCTCGCCTTCGATACGGAACCCGTGCGCTTCGTAGAAGCCGGCGGCATGCGTCTGCGCGTGCAGCACCAGCATGCGGTGGCCGTCGCCGTGGCCCTGTTCGATCAGGGCGTCGAGCAACTGGCCGCCCACGCCCATGCCGCGGGCCCGCTTGTGGACCGCCATGCGGCCGATATGGCCGTCGGGCAGCAGCCGCCCGGTGCCCATCGGCGTGCCGTCCGGCCCGTAGGCCACGGCATGCACCGAGACCGCGTCGTCGTCGTCCATTTCGACTTCGGGCGGCACTTTCTGTTCGACCACGAAAACCTCGTGGCGCACAGAATAAGCGTCCTCGCGCAAGCGGTCCCAGGTTCCCAGCGCAATGCGCACCGTAGCTTTTTTATTGGTCGACATGTCCATCCCTCGCGTGCTGCCTATGAATAAAAGAATCCTACGCCGATTCTCTCAGGGATGAAGATTCCCCAAAAGGGGTACGATCGCAGCTTGCTCCCGCCTCCGCGCCCCGACATGCCGCCTGCCGCTCCCCCCGCCTGGCTGAAAGCCGCGCCCGCGCTTTTCCTGCTCCTGTGGTCCAGCGGCTTCGTCGTGCTCAAGGTCGGGCTGGCCTACGCCGATCCCATGACGTTCCTGGCGCTGCGCTACGCCTGCGTGGTGCTGATCCTGGCCCCCTTCCTGCTGTTCGCGCGCCCGCCGCTGCCGCGCGCGGCGGCGGCCTGGGGCCATCTGGCGATGGTCGGCCTGCTGCTGCAGGCGGGCTATTTCTGCTTCACCTACCTGTCGCTCAAGCAAGGCATGTCGGCCGGCGGGCTGGCGCTGATCGCTTCGCTGCAGCCCATCCTGATCGGCCTGCTGGCCCCGGCCATCGCCCACGAGCGCGTCGACGCGCGGCGCTGGGCCGGCCTGGGCCTGGGCGTGTCGGGCGCAGCGCTGGTGATCGTGGCCAAGGCCTCGGTCGACGTGCTCTCGCCGCTGGGCCTGCTGTTCGCCATCGGCGCCCTGCTGTCCATCACCGGCGGCACGCTGTATGAAAAACGCTACGGCGCCGAAACCCATCCGGCCGTCTCGAATATGGTGCAGTACGCGGTCGGCCTGGCCGTGACCGCGCCGCTGGCCTTCTGGCTGGAGCCGATGCGCATCGAGTGGACCGGCGCGCTGTGGGCCTCGCTGGTCTATCTGGTGCTGTGCAATTCGCTGGTGGCCATCACCCTGCTGCTGACCATGATCCGGCATGGCGAGGCCTCGCGCGTGTCGGCGCTGTTCTTCCTGGTCCCGCCGTGCACCGCGCTCATCGCGCTGGCGGTGCTGGACGAAGCCATCCCGGCGCTGGCCTGGCCCGGCATGGCCCTGGCCGCGCTCGGCATCCTGCTGGTGACGCGCGCCCGCAAGGCGGGTCCGCGCTAGAATGAGCGCCCTCCCGCTAGCCTGCTCATGAACGCCGTCATTACCGCCGCCCTGCCGGTTTTCGCCCTGATCCTGACCGGCTGGCTGGCCGCCCGCTGGCGCATCCTGGGTCCGGCCGCCACCGACGCGCTGAACCGCTACGTCGTCTACCTGTCGCTGCCGGCGCTGCTGTTTCGCGCCATGACGCAGGTGGACCTGGCCCAGGCCGCGCACTGGGATTTCGCCGCCGCCTTCGCCGGCGGCATCGCCGTCACCTTCCTCGCTTCGTTCCTGGGCGCGCGCCGCAGCCAGCCCGCGCTGACCGACCGCAGCATCCAGGGCCTGGCCGCCTCCTACGCCAACGCCGGCTACATGGGCATACCGCTATGCCTGGCGCTGTTCGGCGCCGAGAGCCTGGCGCCCGCCACCTTCACCACGCTGCTCACCGCCAGCGTGCTGTTCGGCTTCGCCATCGCGCTGATCGAGTTCGACCGCCAGCAGGCTCCCGGCATAGGCGCCACGCTGCTGAAGGTCGGGCGCGCGCTGATGCGCAACCCGCTGCTGGCCGCGCCGATGCTGGGCCTGGCCTGGGCCTATACCGGCCGGCCGCTGCCCGAAGGCCTGGACCGCTACGTCGCGCTGCTGGGCGCCTCGGCCAGCCCCTGCGCGCTGGTCACGATAGGCCTGTTCCTGGCGCAGACCGAGACCGCCAGTTCCGGCCCCGGCGTGCTGCGCCTGGTCTGCGGCAAGCTGCTGCTGCAGCCCGCCGTGACCGCGCTGCTGGCGTTCTACGTGTTCACCATGCCGCCCATGTGGGCCTGGACCGCCGTGCTGATGAGCGCCCTGCCCATCGGCACCGGCCCTTTCATGCTGGCCGCCATGTACGGCCGCGACGCGCGCGTGACCTCGCGCGCCATCCTGGTCAGCACCGTCGCCTCGGTGCTGACCGTCAGCCTGCTGGTCGCCTGGATCAGCACCCATCCCTTACTGTGACGTCCGACCCTTCGATGCTTGCCGCCGCCGCGATCTTCATCCTCACCATCACGCTCGTCATCTGGCAGCCCCGGGGCCTGTCCATCGGCTGGAGCGCATTGCTGGGCGCGGCGCTGGCGCTGGCCACCGGCGTGGTCCAGTTCGCCGACATCGGCGAAGTCTGGCGCATCGTCTGGAACGCCACCGCGACCTTCATCGCCATCATCGTCACCAGCCTGATCCTGGACGAGGCCGGCTTCTTCGAATGGTCGGCGCTGCACGTGGCGCGCTGGGGCGGCGGCCGCGGCCGGCTGCTGTTCGTGCTCATCGTGCTGCTCGGCGCGGCCGTCTCGGCGCTGTTCGCCAACGACGGCGCGGCCCTGATCCTCACCCCCATCGTCATGGAAATGCTGCTGGCGCTGGGCTTCGGCCCCGGCGCCTCGCTGGCCTTCGTGATGGCCGCGGGCTTCATCGCCGACACCGGCAGCATCGCGCTGATCGTGTCCAACCTGGTCAATATCGTGTCGGCCGATTTCTTCGGCATCGGCTTCGGCCAGTACGCCTCGGTGATGCTGCCGGTCAACCTGATGGCGGTGGCCTCGACCCTGGCCGTGCTGCTGCTGTACTTCCGCAAAAGCATTCCGCCGCGCTACGACGTGGCCCAGCTGCCGGCGCCTGCCAGCGCCATCCGCGACCTGACCACGTTCCGCGCCGGCTGGGTGGTGCTGGGACTGCTGCTGACGGGCTTTTTCGTGCTGGAGCCCATGGGCATCCCGGTCAGCGCCATCGCCGCCGCGGGCGCGCTGGGACTGCTGCTGATCGCGGGCCGCCAGCATATCGTGGGCACACGGCGCATCATGCGCGAAGCGCCCTGGCACATCGTGGTCTTTTCGCTGGGCATGTACCTGGTGGTCTACGGGCTGCGCAACGCCGGCCTGACCGACTACCTGGCGCAGGTGCTGGAGCGCTGCGCCCAGCATGGCCTGTGGGGCGCGGCGCTGGGCACCGGCCTCATCACGGCCTTTCTGTCGTCCATCATGAACAACCTGCCCACGGTGCTGGTGGGCGCGCTGTCGATCGCCGACACCAGCGCCACCGGCCCGGTGCGCGACGCCATGATCTACGCCAACATCATCGGCAGCGACCTGGGCCCCAAGATCACGCCCATCGGCAGCCTGGCGACGCTGCTATGGCTGCACGTGCTGGCGCGCAAGGGCCTGCGCATCACCTGGGGCTATTACTTCCGCGTCGGCATCGTGCTGACCGTGCCGGTGCTGCTGCTGACGCTGGCCGCGCTGGTCTGGCGGCTGCAATAGGCCCCGCCCGCTTTATTATTTTTAGTTATTTGGAACGCATTAATTGATGGTTTGAGATATTAATGCGCCCCCTTAGACTTTCAACCATCCCACGGGTGCGTCCACGCGCCCGTTTGCATTTCTACGTTTATCCCGGGACTCGCCCATGAGCAGCAACGCCTCGACCCTACCCCTGCCCCCAGCGGCCCTGCCGCCGATCCGCATCAACCGCAAGCCGCTGTGGATCGCCCTGCTGCTGGTGCTGGCCGGCGCCCTGTACCTGAACCAGACCGTGAGCTGGCGCCAGGGCGCGCTGTGGATCGTCGGTGCCCTGCTGGGCGTGACCCTGTACCACGCCTCCTTCGGTTTCACCCAGGCCTGGCGCGTCTTCGTCTCGGACCGCCGCGGCGCCGGGCTGCGCGCGCAGATGCTGATGCTGGCCGCGGGCGTGCTGCTGTTCTTCCCGTTCCTGGCCGCGGGCTCGCTGTTTGGCCAGCCGGTCAGCGGCTTCGTCTCGCCGCCGGGCGTGTCGGTGGTGCTGGGCGCTTTCCTGTTCGGCATCGGCATGCAGCTGGGCGGCGGCTGCGCCTCGGGCACGCTGTTCGCCGTCGGCGGCGGCAATACCCGCATGCTGGTCACGCTGCTGTTCTTCATCGTCGGTTCGGTCATCGCGACCGCCCACTTCGGCTGGTGGTCCAATCTGCCCGCGCTGGCGCCCACCTCGCTGATCAAGACCTGGGGGCTGGCCCCGGCGCTCCTGGCCAACCTGGCCGTGTTCACGCTGATCGCCTGGGCCGTCACGGCGCTGGAAAAGCGCCGCCACGGCCACGTCATTTCCTTCGCCGCGCGCACCGCCCGTCCGGGCTCGCTGCTGCAGGGGCCGTGGCCGCTGATCTGGGGCGGCGTGGCCCTGGTGGCGCTGAACTTCGCCACGCTGGCGCTGGCCGGCCGCCCCTGGGGCATCACCTCGGCCTTCGCGCTGTGGGGCGCCAAGGCCCTGGACGCCGCCGGCGGCGACGTGGCCACCTGGGCCTACTGGGCCAAGCAGCCGTCGCTGGGCGCGCCGCTGCGCCAGGACGTCACCACGGTCATGGACATCGGCCTGATGCTGGGCGCGCTGGCCGCGGCCAGCGCCGCCGGCAAGTTCGCGCCCGTCTGGAAGGTGCCGGCCCGTTCGCTGGCCGGCGCGGTGATCGGCGGCCTGCTGCTGGGCTATGGCGCGCGCCTGGCCTTCGGCTGCAACATCGGCGCCTACTTCAGCGGCATCCTGTCGGGCAGCCTGCACGCCTGGCTGTGGCTGCCCGCCGCCTTCGCCGGCAGCGCCCTGGGCGTGCGGCTGCGCCCGGCCTTCGGCCTGGCCGTGGAAAAGACGCCGTCGGCATCCAGCTGCTGAGAAACAGTATTCCGGTTTTCGCCCGCTAGGGGCGCCGAGGCTGGTGTATGGTTGCTCCATCCCGAAATACGGAGATGGACATGAGCTGGATTTTCGGCCGCTACACGGCTTTTCTGTTGACCCTGGCGGGCGCGGCGGTCACCGCCGCGCTGGCCTACGCGAGCTCGGCCTGGTGGCTGTGGATCGCCGTGCCGCTGGCGCTGCTGGGCGCGCTCGGCGTCTATGACCTGATCCAGACCCGCCACGCCATCCGGCGCAACTATCCGGTGCTGGGCAATCTGCGCTTCCTGTTCGAATTCATCCGGCCGGAAATCCGCCAGTACTTCCTCGAAGACGACACCCAGGCCGCGCCCTTCTCGCGGGCGCAGCGCTCCATCGTCTACCAGCGCGCCAAGCGCGAGATCGACAAGCGTCCCTTCGGCACCCAGCAGGACGTCTACGGCGACCAGTACGAATGGATCAACCATTCCATGTCGCCCTCGCGCATCGACGACACCGACTTCCGCGTCACCGTGGGCGGCCCGGAATGCAAGCAGCCCTATTCCATGTCGGTGTTCAACATCTCGGCCATGAGCTTCGGCGCGCTGTCGGCCAACGCCGTGCTGGCGCTGAACGAAGGCGCGCGCCAGGGCGACTTCGCGCACGACACCGGCGAAGGCGGCATCAGCCGCTACCACCGCCAGCCCGGCGGCAGCCTGGTGTGGAACATCGGCTCGGGCTACTTCGGCTGCCGCGACGCGCAGGGCGCGTTCTCGGAAGAAGCCTTCGTCAAGAACGCCTGTACGCCGCAGGTCAAGATGATCGAGATCAAGCTGTCGCAGGGCGCCAAGCCCGGCCACGGCGGCATCCTGCCGGCGGGCAAGGTCACGCCCGAGATCGCCGAGGCCCGCGGCGTGGCGCCGTGGCAGGACTGCAATTCGCCGGCCACCCACTCGGCCTTCGACTCGCCCATCGGCCTGATGAAATTCGTGGCGCGCCTGCGCGAGCTGTCCGGCGGCAAGCCGGTGGGCTTCAAGTTCTGCGTGGGCCATCCCTGGGAATGGTTCGCCATCGTCAAGGCCATGCTGGAGACCGGCATCACGCCCGACTTCATCGTGGTCGACGGCGCCGAAGGCGGCACCGGCGCGGCGCCCGTCGAATTCGTGGACCACGTCGGCACGCCGCTGCGCGAAGCGCTGCGCCTGGTGCACAACACCCTGATCGGCGTGAACCTGCGCGACCGCATCAAGCTGGGCGCCTCGGGCAAGATCATCACCGCCTTCGACATGGCGCGCGTCATGGCGATGGGCGCCGACTGGTGCAACGCCGCGCGCGGCTTCATGTTCGCCGTCGGCTGCATCCAGGCCCAGGCCTGCCATACCGGCAAATGCCCCACCGGCGTCACCACCCAGGACCCGCTGCGCCAGCGCGCGCTGGTGGTGCCCGACAAGGCGCAGCGCGTGGCCAACTTCCATCGCAACACGCTGCATGCGCTGGCGGAGCTGCTGGCCGCGGCCGGCCTGACGCATCCGGGCCAGCTGCGCCCCCACCACATCGCGCGGCGCATTTCGTCCAGCGAGATCCGGCTGCTGTCGGCGCTGTTTCCCGAGCTGACCCCGGGCGAGCTGCTGCGCGGCGAATTCCGCCACCAGGTGTTTCGCGCCGGCTGGGCCATGGCGCAAGCCCATTCGTTCCAGCCGACCCACGACATCCCCACGGCCCTGGAACTGGCGCGCGCGATGCAGGCGGCGCCGGCCCCCGGCCGCGCCTGAGCCGCTAGAGCCAGCGCTCGAACATGCGCGAGAAAAACTCCATGGAACGGTCTTTCACGCCCCGGGCCTGCCAGGCCTCGGGCGTGATGCGCACCGAATCGGCGACGTCGCGCTGGAACAGCGCCTCCATTTCGCCGGCGAAGTCAGGCCCCAGCACCACCGCGTTGATTTCGTAGTTCAGCGCGAAACTGCGCCAGTCCATATTGCTGGACCCCACGGTGGACCAGACCCCGTCGACCACCGCGGTCTTGGCGTGCAGCAAGGCGTCGCGCCGTTCATAGAGCTTGACGCCGGCCTCCAGCAGGTCGGCGTAATGCGAGCGCCCGGCATGGAACACCAGCGACGAATCGCTGAAGCCCGGCAGCACCAGCACCACGTCGACCCCGCGCCGCGCGGCCGCCGTCAGCACGTCGATGAAGGCCGGGTCCGGCACGAAGTACGCCATCGTGATGTGTATGTATTTCTGCGCGCTTTCGAACGCCGACATCAGCGTCAGGTACACCGTGTAGCCATCGCTGCGGTCCGGCTGGTTGGCCAGTATCCGCACGCTGGTGTCGCCCGCGGCCGGCGCCACGTAGGCGTCGCCGCCTTTCAGCGGTTCCTTGGTCTGCGACTCCCAGCCGGTCCGGATGACGGCCTCCAGCTCGGCCACCGCCGGCCCCTCGATGCGCAGATGCGTGTCGCGCCAGGGCGCGGTCCGCGCGTCGCCGGCCGCGGCGGCGTCGGACTTGCCCGATCCCGAACTCGACCCCGGCGAGGACTCGTACACGCTGCTGACGTTCAGCCCGCCCAGATAGCCCACCTTGCCGTCGACCACCAGCACCTTGCGGTGATTGCGCTGGTTCGGCGACCAGCCGGCGCGCGCCAGCGCCGGATTGACCGGATTGAAGACCGCCACCTGCACGCCCGCGTCGCGCAGGCGGTCGAACAGCGCGTCGGGCGTCTTGATCGTTCCGATCGCATCGACCATCAGCGACACCTCGGCGCCGCGCGCGCGCGCCGCGATCAGCGCATCGGCGAAGCGCGAACCCTCGGTGTCGTCATCAAAGATGTAGGTCTCCATGTGCACGTAGCGGCGCGCCTGGCCGATGGATTGCAGCATGGCCCGATAGGTGCTGGGCCCGTCGGCCAGCAGCCGGACACGATTGCCCGGCACCAGCGGCGCGCCGCTGACCGCCTGTTCGACGGCGAGGTGGCGCGCCAGGAAATCGTCCTTGGGCGTGCGCGGGTCGGCGCTGATGCCCTGGCTGCGGCGATAGCTGTCGAGCGCCGCGTCGGCCGACTGGCTGGCCTGCGCGGCGCGCGCCTCGCGCTCGGCGGAATCCGGCACGCTGGCGCAGCCGGCCAGCAGCATGGCGCAGGCCAGCGCCAGGGCGCGCGCCCACGGCCGGGCGCAGGCCGCAGACGGCCTCATGATGGAGAAACGGGACTAGCGCCGGCCGCTCGCCAGCAGGCAGCCCAGCAAGGCGCCGACCAGCGCGGCCACGCCCACCGATTTCCAGGCGTGCTCGTGCACGTACTCGTCGGCATAGACGGAGGCCTGCCGCGCGCGTTCGCGCGCCGCGCCCTCCCACTGGCCGGCGGATTCGCGCGCGTCGGCCAGCTGGCGGCGCAGGCGCGCCCGCGCCGCCTCGATCTCGGAGCCCGTATACGAAGCCGTCGAACGCAGCAGGTCTTCGGTGCCCGCCAGCAGTTCATGGAAGCTGTCGCTCACCCGTTCGCGGTGCAAAGCCATTTCGGCGCGTTGGTGCTTTCGGTTCATGGTCGCTCCTTGTGATTATTTGAAGGGAGTCGGGCCTGCCTGCGCCCACCGCGGCGGGCTGCGTCAGGCCATGGTGCCTATTGTGACGCCCGCCCGGGCGCGGCGCCCGAGCTTTGGCAACCAGCCGTAATTCGATATTTCAGCCGCCGGACGCCGGCTCACGGCCCGGCTCCGATTTGGTAAAAGTCCATTGCATTCAGCGGCTTAGGCTTGACACCCCGACCCCCATCCCCACGACAATAGACCTTTGCAATGCGCTTCAAGCTCTCAAAAAGGAACTGAACGCATGGTTTCTCCCTCCACCCTGTTCGCCCCCGCCGCCACCGAATTCATCGACCGGCACCCGCAGCAGCCCAGTCCGGAGCAGGTCGAATTGCGCGACGGGCTGCTGGACCAGCCGGCCCACGTCGATCCCAAGTTCCTGTACGACGCGCTCGGCTCGGCGCTGTTCACCGCCATCACCCAGCTGCCGGAGTACTACCCCACGCGCTGCGAGGCGGAAATCTTCCAGCGCCACGGCGCAGCCATCGCCCGCCATGTCGGCCCGGTGCAAGCCATGATAGACCTGGGCGCGGGCGACTGCGTCAAGGCGGAGCGCCTGTTCGCCAGCCTGCGCCCGCGCCATTACGTGCCCATCGACATCTCCGCCGACTACCTGCAATCGGCGGTGCGGCGGCTGCGGCTCTCGTATCCCGAACTGCAGATCACCGCGCTGGGGCAGGACTACACCCACGCGCTGGCGCTGCCGGCCGACATCCCCGCTGCCCAGCGGCTGTTCTTCTATCCCGGCTCCAGCATCGGCAACCTCAGCCCCGAAGACGCGCTCGCCATGCTGCGGCGTATCCGCGGCCAGTGCGAAGGCGGCGGCCTGCTGGTCGGCGTGGACCGCGTCAAGCCGGCGCAGGTGCTCGAGCCCGCCTACGACGACGCGCTGCACCTGACCGCGGCCTTCAACCTGAACCTGCTGCGGCACGTGAACCGCCTGCTGGACGCCGATTTCGACGTGGCCGACTGGCGCCACGTGGCGCGCTTCGACAGCGCGCGCTCGCGCATCGAAATGCACCTGGAGGCGCTGCGCGCCGTGCGGGTCGCCTGGCCCGGCGGCCAGCGCGAATTCGGCGCCGGCGAACGCATCCACACCGAGAACTCCTACAAATTCACCCCGCAGTCCTTTGCCGCCCTGCTCGGCAGCGCCGGCTATCGCGACGTCGCGCACTGGTCGGATTCCCGCGGCTGGTTTTCGGTTTTCAGCGCCCGCGCCTGATGCCGGGCAAGACACTAAACGCCACTGGAGGATCGCCATGGAACCTGCGTGCCTGCTGACCCACCCCGCCACCGGACCGTACGCGGCCGGCCAGGCCGGCCAGCATGACCGCTACGACGCGGTGCGCCTGACGACGGCGGCCCTCGCCGCGCCGCTCAGCCCGGAGGATTGCCAGGTCCAGTCCATGCCGGACTGCAGCCCCGTCAAATGGCACCTCGCGCACACCACCTGGTTCTTCGAGACCTTTCTGCTGGGCCGCTTTCACCCCTCCTACGCGGTATTCCACCCGCAGTACCGCATGCTCTTCAATTCCTACTACAACGCCATCGGCGCCAAGCATCCGCGCCCGCAGCGCGGCCTGCTGTCGCGCCCCTCGCTGGGCGAAGTGCAGCAATACCGCCAGCACGTGGACGGCGCCATGCACGAACTGATCTCGCGCCTGGGCGGCAACGACGCGGAGTTCGACGCCCTGCTGGAACTGGGCCTGAACCATGAGCAGCAGCACCAGGAACTGATCCTCACCGACCTGAAGCACATGCTCTCGGCCAATCCGCTGCGCCCGGCCTACGTGGCGCCCGGCGCGACCGCCCTGCCCCCGGCCACGCCCGCCGGCTGGACCCGCTACGCCGGCGGCATCACGCGTATCGGCCACGACGGACGCGGCTTCGGCTTCGACAACGAGGGCCCGGCGCACGACGTGCTGCTGGCCCCCTTCCACCTTGCCGACCGCCTCGTGACCCAGCACGAATACCTGGCTTTCATCCAGGACGGCGGCTACAAGCGGCCCGAGCTGTGGCTGTCCCTGGGCTGGGACCAGGTCTGCGCGCAAGGCTGGCAGGCGCCGCTCTACTGGGAACGGCAGCGCGATGGCTGGCGCCTGTTCACGCTGCGCGGCATGCAGGAGCTGGAACTGCAGGCCCCGGTCACGCACGTCAGCTACTTCGAGGCCGACGCCTACGCCCGTTGGGCCCGCGTGCGCCTGCCGCGCGAAGCCGAATGGGAACACGCCGCCCGCCAGTTGCCCGAGGGCGCCCTGTCGGGCCGCGCCAACATGCTGGAAAACGGCCACCTCGACCCGCGCCCCGCCCCCGCCCGCAACGGTTCGGGCGGGCCGGTGCAGCTCTTCGGCGACGCCTGGGAGTGGACCTGTAGCGCCTACGACGCCTACCCCGGCTTCCGCCCCGACGCCGGCGCCGTCGGCGAATACAACGGCAAGTTCATGTGCAGCCAGTACGTGCTGCGCGGCGGCTCCTGCGCCACCCCCAGGGACCACATCCGCCCGAGCTACCGCAACTTCTTCCCGCCCGACGCCCGCTGGCAGTTCTCCGGCATCCGCCTGGCGCGAGACGCCTGAAAAAATGATGGCCGACTGCTTGCGCATGGAAAAAATTCTGTGCTAGAATTTCGTTCTTCGTTGATCACTGCTAGTAATTAACAGCAATCAACGAAGGCGTGGCGCATTAGCTCAGCCGGTTAGAGCGACGGAATCATAATCCGCAGGTCCCCTGTTCGAATCAGGGATGCGCCACCAAAGAATTCAAAAAGCGCCCACGTAAGTGGGCGCTTTTTTTGTTGATGCATTTGTCGCTTGAAGCTTTCACGTGGCTCTTGCCCGCTCCTCGGCCTCGCGCTCCTGGTCTGCCGGTTGCTCACGCTGCGCCATGAAATCGGGCGTCACCCCCTCGCTATCGAACCAGCCATCCCACGATTCGCCCACTGGTGTAATGATCCTGGTCCGACCATGCACCACGACATCAACCCGTTTCACGCCCTCAGGAAACGCGACGGCCCTGGGCAGTCTTATGGCCTGACTGCGGTTGCTTTGAAAAACGGCACCTTGTTCCACAGCACACCTCCTGGGCTATGACGAACACTCGCAATCCTCGACGCCCGGCATAGCCAGGGCATCAGCAATGTTGCGCCGCGGCTTCGTCAGTCGACGGTATTCCTCGATGCTCAACAGCACATGTGTCGGCTTGCCATGATCTGTAATCAATACAGGGCCGATACCGGCCGCCTTCTTCGCACGCGCCACATGCAGCCTGAATTCGCTGCTGGAAAAGATCGCGATGGTCATACCGGCACCTCCGGCTCAAGAGCACCCGCAACTACGGGCCATTGTTTTCGCTAGAACGGATACACCACCACCCTGTCGCCCCCCGCTTTCTTGGCCGCGTACAGCGCCTGGTCGGCGGATTTCAGGACTTCACAGACGTCTTCGTTGTCGTGGGGCCAGCGGGCCACGCCGATGGAGATGGTGATGCAGCCCACGCCGTCGGGCATATGGGTGTTGGCGACGGCTGCGCGGATGCGTGCGGCCACCAGTTGCGCGACCCGGGGGTTGCCTGCCGGCATCAGCACCAGGAATTCCTCGCCGCCGATGCGGCACGGCAGGTCGCCCGCGCGGATGACGGCGCGCAGCAGGTCGGCCAGCGTCATCAGCACCTTGTCGCCGGCGGCATGGCCGTAGGTGTCGTTGACGCGCTTGAAGCGGTCGATGTCCAGGGCCAGCACCGAGAACGGCTGATGCGAGGCCATCAGCCGTTCGATCGCGCCTTCCATGCCGCGCCGGTTCATGAGGCGGGTCATGGGATCGGTGTGCGTTTCGGTGTTGAGCTGGGTGATCCGGCGCCGGTGCTGCGCCAGCGTCACGCATACGGCTTCGCGCAGCTGCTGCGCCTCGTAGTACCACGGCCGCAGGCCGCGCAAGGGCTTCTCGTCCCTGCCGTCGTCGTCGCGCCGCATGGCCTGGGCCAATTGAGACAGCGGGTGCGCGATGCCGCGGGCCAGCACGTAGATCAGCAGCAGCGTCAGCGCCGCGGCCGGCACCGAATACAGCAGCGCGCGGCGCAGCAGGTCGCGCTGCGGCTCCAGCGTGACCGCTTCCGGGGTCTGCACCACCACGCCCCACTTGCCGCTGCGCATGGGCGCGTAGCCGGCGAAGTAACGCTTGCCGCGCGTGCCGGTGACGGCCACCGCGCCGGCCTCGCCCCGCCCGAGCGCATCGACCACCACGTTGCCGCTTTCGTTCGTTCCGATCAGGGATTTGTCCTGGTGCACCAGGACCTTGCCGCCGGAATCGACGACATAGACGTTGGAACCGTCATGGTGGAAATGGACGCTGACCAGGCGGTCGAGTTCGTTGTCCTGCTGCAGGAAGATCACCGCGCCGAGCAGGCCCAGATAGCTGCCCTCGGCGTCGCGGATCGGTTGTGAAAATAGGACTATCGGAAAGCCGTCGGCGGACAAATAGACGGCCGAGACATGGCCGGCGACTTCGCGCTGGTCGATTTCGACGCGGCTCAGCATCGCCGGCTTCTGGGTGAGTTCGGGCGCCAGCGATTCGAATGCGATGACTCTGTTGTCGCGGTCGGCGACGAAAGCCGCGACCACGCCGTCGGACTGCCGGGCGACCCTGGCGGCCTCGGCGGCCAGGGCTTGGGGCGAGGACAGCAGCGCCGGCAGACGGCTGGCGCTGACCTCCAGCTGCCGCTGCACGGACCCGATGTACAGGTCCACGGTGGCGGCGAGCTTGGCGGCATACGCCCGGTTGGCCTCGAGGGACCGGGCGATCAATTGCTCCTTCTGGACGATCTGGGCCGCGGCCAGGGCGTTGACGAACGCGATCATCGCCGTCAGCACCCCCAGCGCGACGATAAGCAGTAGCAGCGTGATTCTCGGCTTTCTCAACCAATCCCCCCTTCGCCTGCGCTTGCGGATACGAATCCGATTTCTACCATCTCGCGGCGAAATACACATCGGGCCGAAATTGGCGGCCACGGGCCTGCCCGGCCCGCGGCATACGCTGTTTGAGCGGCGAGAAAAACCAGACTAAGGCAGGTCCCGGCGCCGTCCGCCCCAGGTCGCCGCCAGGCTTGCCACGAAGGCGCCGATCAGCATCGAGGCGAAGCCCCACAGCGCCAATGCGGCGGCCGCCTTGCGCGCGGCGTCCGCGGCCTCCTTGGCCTTCTGCTTGGCTTCGTCGGCCGTTTTACGGGCATCCTGGATCGCCTGTTCGACGCGGCGCTGCGCCGCGTCCGGCTCGATGCCGGCCTGCGCCGCCACCACTTTCGCCACGTAGTCGCGGTCCGCCGGCGTCATGTCGCCGCGCGCCAGGCTGACGGCCACGATGCGCCCGACCTCGGCGCGCGCGCTGGCGCGGTCGCCTGTGGCGTCGGGCCGTTCGGCGCGCAGCAGCAGGTCGGCCAGGTAATCGCCGGTCTGCGCCATGCCGCCCGAGCCCGCGCCCGATGCTGCGGCGCCGCCCGCCGCCGACGCGGCGACCGTGGCGCCGGCGCCCGCCATCGAGGCGCCGGTCTTGGCCACGCCCGTGGCCAGCGAGACGATGGAGGCTCCCACCAGCGCGGCGCTGACGACGGCGCTCAGCGCCCACACCAGAAAGCCGTGCGCGGTGTCGCGGAAGTAGATCTCATCGGTGTGCACGTCGGCCCATTTGGTGCGCAGGCGGCCGGTGACATAGCCGGCGATGCCGTAGGCGACGATCTGGGTGAACAGCATCCAGGCGATGACGCCGATGCCGGCCGCGGGCGCCGAGAGGCCCTCGTCTCCCCATGGGGAAACCGAGAGAAAGCCCAGGCCGGCGCCGCCGGCGAACAGGGCCAGCGACAGCGCGGCCGCGATGACCGCGCCGGCGAACACGGCCGCCCACGAGACCGCGGAGGCCGCGGATTCCCGTGGCAGCGCGCCGCCGGTATAGGGTTGGTTCAACATCGATGCGTTTTCCATGGACTATTCCTCGTTCATTGCGGGTAGGCTGCGGCGTAGGTCAATGCCAGAAAAGCGCGAGCAGGATGATGATGGGGATGGGCACGCCCAGCAGCCACAACAGGATCGATCGCATGAGTAAGCCTCCTTGCTTGGATTGCGCATAGCGCGGGATGCGGCGCTCAGGCCAGGTCTATCGTGCGCGGGTCGCTGGGGTCGGGCCGGCGCGGGTCCGGCGGGACTTCCTCGCCGGGGTCGTCAGGCGGCGGCACGGAGCCATCGGGCGGCAGGCTGCCGGGTATCGTGGGATCGTCCGGCGGCAGATCGTCGGGCTGGCCGGGTTCTCTATGCATGGACTGGGACATGGCGGAATCTCCTCGATCGGCGCAGGATGCGCACGCGCCCTCCAGCAATCCGCGTGCCCGCGCGGGCAGCAAAAAGCCCTCTGGCGAGGGCTTGGAAAAGGAGAAGAATGAGACGGGCCGGTTCAGAACCTGGAGCGGCCGTCCTTGCCCGGCTCGGGGCTTTGCGGATCGCTGCCCAGGAATTCCACCACCGCGGCCTTGCCCGCGGCCGACGCCTCGTCCTGGCTGCCGTAGCGCTTTTCGGAATAATTGGTGCTGCGCACATTGCCGCTTTCCGGGTCGAACAAGGTGATGATCCAGGCGAATTCGCCCGGCATCAGTTGCCTGACCTGCAATGTGGCGCGCGTGCCCGGACGCAATTTCTGCGGCATATGGCGGCCTCTTGGTGGGATTCGATGCCGCCATCGTAGCGCAAACCGGCGGCGCATCGCCGCTTTGAAGGCCGTCCCGAAATGCTGCATGCGCACATGGATTTCATGCTGCAGGGTGCGCGGCTAATACGCCACAAACCGCGCGCGCCGTCAGGAAAACCCTAGGGCCCGCCGCCCGAATACAGGCGCACAATCAATACAAACATCTAGACCGCTCAGCGGCGCCGAATCCCTTTAATCAGGCGAGGACGGAGACAACATGACTCACGTAGCAGTGGTTATCAGCTGTTTGATGGTTATGGGTATCGTCGCGTTGGTGATTCAAACGATTCAAACCGCAGGGCCCGAGCCCTTGCTGAAAATATCGGCGGCGATCGTCAGTTCCCTGTTCGCTTCGCTGCTGCTGATCCCGCTGGGATACGCGGTCGCGCAATCCGTGCTCTGACCGAGCGATTCTTCTTTGACATGACGGCCCGGCCTGGGGCTACACGCCCCGGGCCGGCCTGTTGCGCGTCGCCGCCCAGCAGATCAGCGACCCGGCGGTGACCATGGCCACCCCTTGCCAGAACGGCGCGCCCAGGCGCGTCGACAGCCACACGGCGGCGAAAAAGGTGGAGAACACCGGCGTGAAATACGAGGCGGTGGCGAGCAAGGTCAGGTTGCCCTTGAGTATGCCCACGTTCCACAGCGCGTAGCCGGCCGCCATGGCCCCGCCGGTCACGCAAAGCTCCAGCGTGGCGGGCCAGGTGAACGCCAGCGCGGGCTCCGCGCCCAGCAGGTATTTGGTCCACAGGGCCGCCGCGGTCAGCATGAAAAACAGCGCGACGCCGTTCTTGCCGTCGGCGTAGCGGCGCGTCACGTTGCAATACAAGGCCCAGATGACGGCGCCGCTGAACGCCAGCCCGTAGCTCAGGGGATTGCTGGAGACGTTGGCCACGGTGCGTTCCCAGGACAGCCCGCCCGAGCCGCCGACGACCCAGACAATGCCGCCCAGCGACAGCAGGATGCCGGGCGCCACCCAGGCGCTGGCGCGCTGGCCGTTGATGAGCATGGCCAGCACCACCGTGAAGCAGGGCCACAGGTAGTTGACGATGCCCAGTTCGATCGCCTGCGCGCGATCGGCGGCGTAGCCCAGCGAGAGCGAAAGGCAGATCTCGTAGGCGACGAAGAGCAGGCTGCCGACGATGAGATAGGAACGGGGGAACGCGCGCAGCCTGGGAAAGCCCAGCAAAAGCACCAGGAAAATGGAGCCCGCCGTATAGATCAGCGCCGCCCCGCCGACGGGGCCGAAGTTTTCGCTGACGCTGCGGATCAGGCCGACGACCGTGCCCCACAGCAGCACCGCCAGCAAACCCGAAGTCGTGGCCATGTTCCGGCCGATGGTGAATTGCATTTCCGCTTCCGATGGTGCGCCGCGTCGCGCGCGGCGTCGAACCGCGCAGTGTAGCGAAAACCCCGGGCGCGCCACGCCCGGGTGGCGTCAGCCATCCAGCACCACCCGCCGCTTGCCCAGCCCCTTGGCCTTGTAGAGCGCCACGTCGGCGCGCTCCATGAGCTGCTGCAGCTCCATGCCGGACTGCGGGAACATGGCCACGCCCACGCTGGCCGACACAGTCGGCTGGATGTCCGGGTAAGGCTGCGACAGGCGCTCGACCAGCGCTTCGGCGACCAGCCGCGCGTTGTCCCCGGTGACCCCCAGCAGCAGCACCGCGAATTCGTCGCCGCCAAGGCGGGCCGCCACGTCCGAGACCCGCACCGCCTCGACCATGCGCTCGGCCACGTCCCGCAGGACCTCGTCGCCGGCGGCGTGGCCGTGCATGTCGTTGACGGCCTTGAAGCCATCCAGGTCGATCGCCAGGATGGCGAAGGAGTCGCCGCTGCGCTGCGCCACCGCCAGTTCGCGCTGCACCAGTTCGCTGAACAGGACCCGGTTGCACAGGCCGGTCAGCGGATCGTAGTGCGCCAGGCGCTGCGCGTGCGCCAGCATGCGCGAGGCCTGCAGCATGGCGCCGCCCACCTCCGCCACTTCCTTGACGCGCGTGCCCGGCAGCTCCACCGCGCGGCCGGTGCCCAGCGCCAGCGCCGGCGCGACCAGGCCCTGCACCGAAGAGGTCAGCCGGTTGGCCAGCCGCAACGCCAGCCACAGGCCCAGGCCGAAGGCGGCCAGGGTGCCCAGGGCGATCCAGGCGATGGAACGGTACAGGTCGGTCGTGACCAGGGACATGGGCGCGCCGGCGGCGACGGTCCAGCCCGACAGCGACGAGCGGCTGAAGGCCGTATAGACGGGCACGCCCTCTCTCGTGACCGTTTCCAGCGAGCCCTCGCTTTCCTGCAGGGCGGCGCGGGTCAGCGTGGGCACGGCCTTCTGGCCGACGAGCCTGGCCGAGTCGCGCGTGCGCGCGACGATGGTGCCGGAGCCGTCCAGCACCACCGCGATCCAGCCGTCCGGCAAGGCGCGCCGGCTCAGCACCTGGCCGATGCGCTCGGGTGGAATGCCCGCGCTCAGGGTGTAGACCACCTGCCCGCCGCGCATCACCGGCGCGCCCAGCGCGATGGACGGAGCGCGGCTGACGCCGCCGGTGAACAGCCCCGTGAGCACCGGCGCGCCGGTCTGGAACACGCGCGCCAGTTCCGGGGAGGTACTGGACGTGGGCAGCGCTTCGCCGTAAGGCACCAGGGTGTTGATGAGCTGGCGGCCGTCGCGGTCCGACAGCACGTAGTGTTCGGCGATATGGAAGCCCACCGCTTCGCGGGCGCGCTCGTAGAGGCCCTGCAGATTGCCCGCCACCGCGTCGGGGGACGACGCCAGCATGCGCAGCCCGGCTTCGACGCCGGTCAATTCACGGTCGAGAATGGCGGTGAGATTGCGCGCCAGGAATATGGTGTCGCGGAAAATCCGTTCTTTCTGGATGACGTAGCTTTCGTAGACGGCGATCGACGCCACGATCAGCGCCGGCGAAATACAGGCCACGACCAGCGCCAGCAGGCCGGTCCGCATGGAGTAGCGGCGCGGCTTGCGCTGCTGCGATTGCACCGACACCATTGCACTCATGCGCCTCCCGCGGGGTCCGCCAGCTGCCACACAATTCGCAACAAAATACGCGGCGATAGTGTGGCTAAAACTTTCGTGTCCCCAATTTACCCCGAAAGCGCTCGCCGGACCACGGGAGGCAACCGCCCGGCGCTACGGCTCTTCCAGGTCGGGTGTGCCGGCGAACTGGCTCTTGAGCAGGGTCAAGGCGCCCTTTTCCGCCAGCGCCTCGTTGGGAAACACGTGCTTGGTGTCTTCCAGCGTGGGAAAGCCGAAGACGCGCACGCGGGTGCGAAAGCCCTCCGGCACCTCGGCGAATTCAATATCGAAGTTGCGCTCTTCGATCCAGCCGGACCGATGCAGTTTCCATTCCATATGCAACACGCTCCTGATAGGCGAAGTCCACACGAAATGCCCGGCCCCCTGGAGGCCGGGCGCCACTACACCATACACCGCGCGCCTATTTCCTGGCGGGCGGGCGTTGGTCGGCGATGCCGGGCGCGCTCTCGGGCAAGGGCGCGAACAGGTCCCAGCTGGCCATGAACAGGGCCGCGATCAGCGGGCCGATCACGAAGCCGTTCAAGCCGAACAAGGCCATGCCGCCCAGCGTGGAGATCAGCACCACGTAGTCCGGCATCTTGGTGTCCTTGCCCACCAGGATGGGACGCAGCACGTTGTCCACCATGCCGATGACCAGCACGCCGAACAGGATCAGCGCGACGCCCTTGAGCGTGGCGCCGGTCAGCAGGAAGTACAGCGCCACCGGCGCCCAGATCAGGCCGGCGCCCACCGCCGGCAGCAGCGACAGAAATCCCATGATGACGCCCCAGAGCAGCGCGCCCTGGATCGACAGGATCGAGAAGATGATGCCGCCCAGCGCCCCCTGAACCGCGGCGACCGCGACATTGCCCTTGACGGTGGCGCGCACGACGGTGGTGAACTTGCGGAACAGGTGCTGCTTGTGCACGTCGCTCAGCGGCATGGCGCGCTTGAGCCGCGCCGAGAGCTGCGGGCCGTCGCGCAGCAGGAAGAACAGCAGGTACAGCATGATGCCGAAGCTGATCACGAACTGGAACGTGTCCTGTCCGATGCTCAGCGCCTGCGTGGCCAGGAACTGGCTGGCCTGCATCGCGCCGGCGCTCAGTTTTTCCTGCAGGCTCGGAATGTCGGCCAGGTCGAAGCGGGCCAGCAAATCGTGCACCGACGGCGGCAGCGCCGCCATGGCCTGCTGGAAGTAGGCGCCGAAATTGATCTGCCCGGACTTGATGCTTTGATAGAGATTCGCGCCTTCGCGCACCAGCGATCCGCTGATGACGACCAGCGGCAGGATCACCAGCAGCAGCACCAGCAACAGCGTGATCAGCGCGGCGAGGTTGCGCCGGCCTCCGATGCGCGGCACCAGGCGGCGCTGCAGGGGAGCAAAAATGATGGCGAGGATGGTGCCCCAGAAAACGGCCCCGTAGAAAGGCCACAACAACCACCCGAACGCGATGGAAACCGCTACCAGCAGGAGCAGAAAGGTTCGGTAGTGCACGCTGGAAGATTGACTCATGTTCCGTCCCAGGCACGGCAAGCGCCGCGAGACCCGCATTGTACAAAGCGCCTGTTTCAGCGCTCTCCGCGCGCCAGGCCCGCCGCCTGCGCCAGGGTGGCGCGGGCCCGCTCCAGGCCCTCGGACTGCGCGTTCAGTCCCTGCAGGCGCAGGTTCAGCTCCTGCTGCAGGGTCGGCGCCGTGACCAGGGTCTGGCCGTCCACGAACTGGAATTCGTCCTCGTGCGCGGCCACGAAGTCGGCCACGCCCAGCGCGTCGCGCGCGACCGCGTCCATCTTCGACGCCGCCTCGATCAGCTCGGCGGCCGGGGCGCTGACCGCTTCGTCGTAGACGCCGTCGTAGATGGGCGCGAGATCGGGCGGCAGCGCCAGGGCCGCGCGCGCCTTGTCGGCCTCGGCCCGCGCCTGCCCCAGCTTGGCGGCCTGCTCGGCCAGCGTCTTGCGCGCGGCCTCGAAGCGCGGCCTGCGCTCGACGATCTCGCCCACCGAGCGCAGGGTTTCCAGCGCCAGCACGTCGCGCATGGGCGCGGCGGCGCGGGCCATGGCCTGCTGGAATTCGCCCATCACCTCATAGGCGTCGGCGTAGCCGCCCACCGCCTCCTGCTCCGGTTCGCTGAGCACGGGCAGCGGCAGCAGCGCGGCGCTGTCGATGCGGGATTGCAGCAGTTGGATGAACGCCGCGCGTTCCTGCGGCTCTTTGTTGACGCAGGCCGCGAGCGGCAGCAGCGATGCCGTCGCCAGTCCCAGCAGGCAAGCTCGCAGCCATGCCATGCGCATCCTCCTTGCATGCGGTTGTGCGGTGGCGGAGCGGCCCGGCCACAGGACCGCCGCTCCCCGCCAGATTATCCCGAAGCGCCGGGCCAGCGCCGCCGGCAGGCGGATTTTGTTGCCATCGAAGCGTGTTGACACAGGGCGGCCCGCAAGCATCATGCCGCCGCCGGGCAGGCCATCGCGCAGCGCCGCGCCGGATCGAAGCCGGCCTGCGCTTCCAGCCGCAGGCGCGCCGCGAGCGGCGCGGGCAATTGCCCGGGCGCCAGCTCGGAAAAACCGTTGCGGCGATAGAAAGGCGCGTTCCAGGACAGCTCGCGGTCGGTGGTCAGCAGCACCGAGCGATAGCCGGCGGCGCACGCATGGGCGCGCACCGCCTGCAGCAGCGCCCTGCCCAGCCCGCGGCCCTGGCTGGGCAGCGCCACGGCCATTTCGGCCAGGTAGAGATCGCGGTCCATGGGCCGCGTCAGCGCGAATCCGGCGGGCTGGCCGTCCTGCCCTTCGGCGATCCACAGCAGGCCGGCGGCGCAGGCCTGCTCCAGCTCGGCCAGCGGCACCGGATCGTCGTCGGCGGCCCAGGCCATGGCGGTGCCCAAAAAGCGCTGGCCGGCGGAACGTTCTATGGCGGCCAGGCCGGCCAGGTCGGAAGGTCGTGCGAGTCTGATCATAGGCCTCGCAGTATGCCGCAAGCCGGGCTCCTCTAAAATGGCGTTTTCGGCCCGGACGGGCTGTCCGTAACGCAGACTTGCCATATGACTCAAAACGCCTGGGGCTTCGCCCATCCCGACTGCCGCGGCGCGGCCGCGCTGCTGTTTTTCATGGACGACCTCGCGCGCGTGGTCAACCAATACCTGGGCCACGGGCAGCTGTCCGAAGAGGCCCTGGCCGATGCGCAGAAGGCGGTCGACGCACTGCTCGCGCGCTACGTGGAAATCAAGGCGGCTCCCGAGGCCTTCGACAACGAAAGCATCGGGCTGGCGCTGCAAACCGCGACCGGGCCGGACGGCCAGGTCGGCGCACAGGTGGCGCTGCGCATGTCGCCGCGGCTGGAAGGGCTGATCATCGAGGCGCAGCGCCAGGCCCATTCCTCGGCGCATTGAGGCGCCCCCACAAAACCGCTTGCAAAACCGGTCGACTTCGGTTAATATTTTTTGTTGGCCGCCAAATGCACATAAAAGCGCACATAAACACATAACACGCGAAGCAGCTATAAATAGTCTTCGCGGCCTGAAATATCCCGGCGAACACGACCGCGGGCGATGCTTACCCAACATGGCATCGGTATGGAGCCTGAAATAGGCACCAGGCAAGGCGGCGGCGCTCTCGCCATCCACGCCACTTCATTTGAAAACAAACGGCGTGCGGCCTGAGCAAGACTGGCAGTAGCTCGCCCCCTTGGGCACCTGCACATCCAGCAGCATTCCTGCAACCAGGCGCGCCCTGGCGCCGGAACACGCTTGCGCACGCACGCCGCAAACCGGCGCGCGTATGAGAATGCGCAAGAAACCTGCAGCAATTGTGCGGTAGTGTCATGACTGGCCTACGGGCCATGAAGCTGCCGGCTTTTCCCATAACTAGAAACCAAGAAGAGAACAGACACCATGAACACTCACTTCACCACCACGGACCTGATCCGTCGTCCCGCCCACACCAAGCTGGACAACATGCCGATCCACATCGGCGACATCGTTTACCTGCAACCGGTCGACGGCCCCGCCATCCGCGCGGAAGTCATTTTCAACGCGCCGATCGACGGCATGACCACCTACACGACCGAAGTCGTGCCCTGCGGCGCGGCGGCGCAAAAGGCCCCGGGCCAGCGCATCCGCTTTCGCCACGAGCACGTGCATCGCATCGAGCCGGTGCGCCGCGCCGCCCGCTGAACCCGCGCGCCTCGCCCTGCCCGCCCGGCCGGGCGGATGGCGCGTGATAAAGTTTCCGGCAATCAGGTCTTTGCAATCCCGACATGCAGAACAACCGCCAAGCGATCCACATCTGGGACCTCCCTACCCGCCTGTTCCACTGGGCGCTCGTCGTCTGTATCGTCGGCGCCTTCGTCAGCGTCAAGCTGGGCGGGCTGTACATGGACTGGCACGTCCGCTTCGGCTGTACCGCCCTGGGCCTGATCCTGTTCCGCCTGCTGTGGGGCTTCTTCGGCCCGCGCTACGCCCGGTTTTCGCAGTTCCTGCGCGGCCCCGCGGCCGTGGCCCGCTACCTCAAGGGCGCCGCCGCGCCGGCCGGCCACAATCCGCTGGGCGCGCTGTCGGTCATGGCGCTGCTCCTGGTCATCGGTTTCCAGGCCGTCAGCGGCCTGTTCGCCACCGACGACATCATGACGCAGGGGCCGCTGTTCGGCCACGTCAGCGAAGGCCTCTCCGGCGCCATGACGTCCTGGCACAAGCTCAACGAGTGGGTCATCATCGCCCTGGTGGCGCTGCACCTGCTGGCCGTGGCCTGGTACGCGGTGGTGCGCCGCAAGCGCCTGGTGCGCGCCATCATCACGGGCAAGGTCGACGCCAAGGACGTGCCCGCCGGCACGCCGCCCGCGCAGGACGGCTTCGCCGTCTGGCTGCGCGCCCTGGTGCTGGGCGCCTGCGTGACCGGCCTGGTGCTGTGGATACGCTCGCTGGAGGTGGCCGCGGACATGTCTTTTTCCTGATCCGCGCGCGAACGAAAAAACGAAAAAGCCTGGCATTGCCAGGCTTTTTTTTCGTCGGACCGTCCGAGGACGGCCAAAGGCTTATTTCTTCTTGCGGTACGAATCGTGGCAGGCCTTGCAGCTGGCGCCCACGTCGCCGAACGCCGCGCGCAGCTTGTCCAGGTCGCCGGCGTCGGCGGCCGCCGACAGCTTGACGATGTTGTCCTGGAACGCCTGCTGCTTCTGCTTGAAGCCGGCGGCATCGCTCCAGATTTTCGGCAGCGCGTCGCCGCCTTCGGTGCCCGGGCCGAACGCCGCCCAGGGCAGCGCCGACAGCGTCTTCAGCACTTCGACGTTGGCCTTGATCTGGGCCGCGTCATAGGGCGCCTGGCCCTTGACCACCGGCGCCATGCGGCCGAAGTGCGAAGCCATCAGCGTCAGGGCCGACTGGCGGTACTTGACCGCGTCCTCGGGCTTGGCGAACTGGGCGGAGGCGTTCGTCGCCAACAACGGCCCAACCGTGATACAGGCCATTGCGACGAGCGTGGACAACTTCTTCATTGCTATCTCCGGTGAGGTCGAACAAGAGGCCGCGCGCCCCGGCGCGCGGCAAGACGATTAGACCGCCCGGGCCAAGGCCGCGGCCAGCCCGATGTAGGAGCGCGGCGTCATCGCCAGCAGGCGGGCCTTGGGTTCGGCAGGCAGTTCCAGGCCCTGGATGAATTCTCGCAGACCTTCCTCGGTGATGCCCTTGCCCCGCGTCAAGGCCTTGAGCTGCTCGTAGGGCTGCGGCAGGCCATAGCGGCGCATCACGGTCTGCACCGGCTCGGCCAGCACTTCCCAGCACGCGTCGATGTCGGCGTCGATGGCGGCGGCGTTGACCTCGAGCTTGCCCAGGCCGCGCATGCAGGCGTCCCACGCCACCAGGCAGTAGCCCAGGCCCACGCCCAGGTTGCGCAGCACGGTGGAGTCGGTCAGGTCGCGCTGCCAGCGCGAGACCGGCAGCTTGTCGGCGAGATGGCGCAGCACGGCGTTGGCCAGGCCCAGGTTGCCTTCGGAGTTCTCGAAGTCGATCGGGTTGACCTTGTGCGGCATGGTGGACGAGCCGACCTCGCCTTCCTTCAGGCGCTGCTTGAAGTAGCCCAGCGCCACGTAGCCCCAGATGTCGCGGTCCAGGTCCAGCACGATGATGTTGGCGCGCGTGACGGCGTCGAACAGCGCCGCCATCCAGTCGTGCGGTTCGATCTGGATGGTGTGGCGGTTCTGGGTCAGGCCCAGGCCGGCCAGCACGCGCTGGCTGAACGCGGGCCAGTCGATCTCGGGGTAGGCCGACAGGTGGGCGTTGTAGTTGCCGGTGGCGCCGTTGAGCTTGGCCAGCGGCTCGACCGCCTCGATGGCGGCGATGGCGCGGTTCAGGCGCGCGGCCACGTTGGCGAACTCCTTGCCCAGCGTGGTCGGGCTGGCGGGCTGGCCGTGCGTGCGCGACAGCATGGGCTGGTCGGCATGGGCGATGGCCATCTCGTTCAGCTTGGCGGCCAGCTCGCGCAGGCGCGGCACCACCACCTCGTTGCGCGCGCGGGTCAGCATCAGCGCATGCGAGGTGTTGTTGATGTCTTCGGAAGTGCAGGCGAAATGGATGAACTCGGCGGCGCGGGCCAGTTCGGCGTCGTCGGCCACTTTTTCCTTCAGCCAATATTCGACCGCCTTGACGTCATGGTTGGTGACGCGTTCGATGTCCTTGATCCGGGCGGCGTCCGATTCGGAGAAATCGCGCACCAGTTGCTGCAGGCGCGCACGCGCCGATTCCGAGAAGGCCGGCAGTTCCGGCAGGCCGGCGTCGGACAGCGCGATCAGCCAGGCCACCTCGACTTCGACGCGGTGCGCCATGAAGCCCGCCTCCGACAGCAGGCCGCGCAGCGCATCGCCCCGCGTAGCGTAGCGGCCATCCAGTGGCGAAAGGGCGTTGAGTTGGCTGAGCTGGTCGGCGATTTGCATGGTCTGAGGGAGGAAAAAAACAGGGAATGAGCGAATCGGCCGATTTTATCATCCGGTAGCCTGCAACATTGTGGCAAACTGGCGAAGATTCCGCCCCGCGGACGGCAACCCCGTCATGCGGCCTGCTATACTTCGGCCGCTTTCCGACTCCGCTTGTGACTCCATGAAACTGATCGGCTCGCTTACCAGTCCTTACGTGCGCAAAGTGCGTATCGTCATGGCCGAGAAAAAGCTGGACTACCGGCTTGAACTCGAAAACGTCTGGTCCGCCGACACGCAGATCCAAACGTACAATCCGCTGGGCAAGGTTCCCTGCCTGGTCATGGAAGACGGCGGCGCCCTGTTCGATTCGCGCGTCATCGTCGAATACCTGGACACCCTGTCTCCCGTCGCCCGCCTGATCCCGCAGCCGGGACGCGACCGCGCCGCCGTGAAGTGCTGGGAAGCCATCGCCGACGGCCTGCTCGACGCCTGCGTGACCATCGTCAAGGAAAACCAGCGTCCCGAGGCCCAGCGCAGCCCCGAGTGGATCCAGCGCCAGTACTCCAAGATCCACGCCAGCCTGGACGCGATGAACAAGAGCCTGGGCGACAACGCCCACTGCATGGGCATCAATTACAGCCTGGCCGACATCGCCGTCGGCTGTGCGCTGGGCTACCTGGACCTGCGCTTCGCCGATCTCGACTGGCGCACGAGCCAGCCCAACCTGGCCCGGCTGTACGAGAAGCTGTCGCAGCGCCAATCCTTCATCGACACCGTACCGGTGGTCTGATCCCCCCCCCGAGGCGCTACCGCGCCTCCCCCCCAGGGGGGCGCGGCTGCGGACCGGCGGAGCCGGATCCGCGCCGCCCCGCTCTTCATGCTTCGTGGCTGCCACGTGAGAGGGGCGCGCGCCGTGCTTCTTCTTCCGTTCCGGCGCTAGGCGCTGAAGGTCTGCCAGGCCTTGAAGAGCATGTAGGCGGCCAAGGCGAACAGCAGGGCGGCGAATACGCGCTTCAGGGTCTGGACGGGCAGGCGGTGCGCCATGCGCGCGCCCAGGGGGGCCGTGAGCACGCTGGTGCAGACCAGGGCCAGCAGCGCGGGCCAGTAGATGTAGCCCAGCATGCCGGGGCGCGAGGCGCCTTCATTCAGGCCGGACACGACGTAGCCCACGCTGTTGGCCAGCGCTATCGGGAAGCCGAGCGCGGCCGAGGTCGAGACGGCGTTGTGCAGGGCCACGTTGCACCAGACCATGAACGGCACCGACAGGAAGCCGCCGCCCGCGCCCACCAGGCCTGACAGAAAGCCGATGCCGGCCCCGGCCGCGCTGGTGCCGACCACGCCCGGCATCTGGCGGCTGGGCTTGGGCTTTTTATTGCGCAGCATGCTCCAACCGGAGTAGCCGACGAACAGCGCGAAGAACAGCGACAGCCACAGGGTGCTGAGCGCGGCGAACACGGCGCCGCCCGACAGCAGGCCGCCGATGATGATGCCGGGCGCCATGGCCCAGACGATGTTCCATTTGATCGTTTTGCGCTGCTGGTGGGCGCGCACGCTGGATATCGACGTGAACAGGATGGAGGTCATGGACGTGGCGATCGCCGCGTGCACCACCAGGTCGGCGGGCATGCCCTTCCAGGTGAACAGCATGGTCAGGAACGGCACCAGCAGCATGCCGCCGCCGATGCCCAGCAGGCCCGCGGCAAAGCCCACCACCGCACCGAGCGCCAGCAGGCAAATCAACATCGTTACATCCACAACGGTCTCCTCTTTTTCTTGGTCATGAACAAGGCCCCTGGAGCTTCAGCCCCAGGGGCCCTCGAAACTGGCGTTCCGGCGCGACGCCTACACGATGATGCCGCCGCCCAGGCAAACCTCGCCATCGTAAAGCACGGCGGACTGCCCGGGCGTCACCGCCCATTGCGGCTCGGTGAAATCGAGCGCGAAAGTATCCTGCGCCGCGGCGTCCAGCCGGCAGGCCGCGTCGGCCTGGCGGTAGCGCGTCTTGGCGCCGTAGGCGCCCGCTTGCGGCGCACGGCCGGCGATCCAGCTGGCGTCCTGCGCCCGCAGCCCTTGCGAGAGCAGCCAGGGATGGTCGTGCCCCTGCACCACGTAGAGCACATTGCGCTCCAGGTCCTTGCGCGCCACGTACCAGGCCTCGGCGGTGCCGTCCTCGCGCTGGCGGCCTTTCACGCCGCCCACGCCCAGGCCCTTGCGCTGGCCCAGCGTATAGAACGACAGGCCCTCGTGGCGGCCCACCGTCTGCCCTTCCGGCGTCTTGATGGGGCCGGGTTCGGTGGGCAGGTAGCGGTTCAGGAACTCCCGGAACGGCCGCTCGCCGATGAAGCAGATGCCGGTGGAATCCTTTTTGGCGGCGTTGTGCAGCCCGATCTCGTGGGCGATGCGGCGCACCTCGGTCTTGTGGATCTCGCCCAGCGGAAACAGGGTGCGCGACAGCTGCGCCTGGTTCAGGCGGTGCAGGAAGTAGCTCTGGTCCTTGGAGCCGTCCAGCGCCTTGAGCAGCTGGAATTCGGTGCCGCCGCCCTGCGCCGGCACTTCGCGCACGCGCGCGTAATGGCCGGTGGCGATGCGCTCGGCGCCCAGCGCCATGGCGTGGTCGAGAAACGCCTTGAACTTGATCTCGGCGTTGCACAGCACGTCGGGATTGGGCGTGCGGCCCGCGGAGTATTCGCGCAGGAACTCCGCGAACACGCGGTCCTTGTATTCGGCGGCGAAATTGACGAACTCGAATTCCACGCCGACCCGGTCGGCGACGCTGGCTGCGTCCAGCAGGTCCTGGCGCGTGGAGCAGTATTCGGAATCGTCATCGTCTTCCCAGTTCTTCATGAACAGGCCGACGACCTCGTAGCCCTGCTGCTTGAGCAGCCAGGCGGTGACCGAAGAGTCGACTCCGCCGGACATGCCGACGACGACGCGGCCCTTCTTGGTGTGTGTTTGACTCATGATGACGCTATTTTAGATCGGACTGGGCCGCGTCCTCGGGCTGCGGCTCGGCGGCGCGCGAGACCTCCATCAGCCAGGTGCGGAAGGCCTGCAGCGTGGGCAGGTTGGCCTTCTGTTCCGGATAGCACAGGTAGTAGCCCATGCGCGCCCGGATGGGCAGCTGGATGGCCACGGCCAGCTTGCCGTCGCGCAGTTCGTCCTCGATCAGGCAGCGCGGGATCAGGGCCACGCCGAAGCCGGCCGCCGCGGCCTGCGACAACAGCGCGTACTGGTCGAAGCGCGCCCCCTCCAGGCTGCGGCGGGTGTCGCAGCCGGCCTGCTCGAACCAGTCGCGCCAGCCGTCCAGCGCCGAGGTGTGATGCAGAAGCGGGTACGCCAGCAGGTCCGCCGGCGAGCTACAGCCGCCCGGGATCAGGCGCGGGCTGCACACCGGCAGGATTTCGCGGCCGACGATGTAGTCGGCCCCGCTGCCCGGCCACAGGCCTTCGCCGAAGCGCACGGCGGCGTCCAGCTCGGGCGTGGAAAAATCGTAGCCCTGGCGGTGCGGCAGGAATTCCACGTGGATGTCCGGCCGCAGGCGCATGAAGGCGGTCAGGCGCGGGATCAGCCAGCGCGCGCCGAAGGTCGGCATACAGGTCAGGTTGAGCGTGCCGCCCTGCCCCTGGTGGGCGATCAGTTCGACGGTGGCCGCCTCGATCTGGCCCAGGCCGGCCTGGACCTTGGCCAGATAGCTGCGCCCGGCCTCGGTCAGGACCAGGCCTTGCCTGATCCGCAGGAATAGTTCGACCCCGACGAATTCCTCCAGGTGCTTGACCTGCTTGCTGACCGCGCCCTGCGTGACGCACAGCTCCTGGGCCGCGCGCGTGAAGCTGCTGTGCCGCGCGGCCACCTCGAACGCCTGGAGGTCGGTCAAAGAGGGACAGAAACGCCGCATTGCTTTCGCTTCCCCGGCTGCCGCCAAAATGAGGTATGAAAAAAAGTCATAGCTTACGGAGAAACTTTCGTTTGCGCAAACGGGGCTGGCGGGAAAGAATCGTTGCGTTTGCGTCTGCCTTTGCGCATCCGCTTTCCATTCAATAGGGGAATCCATGCAACGCCGTAAAGTTGTCCTGGGCCTGTGCGTCGCCGCCGCGACCCTGGCCACGCCGCTCGCCTCGGGTATCGCGCACGCAGAAGACGCGTATCCGTCCAAGCCCATCCGCCTGATCGTTCCGTTCCCGCCCGGAGGCACGACCGACATCGTCGGCCGCCTGTTCGCCGACAAGCTGAGCAAGGAACTGGGCCAGACCGTGGTGGTCGAAAACCGCGGCGGCGCCGGCGGTTCGATCGGCAGCGCCTTCGTCGCCAGCAGCGCGCCCGACGGCTACGTCCTGGGCATCGCCACCGTCAGCACGCACGGCATCAACCCGGCCATCTACCCGAACCTGCCGTTCGACGGCGAGAAGGACTTCACGCCCATCTCGAACCTGGCCGCCGTGCCGAACATCATGACCGTCAACCCCAAGGTTGCGGCCAAGAACATCGCCGACCTGATCAAGCTGGCCAAGAGCGAACCGGGCAAGCTGACCTACGCGTCGGCCGGCAACGGCTCGGTCTCGCACATGATGGGCGAGCTGTTCAAGATGTCCTCGGGCACCAACCTGATGCACGTGCCGTACCGCGGCGTGGGCCCGGCGCTGAACGACGCGCTGGCCGGCCAGGTCGACGTCATGTATGACAACCTGCCCTCGTCGCTGCCGCACGTGCAGTCGGGCCGCCTGGTCGCCATGGCCGTGGCCGCGCCCAAGCGCGTCGCCGCCCTGCCCGACGTGCCGACCTTCGCCGAAGCCGGCCTGCCCGCCGTGAACGACGCCTCCTGGTTCGGCCTGGTGGCCCCGGCCAAGCTGCCGGCGCCGGTCCTGGCCAAGCTCAACGCCGCGGTCCAGAAGGTCAGCGCCGAAGCCGACGTCAAGTCGCGCCTGGAAGCGCTGGGCGCCGCGCCCGCGGCCAACACCCCGGCTGAATTCAGTGCGCAGATCGCGGCGGAAATCGCCAAGAACAAGCGCATCGCCAAAGAAGCCAACGTGAAGATCGACTGATCGATCTTCGGCCTGCCGCCCCCGCCGCGGGGCGCGCAGGCCTCCGATAGACGAACGCACCACCCCCATATGCGAATCACCCAACCCCTGTCTTACCGGCTCGACCTTCCGCAGCAATATCCGGACTCGGACTCCTCGGCCCCGCTCGTGCTGGACTCCCCGCACAGCGGCACCGCCTACCCTCCCGATTTCGCCGCCGCGGTGGACTATGGCGCACTGCGCACCGCCGAGGACACCTGGGTTGACGACCTGTGGGGCGACGCCATCGACATGGGCGTGCCCATGATCGCGGCCGCTTTCCCGCGCGCCTACATCGACGCCAACCGCGCGCCCGACGAGATCGACGAACTGCTGCTGGACCAGCCCTGGCCCGACGCGCTGAACGCCTCGCCCAAGGTCAAGCTGGGCAAGGGCCTGATCTGGCGCATGCTCGACGACGGCACGCCGCTGTACGACCGCAAGCTGACGGTCGCCGAAGTCCGCCACCGCATCGACGCCTGCTGGAAGCCCTACCACGAGGCCCTGGCCCGCGTGCTGGACGACGCCCACCGCAGGTTCGGCAAGGTCTGGCACATCAACTGCCACTCCATGCCCAGCGTGGCCGGCGCCTTCGCCACCGACCGCCCCGGCCTGGTGCACCCGGACTTCGTGCTGGGCGACCGCGACGGCAGCACCAGCGACCCGGCCTTCCGCGAATTCGTCGCGGCCTGGCTGCGCGAGCGCGGCTACGACGTCAGCGTGAACGATCCCTACAAGGGCGTGGAGCTGGTGCGCGCCTTCGGCCGTCCCGACGAAGGACGCCACAGCCTGCAGATCGAAATCAACCGCAAGCTCTACATGGACGAGGTCACTCTGCGCCCGTCCGAGAACTATGCCCGCCTCAAAGCCGACCTGCGCGACCTCACCGCCGCGCTGATCGCATGGACTCGCGCGCAAACGGCTTGACGCCGGACGTTTGCGCGCAGTGGCGGCCGGCGGGGCGACCCGTCCGGCCGCAAACCGGGTTGCAAAACCCCTGCCCCATGGTTCGCCATGGGGCTTTTTTTCGGCCGCGCGGCCGCCCCCTCCTTTACGGAGGGGCGCGTACGTACCCCCATTCCGTGTATAACTACGGCGAACCTTCTGAGGAGAGGCGTAGATGCACATCGGGATACCAAAAGAAACCCGAGACGGGGAAACCCGTGTCGCAGCAACACCAGAGACCGTCAAGAAGTACGTAGGCGGCAAGCACACCGTCGTCGTGGAGCGCGGGGCCGGCAGCGCCGCCCGCTATCCGGATGACGCCTATGAAGCCGCCGGCGCCACGCTGGGCACCGCCCAGGATGCGCTGGGCGCCGGACTCGTCATGAAGGTTCGCGCGCCGGACGCCGCCGAACTGGCGCACATGAAAGCGGGCACGGTCGTGGTCGGCATGCTCGACCCCTTCGACGCCGAAGGCCTGCAGCGGATGGCGGCGGCCGGACTGGTCGGATTCGCCCTGGAGGCCGCGCCGCGCATCACGCGCGCGCAAAGCCTGGACGTGCTGTCCTCGCAGGCCAACCTCGCCGGCTACAAGGCCGTGCTGCTGGCCGCACACCACTACGGCCGCCTGATTCCCATGATGATGACCGCCGCGGGCACGCTCAAGGCCGCCCGCGTCGTGGTGCTGGGCACCGGCGTGGCCGGCCTGCAGGCCATCGCCACCGCCAAGCGGCTGGGCGCCGTGGTCGAGGCCTCGGACGTGCGGCCCGCGGCGCGCGAACAGGTGGAGTCCCTGGGCGCCAAGTTCATCGACGTGCCCTTCGAGACCGACGAGGAACGCGAGATCGCGCAGGGCACGGGCGGCTACGCCCGCCCCATGCCGCCGGCATGGATGGCGCGCCAGGCCGTGCTGGTGGCCGAGCGCTGCAAGCAGGCGGACATCGTCATCACGACCGCGCTGATTCCCGGCCGCCCCGCGCCCACGCTGGTCTCGGCCGAAACCATCGCGGCCATGAAGCCCGGCTCGGTGCTGGTGGACCTGGCCGTCGAGCGCGGCGGCAACTGCCCGCTGTCCGAAAAAGGGCAGATCGTGGAAAAGCATGGCGTGACCCTCATCGGGCTGACCAACCTGCCCGGCCTGGTGGCGACCGACGCGTCGGCGCTGTACGCCCGCAACATCCTGGATTTCCTGAAACTCATCACCGATGCCGGAGGCGCGCTGGCGATCCGGCGCGACGACGAGATCGTGGCGGCCTGCCTGGTGTGCGAAGGCGGCAACGTGACGCGGAGGACCTGAACATGGAAGCGATCAACCCCACCCTGATGAACCTCATCATCTTCGTGCTCGCCGTCTATGTCGGCTACCACGTGGTCTGGAACGTCACCCCTGCCCTGCACACGCCGCTGATGGCCGTGACCAACGCCATTTCCGCCATCATCATCGTCGGCGCCATGCTGGCCGCGGCGCTGACCGAAGGCGGGCTGGCGCGCGGCATGGGCGTGTTCGCCGTGGCGCTGGCCGCGGTCAACGTGTTCGGCGGCTTCCTCGTCACCCGGCGCATGCTGGAGATGTTCAAGAAGAAGGACAGGAAGCCGGGCAAGGAGGGCGCGCAATGATCTCGCTGAACCTGGTCACGCTGCTGTACCTGGTGGCTTCCGTCTGCTTCATCCAGGCGCTCAAGGGCCTGTCGCACCCCACCACCTCGCGCCTGGGCAACGTGTTCGGCATGGCCGGCATGGCCATCGCCGTGCTCACCACGGCCGCGCTCATCATCGGCCTGGCGCGCGACGGCGGCGCCACCATCGGGCTGGGATGGGTGGTGCTGGGCCTGCTGGTCGGCGGCTCCATCGGCACCCTGATGGCCAAGCGCGTCGAAATGACCAAGATGCCCGAGCTGGTCGCCTTCATGCACAGCATGATCGGCCTGGCCGCGGTGGCCATTGCCGTGGCCGTGGTGGCCGAGCCGCATGCCTTCGGCATCGCGCCGGCCGGCATGCCCATTCCCACCGGCAACCGCTTCGAGCTCTTCATCGGCACCTTCGTGGGCGCGATCACCTTCTCGGGCTCGGTCATCGCCTTCGGCAAGCTGTCGGGCAAGTACAAGTTCCGGCTGTTCCAGGGCGCGCCGGTGGTGTTCGCCGGCCAGCACCTGCTGAACCTGGCGCTGGCGCTGCTGATGCTGGCCTGCGGCATCTGGTTCATGCTCACGCAGGAATGGACGCCTTTCGTCATCATGACCGCCATCGCCTTCGTGCTGGGCGTGCTCATCATCATCCCGATCGGCGGCGCCGACATGCCGGTGGTGGTGTCCATGCTGAACAGCTACTCGGGCTGGGCCGCGGCCGGCATCGGCTTCTCGCTGAACAATCCGATGCTGATCATCGCCGGCTCGCTGGTGGGCTCGTCGGGCGCCATCCTGTCCTACATCATGTGCAAGGCGATGAACCGCTCGTTCTTCAACGTCATCCTGGGCGGCTTCGGCGGCCAGGCCGGCGGCGGCGCGGCGGCCGGCGAGGCCCAGCAGCGCAGCGTCAAGTCGGGCAGCCCGGACGACGCCGCCTTCCTGATGACCAACGCCGAGAGCGTGACCATCGTGCCCGGCTACGGCCTGGCGGTGGCGCGCGCGCAGCACGCGCTGAAGGAACTGGCGGAAAAGCTCACCGAGCGCGGCGTGACCGTGAAGTACGCCATCCACCCGGTGGCCGGACGCATGCCGGGCCACATGAACGTGCTGCTGGCCGAGGCCGAGGTACCGTACGACCAGGTCTTCGAAATGGAAGACATCAACAGCGAGTTCGGCCAGACCGACGTGGTGCTGGTGCTGGGCGCCAACGACGTGGTCAACCCGGCGGCCAAGAACGATCCCAAGTCGCCCATCGCCGGCATGCCCATCCTGGAAGCCTACAAGGCGCGCACCGTGATCGTGAACAAGCGCTCGATGGCCTCCGGCTACGCCGGCCTGGACAACGAGCTGTTCTACATGGACCGCACCATGATGGTCTTCGGCGACGCGAAGAAGGTGCTGGAAGACATGGTCAAGGCGGTGGAGTAAACCGCCTGCGCGGGCGCCGCCGGTCTCAGGCCGGCGCGCCCGCCTGGCGGCGCAGCTGTTCGTCCACCACCTCGACCCAGTGCCGCACCGGCGTGTCGGTGCCGCTTTGCAGGTGGCCGATGCAGCCGATGTTGGCCGACAGGATCACGTCCGGGCCGCCGGCCGCAATCGCGCCCAGCTTGCGGTCGCGCAGCGCCAGCGCGATCTCCGGATTGAGCACCGAGTAGGCCCCCGCCGAGCCGCAGCACAGGTGCTTGTCGGCGAACGGCAGCAATTCGAAACCCAGATCGGCAAGCAATTGCTCGGACAGCGGCCGCAGGCCCTGCCAGTGCTGCAGCGTGCATGGCGGGTGGAACGCCGCGCGCGTGCCCGCCGGCAGGCGCGCGCGCAGCTGCGCGGCGTGCGGCGCCACGATCTCGGCCACGTCCTTGACCAGCGCCACGATGTCGGCGGCCTTTTGCGCATAGGCCGGATCGTGCCGCAGATGATGGGCGTATTCCTTCACCATCGCGCCGCAGCCCGAGGCGTTCATGACGATGGCCTCGGCCTTGCCGTCCTGCACCAGCGGCCACCAGGCGTCGATGTTGGCGCGCATCTGCGCCAGCGCGGCTTCCTGCGCGTCCAGGTGGAAACTGGCCGCGCCGCAACAGCCGGCGCCCGGCGCGATGCGCGCGCCGATGCCCACGGCGTCCAGCACCCGGATGGTGGCCGCGTCTATGGTCGGCATCATGGCGGGCTGCACACAGCCGGCCAGCATCAGCACCTGGCGCGCGTGCCCGGCCACCTGCGGCAGCGCGCCCGCGGCGCGGCGCTCCGGCACCTTGCGCCGGATCGATTCGGGCAGCAGCCCGCGCACGGCCTGTCCCAGCCGCATCGCGGGGCCGAACAAGGGCGACATCATGGCCTTGCGCAGCACGGTGCGCTTGGTCCTGTCGCCCCAGGAGCGCGGCACGCGTTCCTCGACGATCTTGCGGCCGATGTCCACCAGGTGCCCGTACTCCACGCCCGAGGGGCAGGTGGTTTCGCAATTGCGGCAGGTCAGGCAGCGGTCCAGATGCTGCTGCGTGGACTGCGTGGGCTCGGCGCCTTCGAGCACCTGCTTGATCAGGTAGATGCGGCCGCGCGGGCTGTCGAGCTCGTCGCCCAGCACCTGATAGGTCGGGCAGGTCGCCGTGCAGAAGCCGCAATGGACGCAACGCCGCAGGATGGCGTCGGCCTCGTTGCCCAGATCGGTGTCGCGGGCCCAGGATGCCAGCTTGGTTTGCATGATGCCTTATAGCTCCAGGACCAGGCGGCCGGGGTTGAACAAGCCGGCCGGATCGAGCTCTTGTTTGAGCCGGCGCGTGATCGCCGCGATTCCCGGCGCCAGCGGATGGAAGACGCCGTCGGCCGGCGGCTTGGCGTGGCCGGCGCGAAACAGCGTCGCATGGCCGCCCAGCCGGGCCGCGGTTTCACGCAACATGGCCGCGTCGTGCGCGCCGGACAGCCAGCGCTGGCCCCCGCCCCACTCGATCAGGGTCGGCCCCAACCCGAGCGCGGCGGCCGTGGGCGGCAGCGCCAGGCGCCACAACGGCTGGCCCGGCGCGAAAAACGGATGCGTCTGCTCGCGCAGCGACTGCCACCAGCCCGCCGCCGCGTCGGGCGCCATCGGCTCGCCGCCGATCTGCTGGCGCGCGCTGGCGATCGCCGGCGGCGCGCCGGACAGGCGCACGCGCATCGCGCCTTCGGCCTGGTCGTCGACGCCGCTCCAGCTGGTGGCCGAGATCGGCAGGGGCTTGCCGCGCCACAGCGCGAAACTGGACAGCGCCTGCGCCTGCGTGGCCGGCAGCACCAGCGTGAGTTCTTCCATCGGCCGCGGCGCGACCTTCAGCGACACTTCCAGTATCGCGCCGAAGATGCCGTGCGAGCCGGCCAGCAGGCGCGACACGTCGTAGCCCGCCACGTTCTTCATGACCTCGCCGCCGAACGACAGGATGCGCCCTTCCGAATCCAGCAGCTGCGTGCCCAGCACGAAATCCTTCAGCGCGCCGGCGCTCATGCGGCGCGGCCCCGACAGGCCCGCCGCCACGCAGCCGCCCACCGTGGCCGACGGCGAATAATGCGGCGGCTCGAACGCCAGCATCTGCCCGTGCTCGGCCAGCGCGGCTTCCAGTTCCGCAAGCGGCGTGCCCGCGCGCACGGTCACGACCAGTTCAGAGGGGTGATAGCTGACGATGCCGCGATAAGGCGTCATGTCCAGCAGGCAATGCCCGTCCTGCGGCGTCACCGGACGGTAGTTGCCATAGAACGCCTTGCTGCCGCCGCCCATCACGAACAAAGGCTTGTGGCCGGCGCGGGCCGTCATGACCTGGTCGCACAATTCCGACAGGACGAAATCCATAGGGGATGCGTCCTAGAAACGGGCGAGATCGGGGAAGCGCAATTCGCCCGCATGGACGTGCATCTTGCCGTATTCGGCGCAGCGGGCCAGCGTGGGGATGACTTTTTCGGGATTGAGCAGGCAAGGCGGATCGAAAGCCCGCTTCACCGCCAGGAAGGCGTCGAGTTCTTCGCGAGAGAATTGCACGCACATTTGATTTATCTTCTCCATTCCCACCCCGTGCTCTCCGGTCACGGTCCCTCCTACCTGCACGCACAGCTCCAGTATGGCGGCGCCGAATTTCTCGGCGCGCTCCACTTCGTCCGGCTTGTTCGAATCGAACAGGATCAACGGATGCAGATTGCCGTCTCCCGCGTGAAATACGTTGGCGCAGCGCAGCCCGAACTCGTCTTCCATCTGTTCGATGGCGCCCAGCACGCGCGCCAGATGGCGGCGCGGTATCGTGCCGTCCATGCAGTAATAGTCGGGGGACACGCGCCCGGCGGCCGGAAACGCGTTCTTGCGCCCGGCCCAGAACTTGAGGCGTTCGGCCTCGGACGTCGACACCTGGCAGCGCGTGGAGCCGGCAAGGCGGAACACCGTTTCCATGCGCTCGATCTCGTGCGCCACCTCTTCGGGCGTGCCGTCGGACTCGCACAGCAGGATGGCCTGCGCGTCCAGGTCGTAGCCGGCGCGCACGAAGGGCTCGACCATGTGCGTGGCGCGCCGGTCCATCATCTCCAGGCCGGCGGGTATCATGCCCGCGGCAATGACCTGGGTGACCGCGTTGCCGGCCGCCTCGACGCTGGAAAAACTGGCCATCACGACCTGCGCGCAGGCCGGCTTGGGAATCAGCTTGACGGTGACCTCGGTGACCACGCCCAGCATGCCTTCGGAGCCGATGAAGACCGACAGCAGATCCAGGCCGGGCGCGTCCGGCGCCTCCGAGCCCAGCTCCACGATGTCGCCGTCTATGGTCACCACGCGCACGCGCAGCACGTTGTGCACGGTCAGGCCGTACTTCAGGCAGTGCACGCCACCCGAGTTCTCGGCCACGTTGCCGCCGATGGAGCAGGCGATCTGGCTGGACGGATCGGGCGCGTAGTACAGCCCATACGGCGCAGCCGCTTCCGAGATGGCGAGGTTGCGCACGCCGGGCTGGACCACGGCGGTCGCGCTGGCCAGGTCGATGTGCTTGATGCGGTTGAACTTGGACAGCCCCAGCAGCACGCCGCGGCTGTGCGGCATGGCGCCGCCGGACAGGCCGGTGCCGGCGCCGCGCGCCACCAGCGGCGCGTTCAGGCGCTTGCAGATGCGCATGACCGCCTGCACCTGCTCCTCGGTTTCGGGCAGGGCCACGACCGCCGGCAGCGCGCGATAAAGGGATAGGCCGTCGCACTCGTAAGGGCGGGTGTCCTCTTCGCGGAACAACACGCAGTGCGCGGGCAACGCCGCCGACAGGGCCTCGATGAGCTGCTGCAAAGAGTAAGGCGCCTGCACTTGTGCCAGGCCGGTTTCGACCAATGAATTCATGAGCGCAACAATAGCGCGAGCGCCGGCCATAAGCAGGCCGGGATTTACCCGCATCCGGCGGTCTTCCGCGGGCTCAGAAGTAACCAGCCGTAAAGGCGCGACCGCCGGAACTGCGTTTCCTCAGCCCTGCCAGGAAACGATTTTGCCCGGGTTCAGGATGTTGTTCGGGTCGAACGCATGCTTGAGGCTGCGCATCAGCGCCAGCGCGTCTTCGCCATGCTCCTCGGCCATGAACTGCATCTTGTGCAGGCCCACGCCATGCTCGCCGGTGCAGGTGCCGTCGGCGGCGATCGCGCGGCGCACCAGGTTGTGGTTGATGGCCTCGGACTCCTGCCATTCTTCGGCGCTGTCGGCGTCCAGCAGCATCAGCACGTGGAAGTTGCCGTCGCCGACGTGGCCCACGATGGTGTACGGGAAGCTGGCGCGGTCCAGTTCCTCGACGGTGTCGCGCACGCAATCGGCCAGGCGCGAAATCGGCACGCAGACGTCGGTGGTGCTGGCGCGGCAGCCGGGACGCAGCTGCAGGCCGGCGAAATAGGCGTTGTGGCGCGCGGTCCAGAGGCGGCTGCGGTCTTCGGGACGCTCGGCCCATTCGAAGTCCATGCCGCCGTGCTCGGCGGTGATGGCCTGCACGGTCTCGGCCTGCTCCTGCACGCCGGCCGGACTGCCGTGGAACTCGAACACCAGCAGCGGGGTTTCGCGCAGGCTCAGCTTGCTGTGCAGGTTGACGGCGCGCACGCTGGCCGCGTCCATGAATTCGACGCGGGCGACCGGCACGCCCATCTGGATGATCTCGATCACGCTCTGCACGGCGGCGTCCAGCGTGGGGAAGTTGCAGACCGCGGCGGACACCGCCTCGGGCTGCGGATACAGGCGCACCGTGACTTCGGTGATGATGCCCAGCGTGCCTTCGCTGCCGACGAAGATGCGCGTCAGGTCGTAGCCGGCCGAGGACTTGCGGGCGCGCCCGGCCGTGCGCACGATGCGCCCGTCGGCCGTCACCACGGTCAGCGACATGACGTTCTCGCGCATGGTGCCGTAGCGCACGGCGTTGGTGCCGGAGGCGCGCGTGGCGGCCATGCCGCCCAGGCTGGCGTCGGCGCCGGGGTCGATCGGGAAGAACAGGCCGGTGTCGCGGATCTCTTCGTTGAGCTGCTTGCGCAGCACGCCGGCCTGCACCGTGGCGGTCAGGTCTTCGGCGTTGACCGCCAGCACCTTGTTCATCTGCGACAGGTCGAGGCAGACGCCGCCCTGGATCGCCAGGATGTGGCCTTCCAGCGAGGAGCCGGCGCCATACGGAATCAGCGGCACGCGGTGCTCGTTGCACAGCCTGGCGACCTCGGCCACTTCCTCGGTGGTGTGCGCGAACACCACCGCATCCGGCGGCATGGCCGCATAAGGGGATTCGTCGCGGCCGTGGTGCTCGCGCACCGCGGCGGACTCGGAGAAGCGATCGCCGAAGCGCGCGCGCAGGGCGTCCAGACAGGCGGCCGGCACCGGACGGCGCAATGTTTCAGCGGGCAGGGAAGCGTTCATGGTCAGCGTGGATTCGGGTTCGATAATCCGAATATTCTACGCCGCCGCGCGTGCTGCGCCGCACACCGCCGCAGGCGGGCGGCGCGCGGCGCGGGTTGCGTATTTACTTGCCCGAGGTCAGCGCGACGCGGCGGCGTTCACGCACGGCATGGGCCAGGCGTTCGAGCACCGCGACCGAGGCGTCCCAGTCGATGCAGCCGTCGGTGATGCTCTGGCCGTAGACCAGCGGCGTGCCCGGCACCATGTCCTGGCGTCCGCCCAGCAGATGGCTTTCCACCATCACGCCCACCAGGCGCGCATCGCCCGCTTCCATCTGGCGCGCCACGTCTTCGATGACGAGCGGCTGGTTCTCGGGCTTCTTGCTGCTGTTGGCGTGGCTGGCGTCGACCATCACGCGCTGCGCCAGGCCGGCCTTGGCCATGTCCGCGCAGGCCGCGTCCACGCTTTGCGCGTCGTAGTTCGGCGTCTTGCCGCCGCGCAGGATGACGTGGCAGTCCTCGTTGCCGGCGGTCGACACGATGGCCGAATGCCCGCCCTTGGTCACCGACAGGAAGTGATGCGGCTGCGACGCGGCCTTGATGGCGTCGACCGCGATCTTCACATTGCCGTCCGTGCCGTTCTTGAATCCCACCGGACACGACAGTCCGGAAGCCAGTTCGCGGTGCACCTGGCTTTCCGTCGTGCGCGCCCCGATCGCCCCCCAGGAGACCAGATCCGCGATGTACTGCGGCGTAATCATGTCCAGGAACTCGCAGCCCGCCGGCAGCCCCAGGCTGTTGATGTCCAGCAGCAGTTCGCGCGCCACGCGCACGCCCTTGTTGATGTCGAAGCTGCCGTCCAGGTCGGGATCGTTGATCAGGCCCTTCCAGCCCACCGTCGTGCGCGGCTTCTCGAAATACACCCGCATCACGATTTCCAGGTCGGCGCTCAGGCGGTCGCGGACCGGTTTCAGGCGTTTCGCATACTCGATGGCCGCGCGCGTATCGTGAATCGAGCAGGGACCGATCACGACGATCATGCGGTCGTCCATGCCGTGCAGGATGCGGTGCATCGCCTGGCGGGCGGCGAACACGGTGTCCGACGCCTCCTTGGTGCAGGCGAACTCACGCATGACGTGCGCGGGCGGGTTCAGCTCTTTGATTTCTCGAATGCGAAGGTCATCGGTATTGTGTGACACGGTACTGCTCCTGGGTTGCCCGCCGCGGGGAAGGTTCCCGAGGCTCCCGGAGACTCCTCCGGGGGTTCCTCAACCGGCGGCGCAAAAAAAGCCGCCAGTTCGCTGGCGGCTTTTTTGGGGGGATTCTTTCCAAACTTCAGATTGAGCGCGTCCCTTCCTCCGCCAGCGGCTTCAGAAAACCATAAAAGTAAAAGTAAAAAGCGGGGGACGCGAATTTCATGGGGAATGACTCTAGCACAGATTCCTGCGGCCGTCAGATTTTTTTCGCCGCTTCGATCTGACCTACGACACAGGCCTTTGCAAGAATAGCCGTCCCGCCGCCGGGCCGCCCCAAGGCGGGACAGCCCCCTCGGGGGGCAGCAAGCACGCGTAGCGTGCGCGGCGTGGGGGCAACACTAGGCGGTGCCGCCTACGGTGAGGCCCTCCATGCGCACCGTCGGCATGCCGACGCCGACCGGCACGCTCTGGCCGTCCTTGCCGCAGGTGCCCACGCCGGAATCCAGCTGCAGGTCGTTGCCGATCATGGTGACGCGGTTCATGGCGTCCGGGCCGTTGCCGATGAGGGTGGCGCCCTTGACCGGGTAGGTCACCTTGCCGTTTTCGATCATGTAGGCCTCGGAGGCCGAGAACACGAACTTGCCGTTGGTGATGTCGACCTGGCCGCCGCCGAAATTGACCGCGTACAGGCCGCGCTTGACCGAGGAGATGATTTCCTCGGCCGGCTTGTCGCCGGCCAGCATGTAGGTGTTGGTCATGCGCGGCATCGGCAGGTGGGCGAAGGATTCGCGGCGGCCGTTGCCGGTGGCGGCGGTTTTCATGAGGCGCGCGTTGAGCGTGTCCTGCATGTAGCCGCGCAGGATGCCGTCTTCGATCAGCACGTTGCGCTGGGTGGCGTTGCCCTCGTCGTCGATGTTGAGCGAGCCGCGGCGGTCCGGGATCGTGCCGTCGTCGACCACCGTCACGCCCTTGGAAGCCACGCGCTCGCCGATGCGGCCCGAGAACACGCTGGAGCCCTTGCGGTTGAAGTCGCCTTCCAGGCCGTGGCCGACCGCCTCGTGCAGCAGGATGCCGGGCCAGCCCGAACCCAGCACCACGGTCATTTCGCCGGCCGGCGCCGGTCGCGCCTCGAGGTTGACCAGGGCTTCGTGCACGGCGCGCTCGACGTAGCCCTGCAGCATGTCGTCGGTGAAATAAGCCAGGCCCAGGCGCCCGCCGCCGCCGGCATGGCCCATTTCGCGGCGGCCGTTGCGCTCGGCGATCACGGTCAGGGACAGGCGCACCAGCGGGCGCACGTCGGCGGCCAGGCGGCCGTCGCTGCCGGCCACCAGCACCACGTCGTATTCGGCGCCCAGGCCGGCCATGACCTGGATCACGTGCGGGTCGCGCGCACGCGCCATGCGCTCGACGCGTTCGAGCAGGGCGACTTTCTCGGGCGCGCTGAGCGAGGCGACGGGGTCGATGTCGGAATACAGGCTGCGGCCGGTTTCGGCTTCGACCTGGGCCGCCACTTTCACCTTGCCCGCGCCGCGCCGCGCGATGCCGCGCACGGCCTGCGCCGACGACAGCAGCGCTTCGGGCGAGAGCGAATCGGAATAGGCGAAAGCGGTTTTCTCGCCGCTCACGGCGCGCACGCCGACGCCCTGGCTGATCGAGAAACTGCCGGTCTTGACGATGCCCTCTTCCAGGCTCCAGCCTTCGCTGCGCGTGTATTGGAAATACAGGTCGGCGTAGTCGACCTTGTGGGTGAAGATTTCACCCAGCGCACGCGCCATATCGGCCTCGGTCAGCCCCCAGGGGTCGAGCAGCAGCGATTTGGCGGTGGCGAGGGAAGCAATGGCGGGATCGATGATTTTCATGGGACTCAGTTCAGGGACGGCGGCGTGGAGACGCGCGCCTGCAATGGCGCTCAAGACCGTATCGTACCGCCGACTCGGCCCCGGCGTCGCGGCCGCCGCAAGGATTATCCGCCCATCCCATATGGGGGCGGGACATTAACTATCAAGTTAAGCAAATTTGTGGCTTTGGATGGATTACGCCAGCTCATCGTACAACTTGACATGAAAATGAAATCGCCGTGCGCGACGCCATTATGCCCGGCGCGCGCCCCAGCGGATTCACCCTCGCCGGCGATTAAACGGTAACTATCATGACAAGTCATCTGACTACTTGTGCAAATATGTGGCGTCATTCAGTGTCCACGTAGTGGAACTCCATATGTTTCAAGTTGTCCCATATCTGCGAATATTCATTCCCGCCGGCGTCCGCCGCGGCGATATGGATAAGTTTAAAGATCGCCCGACCCTTTTGATACAAAGTAATTAGTCCTAAAACAAGGAAATCAGGACGTAATTTATGTATTATGCGAGGCACAACAATTACACATAACTTCGCCGGCGATTAAAAGCAGTTCCATAATCAGGAATAAACCATGGCCCGAGAAACCTACGCAGCACTGCAAGCAAAGATCGAAAAAGAGATCAACAAGCTCCAGAAGAAGGCTGAAATCCTCCAAACCAAACGTCGCAAGCCCGTGATCAACTCGATCATCACCTCGATGCGCGAGTACGACATCACGCCCGAGGAGATCATTGCAGCCTATGGCGCCGCCAAGCCCGGCCGTGCCGCCGGCGGCCGCCGCAAGGCTGGTGCCGCTGCGCGCCCCGCCACCGCCGCCAAGCGCGCCGTCGCGCCCAAGTACCGCCATCCGCAAACCGGCGAAACCTGGAGCGGCCGCGGCAAGGCGCCGCGCTGGCTGGCCGCCGAAGAAGCCGCCGGCGCCACCCGCGATAGTTTTCTTATCAAAGAATAAAACCTATCCGGCAGTAAGAAATAAAATCGGCGCACCATTATGGTGCGCCGATTTTATTTATGCTCGGAGCGCGACTCATTGCGTGGGAAATTTGATCTCGCGCTCGGCGCCATTATTTCCAGGGAAATTATCAAATATTGCACGCACCAGATACGGCATGGTGCGCGTGAAATCGTCGCGCTCGCTCAATATGTATGCGGTCGAACGGTATACCTCGGCGCCGCCGCGCTGGGTATCGTAGATCTGCAGCGTGAGCGAATTGCGCTGGACCACCATCGGCACGTCCACCCAGTCGGGGCCCCAGAAGCCCGGGCCCCAGGGGCCGGGACCGTAGAAACCGCCGTAGCCGCCATAGCCGTAGCCGCCGTAGAAATACGGGTCATACGCACGCCGCACCATTACCTGGGTCTGCGTGGTTCCGTAACGGAACGAGACATCGAAACGGCTCTTGGCGCCGTGCTGCGCCTCGACCAGGCCGGTTGCGCCGATGCCGGCGCGCACCATGTCCTGGTACGACTGATATTCGAGATTATTGTTTTGCGAGGCATCGGCCGGCACGAAGCGGTAGGTCTGCCCTTCCACGCCCGCGGGCCATTGTTGAAATGACGTCACCCGCGCCGATACCGTGGGAGCGGCGCAGCCCGTCAACGCAAGCGCCCCCGCCACGGCGAGCACGCCGGCCCAGCGGCCCGCATTGAACATGGATGACTTGGACATTCTGCTACTCCTTCCGCACGGCGGCGCCATTTACTGCGGTTTGACCGGTCCGCACCCGAAAAGTTTACGGTAATCCATAAGGTTCAGGCGGCCCGGCGGGTCCAGCCACTACAATAGGGCCCTCGTTCATAACAGGACTGAAATCCCATGCGCACCGACACGCCCGTAACCGTTTATCGCAAGGATTACCAGCCCTACCCCTACGATATTCCCGAAGTCGCGCTCGCCTTCGACCTCGCGCCCGACGCGACCGAAGTGCGCTGCGCCATGCAGGTGCGCCGCAAGCCCGACGCCGGCGCCGACGCGGCGCTGGTCCTCGACGGCGAAGAGCTGGAACTCGTCTCGGTAGCGGTGGATGGCGCGGCGTTGCCGGCCGAACGCTACCGCCTTTCCGAGCGCCGCCTCGAACTGCTGGGGCTGCCTGCCAGCGCCACGGTGGAAATCGTCAGCCGCTGCAAGCCTTCGGCCAATTCCACGCTGATGGGCCTGTACGTGTCCGGCGGCAATTTCTTCACGCAGTGCGAGGCCGAGGGATTCCGCCGCATCACCTGGTTCGCCGACCGGCCCGACGTGATGTCGCGCTACCGCGTCACCCTGCGCGCCCTGCCCGATTATCCGGTGCTGCTGTCCAACGGCAACCTGGTCGCCTCGCGCCAGCTGCCCGACGGGCGCAACGAAGTCGAATGGGAAGACCCGTTCCCCAAGCCCTGCTATCTGTTCGCCCTGGTGGCCGGCAAGCTCACGCATCGCGAAACCACGGTCAAGACCGCCAGCGGCCGCGACGTGCTGCTGCAGGTCTACAGCGATCCCGGCTCCGAGACCAAGACCGAATGGGCGCTGGACTCGCTGGTGCGCGCGCTGCGCTGGGACGAAAACCGTTTCGGCCTGGAGCTGGACCTGGACCGCTTCATGGTCGTGGCCGTCCATGATTTCAATATGGGCGCGATGGAAAACAAGGGCTTGAACATTTTCAACGCCGCCTACGTGCTGGCCGACGCCGACACCGCCACCGACGCCAATTACGAAGGCATCGAATCCGTCATCGGCCATGAATACTTCCACAACTGGACCGGCAACCGCGTGACCTGCCGCGACTGGTTCCAGCTGAGCCTGAAAGAAGGCCTGACCGTCTTCCGCGACCAGGAATTCAGCGCCGACATGATGGCCGACGGCATGGAGGCCGCGGCCGCCGCCAGCGCCCGCGCCGTCAAGCGCATCGACGACGTGGTGGCGCTGCGCGCCGCGCAGTTCCCGGAAGACGCCGGGCCCATGGCCCACCCGATCCGCCCGGAAAGCTACCAGGAGATCGGCAATTTCTACACCGCCACCGTGTACGAGAAAGGCGCCGAGGTCATCCGCATGCAGCACACGCTGCTGGGCGAGGCGGGCTTTCGCGCCGGCATGGACGAATACTTCCGCCGCCACGACGGCCAGGCCGTGACCTGCGACGACTTCGTCGCCGCGATGGAGTCCGTGTACGTGCGCCAGCACCCGGGGCGCGACCTGTCCGTGTTCCGCCGCTGGTATCGCCAGGCCGGCACGCCGCGCGTGACGGTCAAGCTCGACCACGACGCCGCCGCGCGCCGCTGCACCGTGACGCTGACCCAGGCCTGCCCGCCGGTGGGCGTCGAGAAGAAAGCCGGCGCCGACTACGTCAAGGCGCCCTTCCACATTCCGTTCGCCATCGGCCTGCTGGACCGCCAGGGCCGCGCCCTGCCGCTGCGCCACGAAGGCAACACCACCGAAACCGCCCTGCTGGAACTGACCGAGCAAAGCCAGCAATGGGTCTTCGAGGACATCGCCGAACGTCCGGTGCCGTCGCTGCTGCGCGACTTCTCGGCCCCGGTGATCGTGGAATACGGCTGGACCAACGAAGAGCTGGCCCTGCTGTCGGCGCATGACGGCAATCCGTTCGCACGCTGGGAAGCGGGCCAGGAGTTCGCCACGCGCCAGATCCTGGCCCTGGCCGAGGCCCGCCAGGCCGGCCGCACGCTGCAGGCCGACCCGGCCTTCATCGACACCTGGCGCGCGCTGCTGACCGATCCGGCGCTCGACGCCGCCTACCGCGCCCGCGCCCTGGCCCTGCCCTCGGAAAAGACGCTGGCCGAACGCATGCGCCAGGTGGACCCGCCGGCCCTGGCCGTGGCCCGCGACTTCCTGCGCGCCGAACTGGGCCGCCAGCTGGCCGCCGAATTCCGGCAGGCCTTCGAGGCCAACCAGACGCCGGGCGAGTACAGCCCGGCCCCGGTTCCGGCCGGGCGGCGCGCGCTGAAGAATCTGGCGCTCAGCCACCTCATGGCCGCCGGCGAGACCGACGCCCAGCGCCTGGCCGAACAGCTCTATGGCCAGGCCGGCAACATGACCGACAGCATGGCCGCGCTGTCGGCCCTGATCAATTTCGGCCAGGGCGAGTTTCCGCAGCAGGCGCTGGCCGCCTTCTACGACAAATGGCGCGACAACCCGCTGGTGGTGGACAAATGGTTCGCGCTGCAGGCCAGCGCGCGTTCGACTACCGTGCAGACGGCGCGCGAGCTGATGCAGCATCCCGCGTTCACGCTGCGCAACCCGAACCGCGCCCGCGCGCTGATTTTCCAGTTCTGCCTGAACAACGCCCGCGGCATGCACCATCCGGACGGTTCGGGCTACGCGTTCTGGGCCGAGCAGGTGCTGGCGCTGGACGCGCTCAACCCGGAGATCGCCGCCCGGCTGGCCCGCGCGCTGGACAACTGGTCGCGCTTCGTGCCCGCCCTGCGCGCGCCCATGCAGGCCGCGCTGCAGCGCGTGCGGGCGCATGAGGGCCTGTCGCGCAACGTGCAGGAAATCGTATCGAAGGCGTTAGAATTCGCCGCATAGGGAGATTCTTTTGAAACGTAAAACACTGACCCAATACCTGGTGGAGCAGCAACGCTCCGCCCAAGCCCTCGCGCCGGAAGTGCGGCTGCTCATCGAAGTCGTGGCGCGCGCCTGCAAGGCCATCAGCCATGCCGTCAGCAAGGGCGCGCTCGGCGGCGTGCTCGGCAGCCTGGAAAGCGAGAACGTCCAGGGCGAAGTGCAGAAGAAGCTGGACGTGCTGTCCAACGAAATCCTGCTCGAAGCCAATGAATGGGGCGGCCACCTCGCGGCCATGGCCTCGGAGGAAATGGAAACCATCCATCTGATCCCGAACCGCTATCCCAAGGGCGAATACCTGCTGCTGTTCGATCCGCTGGACGGCTCGTCGAACATCGACGTCAACGTTTCCATCGGCACCATCTTCTCGGTGCTGCACGCGCCCCACAACGTCTCCGGCGCGCCGGTGTGCGAGCAGGATTTCCTGCAGCCCGGCAACAAGCAGGTCGTGGCGGGCTACGCGGTGTACGGTCCCCAGACCATGCTGGTGCTGACCATCGGCAACGGCGTGGTGGGCTTTACGCTGGACCGCGAAATGGGCTCGTGGGTGCTGACCCACGAGGACATCCGCGTGCCCGAGGACACCAAGGAATTCGCCATCAACATGTCCAACATGCGCCACTGGGCTCCCCCAGTCAAGCGCTACATCGACGACTGTCTGGCCGGTTCCACCGGCCCGCTGGGCAAGGACTACAACATGCGCTGGATCGCCTCGATGGTGGCCGACGTGCATCGCATCCTGACCCGCGGCGGCATCTTCATGTACCCCTGGGACGCGCGCGAGCCGGGCAAGGCCGGCAAGCTGCGCCTGATGTACGAAGCCAACCCGATGAGCTTCCTGGTCGAACAGGCCGGCGGCGCGGCGATCAACGGCGTGCAGCGCATCATGGACATCCAGCCCGAAAAGCTGCACCAGCGCGTCAGCGTGATCCTGGGTTCGAAGAACGAAGTCGAGCGCGTGGGCCGCTACCACGCCGAGGACGCGGCGGGCTGATTCCCGCCCCCCCATGACAAAGCCCCGGCCTGTCACCAGGCCGGGGCTTTGTCTTTACCGCGGACGGCGGAAGGTCACTTCACCTGTTCGATCGACTTCACGTCATCCTTGTTGATCTGGACCTTCTTGCCGTCCTTGTCGTATTCGTACATGCCGGTATCTTTGTCGTAGCTGGGCTCGTCGGGGGTCACGGTCGAGCTGCCGTCCCGCTGCTGAATGACCGAGGGAGACGAGCATCCGGCCAATACTCCAAATCCGCTCACAGCCAGGGCCAGCGTCATGGTCTTCAGATTCATGGGCGTGTTCTCCGAGTATGAATGTGGATTTACTGTATCTGACGCCCCGGCCGCATACGTGACGGGTTGTGGTCCAAATGCATGAGAAAGTAATCCACCCGGCCCCGATTTCATTTCCCGCTGCGCCCTGGGCGATCGCCGCCGCGCAAACGAAAAACCCCTCGCCGGCCGGGCCAGCGAGGGGTTGCACACTCACACAAGCGGCAAGCGGCCTTTACACCTTGGCGTGGGCCTCGATATAGCGGCGCACCTCGGCCGGGTCGCAGTCCATGACGGCCACGCGCTGCGGCAGCGATTCCAGGTCGGCCAGATTGCCCGGCGGCGTGGCCGGGCGGCCCAGCGCCGCTTCGATGGTTTCCGAGAACTTCGCCGGCAGCGCGGTTTCCAGCACCAGCATGGGCACGCCCGGCTCGACGAAGTCGCGCGCGACCTTGACGCCGTCGGCCGTGTGCGGATCGACCAGCACGCCGGTGGCGTCGTAGACCGAGCGGATCGTGGCCAGCCGGTCCTCGTGGGTGCTGGCGCCCGACACGAAGCCGTAGCGCGATTCGAACTGCGGCAGCAGGTCGGAGAGGTCGAACGAGCCGTCGCGCGCCAGCGCCTGCCACAAGGCCTGGACGCGGCCGGCGTCGCGGCCGACCAGGTCGAACACGAAGCGCTCGAAATTCGAGGCGCGCGAGATGTCCATCGAGGGGCTGGACGTGGCGTAGGTCTGTTCCGCGGGCCGCGGGCGGTACACGCCGGTGCGGAAGAACTCCTCCAGCACGTTGTTCTCGTTGGTGGCCAGCACCAGGCGGCGGATCGGCAGGCCCATGCCGCGCGCGATGTGGCCCGACAGGATGTTGCCGAAGTTGCCCGAGGGCACGGCGAACGAGACCTGCTGGCCGGGCTTATCAGAAGCGCGCAGCCAGCCGTGGAAGTAGTACACCACCTGGGCCGCGATGCGCGCCCAGTTGATGGAATTGACCGCGCCCAGGCGGTACTTGGTCTTGAACGCCAGGTCGCCGGCCAGCGACTTGACGATGTCCTGGGCCTCGTCGAACACACCGCGCACCGCGATGTTGTGGATGTTCTCGTCCTGCAGCGAATACATCTGCGCGCGCTGGAAGGCGCTCATACGGCCGTGCGGCGACAGCATGAACACCGCCACGCCGCGCTTGCCGCGCAGCGCGTACTCGGCCGCCGAGCCGGTGTCGCCCGAGGTGGCGCCCACGATGTTCAGCGTGGTGCCGCGCTTGTCCAGCACGTATTCGAACACCTGGCCCAGGAACTGCATGGCCATGTCCTTGAAGGCCAGCGTCGGCCCTTCGGACAGGCCCAGCAGCGACAGGCCGCCGTCGAGCGGGCGCAGCGGGACGATGTCTTCGCTGTTGAAGATCTCCTGCGTGTACGCGGCGCGGGTCAGGCGGCGCAGATCGTCGGCGGGAATGTCGGTGGCGAAGCGCGACAGCACTTCATACGCCAGGTCCGCGTACGACAGGCCGCGCCAGGATTCCAGCGTCTCGGCCGAAACCTGGGGCAACTGCTCGGGCACCGCCAGGCCGCCGTCGGGCGCCAGACCTTCGAGCAGGATGTCGGAGAATTCCAGCGGCTTCATGCCGCCGCGGGTGGAGATGTATTTCATACGAGGTGTTCCACGCGCAGGCGCGTAACTTTGGAGCGCACGAACGGCAGCGCCTCGATGCGTTCGATCGCCTGGTTGACATTGCCTTCGACCGCTTCGTGCGTCAGGAAAATGATATCCGCGCCGCCGATGTGCGAGGGCTGCTGGATCATCGACCCGATCGAAATGGAACGGTCGGCCAGGATGCGCGCGATGTCGGCCAGCACGCCAGGCTGGTCGTCCACGCGCAGGCGCAGGTAGTACGAAGTGCTGACCTGCTCGATGGGCAGGATCGGCGTGTCCGACATGGCGTCCGGCTGGAACGCCAGGTGCGGCACGCGGTTGCCGGGGTCGGCGGTGTGCAGGCGGGTCACGTCGACCAGGTCGGCCACGACCGCCGAGGCGGTGGGCTCTTCGCCCGCGCCCTGGCCGTAGTACAGCGTGGGGCCGACGGCGTCGCCCTTGACCAGCACGGCGTTCATGGCGCCCTCGACGTTGGCCAGCAGGCGCTCGGACGGCACCAGCGCCGGATGCACGCGCAGCTCGATGCCGTCGGGGCGGCGCTTGGTCACGCCCAGCAGCTTGATGCGGTAGCCCAGGCGCTCGGCATGCTCGATGTCCTCGGCGGCCAGCTGCGAGATGCCTTCGATGTAGGCGCGGTCGAACTGCACCGGCACGCCGAAGGCCAGCGAGGCCAGCAGCGTCAGCTTGTGCGCGGCGTCCACGCCTTCCACGTCGAAAGTGGGATCGGCCTCGGCGTAGCCCAGGCGCTGCGCCTCGGCCAGCACGTCGGCGAACGGCAGGCCGCGCGAGCGCATTTCCGACAGGATGAAATTGGTGGTGCCGTTGATGATGCCGGCCACCCACTGGATGCGGTTGGCGGTCAGGCCCTCGCGGATCGCCTTGATGATGGGAATGCCGCCGGCCACGGCGGCTTCGAACGTCACCATCACGCCGCGCTCGTGCGCCGCGGCGAAGATCTCGTTGCCATGCTTGGCCAGCAGCGCCTTGTTGGCCGTCACCACGTGCTTGCCGTTGGCGATGGCTTCGAGCACCAGCTCGCGCGCCAGCGTGTCGCCGCCGATGAGTTCGACCACGATGTCGATTTCCGGATCGCGCACCAGCGCGTGCACGTCGGTATCGACCAGCAGCGCGTCGCCCACGCGCGTGCGCGCCTTGGCCACGTCGCGCACGGCGGCGCGCGTCACTTCGATCCGCCGGCCCGCGCGGCGCGCGATTTCTTCAGCGTTGCGCGACAGCACGGACCACGTGCCGCCGCCCACCACGCCCAGGCCCAGCAGGCCGACTTTCATCGGATTCATCGCCGCGCCCTCAGCAGGCGGACGTTGAGGGGAATTCATCTTCAGTTCTCCATAATGCGGAACGGGTGCCCTCCGAGATCGGGATGCCGCGGATCCGGCTCCGCCGGTCCGCAGGCATGCCCCCTAGAGGGGGAAGCGCCGCAGGCGCTTCGGGGGTGGGCCTACAGCCCTCCGTCCTTGCGGAACATATCCTTGATGCCGCGCACCGCCTGGCGGGTGCGCTGCTCGTTTTCGATCAGGGCGAAGCGCACGTATTCGTCGCCGTACTCGCCGAAGCCGATCCCGGGGGACACGGCCACTTTCGCGTCCGACAGGACGCGCTTGGCGAATTCCAAAGAGCCCATCGCCCTGTAGGGTTCGGGGATTTGCGCCCAGATGTACATGGACGCCTTCGGAATCTCCACATTCCAACCTGCTTCATGCAGGCCGCGCGCGAGCACGTCGCGGCGGCTCTGGTACTGCGCCACGATCTCGTTCACGCAATCCTGCGGACCGTCCAGCGCGGCGATGGAAGCCACCTGGATCGGCGTGAACGTACCGTAGTCGTGATAACTCTTGATGCGCGCCAGCGCATTGACCAGCTCGCGGTTGCCGACCATGTAGCCGATGCGCCAGCCGGCCATGTTGTAGCTCTTGCTCATCGTGAAGAACTCGACGGCGACGTCGCGCGCGCCGGGCACTTGCATGATGGACGGCGCCACGTAGCCGTCGAAGGTGATGTCGGCGTAGGCCAGGTCGTGCACGACCAGGATGTCGTGCTCCTTGGCCAGCGCGACCACGCGTTCGAAGAACGACAGGTCCACGCATTGCGCGGTCGGGTTGCTGGGAAAGCCCAGCACCATCATCTTGGGCTTCGGGATCGATTCGCGCACGGCGCGTTCCAGTTCCTCGAAGAAGTCCACGCCCGGCGTCATGCGCACGGAACGGATGTTGGCGCCGGCGATGACCGCGCCGTAGATGTGGATCGGGTAGCTGGGATTGGGCACCAGCACGGTGTCGCCGCGGTCCAGCGTGGCCAGCATCAGGTGGGCCAGGCCTTCCTTGGAGCCGATGGTGACGATGGCCTCGGAATCCGGATCGAATTCGACCGCGTAGCGGCGCTGGTACCAGTCACAGATGGCCTTGCGCAGGCGCGGGATGCCCTTGGACACCGAATAGCCGTGCGTGGTCGGGCGCGTGGTGGCCTCGACCATCTTGTCGACGATGTGCTTGGGGGTCGCGCCGTCCGGGTTGCCCATCGACATGTCGATGATGTCTTCGCCGCGCCTACGCGCCGCCATCTTGAGCTCGCCGGTAATGTTGAAAACGTACGGGGGCAGACGCTCGATGCGGGAGAACTTCCTCATGATGGGAATCCTTAGGGGCGGAAAAAGGGCAAAAAAACCAGGGCGCGGTCGCGCGTGGGGGAAAAGGGCCAGAATGCCGCGCCGCCCATGGAATTTGCAGCGCAGCAAAACCCTGTAATCTAGCGCAAGGAAGCGTAGGCGGCAAATTGGAAAAAAACGGGGCCGGCCCGAGGCGAAACCCTTGCCGGCGGAAGGCGCGCAAGCGCGGCGGGGGCCGTGCGCTTTCTACAACATGGTTGAATGCGCATGCGCTATTATCAGGCACATAAAGCTGGAGTTTTTATTGAAGCTGCATACCGATCCTGCGACGGCCGCTCTGAACACCGTCACCGCCTACGGTGATGGCTATATCGAGGTCAACCAGGTACGTTTTTCCTCGTCGGTCGCGTTCGGCCCCGAGGGCGAAGTGTCCCAATGGCCCGTCGAGTCCCCGGCCGACATCACCTCCACCCTCTTGTTCCAGGCGGCTGGCCTGTCCCAGCCCGTGCGCGACCCCATGGCGTTCCTGGACGAGCCCGAAGCCCAGTCCGCGCCCGGACGCCCCGCCAACGCGCCCGAAGTGCTGCTGGTGGGCACCGGCGCCCGGCAGCAGTTCCTGCGCCCCGACGTGCTGCGCCCGCTGCTGGCGATGGGCATCGGGGTCGAGACCATGGACACCCACGCCGCCTCGCGCACCTACAACATCCTGATGGCGGAGGGCCGGCGCGTCGTCGTGGCCCTCATCCCTCCCAACGGAGAATCCCAGTAATGACGCCGACCATAGGCAAGCCCGCCCCGCTGTTCACCGCTGAAAGCACCATCGGTCCCATCAGCCTCGAACAATGCCAGGGCCGCGCCGTGATCCTGTATTTCTATCCCAAGGACAATACGCCCGGCTGCACCACCGAAAGCCAGGACTTCCGCGACCTGCACGCCGAGTTCCTGTCGGCCAGCGCCGTGGTCATCGGCATCTCGCGCGATTCGCTGAAGTCGCACGAGAACTTCAAGAACAAATACGAACTTCCTTTCCCGCTCATCTCCGACGCCGACGAAACCGTCTGCAACCTGTACGGCGTCATCAAGCAGAAGAACATGTATGGCAAGCAGGTGCGCGGCATCGAGCGCAGCACCTTCTTGATCGATGCCTATGGCGTGCTGGTGCAGGAGTGGCGCGGGGTGAAGGTCCCGGGCCACGCCAAGGAAGTCCTGCAGGCCGCCAAGAGCATCGGCTAGCCGCAAGCACAGATAGATCCGTCAGGCGCTATTGCCGGCCCACACAGGAGAGTGACACATATGCCGCTTCCGAAGTTGCCCACCCGCCCCGCAGCCATCCTGACCTTCCCCTCGGGCGAGCCCGCCCGGGCGCAGGCCCGCAGCACCAAGACCGCCGCTGCGCGGTCCAACGCCCAGCCAGCCCTCGACGAAACCGACGACGAGGCCCTGGCCGTCCAACCGCAACTCGAAGGCATGGCTGCCCCCGCCCGCAAGGCGCAGGCTCCCGCGCCCGCTCGCCAGACGCCTCCTCCGGCGGCGCCTGCCGTGCGCGCGCAGCGCCAGGCCAAGCCCGCGGCCACGCCCGCCAAGCGCGCCAAGCCGCGCGCCCAGAACGAGCCGCGCAAGCTGTTCGTGCTGGACACGAACGTGCTGCTGCACGATCCCAGCTCGCTGTTCCGCTTCGAAGAGCACGACATCTTCCTGCCGATGATGACGCTCGAAGAGCTGGACCACCAGAAGAAAGGCATGTCGGAAGTGGCGCGCAACGCGCGCCAGGTCAGCCGTTCGCTGGACGCGCTGGTGCAGGACGCCACCCAGCTCGACGAGGGCCTGGAGCTGGCCAAGCTGGGCAACAAGGACGCCACCGGGCGCCTGATGTTCCAGACCACCGCGATCCACAGCACCCTGCCCTCGGACCTGCCCATGGGCAAGGCCGACAACCAGATCCTGGGCGTGGTCCGCGCGCTGCAGGAAAAGTACCCGCAGCGCGAAGTCGTGCTGGTGTCCAAGGACATCAACATGCGCCTGAAGGCGCGCGCGCTGGGCATGGACGCCGAGGACTACTTCAACGACCACGTCCTGGAAGACTCGGACCTGATGTATTCGGGCGTCATGCAGCTGCCCGAGGACTTCTGGAACAAGCACGGCAAGGACGTGGAATCGTGGCAGCAGGGCGGCACCACCTTCTACCGCATCCACGGGCCGCTGTGTTCGCAGTTCGTGGTCAACCAGTTCGTCTACTTCGAAGGCCAGATGCCGCTGTACGCGCAGGTGCGCGAGGTCAGCGGCAAGATGGCGGTGCTGGCCACGCTGCGCGACTACACCCACGGCAAGAACAACGTCTGGGGCATTACCGCGCGCAACCGCGAACAGAACTTCGCCATGAACCTGCTGATGAATCCCGAATGCGACTTCGTGTCGCTGCTGGGCCAGGCGGGCACCGGCAAGACCCTGCTTGCGCTGGCGGCCGGCATCACGCAGGTGCTGGAGACCAAGCGCTACACCGAAATCATCATGACCCGCGTCACGGTGCCGGTCGGTGAAGACATCGGTTTCCTGCCCGGCACCGAGGAAGAAAAGATGCTGCCCTGGATGGGCGCGCTGGAAGACAACCTCGACGTGCTCAACATGGGCGACGGCGAAGGCAACGGCGACTGGGGCCGCGCGGCCACCATGGACCTGATCCGCTCGCGCATCAAGGTCAAGTCGCTGAACTTCATGCGCGGGCGCACCTTCCTGAACAAGTACCTCATCATCGACGAGGCGCAGAACCTCACGCCCAAGCAGATGAAGACGCTGGTCACGCGCGCGGGTCCGGGCACCAAGGTGATCTGCCTGGGCAACATCGCCCAGATCGACACGCCCTACCTGACCGAGGGCAGCTCGGGCCTGACCTTCGTGGTCGACCGCTTCAAGGGCTGGCCCCACTCCGGCCACGTCACCCTGCAACGCGGCGAGCGTTCGCGCCTGGCCGATTATGCGGGGGATGTGCTGTAGAACGGCGCAATCCCTCTCCCGCCAACCAAAAGAAAGCGCCTGGCTTGCGATAAGCCAGGCGCTTTTTTCCTGCTTCCGCCGATTACTTGTCGGCGGCGTTGGTGATGGCGTTGCCGGCCCTGGACATGTCCTTGCCCATGCCCGCGACGGTGTTGCAACCGGCGAGGACAAAGCCGAACACGACAAAGGCAGTCAGCACGATCTTGCTGCGCATGCTGGCGCTCCTATGGTGGTGAAACGGTTTCGGACCGTAATTTAGACGATTTCGACGCGCAGTTCGCCCAGGCCTTCGACGCCGCCGGTGATGACGTCGCCTTGCAGCACGGCGCCCACGCCCTCGGGCGTGCCGGTGAAGATCAGGTCGCCGGGCTGCAGCTCGAACAGGCCGGACAGGTACGAGATGCTTTCAGGGATGTTCCACAGCATCTGCGAGATGTCGCTGGACTGCTTGCGCTGGCCGTTGACGTCCAGCCAGATGGCGCCCTTGTCCAGGGTGCCCACGACGCTGCGCGGATGGATGGGGCCCAGCGGCGCGGACAGGTCGAACGCCTTGCCTACTTCCCAGGGACGCCCCTGCTTCTTCATTTCGCCTTGCAGGTCGCGGCGGGTCATGTCCAGGCCCAGCGCGTAGCCCCACACGCATTCGTTGGCCTGCTCGACCGGAATGTCGCGCCCGCCCTTGCCCAGCACCACGACGAGTTCCATCTCGTAGTGCAGGTTGGAGGTCTTGGGCGGGTACGGCATCTTGGCGGTTTCGCCGTCGGCCACGCTCAGCACCGCGTCGGCGGGCTTGCAGAAGAAGAACGGATCTTCACGGCCGGTGAAGCCCATTTCCTTGGCGTGTTCGGCGTAGTTGCGGCCGACGCAATAGACGCGGCGCACCGGAAACAACGCGGCGCTGCCGGCAACGGGAACCGCGACAGGCGGCTGGGGGGGCAATACGTAGTCCATGTCCAATCAACCTATGATGAATACGTGGCCGGAAACCGGCGCAGGCGCGGGCCGCCGCGGCGGCGGCCCGGAAACCGGTCAGCCCTTGGCGTAGCGCTCGGCGCTGCGGACGATTTCCTCGTGCGCGGCGTCCAGGCCCTTCCAGCCCTTGACCTTGACCCACTTGCCCTTCTCCAGGTCTTTGTAGTGCTCGAAGAAGTGCTGGATGCGGGCGATGTCCTCGGCCGGCAGGTCTTCGTAGGTCTTGATGTTGCGGTACGGGGGGTACAGCTTTTCGATCGGCACGGCCAGCAGCTTGGCGTCGCCGCCCGACTCGTCGTCCATTTCCAGCACGCCGATGGCGCGGCAGCGCACGACGGCGCCGATCTGAATCGGGAACGGCGTCAGCACCAGCACGTCGGCGGGGTCGCCGTCTTCGGACAGGGTCTGCGGGATGTAGCCATAGTTGCACGGGTAGTGCATGGCGGTCAGCATGAAGCGGTCAACGAAAATCGCGCCCGAGTCCTTGTCGACCTCGTACTTGACCGGGTCGGCGTTCATGGGGATTTCGATGATGACGTTGAAGTCTTCCGGCAGCTTCTTGCCGGGGGAGACGCGATCGAGGCTCATGGTTCAACCTTGTTGTGTGTCTGAAGGAATATTCAAACCGAGCCGTCGTCCTTGAACGGCGGCTTGGTCGCCGGCACGTCGGCGGGGGCCGGCGCGGGCTTGGGTTTGGACGCGGCGGGCGTGGCCGGCGCGTAGGTGGGCACGGGCTCGTCGAAAGCGGCCGCCGGGATCGGGGCGCTGTCGAAGTACTCGTCGATGTCGGAGGTGTTGCCGCCTGCCAGCGGCGCATCTTCCGGCGCGAGCGCGCGCTCGCGCTGTTCCTTGTTGACGCGGGCGTCGGGGTCCAGCACGTAGTCGGAGGCGGAGGCCGCCACCGCCGGCGGCAGCGCGGGATAGTCGCCGCCGACGTCGGCGTCGCCGTCGGCATCGGACAGGCCCACCGCATAGCCGCCTTCGGCGTCCACGCGGTACGGGTCCGAGCCGGTGTCCGCGGCCGGCAGCGCGGCGTCCGAGGCCAGCACCGGCAGCGCCATGCTGGCGGCGGTCGCCAGGCGCCAGTGGCGCACGGCGTCAGCGGGACGGTCGAGGCGGTCGTACAGGCTGCCCAGCAACGCGTGGGTCTGCGCGTCGCTGCGGCGGCTGATGGCGCGCAGCAGATAGCGCTCGGCCTGGCCCCACAGCTGGCCGTTCAGGCACAGCATGCCCAGCGCCGTGAGCAGGTCGGGATCGGTGGGACGCTGCTGCAGCCAGGTTTCGGCGCGCGCCAGGCGGCGCGACACCTGTTCGGCCTCGCAGCGGGCGTAGGCCGCCACCAGGGCGGGATTGAACTTCACGGCGATGGCGGCTTCGAGCACGCGGGCCGCCTCGTTGGCCTCGCCGGCGGCCTCGAAGCCCGCCGCGCCGGCCAGCGCGATTTCGGGCAGCAGGCGCTCTTCGGCCTTCAGGTCCTTCCAGATGGCGCGCCAGCTCTCGGTGCCCGCGGCGGCGCGCAGGCGCGCCGAGCCGGAGGCGTCGATCAGGTGGTCGGCCTCGGGGCGGGCCATGGCGTTGCGGCGCACCAGGCCGCGGGCCAGCGAGAAGACCTCTTCGTCGTGATGCAGCGCGGCGTGAGCGCGCAGCAGCAGGCGCATCGTGTGCAGGTGGCGCGCGCCGCCGTCGGCCAGCGGTTCGAGCACGGCCAGCGCACGCTCGGCGCGGCCCTGGTCGAGCAGCATGTCGGCCGAGACCGTGGCGGTGGCCTCGATCAGGCCCGGCTCGGCGCCGGCCTGTTCCTGCGCGGTCGCCAGCAGGCGGTCGCGGCGGTCGAACTCGCCCAGGCCATGCGCGGCGCGGGCGGCCGACAGGGCGGCGAGCACGCGGCGGGTGCGGACCTTGGTCTGGTCCAGCAGCTTGGTGAGGTCTTTTTCGGCGGTGGTGTAGCGGCCTTCGAGCAGGCCGATCCAGCCGCGCTCCAGCAATTCGTGGTCGCGCGCCTGCGCGCGCTTGCCGCGCCAGGCCCGCACGCGGTCGGGGATGGCCAGCAGCCAGGCCAGCAGGCGCAGGCCCACGTACAGCACGATGAAGGCCGCCACGATCAGCAGCACGGCCAGCGTCAGCGACATCTCGATGCGCCACGGCCAGATCAGCAACAGCACGTTGCCGGAATGCGAACGCAGCACCACCGCCAGGGCGACGGCGACTACGGCCAGCAGCAGGGTCCAGAACCAGGTACGCATAGGCCGCCTCAGTCCTGCTCGCCGGTCTTGAAGCCGGCCGCGCGCAGCGCGGCCACGGCGGCCTGGCTGTCGGCCACGTCGGGCAGGCGCACGGCGATGTCGGTCTGGGCCAGTTCGCGGGCCAGCGCCTGGGCGGCGACGGTGTCGGGCGAACGGGAGTCGAAGTACTTGGCCAGCGTGGTGCCGACGTTGTCGAGTTCGCTCTTCCAGACCGAGGGCTGGCGCATCAGCATGGCGAGCTGGGCGGTCAGCAGGCGCTGGCGCAGCGAGCCGCGTACGAGGTCGGCCTGTTCGGGCGACAGCAGCAGGGCCGCGGGCTCGTCGACGCGCTGGATCGTGATCAGGCCGCCGAGTTCATGCGCCAGCGCGGAACCGGCGCGGCCGGGCCAGGAGGCCATCTCGGCGCGCCAGCGCTGCCACCAGGGCGCGTCGGCCGGCAGGCCGGCCTGCGGGTCTACCGAGGGCGCCGCCACGGCCGGGCGGGCCTCGCCGGCGGGCGCGACGCCCGGCGCGGCGGCGTCGGGCACCAGCAGCGGCGCCTTGCCGATCAGCGCCACCAGGCGCTCGATGCGGGCCGACTGGGCGGGAATATCCACGGTGGACACGGCGCGCAGCCGGTCCAGGTCGCCGTTGATGGATTGCTGCAGCGTGGAGAAGCGCGGACGGTCGGCGCGCGCCAGGCGCGACTGCGCGGTCTCGAGCGCGACGATGGCGTTGGAGACGTTGCCGGCCAGGCGCAGCTGCTGGTTGGCGATGGTCAGCAGGCGCTCGATGTCGTTGGCCAGCAGTTCGTCGCTGGCGCTGTCGTTGAAGTTCTGCCAGGCCAGCTGAAGCGCGTTGTACTGGCTTTGCGTTTCGCGCACGGTGGCTTCGAGCTCGGCCACGCGGCCGGCCTGGGCCTGCGCCAGGGCCAGGGCCTCGCGGGTGTCCTTGCGGGCCTGGGCCGCGTCGGCGGCCAGGGTGTCGAGCCGCGATGCGACCTCGCGCCCGGCGGAGACGAACTGCGTGCGCTGCTTCCACAGGGCATAGCCCAGGCCGGCAGCCAGCAGGATGACGATGACCAGGGCAGTGACCAGGGAGCCACTGCCGCGTTTGGCCGGACGGGCCTTGACGGGATCGGCCGGGGCCGATGCGGGCGCGCTTGCGCCCGGGGCGGCCGTCGGAACGACCGGATCGGTAGCGGGAGTCTTGTCTGTCATGACGCGATTGTATTCGGTGTCGGTCCGAAGCAACGAATCAAGCAGCAACAAAGGCCTGGAATATCGACTCGTCGTTGGGCAAGCAGATTTTTACCATTGACCGGTCCGCGGCGTCTTGCGCGGCCGGCGGCACGCGCCGCGCCAGCGAGGGATGCGTCAGCACGAAACCGCAACGCGCCCACCAGGGCGTCAGGCCGGCCTCGTCCAGGCGCGCGCGCACCGCGTCGGCGCCCTCCCCGCTGGTGATCAGCCAGGTGGCCCGCAGGCCCTGCGCGGCCCATTGCCGCAGCTGGGAGAGCCGATCGGCGTCCCAGCGGGCCGGGCGGCGCAGGTAGGCCGCAAAGCGCGTCACGGCCGCGCCGTGCGCCTGCAGCCTGTCGGCCAGCCAGTCCCTGCCCTGCGTGCCACGCACGAGCAGCACGCGCCGAGGCAGCGCGGGCAGCCCTTGCAGGACTTCCCAGAGGGCCTCGGAATCATGGCTGGGCGCGTTTTCGGATGGATGCAAAACTGTTGTATTCGCGCCAAAAGCGGGCGACTCGCGCAGCGCCCGGGCGCTGGCCGGACCGACCGTGGCGGCGATCACGCCGGCCGGCCAGGCCGACGCGCCGTCGGCTTCGAACCACTGCTCCAGGTACAGCCGGGCGGCGTTGCCGCTGACGAACACGACCATGTCGTAGTCCGACGGGCGCGGCAGCGCGTCGGGCTCGGCCGGCAGCGCCTCGATTTCCAGCGCGGGCAGGATGCAGGGCGTCCAGCCCGCGGCGCGCAGGCGCTCGGCGAGCGCCTCGTTGCGGCCCGCGGGCCGCGTCAGCACGGCGATGCGCGGGGCGCTCGTCATGGCCATCAGTCCGGCCGGGCGTCGTCTTGCAGCAGTTCGCGCAGAATGTCCTGCGCGCCCGCGTCGAGCAGTTCCTGCGCCGCCGCCTCGCCGATGGACTGCGCATCGGCCACCGGGCCGCTGCGCACGGCGCGAACCATGCGCGTGCCGTCGGGCGAGGCCACCAGCGCGCGCAGCGACAGGGTGCCCGCCTCGATCTCGGCGTAGGCCGCCAGCGGCACCTGACAGGAGCCGCCCAGCTTGCGCGACACGGCGCGCTCGGCCACCACGCAGGCGGTGGTGTCGGCGCTGGCCAGCGGCGCCAGCCAGGCGCGCATGTCGTCGCGGTCGTCGCGGATTTCGATGCCCAGCGCGCCCTGCCCGGCCGCCGGCAGGCTGTCGGCCGGTTCGAGCAGGCCGCGGATGCGCGAGGCCAGGCCCAGGCGCTCCAGCCCGGCGGCGGCCAGCACGATGGCGTCGTACTCGCCGCGGTCGAGCTTGCCCAGGCGCGTGTCGAGGTTGCCGCGCAGCGGCTTGACCGTCAGCGCCGGATGGCGCGCGCGGATCTGCGATTCGCGCCGCAGGCTGGAGGTGCCCACCACCGCGCCCGCCGGCAGGTCGGCCAGCGAGGCGTAGCGGTTGGAGACGAAGGCGTCGCGCGGATCGGCGCGATCGAGGACGGCGCAGAGCTCGAACGGGGCCTGCAGATCCACCGGCACGTCCTTCAGGGAGTGGACGGCGAGATCGGCGCGCCCGTCGAGCAGCGCGTTTTCGAGCTCCTTGACGAACAGACCCTTGCCGCCCACCTTGGACAGGGTGCGGTCGAGGATCTGGTCGCCTCGGGTCGTCAGGGTGAGAAGTTCAACCGCGCACGCCGGGTACAGCGTGCGCAGCCGGTCGCGCACATGCTCGGCCTGCCACAGGGCAAGCCGGCTGGCGCGGGTCGCGATGACCAGGCGTTGCGGTAGAGACACGAGGCGTCATCAAACGAAGTTGGAGACGACGACCGTCGCAATGACACCGAGTATGGCCAGCACGAACAGGCCTTGAAGCAGGCTCAGGCCCGATTCGGATTGCTGGGGATCGGTGGATCTACGCAGACTCATGTGCTGATTCCTTGGAGGCGTTTTTGCGGCTTGCCAGCCACCGTCCAATGACAACAACGAGCAAGGCGCCAATGATTTCTGCGCCGATTTTAACCGCAGCGGGCTGAACGCCGAATTGACGCTCGACAACAACGTCGGTGACCAGCATGCCGCCCGCGATCCAGCCCAGCAGCGCGGCGCCGAAGGTGACGACCAGCGGATAGCGGTCGATCAGCTTGAGCACCAGGGTGCTGCCCCAGATGATGATGGGCACGCTGACGATCAGGCCGAAGGCGACCAGGCCGATCTGGTGGTCGGCGTGGGCGTTCTGGGCCGCGCCGGCGATGGCGATCACGTTGTCCAGGCTCATCACGAAGTCAGCGATGATGATGGTCTTGATGGCGGCGGCGATGGAGGTGCCGCCCTTCACGTTGCCGTGCGCGTCCTCTTCGGGGATCAGGAGCTTGATGCCGATCCACAGCAGCAGGATGCCGCCGACGACCTTCAGGAACGGAATCGACAGGAGCGTCAGGGCAAAGGCGATCAGCACAACGCGCAACAGGATGGCGCCGGCGGTGCCCCACAGAATGCCTTGCATGCGCTGCTTGGGCGCGAGGTTGCGGCAGGCAAGCGCGATCACGACCGCATTGTCGCCGCCGAGCAGGATATCGATGAGGATGATCTGGAATACCGCTGCCCAACTCAGCGTCTGGAAAAACTCAAGCACTATGAACCCCCGGAGAGCATTATGAAAAGAATGGCCGGTCCCGAGCCGGCCAGCCCGCCGCGCCAGGCGCGGCGGGGTTATTCAGTACAACAAACTATTATAATTCAGCTTTCAGTCAGCTTTCTGGCGCATCAGCAAAACTTTGCCGATCGCCAATACCAGCAGCGCGCCCAGCGCGCCGGTCATCAGCGCGAAGTTGTGCTGCGTCATGCCCAGCGCCGCGTCGATGCGCGCCACCGGTTCCTGCAGCGCCGGGTCGCCCACCAGCAGTTCGCCGGCGATGAAGCCCAACAGCGCCGCGCCCACCCAGACGATAACCGGGAAGCGCTCGATGACCTTGAGCAGCAGCGTGCTGCCGAAAATGACCAGCGGAATACTAATGGCCAGGCCCACGACCAGCAAGGTCGTATCGCCCATCGCGGCAGCGGCCACGGCCACCACGTTGTCCAGGCTCATGACCAGGTCGGCGATCATGATGGTGCGGATGGCGGTCAGCAGATTGCCGTGATTCTTGCCCGCGCCGTCTTCCTCGCCTTCCGGCAGCAGCAGCGTGACGCCGATATAGACCAGGAGCAGCGCGCCGATGAGCTTGAGCCAGGGCAGCAGCAGCAGCTTGGCCGCGACCAGCGTCAGCACGATACGCATGATGATCGCAGCGGCCGAGCCGATCACGATCGCTTTCTTTTGTTGGGTCGGCGGTAGCGAGCGCGCCGCCAGCGCAATGACCACGGCGTTGTCGCCGGATAGCAGTATGTTGACCCAAATGATCTGGAGCAATGCGATCCAGAATGCCGCTGAACTGAGTTCCATGCCTCTCTTTCCTAGGTGTGATCCCCCTAGGACGAACCAAATGAATGGGTGAATTTAAAGTTGAAACGTACTGACCGCCTGGTTGCGAGCTCGACGGCATTCTTGCTTGGTACGCGCTGGATTTTCTTTCATTATAGTTTCGTTCAGCTTTCCGTATGGTTGCCCGGCCGTGACGTGGACACGGGATTTCCCTAAGGCCACGAAAAAAAAGCGCCCCGAGGGGCGCTTTTTTGTGCGTGGCCGAAAGGCTTACAGCACCGACTTGAGCAGCTTGCCCATTTCGGAGGGGTTGCGCGTGGTGCGGATGCCGCAAGCTTCCATGACTTCCAGCTTGGCGTCGGCGGTGTCGGCGCCGCCGGAGATCAGCGCGCCGGCGTGGCCCATGCGCTTTCCGGGAGGGGCGGTGACGCCGGCGATGAAGCCGACCACCGGCTTCTTCATGTTGTCCTTGGCCCACTGCGCGGCGTTGACTTCGTCCGGACCGCCGATTTCGCCGATCATGATGACGGCGTCGGTGTCGGGATCGTCATTGAACATCTTCAGCACGTCGACGTGCTTCAGGCCGTTGATCGGGTCGCCGCCGATGCCGACGGCGCTGGATTGACCCAGGCCCAGCTCGGTGACTTGCGCCACGGCTTCGTACGTCAGGGTGCCCGAGCGGCTGACGATGCCGATGCGGCCCTTGCGGTGGATGTGGCCCGGCATGATGCCGATCTTGATTTCGTCGGGGGTGATCAGGCCGGGGCAGTTCGGGCCCAGCAACAGGGTCTTGCTGCCCTTGGCCTTCATGCGGTTCTTGACGTCCAGCATGTCGCGGACGGGAATGCCTTCGGTGATGCAGATGACCAGGTCCAGCTCGGCTTCGACGGCTTCCCAGATGGCCGCGGCGGCGCCAGCCGGCGGCACGTAGATGACGGAGACGGTCGCGCCGGTGTCAGCCTTGGCTTCCTTGACCGAAGCGAAGATGGGCACGCCTTCGAAGTCCTCGCCGGCCTTCTTGGGGTTCACGCCGGCCACGAAGGCGGCTTTGCCGTTGGCGTACTCACGGCACATGCGGGTGTGGAACTGGCCCGTCTTGCCCGTGATGCCCTGGGTGATGACCTTGGTGTCCTTGTTGATCAGAATCGACATTTGTGAATCCTTGGATTTTCTTTGTACCGCCGGGCCGCCCCAAGGTGCAGGACGCCCCCTTGGGGGGCAGCAAGCCGAAGGGCGCGGCGTGGGGGCATATTTACTTGACGGCGGCTACGACGCGGGTGGCGGCTTCAGCCATCGTGTCGGCGCTGATGATCGGCAGACCGGAGTCGGCCAGCATCTTCTTGCCGAGTTCTTCGTTGGTTCCCTTCATGCGGACGACCAGCGGAACGTTCAGGTTGACAGCCTTACATGCGGCGATCACGCCTTCGGCGATGACGTCGCAGCGCATGATGCCGCCGAAGATGTTGACCAGGATGGCCTTCACGCCCTTGTTCTTGAGCATGATCTTGAAGGCTTCGGTGACCTTTTCGGCGGTGGCGCCGCCGCCCACGTCCAGGAAGTTGGCCGGCTCGCCGCCGAACAGCTTGATGGTGTCCATGGTGGCCATGGCCAGGCCGGCGCCGTTGACCAGGCAGCCGATGTTGCCGTCGAGCTGGATGTAGGCCAGGTCGAACTTGCTGGCTTCGATTTCAGCGGGATCTTCTTCGTCCAGGTCGCGGTAGGCGACGATTTCCGGGTGGCGGAACAGGGCGTTGGAATCGAAGTTGAACTTGGCGTCCAGGGCGATGATGTTGCCCTTGCTGTCGCGGTTCAGGGGGTTGATCTCGACCAGCGAGGCGTCGGTGTCCATGTAGCACTGGTACAGCTTCTGGAACACGTCCACGGCCTGGGCGGTGGAGTCGGCGGGCAGGCCGATCGCGTTGGCGATCTTGGTGGCCTGTTCGGCCGAGAGGCCGGTCAGCGGATCGATGTATTCGGTGATGATCTTCTCGGGGGTGGAGTGGGCCACTTCCTCGATGTCCATGCCGCCTTCGCTGGAGGCGATGAAGGCGACCTTCTGGGTGGCGCGGTCGGTGACCAGCGACACGTAGTATTCCTTCTGGATGTCCGCGCCTTCTTCGATGTACAGGCGGCGGACCTTCTGGCCTTCCGGACCGGTCTGGTGCGTGACCAGCTGCATGCCCAGGATTTCGGAGGCCAGCTTGCGCACGTCCTCGATCGAGCGGGCCAGCTTCACGCCGCCGCCCTTGCCGCGGCCGCCCGCGTGAATTTGCGCCTTGACGACCCACACCGGTCCACCCAGCTTTTCAGCGGCAGCCACGGCCTCGTCGACGGAAAGAGCGGGGATCCCGCGCGGCACCGGGACGCCAAATTGCTTCAGCAGTTCCTTGCCTTGATACTCGTGGATTTTCATGTGTTACCTGTCAGGACGTATGAGTAAGAGAGGGTGAATCGGTAGCCGAATCGGCCGATGCCTCAGCGCTACCCCCGGTGTACCACTTGGGATAGTGCTCAGCCACGACCGGGCCGCCGGTGCTGAGCGCATGGCAGCCGTCCAGTTGGAATGGACGCCGGTTCGGGTTGTTTTCCTGCCGCCGGCGGTTGGCCATGGTCTGGACCGCCGCGGTGGGAAGCACCTGCGACAGCTCGGTCATGTGAGTACAGCCCTCCACGTGCCCGAACCGCTCCTTGACCTGTCGGCGAAACCCCTTGAGCAGGTTCATGCCGACCAAATCAGTGTAAGCCGGTTCGATGGCCATGCAATGCGCGCCGTAAGGCGCGGCGTCATAGACGGCCTGCGCGGCCACGATCTCGAAATTCGCGTCGATGGTGATGCGCAGGTGCATGTGGTGGATGGGCTGCCCGGCCTTGAACATCTCGCCGTCGCGCTTGGGGAAATCGTACGCCTTGACGTCGATCAGTTCGGCTTCCAGATCCCACAGACCGTCGTCGCGCGCGTACGACTGCACGCGTATGGAACGCGTGTGCAGGGGCTGGCGAGGGTAATCCGGCGGTGGCAAGGGCATGCTGGGGCCTGCGAGGCAAAAATGGCCTGCGCATGGTGCGCGGCAACAAAACCTTGAAAGTATAGCGCAGGCGGCTATGACTCCCCCAGAAACCAGCCGCCCGGCAGGGTTGCCCCCGCCGGGCGGTCCGACGCTCCCGAAAATAGGGGACGCTGGTGCGGTCAGGCCGCCTGGCGCAGCGCGCGCGCGGCCTGCACCATGCCGATGAGCGCGGCCTCGGTTTCGGGCCAGGCGCGCGTCTTCAGGCCGCAGTCCGGATTGACCCACAGGCGTTCCTTGGGCAGGCGCGCCGCGGCCTTCTCCATCAGGCCGACCATCCAGTCCACCTCGGGCACGTTGGGCGAATGGATGTCGTACACGCCTGGGCCGATGTCGTTCGGATAGCGGAAGTCCTCGAAGGCCTTGAGCAGCTCCATGTTGGAGCGCGAGGTCTCGATGGTGATGACGTCGGCGTCCATCGCCGCGATGGATTCGATGATGTCGTTGAACTCCGAATAGCACATGTGGGTGTGAATCTGGGTTTCGTCGCGCACGCCGGCAGTGGACAGGCGGAAGCAGTCCACCGCCCAGTCCAGGTAGGCCTGCCAGTCGGCGCGGCGCAGCGGCAGGCCTTCACGGATGGCGGGCTCGTCGATCTGGATCACGCTGATGCCGGCGGCCTCCAGGTCGACCACTTCGTCGCGCAGCGCCAGCGCCAGCTGGCGGCAGGTCTGCTCGCGCGGCTGGTCGTCGCGCACGAAGGACCATTGCAGGATGGTGACCGGGCCGGTCAGCATGCCCTTGACCGGCTTGTCGGTCAGCGACTGCGCGTACGACGACCAGCCCACGGTCATGGGCGCCGGGCGGGCCACGTCGCCGAAGATGATGGGCGGCTTGACGCAGCGCGAGCCGTAGCTTTGGACCCAGCCGTTCCTGGTGAACGCGAAGCCGGCCAGCAGTTCGCCGAAGTATTCCACCATGTCGTTGCGCTCGGGCTCGCCGTGCACCAGCACGTCCAGGCCCACTTTTTCCTGGAAGCGGATGACTTCCTCGATCTCCTTGCGGATGGCGTTTTCGTAGGCCGAGTCGGTCAGCGCGCCGGCCTTCCAGTCGCGCCGCAGGGCGCGGATTTCGGCGGTCTGCGGGAACGAGCCGATGGTCGTGGTCGGATAGGCCGGCAGGCCCAGTTGTTCCTGCTGGCGGGCGATGCGGCCGGCGAACGGCGCGCGCTCGCGCGACACCTCGGCGGCGGCGGCCATGCGCCGGGCGACCGCCGGGTTGTGGATGCGGGCCGAGGAGCGCCGCGCGGCCAGCGCGGCGCGCTGGCTGGCCAGGGCTTCCTGCACGGCCGCGACTTCGCCGCCGTCCAGCGCGCGGCCCAGCAGGCTCAGCTCGTCCAGTTTCTGGGCGGCGAAGGACAGCCAGCTCTTGAGTTCGGCGTCCAGTTCGGTTTCGTGCGCCAGATCCACCGGCACGTGCAGCAGCGAGCACGACGGCGCCAGCCACAGCCGTTCGCCCAACTGCTGCCTGACCGGCGCCAGCGCGGCGATGGCGGCGTCCAGGTCGGTGCGCCAGATGTTGCGGCCGTTGATGACGCCGGCCGAGAGCACCTGGTCGCCGCGCAGGCCGGCGGCCACTTGCGCCAGCTGTTCGGGCGCGCGCACCAGGTCCACGTGCAGGCCGGCCACGGGCAGGCCCAGCGCGGTGGCGAGATTGTCTTTCAGGCCATCGAAATAGGTGGCGGCGAGCAGCTTGACCGGGCTGGCCGACAGCGCCGCGTAGGCCGCCCCGAAAGCGTCGCGCCAGGCTTGCGGCAGGTCCAGCGCCAGGATGGGCTCGTCGATCTGCACCCACTGCACGCCCAGCCGGGCGAAGCGCGCCAGCACCTCCTGGTAGACGGGCAGCAGCGCGGCCAGCAGCTGCAGCTTGCGCTCGTCGGCCGCGCCTTCGGCGTAGGCGTCGCCCTTGCCCAGGTACAGCCAGGTCAGCGGGCCCGGGATCACCGGCTTGACGGCATGGCCCAGCGCCTGGGCTTCCCGAATCTGCTCGAACAGCGATTCGCGGGCGATGCGGAAGGTCTGGCCGGGGACCAGTTCCGGCACGATGTAGTGATAGTTGGTGTCGAACCACTTGGTCATTTCGCAGGCGGCGGCGGGCTTGCCCGACGGCGCGCGTCCGCGGCCCATGCGGAACAGCGTGTCCAGCGAAACCGGTTCACCGTCCTTCTGGCCGAAGCGCGCGGGCACGGCGCCCAGCAGCGCGGTCCATTCCAGGATCTGGTCGTACCAGGCGAAATCGCCCACGGGCAGGAAGGCCAGGCCGCTGTCGGCCTGCAGCTGCCAGTGGCGGGCGCGCAGCTCGCGGCCGGTCTGTTCGAGTTCGGCGGCGCTTTGCTTGCCCGCCCAATAGGCCTCGACGGCGCGTTTGAGTTCGCGCTGGGCGCCGATGCGGGGGAATCCCAGATTATGAATGATAGTCATGGCAATACCGTCGGATAACAAATTTTGTTCAAGTGACGGTTATTCTGAGGCCAAACCAATATGAGTCAAAATCAATGTCTACATTCATAACATGAGGAAATCTCATAGAATATGCGCTTATTCCATTTGCCTGTATTCCCATGCTCGAAATCCGCCACCTGGAAACGCTGACGGCCATCCGCGAAGGCGGCAGCCTGCAAGAGGCCGCCGAACGCCTGCACCTGACCCAATCGGCCCTGTCGCACCAATTGCGCGACCTCGAAACCCGGCTGGGCACGCCGCTGTTGAATCGCCGCACCCGGCCGGCCCGGCTGACCACGGCCGGGCTGCGGGTGCTGGCGCTGGCCGACGAAGTGCTGCCCCGCATCCGCGCCACCGAGCGCGAACTGCAGCGGCTGGCCGCGGGGCGCACCGGGCGGCTGCACCTGGCCATCGACTGCCATTCCTGCTTTCAGTGGCTGATGCCGGCGCTGGACGCGTTCCGCGTGCAGTGGCCGGACGTGGCGCTGGACCTGTCGGCCGCGTTTTCGTTCGCGCCGCTGCCCGCGCTGGTGCGCGGCGACCTCGACCTGGTCATCACCTCGGACCCGCAGCCGCTGGAAGCCGTGCAATACCTGCCGCTGTTCAAGTACGAGTTGGTGCTGGCGGTCTCGGACTCCAATCCGTTGTCGGGCAGCAAGTTCGTGCTGCCCGAGCAGCTGGCCGACCAGACCCTCATCACCTATCCGGTGGACCGGCAACGCCTGGACGTCTTCACGGCCTTTCTCGACCCGGCCGACGTGGAGCCCGCGGCCGTGCGCAAGGCGGAGCTGACGCCCATCATCGCGCAACTGGTGGCCAGCAACCGCGGCGTGGCCGCCCTGCCCAACTGGGCGCTGACCGAATACATGAACCAGGGGTGGCTGCGCCTGTGCCGGCTGGGGCCGCAAGGCGTATGGCGCACGCTCTACGCCACGGTGCGCAGCGAGGACACGGACGCGTCGTACATCGATGAATTCCTGACCATCACGCGCGACGTGTGCTTCAGGACGCTGTCCGGGATCAAGTCGGCGAAATAGCCGGCCGCCGGCTCAGTCCTCGTCGCCTTCGCCGAGGATGCGGCGGATCACGTCGTGCGCGAAGCCGCGGCTGGCCAGGAAACGCGCCTGCTTGGCGTAGGCCGCGCGGTCTTGCGGCCGGGCCTGGAAACGCTTTTTCCAGACTTCCAGGGCGCGCTCGTATTCGGTGGCGCGCAGCTGGTCGCGCAGTTCGGCGACCTGGTTGTCGTCCACCCCATGCTGGCGCAGTTCCTGGACGATGCGCGCCGTGCCCTGGCGCGCCGCGCGCCGGTGGACCAGGCCCTGCGCAAAGCGTTCGTTGGACAGCCAGCCTTCTTTTTCGAGAGAGTCGAGCACGGCCTCGACCTCGGCCGGGTCCTCGGCATGGGCGGCCAGCTTGCGGGCCAGTTCGCCGCGCGCGTGCTCGCGCCGCGACAGATAGCCCACGGCGCGCATCTTCAGCGACGGCCCCTTGCGGGCGGCCGGCTTGGCGTCGTCTTCGGCATCCTGCGCCTGCTCCCGCCGGGCGTCCGAAGTCCGGCGCAGGCCCTCGGGCCTGGCGACGGTTTCGAATTCATCATCGAGCCTGGCGCGTAGGCGGTCGGCTGAGGTGGGCGGCGGTTTCCAGCTCATGCGTTTCCTGCTTGCCATGAATGACGGCAGGCCCGTGCTGGCGCCTGCCGCGAGTCTGTGGGCCGGATCGGCGGCGGGCAGGACCCGCCGGCCGACGGCTTACTCGGCCGTGTCTTCGGCCGTGGGCACGAATTCGGCCGCGCGGCTCACGATGCCCTGGTTCTCGCGCACGCGGTTCTCGATCTCGATGGCCAGTTCCTTGTGCTCTTTCAGGTATTCGCGGACGTTGTCCTTGCCCTGGCCGATGCGGTTGCCGTTGTAGCTGTACCAGGCGCCGGACTTGTCCACCACGTTGGCGGCCACGCCCAGGTCGATGATTTCGCCCTCGCGCGAGATGCCCGCGCCGTACATGATGTCGAACTCGGCCTGCTTGAACGGCGGCGCGACCTTGTTCTTGACGACCTTGACGCGGGTTTCGTTGCCGACGACTTCGTCGCCCTTCTTGATCGAGCCGATGCGGCGGATGTCCAGGCGCACCGAGGAGTAGAACTTGAGCGCGTTGCCGCCGGTGGTGGTTTCGGGGTTGCCGAACATCACGCCGATCTTCATGCGGATCTGGTTGATGAAGATGACCATGCAGTTGGTCTTCTTGATGGTGGCGGTCAGCTTGCGCAGCGCCTGGCTCATCAGGCGCGCCTGCAGGCCGGGCAGCGAATCGCCCATTTCGCCTTCGATTTCGGCCTTGGGCACCAGGGCCGCCACCGAGTCGACGACGATGAGGTCGACCGAACCCGAGCGCACCAGCGCGTCGGTGATTTCCAGCGCCTGTTCGCCGGTGTCCGGCTGCGAGATCAGCAGGTCGGACAGGTTCACGCCCAGCTTGGCGGCGTACTGCACGTCGAGCGCGTGTTCGGCGTCGACGAAGGCGCAGGTGCCGCCGAGCTTCTGCATTTCAGCCACGACCTGCAGCGTCAGCGTGGTCTTGCCGGAGGATTCCGGACCGTAGATCTCGACCACGCGCCCGCGCGGCAGGCCGCCGACGCCCAGCGCGATGTCCAGCCCGAGCGACCCCGTGGAAACCACCTGGATGTCGTGCGATACCTCGTTGTCGCCGTAGCGCATGATCGAGCCCTTGCCGAACTGCTTTTCGATCTGCGAAAGCGCGGCGGCAAGCGCCTTGGCCTTTTCCGAAGCGGCGGCCTTGGTGGTTTTGTCGTCCATGTAAAGTCCTGTCTGTAGTCCCGTCTGTGACGTGGTCTGTAACGTATGTTGTAGCGGGGTGATGCTGGTTCGGCGGGATTGCGGGTTTTGCCGCGGAGCTAGATTATGGCATCGGATTGTACTGTACAAAAAAACAGTGTGCCACTGTTTTGCACGTATACCCTGAGTGGCAAGCCGCAAGCCATATGCCAGAATCCCAGGCGAGCCCGGCGTTTCGTCCCCGCAGCGCCGGACCGTGTTTCTTCTACTGTAGCCCATGCGTATCCTGATCGCCGAAGACGACAGCATCCTGGCCGACGGCCTGTCCCGCTCGCTGCGCCACAACGGCTACGCCGTGGATGCCGTGCGCGACGGGCTGGCGGCCGATTCGGCGCTGGCGGCCCAGGCTTTCGACCTGCTCATCCTGGATCTCGGCCTGCCGCAGCTGGCCGGGCTGGAAGTGCTGCGCCGGCTGCGCGCCCGCAACTCCGCCCTGCCCGTGCTCATCCTGACCGCCGCCGACAGCATCGAGCAGCGCGTCAAGGGCCTGGACCTGGGCGCCGACGACTACATGGCCAAGCCCTTCGCGCTGTCCGAGCTCGAGGCCCGCGTGCGCGCGCTGACCCGCCGCGGCGCCGGCGGCGGCGCCACGCTGCTCAAGCACGGCCGGCTGGTGTTCGACCAGACCGGCCGCGTGGCCATGGTGGACGACCAGACGCTGGACCTGTCGGCGCGCGAAGTCAGCCTGCTCGAAATCCTGCTGACCCGCAGCGGCCGCATGGTCAGCAAGACCCAGCTCGTCGACCATCTCTGCGAATGGGGCGAAGAAGTCAGCACCAACGCCATCGAGGTCTATGTGCACCGCCTGCGCAAGAAGCTCGAGCCCAGCGGCGTGAAGATCGTGACCGTGCGCGGGCTGGGCTATTGTCTTGAGCGGGACCAGGGTGCGGCCTACCTCGCAAGCTGATCCCGCGCATCCGGAAGCGCTCAATCAGGAAGCACTGGATGTCATGCAGGCCGGGTCCAAGGGCCCGAGCTTCGCGCCGCCCCAGCGCTCGCTGCTGGGCGAGATCCTGGACTGGATGCTGGCGCCGCTCTTCCTGCTGTGGCCGATGAGCGTGGCGATCACCTACGTGGTGGCGCAGAACATCGCCAACGTGCCCTACGACCGCGCGCTGGCCAACAATCTCTACGTGCTGACCCGGCAGGTCCATGCGCAGGACGGGCGCGCCGTGCTGCGCATGTCGGACGCCGCGCGCGAAGTGCTGCACGCCGACGAGACCGAAAGCGTGTTCTGGCTGGCCCTGGGCAGCCGCGGCGAATACCTGGGCGGCGACCGCGCCCTGCCCCTGCCGTCCAGCGTGGGCCAGCCCCAGCCCGGCCAGGTGCAATACGAGGACGCCACCCTGCGCGGCTTCGGCATCCGGCTGGCGTTCACCTGGGTGGACCTGCATCTGCCGAATACGCAGCCGGCGCTGCTGATCGCCGCCGAGACCGTCGAAAAGCGCACCCAGCTGGCCAACGACATCATCAAGGGCGTGATCATTCCGCAGTTCGTGGTGCTGCCGGTCGCGGTGCTGCTGGTGTGGTTCGGGCTGTCGCGCGGCGTGGCCCCGCTGAACGCGCTGCAGCAGCGGCTGCGCGCGCGCCGGCCGGACGATCTTTCCCCCATCGACGAGCGCGCCGCGCCGTCCGAGATCGCGCCCCTGGTGGCGGCCATGAACGACCTGCTGGACCGGCTCTCGTCCAACGTGCAGGCGCAGCGCCGCTTCGTCGCCGACGCCGCGCACCAGTTGAAGACGCCGCTGGCCGGCCTGCGCACGCAGGCGGAACTGGCCCTGCGCGACGCCAGCCCGGAAGAAATGCAGTCCAGCCTGCGCCAGCTGGTGACCGGTTCGGAACGCGCCACCCGCCTGGTGAACCAGTTGCTGCTGCTGGCCCGCGCCGAGAATCCCAGCGCCATCGGCATGACGCGCACCGACCTCAACGCCATCGCTTACGAGCAGGCCATGCACTGGGTGCCGCAGGCGCTGTCGCTCAGCACCGACCTGGGTTTCGAAGGCGCCGACGCGCCGGTCGAAATCAACGGCAATCCCCTGCTGCTGGCCGAGCTGCTCAACAACCTGGTGGACAACGCGCTGCGCTACACGCCGCGCGGCGGCCACATCACGGTGCGGGTGCGGTCGCTGCGCGGCCATGCCGTACTGGAGGTGGAGGACTCCGGCCCGGGCATCCCGCCCGAGGAGCGCGAGCGCGTGTTCGACCGCTTCTACCGCGTGCTGGGCACCCTGTCCGACGGCAGCGGCCTGGGCCTGGCCATCGTGCGCGAGATCGCGCAGAAGCACCAGGCCAGCGTCGAGATCCATGACCATCCGACGGCGCATTCCTCCCTGCCCGGCATGCGCGTGCGCGTGATTTTCCCGTCCTATGACGACTCGCCGGAGCCGCTGGACAGCTAGGAGTATCCCTAGCGCCCCCCGCAGCGGAATCATTTTGTTTCAATTTTAAGATCCAAGTAAGGGTTCCGTCAGAACCCCGTCAGCCTCGCCCCCCAATGTTGCACATAGCTCTCGATGTCGGTGCCGCCGGCGGAGGGCAATGCACGGCGGACCACCGCCGGCAACAAAAACGAGGAGACATCATGAGCACAACAACCATGGCAGGCCGCGGCCCTTCCGCGGGTCCGCGCCCAATGACCAAGGATGAGCGCCGCGTCATCTTTGCGTCGTCGCTGGGCACGGTTTTCGAGTGGTACGACTTCTACCTGTACGGCTCGCTGGCGGCCATCATCGCGCAGCACTTCTTCTCCGGCGTGAACCCCACCGCGGGCTTCATCTTCGCGCTGCTGGCCTTCGCGGCGGGTTTCGCCGTGCGGCCTTTCGGCGCGCTGGTGTTCGGCCGCCTGGGCGACCTGGTCGGACGTAAATACACCTTCCTGGTCACCATCGTGATCATGGGCCTGTCGACCTTCCTGGTCGGCGTGCTGCCCAGCTACGCCAGCATCGGCATCGCCGCCCCGGCCATCCTGATCGGCCTGCGCCTGCTGCAGGGCCTGGCGCTGGGCGGCGAGTACGGCGGCGCGGCGACCTATGTCGCCGAACACGCGCCGCACGGCCGCCGCGGTTTCTACACCTCGTGGATCCAGACCACCGCGACGCTGGGCCTGTTCCTGTCGCTGCTGGTCATCCTGGGCGTGCGCACGTTCATGGGCGAAGACGACTTCAAGGCCTGGGGCTGGCGCATTCCGTTCCTGATCTCGGTGGTCCTGCTGGGCATCTCGGTGTGGATCCGCCTGCAGCTCAACGAATCGCCGACCTTCAAGCGCATGAAGGAAGAAGGCAAGGGCTCGAAGGCGCCGATCGCCGAATCGTTCGGCCAATGGAAGAACCTGAAGGTCGTGATCCTGGCGCTGCTGGGCCTGACCGCCGGCCAGGCCGTGGTCTGGTACACCGGCCAGTTCTACGCCCTGTTCTTCCTGACGCAGACCCTGAAGATCGACGCCAACACGGCCAACATCATGATCGCGATCGCGCTGCTGATCGCCACGCCGTTCTTCGTGATCTTCGGTGCGCTGTCGGACAGGATCGGCCGCAAGCCCATCATCATGGCCGGCTGCCTGATCGCCGCCGTCACCTACTTCCCGATCTTCCAGGGCCTGACCCACTTCGCCAACCCCGCGCTGGAAAAGGCCCAGGCCTCGGCCCCGGTCACCGTGATCGCCGATCCGGCCACGTGCTCGTTCCAGTTCAACCCGGTGGGCACTTCGTCCTTCACCAGCTCGTGCGACGTGGTCAAGTCGTTCATGGCCCGCAACTCCGTGAACTACGAGAACCAGTCCGCCCCGGCCGGCTCGGTCGCCAAGGTCAAGATCGGCAATGACGAGTTCACCTCGTTCGACGGCAAGACCCTGCCGCCGGCCGAATTCAAGGCCAAGGCCGCCGAACTCGACAAGGCGCTGACCACCGCGATCCGCGACCACGGCTATCCGGCCAAGGCCGATCCCGCCCAGACCAACAAGGTCATGGTCGTGGTGCTGCTGACCATCCTGGTGATCTACGTGACCATGGTGTACGGCCCGATCGCCGCGATGCTGGTGGAGATGTTCCCGACCCGCATCCGCTACACCTCGATGAGCCTGCCCTACCACATCGGCAACGGCTGGTTCGGCGGCTTCCTGCCCCCGGTGGCCTTCGCGGTGGTCGCGGCGACCGGCAACATCTATGACGGCCTGTGGTACCCGATCATCATCGCCGTCATGACGCTGGTCATCGGCACCCTGTTCATCCGCGAAACCAAGGATAACGACATCAACGCCTGAACCTTCCATCCCCCGCCGGACGGGACTGCTGCGCCCGCCCGGCCTTTAGAAGCTCCTCCTTAACAGGGAGCTTTTTTTTTGGCCACAGATTCAGGACCATGTCAGACCGGCGCCATTAGACTGGGTGCTCAGATTACGGTCTTGCGCAAGATCGACCGACGATTGATCCCCCTGTCGGGCGATTGCAGGGCCAGTGTTCTGACACCGATGCCGCGTTCCCCGCGAGCCTTTTATGACGCGGCATCGTGTGCTCCCGTACCGGCCCGGCCTTTATTGAGCCGGGCCGCTTTTTTTTGTTCCGGGCGTACGCAAGCGACAATGGCGGCCCGCAAGGGGCCGCCATTTCGAGGCCGGCATGCCGGCCGCCCGCGCCTGCCGGAATCAGCGGCGCATGCCCACGCCGAGCGCCACCACGCCCGCCACGATGGCGGCGATGCCGGCCCAGGCGGGAATCGGCACCGACTTCTCGGTCTCGGCCGTGGCCTTGACCGATCCGATCTGCAGCACGGTCTCTTCGGATTTGTAATTGAAGCCCTTGTAAGCCAGGGCGGCGATGCCCAGAGCGATCAGAATGACGCCAACGATCTTCATTTGTTATCTCCAGTGCGACGTTGCTGCCGCGGACATTAGCGCATAGGCCGGCGGCTGTCAGTGACAGAAGGTGTCGCATCGCGCTTCCGTATTGCAACGCTTCGGCAAAGCCTGCGCGTCGTATAGAATCACCCCTTTTGGCCGACGCTCATGTGGTTCAAGAATCTCAAGATTTATCGCCTCTCCTCGCCGTGGACGCTGATCGGCGAGCCGCTTGAAGAAACGCTGGCGCGGCACGCCTACCAGAGCGGCAACAACCTGGAAATGCAAAGCCTGGGCTGGGTGCCACCGCGTGAAAACGGCGGCCTGGCCCACGTGGTCAACGGTCAGATCCTGCTCAGCCTGCGCGCCGAAAAGAAGCTGCTGCCCGGCACCGTGGTCAACCAGGTCGCCAAGGCCCGCGCCCAGGAAATCGAAGAGCAGCAAGGCTACAAGCCGGGCCGCAAGCAGATGAAGGAAATCAAGGAGCGCGTCACCGACGAGCTTCTGCCGCGCGCCTTCAGCGTGTACCGCGACACCCGCGTGTGGATCGACACGCAGAACCATTGGCTGGTGATCGACGCCGCGGCCTCGGCCAAGGCCGACGAAGTCATCGGCCTGCTCGCCAAGACCGTCGATCCGTTCCCGCTGGAGAACCTGTACGTGGCCCAGTCGCCCGCCTCGGCCATGACCGGCTGGCTGGCCGAAGACGAAGCCCCCGTCAATTTCTCCATCGACCAGGACACCGAGCTGCGCTCCTCGGGCGAAAGCGGCGCGGCCATCCGCTACGTCAAGCACTCCATCGACGCCGACGACGTGCGCCGCCACATCCAGTCCGGCAAGCAGTGCACCCGCCTGGCCATGACCTGGGCCGACCGCATCTCCTTCGTGCTGACCGAAGGCCTGGACATCAAGCGCGTCGCGCCGCTGGACGTGCTGAAGGAAGGCAACGAAGGCATGGCCGCCAACGACGACGAGAAGTTCGATTCCGACATGATGCTGATGACGGGCGAACTGGCCAAGATGATGGCCGAGCTGGTCGACGCGCTGGGCGGCGAAAAGAAGGTCTGAAGGCCGCGGTTGGCGCTGCCTGATGGGTTCCGCGCGCTTGACGTTTGAGATCTAGCTCAAGAATTCTCGCGCTACACCCGTCCTACGCAGCCTCGCTGCGGTCCCGCCCGGCCTGCTTGGCCCGGTACAGCGCCTTGTCGGCGCGATCGATCAGATACGCGTAATCGGGGTGGCCATCGAACGTGGCCACGCCGATGCTGGCCGTGATCCGCAGCGGGCCGGCCTCGGCCACGCTGAATTCCTGGCGGCGGACCTCCGCGCCCAGTTTCTGCGCCGTGGCCAGCGCGGCTTCGCGCCCCGCGTCCACCAGCACGATGAGGAATTCCTCGCCGCCATAGCGGAACACGAAGTCGCTGGAGCGGCACGACTGATGCAGCACCTGGGCGAACTGGCGCAGCACCTGGTCGCCCCCGGCGTGCCCGTGTTGGTCGTTGATGGCCTTGAAATGGTCGATGTCCAAAAGCAGCACCGAGAACTCGGTGCGCTGGCGCTGCGCGATCGAGATTTCGCGGCTGACCACCGAAGGCAGGAAACGCCGGTTCAGCACGTTGGTCAGCGGGTCGCTGCCGCTCTCGATCTCGGCCACCATGTCGAACAGGCCGTTGAGCAGGTGCTTGATGCGGGCCACCAGCTCCTGCAGTTCACGCACGTGGTCCGTCATCGACGCGGCCGCGCCGTCCATCAGCCGCGGCAGCACGTCGCGATCCAGTTGCGCGACGGCCTCGGTGATCTGCTGCAGGGCCGGCGCGCTTTCGAACATCGCCGCGCCCTTGTGCTGCAGCCACAGCCCGAATTCGGAGGCGGCCAGGCGCGGCAGCGCCTGGCCCGGCGCGCGATAGTGCAGGCCGATCAGCACGGCCTGGCTCCATTCCAGCAGCGCGGCGCGCTGGCGTTCGCGTTCGGTGGAAATGTTCTGCCCCAGCGCGAACAGCCGGTAGGCTTCGTCGTTGCGCGCGCCGCGGCTGACGTCGCGCATGAACGCGCGGCTCATCTGCTCGACCGCCAGGTCGAACAGATTGCATACGTATTGCGTGGCCACGGAGGCCGCCAGGCCGTCCAGGTCACTGGCGCGCAGGCGCTGCGCGATCTCGTTCTTGAGGATGCGCGCGCCCACCATCACCAGGTGCATGGGAATGTGGACGCGGGCGTGCACCTCGCCCACCTTCTTCTGGGTGGCCATCAGGGCGCCGATGTCGCCCTGCCCGCGCACGCACAGCAGGCCCTTGAGCCAGTGCGTCATGCCGCTGTGCAGGCGCGTGGCCACGATGTCGTGGGACAGGCGCGGGCCGGCTTCGTTGTCGGCCAGCAGCACGGAATAGAAGGTATCGACCAGTTGCGGCAGGCTGTCGCCCACCACCGCGGCGACCTGGCCACGGGTATAGGCGTCGACCGACTGGTAGACCGCCACCCAGGCCGCTTCGTGCGACGCGCTGAGGTAGCAAGCCTGGGCAGGCATGGCCTCGGATCGATCCGGAGAAGACGGAATGCCGAAGCTGCTGATAGACATGAATAATCCCCCCGAGGGCTAAGGCGTGCCCCGGGAGCAGAATGCGACACGCGGCAGACAAAAACCAGCGCGGATTATGCTTCAAATCGCGGCGGCCCGGCCGACTGCCCGACCGTGCCGCAGGACTATTTCACCGGTCGGGGATCAATCCAGGCCGTGGAAAGTCGAATCGTCCGGCCCGACATGCGAGGGATGGCGCCACGTCACGTCGCGCATCGAGTGCTGCACCAGGCCTTCCACGCCCAGCAGCACCGCGAAGATCGCCATGCGGATGGGAATGCCGTTGTCGGTCTGGCGGAAGATCGCCAGGCGCGGATCGTGGTTGAGGTCCACGCTCAGGTCGTTGGCGCCCGGGCGGCTGTCGCGCGGCAGCGGGTGCATGACGATGGTCTCGGGGCTGCAATAGGCGTCGATGATGGCGCGGTTGATCTGGAAGTCGGGCGTGTAGCCTTCGTTCTCTTCGTTGGCGAAGCGCTCTTTCTGCACGCGCGTCGCGTAGATCACGTCGGCGCCGGCCAGGCCTTCGGCCAGCGAGCTCTTCTGCTCGATCATGTTGCCGTTGCGGCTGGCCTGCTCGATGATGTAGGCCGGCATTTCCAGGCCCTTGGGCGAGACCAGCGAGAACTTCACGTTCTTGTACAGCGCCATCAGCTTGATCAGCGAATGCACGGTGCGGCCGTACTTCAGGTCGCCGACCATCGCGATGTGGGCGCCGTCGAGCAGCTTACCCAGGCGCGAGAACTCGGTGAGGATCGTGTACAGGTCGAGCAGGGCCTGGCTGGGGTGTTCGCCCGGGCCGTCGCCGCCGTTGACCACCGGAATGTTGGTGGCGCGCGCGAACTCGGCGACCGAGCCCTGCTCCGGATGGCGGATGACCATCGCGTCGACGTAGCCGCTCATGACGCGGCTGGTGTCGTAAATGGATTCGCCCTTGGCCATGGACGAGAAGGTGAAGCCGGTGGTGTCGCACACCGAGCCGCCCAGGCGGCAGAACGCCGAACCGAAGCTGACGCGGGTGCGCGTGCTGGCCTCGAAGAACAGGTTGCCCAGCACGGCGCCCTCGAGCACGCGCGAGACTTTCTGGCGACGCGCGATGGGCTGCATCATGTCGGCCACGCGGAACAGGTCCTCGACCGATTCGCGGGTGAACTGGTCCACCGACAGCAGCTGGTGCTTGCCTTCCACCGCGATACGGTCACGCAGAGGCCCTTCTTGTACGCTTTGCGTATATTTTTCCAGCAAAACGCCGTTCTGCACGATTTCCGTGACGAAGCGCTGCACCACTTCCGGCATGGCGCGGAATTCCTGCGAGCCCTCGGGCAGCAGCCAGGTATCCAGGGCGCGGCGCTTGACGCCGATGCGGGTGGCGAAAACGTCGCGCGTGAGGTTCAGGCGCCGCATGGCGTCACGCAGGAAGGCTTGCTGGGAAATGGTCATGACGGGCCCCGAGACAGAGGATTTATATACGCAACGCGCATATTATTCTCAACACAAACTCAAGTCCAACACTTTTGCGCACACGGGTAAACCCCGAGTCAGTCGGCTCAGCGCGGGCTCAGCGCCGCCGTCATCTGCGGAGGGTCCACCACCGCCTGCGCGGCCGCCACCCAGCACGCGGCGCAGAAGGCCAGCGCGCTGAGCAGGTAGCAGAACATGGCCAGAAGCTGCGCGGGCAGATGAGCCCGCGTCAGATGTCCGGTGTAGCCTTGGCGCAACAGGCTGACCTGCGCGAGGTAGGCGAACAACAGGCCCAGGCAACTGGCCAGCAGGCCGCCGAGCAGCAGTTCCAGCGGCAATTGCAGGTCGGGCGCGGCGACCTCGCCGCCCACGATGCCCAGCAGAAAGGCCGTCACCACCAGCGCCGCCCCGCCGTTGAGCCAGCCCAGGAAGCGGAACGCCCCCGCCAGCAGGGAGAACGACATGGCGCTTGCGCGGATCTGCTGGGAACGGGCGTCCATGGTCGCTCAGCGTTGGCGGCAGACGGGCGTCGCGCTCTGGATCGAGGCCTTGGCGGCGGCAAGCTCCGCCTGGTCCCAGCGGTCCTCGCCCAGCACGGTGACGGTCACCTTGGAGGTGGAAGGCGTGTCGGTCTCGGCGGTGATCAGCTCCAGCACCTTGGCCGGCTCCGTCACCTTATAGAGCTGCACCTCGTCCGGCGCGCCCTTTTCGCCCTTCACGCTGCGCCAGGCATAGGCGACGTTGTAGGCGTGCTGCACCTGGACGTGGCAGACGCGCACGTATTCGCCGGCGCGGCGAAACGCCGCCTCGTAGTTGGTATTGACGACGAAGGTCTCCTTCAATACGGCATCGGACTCGTAGACCCCCCTGCTTGCGCAGCCGGCCAACAAGGCCGCGACCGCCACTCCCACCCACACAGACTTGCGCATGACACTTCCCGCTCAGAGATAGATTCGGATTGCAAGATTATGCCCCAGCCATTCCCGCTTCCAGGGCCCGCCCGGCGGCGAAAAAAAAAACCGCGCGTGAAATGCTGGGCATTTCACGCACGGCCTCTGGCCAAAGCGCGGCTGACGCTGGCGGCGCTACTTGGTAGCGGCGCCTTCGATCTTTTCGCCGCCGCGCTGGATGTCCTTGCCAGCGCCCGCGACCGTGTTGCAGCCCGCCGATAGCGCGGCGATCGAAAGCAGCATGACGAGAAAGACTTTGTTTTTCATGAACATCTCCTGTCGGGCTTGGAAGGCGAAATCAGCATACCGCAAAGTCCCCAATTTGCGCATCACCTTGTGGACGGGCCGCTTTGCGCGGGCGCAACGCCGCGCCTGTCGCGAAATTGCCGGCAATGGATTAGCATTCGCAAATGATCAAGAAACATGTATCGCAGCGTCCCGGTTCCTCCCCGCAAGGCTGGGGCTGGGAACAGCCCGAATGCCGTGGACAGGCGGCTTTGGCGCTGTTCATCGACGATCTGCACCGGATCCTGCAGGCTCACGCCGCCGGCAAGCTCGCTTCCAGCGGCACGCTGGACGACGCCCAGCGCGACGTGGACGAACTGCTGGTCCGGTACAACGAAATCGGCGCGGCGCCGGATATTTTTCTCGGACAGACTGTCGAACTCAAGGAAGGCGTGGACCGCAACGGGGTATCCCATACGGTACCTATTTTTTCGGCACGCCTGAAACAATCATTGGTATCCATGCTGGGACAGGCGGGATGAACGCCCGCACGCCGGTCCAGGCAGGCTCAGAATCAAAACAGCCGTAGCAGGCAGGAGACGCAGAATGAACACGGACAATGTCGTAGAGTTTCTCCGGCTGCTGTCGCTGGATGTGACGCTGGGCGCCGCCGCCCAGCACGCCGCCAGCCAGGCCGACGCCCCCCAGGCGCTGGCCCGCCTGGCCACTGCGCATGGCCTGCCGTGCAGCGCGGAAGACTGGTCCTGTTTTGCTCGCAACTGCCTGGGCGTTCCGCAACACGACGATGCCGAATCCGAGAGCGATGACGCCGCCATCTGGCAACTGGTGCAGGACCCTGCCCAGGGCAGCCGCATTCAGACCCAGTCCGTCACCCGGGTGATCGGCATCATCACGCAGCCCGAGGGCGGCCCGCCCGTGGTGGGCCACGTGGTCGGCGACCTCGCGCCGCGCGCGCCGGCCGGCATGGCGTCCTCGCCCTCCCGGTCCTGATCCTCAGCCGGCCGCGGGCCGGGTTTCCTCCAGATACGCCACGACGCCGTCGGCCGCGACGGCGCCGCTGGCCATGCACGCCGTCAGCAGATAGCCGCCGGTGGGCGCTTCCCAATCCAGCATCTCGCCCGCGCAGAACACCCCGGGCGCCGCCCGCAGCATCAGCGCGGGCGTCAGCGCCTCGAACGCCACGCCGCCGGCGGTGCTGATGGCCTCGTCGATGGGACGGGCGCGCGCCAGCCGCAGCGGCAAGGCCTTGATGCGCAGGGCGAGCCGGGCCGGATCGCGGAAGTCCTCGGCCGCCGCGCATTCGCGCAGCAGGCCCGCCTTGACGCCCTTGAGCCCGAGCCGGCTCTGCAGGTGGCTGGACATGGACCGCGCGCCGCGCGGATGCGTCACCGCGGCCGTCACTTTTTCCTGCGGCCAGTCGGGCAGCAGGTCGAGGATGGCGCGGGCCTCGCCCCCGGCCTCGATACGGTCCCGCAGGGGCGCCGACAAGGCGTAGACCAGGCTGCCTTCGACGCCGGTCTCGGAAATGACGAATTCGCCCTGCCGGAACGGGCCGCGGCCGGTCGCCGTCTCGCAGGCCATGGCCACGGATTTGACGGGCTGCCCGGCGTTGCGCTCGCGGAAGTGATCCGACCACGCCACGTCGAAGCCGCAGTTGGCCGGCCGCAGCGGCGCGGTCTGCACGCCGTGGGCCTGCAGCCCCGCCATCCACGCGCCGTCCGATCCCAGCCTGGCCCAGCTGCCGCCGCCCAGCGCCAGCACCACCGCGTCGGCGGCATAGGCCTGCTCGCCGGCGGGCGTATCGAAGCGCAGCGCGCCGGCCGACGGCGACGCGCCCGGCGGCCAGCCCAGCCAGCGGTGCCGCATGTGCAGCCGCACCCCGCTGGCGCGCAGCCGCGCGAGCCAGGCCCGCAGCAGCGGCGCCGCTTTCATTTCCTCTGGAAAAACACGGCCCGACGAGCCCACGAAAGTCTGGATGCCGAGCCCGTGGGCCCAGTCGCGCAGGCCGTCGGCGTCCAGCGCCGCCAGCCACGGCGCCACCTGTTGCGCGCGCGCGCCGTAGCGGGCCAGGAACGGGCCGGCCGGCTCGCTATGGGTCAGGTTCAGGCCGCCGCGCCCGGCCATCAGGAACTTGCGCCCGACCGAGGGCATCGCGTCGAACACGTCCACCTGCACCGCGTGCGCGCTCAAGCGTTCGGCGGCCATCAGGCCCGCCGGACCGCCGCCGATGACGGCGACGCGCCGGGCGGCCGGCGCCGCCGGATCGTCCGTGTGCGGCGCGCTCATGGCGCAAGCGCCTTCAGGCCGGCGAAACGGACGGGCATGGCACGGTGCATGGGAGAGAAACCGGAAGAGAATGCGGCGCGCGCCGCGGGCCAGGATTGTCGCACAGCCCTGCCCGGACGCAATAAACGCCCCTCAGGGCGTTTATTGAGCGCAAGCGCCAAGTCGTTGTAATGGCAGGGAAAAGCCGACATGCACAAGGGCTATCCCAAGGCTTGTCCACAATCATTGTGGGCAACTTCGCCGCCCTGCCCTGCCAAGAGCTAGTTGCGGACGGCCGCCAGCATCGGCCCCGGCCAGGGTTCGGCGTCGAGCTGGAAGCGCAGCTCCTGGTACTCGCCGTCCACCGAGACCGACGGCAGCAGCCCGGCGTCCAGCGCCTGGCCCAGCGCGCGGCGGCACAGGGTTTCGGGATCGTCCGGCAGCGACTGGAACACGCCGTCCGGGATGCGCAGCCGCAGCAGCGCCTGGGGATCGCCGCTTTCGGCCGGACGGCCGATGTGGATATGGGCGGGATAGCCGTGGGGGCACCAGATTCCCACGTGGTACTTGCCTTCGGCGCCGGTGTCGGCGACGTAGCCGGGATGATCGTATTTCGCGGTTCCCATGGACCCTCCTCGAATGCGGCAACCTAGCACGCGTGACCCATCGTAGCGCAGGGCCGCCCCGGTGTGCGGCCCCGGCGCATCCGGGAAAGCCCGGGCCGGCGCAAACCTTGACGCCGGACAAGTCCGCGGGCCGGACCTACAGCGCCACCCTGGGATCGAATCTGCCGGCGAAGCCGAGGTCCACGCAGAAGGTCGCGCCCGCCTCGGGCGAGGCCCGCAGCTGCGCATCGTCCAGCCCGGCGCGGGCGCTGGTGACCAGCATCCTGCGCGCGTCGGCGCCGATGAAGGCGGGGCAGCTGACCTGGGCCGCGCCCAGCTCGATGCTGCCCACCGGCCGGCCGTCGGGCGCGAAGCCGGCGACCCGGCCGGCGCCCCACAGGGCGATCCAGATGGCGCCGGCGGCGTCGGTCACGGCGCCGTCTGGGCCGCCGTCCAGCCCGCTCAGAAACGGTTCCGGCGCGCCCTGCGGCAGGCCGGTGGCGGGATCGGTCGCGACCCGGAAGACGACGCCGCGCGCGGTGTCGGCGAAATAGGCGATGCGCCCGTCCGGCGCAAAGCAGATGGCGTTGGGGATCGTCACCCCGTCGCGCAGCCGTTGCAGCCGCCCCCGGTAGTAGTGGTAGATGCTGCCGGCGCCGGGTTCCGCCTGCCAGCCCATGGTACTGATCCAGAAGGCCCCGCAGGGGTGCACGCGCGCGTCGTTCGAGCGGGTGGCGGGGTTGTCGGCCTCCAGCGGCAGATGCAGGTCCAGCGCGCCGGAAACCGGATCGCGCAGGTACAGCCCGTTCTCGGCCAGCAGCAGCTGGCGGGCGCCGTCCTCGGTGATGGCCATGGCGCTGGCCGCCAGCGGCAGCCCGGCCACCTGCGTGGCGCCGCCGCAGCCCCGGCCGGCCTCAGCGCGCGTATACAGCCTGCGGCCCACGATGTCGAACCACCAGGCCAGCCCGCTGGCCGGGTCGTAGCCCGGCCCTTCGCCCAGTTCCAGGCGGTAGTCGTCCAGTACGGTCATTGCGCCTCCTGCCTGCTCCTATTTCGGACCGATTGCTTTGACACTGCAAGCCCTGCTGCCTCTAATGAATCGCAGTCTGTTCATCATGTCTATTGCCTTGATTTATATGATGAATCCACCCGGTTTTCATACAGGACGGCCCGCGAGCAGTCCAGCACGGAAGGAGAAAAATCATGCGTTTCCTGAAGCAGGCGCTGCTGGTCGCCGCGCTGGCGCTCGTCCCCCTGGCGGGAGTCGGCGCGGCCCAGGCCGGCAACGTGAAGATCGGATTCATCGTCAAGCAGCCCGAGGAACCGTGGTTCCAGGACGAATGGAAATTCGCCGACCAGGCGGCCGCCGAAAAAGGCTTCGAACTGGTCAAGATCGGCGCCGCCGACGGCGAGAAGCTCATGGCCGCGATCGACAACCTCGGCGCGCAGGGCGTGCAGGGCTTCATCGTCTGCACCCCGGACGTGAAGCTGGGCCCGGGCCTGGTCGCCAAGGCGCGGGCCAACGAGATGAAGATGATGACGGTCGATGACCGGCTGGTCGACGCCGCGGGCGCGCCGCTCGCATCGGTGCCGCACATGGGCATCTCGGCCACCCGGATCGGCGAGACCGTCGGCCACGCGATCATGGCCGAGATCAAGCGGCGCGGCTGGGACATCGCCCAGGCCGGCGCCATCCGCGTGTCCTACGACCAGCTGCCCACCGCCACCGACCGCGTCGAGGGCGCCATCTCGATCCTGAAGGCCGGCGGCTTCCCCCAGGCGTCCATCTTCGACGCGCCGCAGGCCAAGACCGACACCGAAGCGGCGCTCAACGCCGCCACCACGGTGCTCAACGCCCATCCCGGCATCAAGCGCTGGGTCGCCTTCGGCCTGAACGACGAGGCCGCGCTGGGCGCCGTGCGCGCCACCGAAAGCGTGGGCATCCCGCCGGAAAACGTCATCGCCGTGGGCATCGGCGGCGCGGAATCGGCGATCAACGAATTCAAAAAGCCCAAGCCCACCGGCTTCGCCGGCACGGTCATCATCTCGCCGCGGCGCCACGGCTACGAAACGGCGCTGAACATGTACGAATGGATCGCCAGCGGCGCCGCCCCCGAGCCGCTGATCCTGACCTCGGGCACGCTGGCGGCCCGCAACGATTACCAGCAGGTCCGCAAGAACCTGGGGATCGAATGATCCTGCCGGCCGGGGCGGTGAGCCGGCATCGCCCGCATCCGGGAGCAGCCATGGCCTATCTCGAATTCACCGGCGTCAGCAAAAGCTATCCGGGCGTCAAGGCGCTGTCGGACGTGAGCTTCGGCGTCGAAAAAGGCGCGGTGCACGGCCTGATGGGCGAGAACGGGGCCGGCAAGTCCACGCTCATCAAGATCCTGTCGGGCGATCTGCAGGCTGACGCGGGCGGCATCGCCATCGACGGGAAAGCGCAGCAATACGCCTCGACCGGCGACGCCTTCGACAACGGCGTGATCGTCATCCACCAGGAGCTGCAGCTGGTTCCCGAACTGACCGTGGCCGAGAACCTCATGCTGGGACGGTTTCCGGCAAGGGCTGGCGTGATCTCGCGGCGGCGCATGATCGACACGGTCGCGGCCCGGCTCGAATCCGCCGGCATCGACATCGATCCGCGCCGCCGGATCAAGCAGCTGTCCATCGGCGAGCGCCAGATGGTCGAGATCGCCAAGGCGGTCATGCTGGACGCCCGCGTGATCGCGCTGGACGAACCCACTTCCTCGCTGTCCTCGCGCGAAAGCGAGGTGCTGTTCGCGATGATCGAGAGCCTGCGCGCGCAGGGCAAGGTGATTCTCTATGTCTCGCACCGGATGGACGAGATCTTCCGGCTGTGCAGCAGCATGACCGTGCTGCGCGACGGCCGGCTCGCCGCCCACCATCCCGACATGGAAGGGCTGACGCGCGAGCGGATCGTGGCCGAAATGGTGGGACGCGAGATCAGCGACATCTGGGGCTACCGGCCGCGCGCGCAGGGCGCCGTCCGGCTGCGGGTGCAGGGCCTGTCGGGCGAGCGGCTCAAGGCGCCGGCCAGCTTCGAGGTGCGCGCCGGCGAAATCCTCGGCTTCTTCGGCCTGATCGGCGCCGGCCGCTCCGAACTCATGCGCCTGATCTACGGCGCCGATGCGCGCCACGGCGGCACCATCGCGCTGGACGGGACGCCGGTCGAGGCCGATACGCCGCACGGCATGATCCGCGCCGGCCTGGCGCTGTGCACCGAGGACCGCAAGCATGACGGCATCATCCAGGGCCGTTCGATCGCCGAGAACATCAACATCTCGTCTCGGCGGCACAGCGCGCGCCTCGGCGTGCTCGACCGCGCCAGGGAGATCGCGGCCGCCGAAACCCATATCCGCAAGCTGCGCGTGCGCACGCCTTCGCGCCACCAGGACATCGTCAACCTGTCGGGCGGCAACCAGCAAAAGGTCATCCTGGGGCGCTGGCTGTCGGAACAGGGCATCCGCGTGCTCATCATCGACGAACCCACGCGCGGCATAGACGTGGGCGCCAAATCGGAAATCTACGAACTGCTCTACCAACTGGCCGAGGATGGCATGGCGATCGTCGTCGTCTCGTCGGAACTGCCCGAGGTGATGGGCATCTGCGACCGGCTGATGGTGATGTGCGAAGGCCGCATCGACGCCGAGCTGACGCGCGGCGATTTCCTCGAGCGCCGGATTCTTGCCGCGGCCCTGCCCGACCGGGCCGGGCCGCCGCTTCCTACTCGTGGCGAACTCCCCCGATGAAAAAACTGCTATTGGGCGAACAGGGCTTGCTGGTCATCTTCGTATTGGCTTTCGTCCTGGTGGCGATTTGCGTGCCGAACTTCCTGACCGGGCGCAACATGCTCGGGTTGTTGCAATCGGTGGTGACGGTGGGCATCGTCGCCTGCACCATGATGCTGTGCCTGGCGGCTCGGGACTTCGACCTGTCGGTGGGCTCCATCGTGGCGTTCACCGGCATGGTCGCGGTAATGGTCTCGAACGGCAGCGGCTCCATCCTGCTGGGCGCGGCGGCCGCGCTCGCCTGCGGCGCCATTGTCGGCTGGCTCAACGGCCTGGTGATCGCGAAGTTCCACATCAATGCGCTCATCACGACGCTGGCGACCATGCAGATCGTGCGCGGCCTGGCGCTGATCGCTTCGGAAGGCCGGGCGGTGGGCATCAACGACCCGGCCTTCTTCAACATCGCGCTGTCCAGGTTCCTGACCATCCCGACCCCGATCTGGGCGATGGCGGCGCTGTTCGCGATCTTCGGCTTCGTACTGAATCGCAGCGTGTTCGGCAAGAACGTGCTCGCCATCGGCGGCAACCCGGAAGCGTCGCGGCTGGCCGGCGTCAGGGTCGATCGCAGCCGCATCTGCATCTTCGCGCTGCAGGGGCTGGTCTGCGCCATCGCCGGCATCCTGCTGGCGTCGCGCATCACCTCGGGGCAGCCCAACGCCGCGGTGGGGCTGGAGCTGGCGGTGATTTCGGCCTGCGTGCTGGGCGGCGTCTCGCTGGCCGGCGGCCGGGCGACGATGACCGGGGTGATCGTGGGGGTGATGATCATGGGCATCGCCGAAAACGCGATGAACCTGCTGAACATCCCGGCCTTCTACCAGTACATCGTGCGCGGCGTGATATTGCTGCTGGCGGTGTTCCTGGACAATCTGCGCTCGCGCGCGCTGGGGCGGCGCTGAAGCGGACGCAAAAACAAAAAAGCCGCGGCTCTTTCGAGTGCGGCTTTCTTGTTGAAACTGGTTGCGGGGGCAGGATTTGAACCTACGACCTTCGGGTTATGAGCCCGACGAGCTGCCAGACTGCTCCACCCCGCGTCTGATGTGTGAATCATACATCATTTTGAAATCTTGTGCAGCGCACCCAGCGAATTTTTTTGCTTTTGCGCCATCCGCGACCCCAAAAACGCGCTCGCCAGCCGCCATAGCCGGGCCGCCAGGCCGGGGCGATCCAGGCAGATCACTTCGGCCGCGTCGATGGCGGTGATGCGCGCCACGCCGCCATAGGCCAGGCCGTGGCCCTCGCCGGCGTGGAGCCTGGCCGACATGGCCAGAGGCAGGCCGTCCGGGGCCTGCGGGCCGGTGACCGGCTCGTCCACGCGCACGCTGCCGCTTACGCAGACCACGGTGGCGCGGGCGCGCAGCACCACCTGGCGGCTCGCGCCGGCGGCCAGCGACCAGCGGCTGGCCTGGATATCCGCAACGGAATTCGGGGTCATGGGCATCTCCTGTGACACCATGACAGGCTACGCGCCCGCTGCTATGCGCAACAGCCACACATCCCGGGTTTCTGTATCGAAGCAGATCCTCGATTTTGCCGCTGTTATGGTGTACTTTTGGCGAATCTGTGCCTACCTACCATCCGACCTCGGGGAGCATGATCGGCGCATGGACCCGCAACCGCTCTATCTACGCCTGGCCGACCACTACCGGCGCGCCATCCAGACCGGCGTACTCGCCCCGGCGCAGCGCATGCCCTCGGTGCGCACGCTGGTGCGCACCCATCACGTCAGCCTTTCCACCGCGCTGCAGGCCTGCCGCCAGCTGGAGGACGACGGCCTGATCGAAGCCCGGCCGCGTTCCGGCTATTTCGTGCTGAAGCCGCGGCGCGCGAGCATGCCGCCGGTGGACGAGCCGGATATCCGCCAGACGCTGGGAACCGCGCAATACGTGGGCATCCACGACCGCGTCTCGGACTTCGTGGCCAAGTGCGAGGCCCACCCGGTCAGCGCCAATTTCGCGCTGGCCGCGGCGGTGCCCGAGGCCTACCCCATGGAAGCCTTGAAGCAGGCCATGATGCGCGCGCTGCGCCAGTCGCCGCGCGCGCTGGTCGATCCGGTCCCGCCGCAGGGACATCCGGCGCTGCGCGCGGTGCTGGCGCGGCGCGCGCTGGCCAATGGCATCAATGCGACGCCCGACGACGTCATCGTCACGCATGGCTGCATCGAGGCCCTGAACCTGGCGCTGCGCGCCGTGGCCAGGCCGGGCGACACCATCGCGGTCGAATCGCCGGCCTACTTCGGCCTGCTGCAGGTGCTGGAGAGCCTGGGCATGCGGGCGCTGGAGATTCCCACCAGCCCGCAGCACGGCCTGTCCATCGAGGCGCTGGACCTGGCCTTCCAGACGCACGGCAACATCCGCGCGGTGGTGGTGGTGCCGAATTTCCAGAACCCGCTGGGCTGCGTCATGCCCGAGGCCGAGAAAGCCCGGCTGGTGGCGCTGTGCGAGCGCCAGCAGGTGCCGCTGATCGAGGACGACACCTACGGCGCGCTGACCGACGACGACACGCCGCTGCCGGCGGCCAAGTCCTGGGACGCGACCGGCAACGTCATCTATTGCTCGTCCATGCACAAGACGCTGGCGCCGGGCATGCGCCTGGGCTGGCTGATCGGCGGGCGCTGGAAGGCCCGCATCGCCATGCTCAAGTTCGCGCAGAGCCGCCCCAACGAGCCGCTGGCGCAGATGGCCGCGGCCGAGTTCATGGGCTCGCGCGCCTACGACCGCCACCTGTCCAGGCTGCGCCGCCACCTCAAGGCCCAGCGCGACCAGACCGCCGAGACCATCGCCGCGCACTTCCCGGCCGGCACCCGCCTGAGCATGCCGCGCGGCGGCATGCTGCTGTGGGTCGAGATGCCGGACGGGCGCAGCGGCATGGAGGTTTTCGAGAGCGCGCTGCGCCAGGGCATACGGGTCGCGCCGGGCGCCATGTTCTCCAACAGCACGCGCTACGAGCATTTCCTGCGCATAAGTTGCGGGCAGCGCACCACGCCCGAGATCACGCGCGCGCTGCAGACCCTGGCGCGCATCGTGGCCGAGCGGCCGCGCAAATGAACCCGACGCTGCATCAGCTCATCGCCGACTACGGCCTGTGGGCGGTGCTGGCCGGCACCTTTCTGGAAGGCGAGAGCGTGGTGGTGCTGGCGGGCTTTCTGGCGCACCAGCGCCTGCTGCGCCTGCCCGACGTGATGCTGTGCGCGTTCGCCGGCTCGTTCGCCGCCGACCAGCTGCTGTTCTATCTGGGACGGCGCTACCGGGAGCACCGCTACGTGGCGCGGGTCCGCGCGCAGCCGGCCTTCGGCAAGGCGCTGGACCTGGTCGAGCGCTATCCCCACGGCTTCATCCTGACGCTGCGCTTTCTGTATGGCCTGCGCACGGTGGGACCGGTGGCGCTGGGCGTGTCGCAGGTGCCGGCGCTGCGGTTCCTGGTGCTCAACGCGGTGGCCGCCGCGATCTGGGCGCTGTGCTTCAGCGTGCTGGGCTATGCGTTCGGGCAGACCATCGAGTCGATGCTGGGGCGGCTGCACGGCGCCGAGACCAAGCTGGCGGTGGCCCTCGCCATCGGCGCGCTGATCGCGCTGGCCTACCACCTGTACGCCAGGCGGCGGCGCAAGTAGCGCGGCGCGCGGCTCAGAACACCAGTTGGCCGCTGGCGCGCAGCACGTGGCGGCGGCGCGCCTTGCGATACCAGGCGCCCACCAGCGGCAGGCGCGCCAGGCGGCGCAGGATGGGATGGCGCTGGTCGAAGTCGTGCCAGGCCTTGAAGCCATGCCCCATGCGTTCCCAGCTCTCGCGCGCTTCGGGCGAGAGTTTGCCGGGGTCGAACGCCGCCAGTTTTGCCGCTTCCGAGACCCGTTGCGCAATGGCCGCGCTCCGGCGTTCCGATGAATACTGATTCCGCATGGGGGCGCATATTACCCGGCTTGGACGATCGCCGCGTTGCGGCGCCGCCACGCGGCTGGAGCGGCTTTTGACCGCTGCGGGCAAGCCCTTGTAATCAAAGGAATTTGCGCAGCTATGCGCGCGCTATCCCAAGGCTTGTCCACAGAAGTTGTGGGTAACTGCGCCGGTGCGCGGCCCTTACTTGAGGGCGGCGTTGACCATGTCGCGCACGCTCTCGAAGCCGGCCACGTATTGCGGGTTCTCGGAACGGGCCAGCAGGCTGGAATAGTTCTGCTCCAGCTGCGCCTCGATGGCTTCGCGCAGGCCGGGCGAAGCCTTGGCCAGGTGCAGCATCGACATCAGGGTCGCGTTCAGCGCGTCGATGCGGCCGCCCTGGTGCGAGATGGTGTGGACGATAACGGCGATTTGTTCCTGGACATCCATGGGTAAGCCTCCTGGCGAAAAAAGTCGGCGCAAATCCTAGCATGGCCCCTCGCGCCCTGGCGCTAGGCAAGCCAGGCGCGGCACGCTAGCATGAAGCGTAGTCCCAATCGGCGCAGGCCGCGCGTGCGCGGCGCCTGGAGCAAAACGGAGCGCGCTCATGAAGACCATTCAGAACTACGTTCCCCCGCCGGCCCAGTCCCTGCAGCGCCTGCAGGACAGGCTGGGATACAGCGACGCGCGCATGACCGAACTGGCCGGCCTGGATGCGGCCGCGCCCTGGTCCAGCTATGTCGGCGGGCCCGAGCCGCGTGCGCTGGGCCGCCAGCGGCTGTTCTTCGTGGCCGCGCGCCTGGCCCTGGACGAAGCGGCCTGGCAGCGCGTGCTGGATTGCATGGCCGAGCTGGGCGCGGGCTTCGACTACGCCGAACCCGCCGGCGCCGCGCAGCCGGCCCCCGAACCGGTGGCCGACGAGGAACGCAAGTTCGGCATGCTGCTGGTCAGCCGCAACGGCGCCTTCCACGAAATGGAGCAGCTGCGCGAGTTCGCGCATTTCGCGCACGAACTCGGCGTCAGCCGCCACGTGCACTCCGCCTTCTATGACAGCGACATCGACCTCTGCCGTTTCAGCTTCGCCGACCACGACGACCTGGACGCCGCCAGCCGCGACCGCATTTTCGACGCGGCGCGCAAGACCATCACGCGCTTCGAATTCGACGGGCGCATCTATCAGGGCGGCATTCCTCCGGAATCGGACGGTTAGGCCATGAACCAGAGACTGGATGACATCGACCGCAAACTGCTGAGCCTGCTGCAAGCCAACGCGCGCGAACCCGCGGCGATCCTGGCGCGCAAGCTGGGGCTGGCCCGCACCACGGTGGTGGCGCGCATCGCAAGGCTGGAGCGCGAGCACATCGTGAGCGGCTACGGCGTGCGCCTGGGACGCCTACTGGAAGAGGCCGCGGTGCGCGCCTACTGCTTCATCAGCGTGCTGCCCAAGACCCCTGCCGCCGTGATCCGCGAACTTGAGAAAATGCCCGAGGTCGAGGAGGTCTCCTCCGTCAGCGGCCCCTACGACTACCTGATCTTTTTGCGCTGCGAAACCCATGAGCAGCTGGACGAGCTGCTGGACCGCATCGGCCTGATCGACGGCGTCAAGCAGACGCAGACTTCCATCGTCCTGAGCCGCAAGCTGGACCGGCGCAGCGCCGTCGCCGCGCCCTGAAATAATGGTGTAATGACGATTGCTCCGACGATTGCCCCGATTTCAGGATTTTCCATGCTCGTACGCCTAGTCCCCGCCGCCGCCCTGCTCGCCGTCCTGGCAGCCTGCTCCAGCATGAGCGAGGTCAAGCAGGTCGACAAGGACACCTACAGCGTCACCTACAGCTCCGGCAGCCAGCTGCTGACCTGGGTGGAGCTGAAGAACCAGGCGCTGCAGCGCGCCGAGCAGCATTGCGAATCCATGGGACGCAAGCTGCTCAAGCCGGAGATCACCTCCAACCACGCCACCGGCCTGGGCTCCAAGCGCGCCACGGTCACCTTCGAATGCGGCGTCATCGAACCGCCGAAAAACGGCAAGCAGTAAGCCCGGCCGCGCCCGCGAACGGGTGTAGCATTATCCGCAACGCAATCCCATTCCCAGCACCGTGAACCCCTCCCTGCCCGTGGGCATCACCATGGGCGATGCCGCCGGCATCGGCCCCGAAATCGTCGTCAAGGCCTGCGCGCAGGGCCTGGGCGCGCCCTGCGTGGTGTATGGCGACGCGGCCCAGTTGCGCCGCGCCGCGGCCCAGCTGGGCGCCAGGCTGACGATCAAGGAAATCGCCGAGGTCGGCCAGGCCAGCGCCGCGGCCGGACACATCGACGTCATCGCATGCAGCCCCGCCCTGCCCGCCGACCTGCCGCTGGGCCAGGTCCATGCGGCCGCCGGGCGCGGCGCCTACGACTACGTCTGCGCGGCCATCGACGATGCGCAGGCCGGCCGCATCCGCGCCATCGTCACCGCGCCGCTGAACAAGAAATCCATGCACGCCGCCGGCATCGACTATCCGGGCCACACGGAGATCCTGGCCGACCGCTCGGCCACGCGCGACTTCGCGATGATGCTGGCCAACGACGAGCTGCGCGTGCTGCTGGTGACCATACACGTGGCGCTGGCCGACGTGATCGCGCGCATCACGCCGCAAGCGGAGCTGCGGGCCATGCGCCTGGCCGACCGGGCCTGCCGGCAGATGGGCATCGCCCATCCGCGGGTGGCGGTCGCGGGCCTGAACCCGCATGCCGGCGAAGGCGGCAAGTTCGGCCGCGAGGACGTCGACATCATCGAGCCGGCGATCGCCGCCGCGCGCGCCGAAGGCATAGACGCCAGCGGCCCCTGGCCCGGCGACACGATATTCATGCGCGCGCGCCGCGGCGAGTTCGACATCGTGGTGGCGCAATACCACGACCAGGGCCTGATCCCGGTGAAATACCTGGGGCTGGACCACGGCGTCAACGTTACGGTGGGCCTGCCCTTCGTGCGCACCAGCGTGGACCACGGCACGGCCTTCGACATCGCCGGCAAGGGCGTGGCCGACCAGGCCTCGCTGGTGGCGGCATTCGACTTGGCGCTGGCGATGACGCCCTGAGGCGCGCCGGGCCGACACCTGGCTGTCAGGAAAGCCGGACGGCCCGGGACTACAATACGCCCCGTTTCCAGCGCCCCCGCGGCGCTTTTCGTCCGTCTTCCCATCCCCCTCATGTCACGCCTCGCACGCCTGTTTCCCGACCGCTTCACGCTCTACCTGATCTGCACCGTCATCATCGCCAGCATCGCGCCCGCCCACGGCCAGGGCGTGGAGGTGTCCGGCTGGATCACGAATATCGCGGTGGGCCTGCTGTTTTTCCTGCACGGCGCGCGCCTGTCGCGCGAGGCCGTCATCGCGGGGCTGACGCACTGGAAGCTGCACCTGACCATCTTTTCGGCGACCTTCCTGATGTTTCCGCTGCTGGGCCTGGCGCTCAAGCCGGTGCTGGAGCCGCTGGTCACGCCCGAGCTGTACCTCGGCATCCTGTTCCTGTGCTGCCTGCCGGCCACGGTGCAGTCGGCCATCGCCTTCACCTCGATGGCGCGCGGCAACGTGCCGGCCGCGGTGTGCAGCGCCTCGGCCTCCAGCCTGCTGGGCATCTTCCTGACGCCGCTGCTGGTGGGCGCGGTGGTGGCCAACGCCGGCAGCGCGCCGATCTCGTTCGACGCCGTCGGCAAGATCATGCTGCAGCTGCTGCTGCCCTTCGTGCTGGGCCAGTTCGCGCGCCGCTGGATCGGCGCCTGGGTCCACAAGCGCAAGGCCATGCTGAAGTTCGTCGACCAGGGCTCGATCCTGCTGGTGGTCTATACGGCCTTCTCCGAGGCCATCAACGAAGGCCTGTGGAGCGCCACGCCGATTCCGGCCCTGCTCGGCCTGCTGGTGTGCTGCGCGGTGATCCTGGCCCTGGCGCTGGGCCTGTCGGCCCTGGCCGGCAAGGTGCTGGGCTTCAACGTCGAGGACCGCATCACGCTGCTGTTCTGCGGCTCCAAGAAAAGCCTGGCCAGCGGCATCCCGATGGCGCAGGTGCTGTTCGCCGGCCACGCCGTGGGCGCGATCGTGCTGCCGCTGATGCTGTTCCACCAGATCCAGCTGATGGTCTGCGGCGTGCTGGCCGCGCGCTTCGGCAAGCGGCCCGAAGGCAAGGACTGAACGCCGCGGCAGCCCAACAAAAACGCGCCCGAGGCGCGTTTTTTGTTGGTGCGGAGGATCAGTACATGTCGCGCGGCTGCGCGCCGGAGAAGTTCAAGAAGCGCGTGCTCGATCCCTGGAAGGTCAGACGCACCGTGCCGATGGGGCCGTTACGCTGCTTGCCGATGATGATCTCGGCCGTCCCCTTGTCCGGCGAATCGGGGTTGTAGACCTCGTCGCGGTAGATGAACAGGATCACGTCCGCGTCCTGTTCGATGGCGCCGGATTCGCGCAGGTCGCTCATCACGGGACGCTTGTTGGGGCGCTGTTCCAGGCTGCGGTTCAACTGCGACAGCGCGATCAGCGGACAGTTGAGCTCCTTGGCCAGGCCCTTGAGCGAACGGCTGATTTCCGACACTTCGGTGGCCCGGTTCTCGCCCGAGCCGTTGCCCGACATGAGCTGCAGGTAGTCGATGATGATGAGGCCGAGCTGGCCGCACTGGCGCGCCAGGCGGCGCGCGCGCGCGCGCACTTCCATGGGGCTGAGCGCGGGGGACTCGTCGATGTAGACCTGGGCGTCCTGCATGAGCTGGACCGCGTGGGTCACGCGCGGCCAGTCCTCGGCGATGAGCTTGCCGGTACGCATGCGGTGCTGGTCGAGCAGGCCGACCGAACCCAGCATACGCATCGCCAGCTGCACCGCGCCCATTTCCATGGAGAACACCGCCACCGGCAGCCCTTCCTCGATGGCCACGTGCTCGCCGATGTTCATGGAGAACGAGGTCTTGCCCATGGACGGGCGGCCGGCCACGATGATGAGGTCGCCGCCCTGCATGCCCGAGGTCATCTTGTCCAGGTCGGTGAAGCCGGTGGGCACGCCGGTCACGTCGGACGTGCTTTCGCGGTGGTAGAGCTCGTCGATGCGCTCGACCACCTGGGTCAGCAGCGGCTGGATCTCCTGGAAGCCGGCGGCGCCGCGCGCGCCTTCCTGGGCGATCTGGAACACCTTGGACTCAGCCTCGTCCAGCAGCTGGCGCGCTTCCTTGCCCTGCGGGTTCATGGCGGCCGAGGAGATTTCGTCGGCGATCGACACCAGCTTGCGCAGCATGGCGCGCTCGCGCACGATTTCGCCGTAGCGGCGGATGTTGGCGGCCGACGGCGTGTTGTGCGCCAGCGCGTTCAGATAGGCCAGGCCGCCGGCGTCCTCGGCCTTGCCGGCGCTGACCAGCGACTCGTGCACGGTAATGACGTCGGCCGGGCGCGCCAGCCCGATCAGGCGGGCGATGTGGTGCCAGATCAGCCGGTGGTCGTGGCGGTAGAAGTCTTCTTCGACCAGCACGTCGGCGATGCGGTCCCAGGCCGCGTTGTCCAGCAGCAGGCCGCCCAGGACCGATTGTTCCGCCTCGATGGAATGGGGAGGAACGCGCAGGTATTCGAGCTGGGAATCGGCGGGTGTGTTCATGGCTTCAATAGTAACGGCTGCAGGATGTCCGCGACGCGGAAGAACCCTTGTACATCGCGCGAGGGCAGGCGCGCCAGCACGGCGCGCAGGGGCGCGGCGATGCTGCACAGAAGCCGCGCCAGCCGCGTCAGGCGGGCCCTGACTTCGGGGTCCGGATTGTGTTCGAAGTAGACCTGGAGCGCCAGTTTACCCAGCGTGCGGGCGTCGTCGTCCGGCAGCTTGCGCAGCGACGCCAGCGAGGCCAGCATCTGGAACAGATCATAGGCCTGGGCCAGCGGGCGCGACAGGGTCGAGCCTATGTTTTCTTCGAAATCGATGCGCCACAGCTCGCCGTCGCGCAACGTCACGTTGCGGATCTGCGCGCCGCCGTGCCACATGCCGCGCACATGGAACGCGGCCAGGTCGGCCGCCGCCGCGCGCGCCAGCCACAGCCGCGCGGTCGAATCCTCGTTGCGGATCAGGTCGGCCAGGTCCTCGCCCACGTATTCCAGCACGAGCAGATCCTGCTCCTGCCACCACACTTCGGGCACCCGGCAGCCGGCCTGCAGCAGCTGCGCAAGGCGCTGCGACTCGTGCGCCAGGCCATTGCGCAGCAGCACGCCGGGGCGCGGAAACTCCCCCAGGAACAGCTTGCAGCCCACACCCAGGAACAGGGCGCGGACATAGCGCGCCACGTAGCTCAGGCCCCGGCCCAGGCTGGGCCGGCGGCGCTTGATGATGCAGCGCACGCCGTCTATGGTCACGTCCCGCACCGACGGTTCACGCGATGCATCCACGCTGTCGAGCCAGGCTCGCAGGCCGGCAGGGGCGTTCTGGTGAACGGGTGGCTGGGTCAAAAAAGGCCTCTGAGGAAAGGTTCGCGCCGGGAAAAAAAAAGCCGGCGCGCGGGCCGGCTTTTTGTCACTGCGGTACCGGCTTAGGACAGTTCGCCTTCGACCAGAACCGTCACGTCGACCAGCACGTCGGCGTGCAGGGCGACCTGGGCCGGGAACTCGCCGACCGACTTCAGCTGGCCGTTGGGCATGCGGACCTGGGCCTTTTCGACGGCGTCGAAGCCAGCCTTGCGCAGGCCGTCGGCGACGTCGGCGTTGGTGACCGAGCCGAACAGGCGGCCGTCGACGCCGGCCTTCTGGACGACCTTCAGCTGGAAGCCGGACAGGCGCTCGCCCAGGGCTTGAGCGGCGGCCAGCTTTTCAGCCTGGGCCTTTTCCAGCTCGGCGCGGCGGGCTTCGAATTCCTTCATGGCGGCGTCGGTTGCGCGACGGGCCTTCTTCTGGGGGATCAGGAAGTTACGAGCGTAGCCATCGCGCACGCGCACGACTTCGCCGAGGTTACCCAGGTTGACGACTTTTTCGAGCAGAATAACTTGCATTTCAGTGCCCCGGATTAGTTGTGGTTATCGGTGTAAGGCAACAGGGCCAGGAAGCGCGCGCGCTTGATGGCGGTGTCCAGCTGGCGCTGGTAGATTGCCTTGGTGCCGGTCAGGCGAGCCGGGATGATCTTGCCGTTTTCTTGCACGAAGTCGCGCAGGGTGTCCAGATCCTTGTAGTCGATCTCTTCCACACCGGCGGCGGTGAAGCGGCAGAACTTGCGGCGCTTGAAGAGCGGGTTCTGCTGCGTGAATTTGCGTTTTTCCTTGCGTTTTCCGAAGAAAGCCATGATATGTGCCTCTTTGTTTGAGGGGCCGGGCCTTGCCCGCATCCCCATAACCTATCCGTTTTCAGAAGGCGCTCATCGCGCCCCTTGCTCATTCCCTTCAGGCCACCAGCGGGTCGCGCCCTGCGCTGCCGGCTATCCTGCGCGCCTGCTGCAGATGCAGCTTGAGTTTCACCGAGTCCTTGCGCACGGGGGCCAGAAACCCCTGCACCAGCAATTCGGACCCTAAGGCGGTGTCCTTCAACAGCAGCGCCAGATCGCCCAACGCCACGGCCGCGATCGTCAGTTCCACACGGCGCGCAAGGCCGGCTTCGATGACTTCGGACTCGTGCGCCAGCAGCATTTCCAGCGCTGGCAATCCGGCGGGAGTGTGGCGCAAAGGCTCGCATTCGAGAACGCGGGCGCTGAGTTCCAGTTTGTTCATCCTGCCAGGCACCGGGGGACCAGATGGAACGAGCTCTGCGTGAGCCCTGCTTACTCGGCCTGAGCCGCGACCGCTTCCGCCGAAGCCTTGCGGGCTTCTTCGCGCTCGACCGACTTCATCATGATCGAGGGAGCGGTCTGGGCCTTCTTGGTCTTGATGACCAGGTGGCGCAGCACGGCGTCGTTGTAGCGGAACGAGTGTTCCAGCTCATCCAGCGTGGCTTGGCCGCACTCGATGTTCAGGCAGACATAGTGAGCCTTGACGAGCTTCTGGATCGGGTAGGCCAGTTGACGGCGACCCCAGTCTTCCAGGCGGTGGACGGTGCCGCCTTGACCCGTGACCAGCGTTTGGTAACGCTCGACCATGGCGGGCACTTGCTCGCTCTGGTCGGGGTGAACGATAAACACTACTTCGTAGTGACGCATGAGTAAAACTCCTTGAGGATGTCTCGCTGGCCGGTAACCCCCACTTCCGCACCTCCGCGCTTTCCACCACGAAGGCTTTTTTCTTTCAAAAAAAGGGATATGCCGGCCCGCAAGGGGCAGCCCGCTGCCAGGGGGTTTTTTAAAACCAACCCAGCGGTCGAGCAAGAAAGCTCTCGATTATCGCCGATTGGGCGGCTGGAATCAAGCCGCCCTGCTGCGAACAATCAGGGACGGGCCATTTCACCGACAGCGGCGGCGGCCGGACCGGCGTCGGCCGCCTCGATTTCCCGCGGCCGGTTGACCACGCTGACCATCACGTAGCTGATGATCATGAGCAGAAACCACGAGCCCAGCTTGGCGATGGACACCCACTCCCAGCCGGCCGCCTGGTTCGGGTAGCGCCAGGCATGGGCGAAGGTGCCGATGTTCTCGGCGAGCCAGATGAACAGCGCCACCAGCGTGAATCCCAGCAGCAGCGGCATGCGGCGGTAGTCGCGCCAGATCCGGAAGTACACCCAGCAGCGGGCGAACAGCACCGCCGTCAGCGCGAACAGCAGCAGCCTGAAGTCGGCGATGAAATGGTGGGCGAAGAAGTTCACGTAGATCAGCGTCGACAGCGCCAGCGTGGCCGGCAGCGGCGGATGCGCCCGGAAGCGGAAGTCGAACAGGCGCCAGACCCGCGCCAGATAGCTGCCGACGGCCGCGTACATGAAGCCCGTGAACAGCGGCACGCCGCCGATGCGCAGCACGCTGGCCTCGGGATAGATCCAGGAGCCGGCCGCGGTCTTGAACAGTTCCATCGCCGTGCCCACCACATGGAACATCAGGATCACGCGGGCCTCGCTCCAGGTTTCCAGGCGCAGCGCGAGCAGCGCCGCCTGGATGCCCAGCGCGGCCAGGGTCAGGAAGTCGTAGCGGGCCAGCCAGACGTCCTTGGGGTACCACCAGTAGGTCGCCAGGAGCAGCGCGCACATCAGGCCGCCGAACAGGCAGGCCCAGGCCTGTTTCACGCCGAAGCGGAAGAACTCGTAGAGCGCGACGCCGAAACGGCCGCGGCCGGCCAGGTTGCCGGCCAGCCGCGATTCCCAGCCCTGCAGCCGCGCAATGAGCGGCCAGTCGTGGGCCGCCGGATGGCGCACGGCAGGCTCAGCCTTCGACGACGGCGTAGGCCGAGTGGTTGTGGATCGATTCGAAGTTCTCGGCCTCGACGCGGTAGCGCGCGATGCCGGGATGGGCGTTCAGGCGGGCCGCCACGTCGCGCACCAGGTCCTCGACGAACTTGGGATTGTCGTAGGCGCGTTCGGTGACGAACTTCTCGTCGGGGCGCTTGAGCAGGCCCCACAGTTCGCACGAGCCCTCTTCTTCGATCAGGCGGATGACGCTGTCCATGCTCAGGTCGCCGTCCAGGATGGCCGAGACGGTGACGTGCGAGCGCTGGTTGTGCGCGCCGTATTCGGAAATGGCCTTGGAGCACGGACAGAGGCTGGTGACGGGCACCTGCACGACCAGTTCGAACTCGACCTCCGCGCCCTGGGCGCGGGCGATCCACTGGACTTCGTAGTCCAGCAGGCTCTGCACGCCGGAGATCGGGGCGGACTTGTTGATGAAGTACGGGAAGGCCGCCGTGATGTCGCCGCGCTCGGCGTGCAGCAGCGGCAGCATGTCGGCCGCCATGGCGCGGAACAGGGCCGGCGTCATGGGGGTGCTGCGGTATTTTTCCAGCAGCGCCACGAAGCGGGACATGTGCGTCCCCTTTTCTTCGGCGGGCAGCGCCACGGTCAGGGTCCAGTTGGCCACGGTGCCCTGGGGCGCGCCATCGCCGCCCTGGATCAGCATGGGGTGGCGCACGCCACGGATACCCACGCGCTGGATCGGGATGTGCCGGGTGTCCGCCGAGCTCTGGACGTCGGGCATCACGATGGCGGGGTCGATCGGAGAATTCATTTCGGCTTACCTGTCCAGGCGTACAGCCGTCAATATGCTGGGAGCCTGGGAATCTAGATGAAGGGGGCCATTATCGCCCATAAGGCCGCATTCGCCAGTGAAAACCCTTTGCCGGGTAGGTTGACGGGGCCGGAACAGAGTGTTTCATCCGCGGACCCGGGCATGCCGCCCCGGTCCGCGGGCCGGGCCTCATCAGCCCAGCAGGTCGGCGTAGCGCGCGCGGATCGAGCGTTCGATGCCGGCCGCGTCCAGGCCGATGCCGGCCAGCAGCGCCGACTGCTCGCCGTGGTCGATGAATTCGTCGGGCAGGCCCAGCTGCAGCACCGGAATCTGCACCCCGGCGGCGCTCAGCGTTTCCAGCACCGCGCTGCCGGCCCCGCCCATGACGGAGGCGTCCTCGATCGTGACCAATGCATCGTGGCGAGCCGCCAGGTCCAGCACCAGGTCGCGGTCGATGGGCTTGGCGAAGCGCATGTCGGCGACGGTCGCGTCCAGTTTCTCGGCCGCGCCCAGCGCGGCCTGCACCAGCGTGCCGAAACCCAGGATGGCGATGCGGGCGCCCTCGCGGCGCACCACGCCGCGGCCCAGCTCGACGGTGTCCAGGCCGGGCGCGGGCTCGGCGCCGCAGCCCGCGCCGCGCGGATAGCGCACCGATGCGGGGCCGGGATACTGGTAACAGGTCGACAGCAGCAGGCGCGTTTCGTTTTCGTCCGAAGGCGTGGCCACCACCATGTTCGGCACGCAGCGCAGGAACGCGATGTCGTAGTTGCCGGCATGGGTGGCGCCGTCGGCGCCGACGATGCCGGCGCGGTCCAGCGCGAAAGTGACGTCCAGGTTCTGCAGGGCGACGTCGTGGATGAACTGGTCGTAGCCGCGCTGCAGGAAGGTGGAGTAGATCGCGACCACCGGCTTCTGGCCTTCACAGGCGATGCCGGCGGCGAAGGTCACGGCGTGCTGCTCGGCGATGCCGACGTCGAAATAGCGCTGCGGGAAGCGCTTTTCGAATTCCACCAGCCCGCTGCCTTCGCGCATGGCCGGCGTGATGGCGACCAGGCGGGTGTCCTGCTCGGCCATGTCGCACAGCCACTGGCCGAACACCTGGGTGAAGGTGCGCTTGCCGGGCGCCTTGGACTGCTGGATGCCGACGGCCGGGTCGAACTTGCCCGGGCCGTGATACAGCACCGGGTCGGCCTCGGCCAGCTTGTAGCCCTGCCCCTTGCGCGTCACCACGTGCAGGAACTGCAGGCCTTGCAGGGCCTTGAGGTTCTGCAGGGTCGGCACCAGCGCGTCCAGGTCGTGGCCGTCGATGGGGCCGACGTAGTTGAAGCCGAATTCCTCGAACAGCGTGGCCGGCGTGACCATGCCCTTGGCGTGCTCCTCGAAGCGGCGCGCCAGCTCAAGAACCGGCGGCACGTGCTGCAGCACCGCGCGGCCGACGTTCTTGGCCGCCGCGTAGAAGCGGCCCGACATCAGGCGGGCCAGGTAGCGGTTCAGCGCCCCGACCGGCGGCGAGATCGACATGTCGTTGTCGTTCAGGATCACCAGCAGGTTGATGTTGGGCGTGACGCCGGCGTTGTTCATGGCTTCGAAGGCCATGCCGGCCGACATCGCGCCGTCGCCGATGACGGCGATGTGCTGGCGCTGCACGCCGGCGTTGCGCGAGGCCACCGCCATGCCCAGCGCGGCCGAGATGGAGGTCGACGAGTGCGCGGTGCCGAAGGCGTCGTACTCGGACTCGCTGCGCTTGGGAAAGCCCGAGATGCCGCCCTGCTGGCGCAGGCGGGCCATGCCGGCGCGGCGGCCGGTCAGGATCTTGTGGGGATAGG